>Ga0160467_100466_pt1 | contig 39567 bp, 36 predicted proteins | sample HID1972I_E11MG_FD_108221 | JGI IMG/M metagenome (GOLD analysis project Ga0160467, IMG submission 108221) | Enriched pill bug-associated microbial communities from UW Madison campus, WI, USA - HID1972I_E11 MG | ecosystem: Host-associated > Arthropoda: Insects > Digestive system > Unclassified ... | reverse complement strand
CCAAGTGGCAGGTCCCGGACGACGTGGTGTTCGTGGAGGCGATCCCGCTGGGGGCCACGGGCAAGATCCTCAAGACGCGGCTGCGCGAGCAGCTCAAGGACTACAGGCTGCCGGGCGGGTGAGGCGGCCGACGGTGCGATTTCTACCCATGGGTAGCTCGACCGTGCATCGGGCTGTCGCATGGGTGATAGAAACCGCGCCCGCGGCCTTCTTCTTACGGGCATTCCCTGTGGGGGGGCGCTGCGGACGCTTGTACGCTTGCAGCAGTTTGAACACTTGATCAAGACAGGAGACGTTCGTCGATGAGCCAGCCCTGATCCGTGATTTTCTACCCGTTGGTAGCACGACTGTCACATGTGCGATAGAAACGGCCCCGAAGGCACTTTCCTTAGGGGCATTCCCTGAGCGGCGCACCCTCAAAGGTTTGTACCCTCACTGCGCCTCGAACCCTTGACATAAGGAGACATGAAGTGAAGTTTTCCCTCAGACTCGTAACTGCCTCGCTCATCGCCGCCGGCGCCACAGGCGCCTTCGCCCAGCAGGGCGAAACCGTCAAGATCGCCTGGCTCGACCCGCTGTCGGGCCTGATGGCCGCGGTGGGCACCAACCAGCTCAAGACCTACCAGTTCCTGGCCGAGGAGTTCAACAAGAAGAACGCCGCCGGCGTCAAGTTCGAGATCATCGGCATCGACAACAAGCTCAGCCCGCAGGAAACCACGGCGGCCCTGCGCTCCGCGCAGGATCAGGGCGTGCGCTACGTGGTGCAGGGCAACGGCTCGGGCCCGGCGCTGGCGATCATCGACGCGGTGGAGAAGCACAACTCGCGCAACCCCGGCAAGGAACTGCTCTACATCAACTACGCGGCCGTCGATCCGGACCTGACCAACAGCAAGTGCAGCTACTGGCACTTCCGCCTGGATGCCGACACCTCCATGAAGATGGAGGCGCTGACCACCTTCATGAAGGAGCAGTCCGACATCAAGAAGGTGTACCTGATCAACCAGAACTACTCGCACGGCCACCAGGTCGCCAAGTACGCCAAGGAGAACCTGGCGCGCAAGCGGCCCGACGTCCAGATCGTGGGCGAGGATCTGCATCCGCTGGCGCAGGTGCGCGACTTCGCGCCGTACATCGCCAAGATCAAGGCGTCGGGCGCCGACACCGTGATCACCGGCAACTGGGGCTCCGACCTTGCGCTGATGGTCAAAGCGGCCAACGACGCAGGCCTGAACAACGTCAAGTTCTACACCTACTACGGCACGGTGAGCGGCACGCCCACGGCGATGGGGGCCGCATCGGCCGGCAAGGTCTACATGGTGGGCTACAGCCACTACAACGCCGAAGGCCCGCTGCTGTCGATGAGCAAGGATTTCAAGGCCAAGTTCAAGGAAGACCTGTACACCTCGGCGGCGTACCATGCCTTCGCCATGCTCAGCGAGGCCTTCGTCAAGACCAAGTCGACCGATCCGGTCAAGGTGGCCGCGGCGCTGGAAGGCATGAAGTTCAAGAGCTTCAACGGCGAGGTCGAGATGCGCAAGGCCGATCACCAGATGCAGCAGGGCCTGTACATCTCGCGCTGGGAAAAGGCCGAGGGCAAGTACTCGCTGGATGCCGAGAACACCGGCTACACCTTCGTGCCGGTGAAGTACTACGAGCCCTACGTGGCCAGCACGCCGACCAGCTGCCAGATGAAGCGGCCCTGAGTCCGCGACGCCACAGGGTTGAACACAGGCCCGTCGCCACCAGGCGGGCCTTTTTCATGTCAGGGACGAAAGCGCGACGACCGTGGAATTCTTTCTCATCTCCTTGCTCAACGGCGTCAGCTACGGGCTGCTGCTGTTCATGCTCAGCTCCGGGCTGACCCTCATCTTCAGCATGATGGGCGTGCTGAACTTCGCCCACACCAGCTTCTACATGCTCGGCGCCTACGTGGCCTACACGCTGTCGGGCATCGTGGGCTTCTGGCCGGCGCTGTTCATTGCGCCGCTGCTCATCGGGCTGCTGGGCGCGGCCTTCGAGCGCTACAGCCTGCGCCGCGTGCACAAGTTCGGCCACGTGCCCGAGCTGCTGGTGACCTTCGGGCTGTCCTACCTCATCCTGGAGCTGGTCCAGCTCGTGTGGGGCCGCTCCACCGTGCCCTACGGCCTGCCCGAGCAGCTTCAGGGCCCGTTGTTCACCCTGTACGGCACCCAGTTCCCGAAGTCGCGCTCGTTCATCATGCTGGTGGCGATGCTGATGCTGCTGTCGGTGTGGCTGCTGCTCACGCGCACGCGCATCGGCCTGGTGATCCAGGCGGCGCTGACCCATCCCGAGATGGCCGAGGCGCTGGGCCACAACGTGCCGCGCGTGTTCATGCTGGTGTTCGGCGGCGGCTGCGCGCTGGCCGGGCTGGCCGGGGTGATCGGCGGCAACACCTACGTCACCGAGCCGGCCATGGCGGCCTCGGTCGGTTCGATCATCTTCGTGGTGGTGGTGGTCGGCGGCATGGGCTCGCTCACTGGCGCCTTCCTGGCCTCGCTGCTGATCGGCGTCGTACAGACCTTCGCCGTGGCGCTGGACCATTCGATGGCCTCCGGGCTGCAGGCGCTGGGCCTGGCCGTGGGCGAAGAGACCTTCGGCTACCCGGTCCTGCGCCTGACCATCTCGCAGGTCGCACCGATCCTGCCGTACCTGTTCCTCGTGCTGATCCTGATCTTCCGCCCGCGTGGCCTGCTCGGAAAGCGGGAGGGCTAGGCCATGAGCACCTCAACGATGACCACCTCCTACTACCGCTTCAAGCCCTGGAACGTCGGCCGCTGGCTGATCTGGTCGCTGTTCGCCGTCGCCCTGATCGCCGCGCCGCACGTCTTCCGCAGCAGCCTGGCGCTGACCATGCTCTCGCAGATGGGCTACCTGATCATCATCTGCCTGTCCTACAACATGCTGCTGGGGCAGGGCGGCATGCTCAGCTTCGGCCACGCGGTCTACACCGGCCTGGGCTCCTTCATCGCGGTGCATGCGATGAACCTGGCGGCGGCCGAAGGCGGGGTGACGGTGCCGCTGGTGCTGATTCCGATCGTCGCCGGCTTCGCAGGCATGTTCTTCGCCGCGCTGTTCGGCTACGTGACCACCAAGAAGGCGGGCACCACCTTCGCCATGATCACGCTGGGCATCGGCGAGCTGGTGGCCTCGATGGCGCTGATGTTCTCGGGCTTCTTCGGCGGCGAGGGCGGGGTGACGACCGACCGCGTGTACGGCTCGGCCTTCCTGGGCTTCAACTTCGGCCCGCAGATCCAGGTGTACTATCTCATCGCCTTCTACTGCTTCGTGTGCACGGCGGCGATGTTCGCCTTCACCGGCACGCCGCTGGGGCGCATGCTCAACGCGGTGCGCGACAACCCCGAGCGGGTGGAGTTCGTGGGCTACAACACCCAGCGGGTGCGCTACTTCTCCTTCATCATCGCGGGCTTCTTCGCCGGCATCGGCGGCGGGCTGGCGGCGATCAACTTCGAGATCGTGAACGCGGCCGACAGCCTCAACGCCATCCGCTCGGGCGGCTACCTGCTGTTCACCTTCCTGGGCGGGGCCACCTTCTTCTTCGGGCCGATCATCGGCGCGGTGCTGCTGGTGTTCGCCTCGATCCTGCTGTCGGAGCTGAGCAAGGCGTGGCTGCTGTACCTGGGGCTGGTGTTCCTGTTCATGGTGATGTTCGCGCCGGGCGGCGTGGCCAGCCTGATCATGATGAACGTGCGCGTGGCGCTGTTCGGCAAGTTCAAGCGCTTCTGGCTGCACTACCTCAAACTCATCGCGACCGCGTCGCTGTTCATCGTCGGCGCGGCCGCGATCGTCGAGATGGTCTACCACCTGCAGCTCAACGCGGCCCTGGGCCCGGTGGTGCACTTCTTCGGCACCTCGCTGGACACCTCCAGCACGACGACCTGGGTGGTGGCCTCCGCGCTGCTGGTGGTCGGGGTCGTCCTGTTCGAGCTGGTGCGCCGTCCCTTCGTGCGCCTGTGGGGGCAGACCCAGGAAGAAATCGAGGCCGAGATCAAGCGGCGAGAGAACGCCTGAGGGAGAGGGCAAGAACATGACCTACGCCATCGAACTCAAGGACCTGCGCAAGAGCTTCGGCAAGACCGAGATCATCCGCGGCGCCAACCTGGTGGTGAACGCGGGCGAGCGCATTGCGATCATCGGGCCCAACGGCGCCGGCAAGTCGACGCTGTTCAACCTGATCAGCGGCCGGCTGGCGCCCACCAGCGGCGAGGTGCTGCTCAACGGCCAGCGCGTGGACGGCAAGAAGCCCTTCGAGATCAACCGGCTGGGCCTGTCGCGCAGCTTCCAGATCACGAACATCTTTCCCAAGCTGAGCGTGTTCGAGAACCTGCGCTGCGGCGTGCTCTGGAGCCTGGGCTACCGCTACAGCTTCCTGCACTTCCTGTCCAGGCTGGACGACGCCAACGAGCGCACCGAGGAGCTGATGCGCCAGGTCGGCCTGGAGCGCAAGCGCAACGTGCTGGCGGTGAACCTCACCTACGCCGAGCAGCGCGCGCTGGAGATCGGCATCACCATCGCCGGCGGCGCCAGCGTGGTCCTGCTGGACGAGCCCACCGCAGGCATGAGCAAGACCGAGACCGCACACTTCATCGCGCTGATCCGCGAGGTGACCGTGGGCAAGACGCTGCTGACCGTGGAACACGACATGGGCGTGGTCTTCGGGCTGGCGGACAAGATCGCGGTGGTGGTCTACGGCGAGGTGATCGCCTTCGACACGCCCGATGCGGTGCGCGCCAACCCGCGCGTGCAGGAGGCCTATCTCGGCACGCCGGTGGCCGCGGGCCAGGAGGGACACTGATGCTCAAGCTGCGAGACATCCACGCCTACTACGGCAAGAGCCATGTGCTGCATGGCGTTTCGTTCGACGTGGCGCCCGGCGAGATCGTGGCGCTGCTCGGGCGCAACGGCTCGGGCCGCTCGACCACCGCCAAGGCGATCATGGGCCTGGTGCACGCCGAGGGCGCGATGCACTGGAAGGAGCAGGACATCCTGCGGCGCAAGGCCTACGAGGTGGCCCACCTGGGCATCGGCTACGTGCCGGAGAACCGCGAGATCTTCCCGCGCCTGACGGTGCACCAGAACCTGCTGCTGGGCCAGAAGGGCAACGGCAAGGGCAGCCGCTGGTCCTTCGACGACATGTACGGCATCTTCCCGCGGCTGAAGGAGCGCCAGCACACCGAGGCGGGCGTGCTTTCCGGCGGCGAGCAGCAGATGCTGACGCTGTGCCGCACGCTGATGGGCGATCCGGACCTGATCATCATCGACGAGCCCACCGAAGGGCTGGCGCCCAAGATCGTCGAACTCGTGGGCCAGTACCTGCGCACGCTCAAGGACAAGGGCATCTCGGTGCTGCTGATCGAGCAGAAGCTCACCATCGCGATGCAGATCTCCGACCGTGCGCTGGTCATGGGCCACGGCAGCATCGTGTTCGACGGCACGCCGGACAGCCTGCGCGCCGATGCGGTCACGCGCAAGGAGTGGTTGGAGGTCTGACCCACCCCCAGCCTCGCCCGCTGCGTGTGGCTCTGCACCCCCTCGAGGGGGCAACCCCGGCGGCCCGGCGGAGCCGGTTCCGCGGGGTTCCCCGAACGGGCGTTGCTGCGCTCGCCCTGGCCTGTTTCCCACCTTGTCTCGACAGCGACTGCGTGGCATTGTCCTGAGGTGGGAAACGCCTAGAATTCCTGCAAAAAAGAACACTCGTGCTTTTTGGAGACGGCGGCGCCCTGCATGGGCGGCCGGCTGCTCCCCGGACCCTTTTCATCTTCCATCCACAAGGAACGCAGCATGACGGCTGAATACAAAGTGCACGGCGACGTTGCCGTGATCACCATGACGAACCCGCCGGTCAACGGCCTGGGCTACGCCACGCGCGTGGGCATCACCGATGGCCTGGCGAAGGCCAATGCCGATGCCGCGGTGAAGGCGATCGTGATCACCGGCGCAGGCAAGGCGTTCTCGGGCGGCGCGGACATCAAGGAGTTCGGCACGCCCAAGGCCCTGGCCGAGCCCAACCTGCTGAGCGTGATCCTGGCGCTGGAGCACTCGGACAAGCCGATCGTGGCGGCGATCCATTCCGTGTGCATGGGCGGCGGGCTGGAACTCGCGCTGGGCTGCCACTACCGCGTGGCGGCGCCGGGCACCAGCATCGCGCTGCCGGAAGTCAAGCTCGGTCTCATTCCGGGTGCCGGCGGCACGCAGCGCCTGCCGCGCGTGCTGGGCGTGGAAACCGCACTCAACATGATCGTCAGCGGCGAGCCGGTGAAGTCCGAAGTACTCGCCAGCCTGCCGGGCCAGAAGCTCATCGACAAGCTCGCCGCCTCGCCCGAGAGCGTGTTCGAGGAGGCGCTCGAGTTCGCCAAGTCGGTGGCCGGCAAGACCGGCGAGGCGCTGCCGCTGGTGCGCAACCTGCCGTGCAAGCACCCGCAGGGCGATGCCTACTTCCAGTTCACGCGCAACATGGTGGGCGGCATGGCCAAGAACTTCCCCGCGCCGCTCAAGTGCGTGGACGCGGTCGAGGCGGCCACCAGGCGCAAGTTCGACGACGGCATGGCCTACGAGCGCGAGCTGTTCGTCAACCTCATGCTCACGCCCGAGTCGGCCGCACTGCGCCACCTGTTCATGGCCGAGCGTGCCGCCAGCAAGATCGCCGACGTGCCGGACGACACGCCGCAGCGCGCCATCAAGGCCGTGGGCGTGATCGGCGCCGGCACCATGGGTGGCGGCATCTCGATGAACTTCCTCAATGCCGGCATCCCGGTGACCATCCTGGAGACCAAGCAGGAAGCGCTGGACCGCGGCATCGCCACCATCAGGAAGAACTACGAGGCGCAGGTCAAGAAGGGCAAGCTCAAGCAGGACAAGTACGAGCAGCGCTTGGCGCTGCTCAAGACCACGCTGGACTACGCCGACCTGAAGGACGCCGACCTGATCATCGAGGCGGTGTTCGAGGAACTCGGCGTGAAGGAGCAGGTGTTCAAGAAGCTCGACGAGGTCGCCAAGCCCGGCGCCATCCTGGCCTCCAACACCTCCACGCTGGACGTGGACAAGATCGCCGCCTTCACCAAGCGCCCGCAGGACGTGGTCGGCATGCACTTCTTCAGCCCGGCCAACGTGATGAAGCTGCTGGAAGTGGTGCGCGGCGCCAAGACCGGCAAGGACGTGCTGGCCACCGTGATGGGCGTGGCCAAGAAGATCAAGAAGACCGCGGTGGTCTCCGGCGTGTGCGACGGCTTCATCGGCAACCGCATGATCGAGCAGTACAGCCGCCAGGCCGGCTTCCTGCTGGACGAGGGCGCCACGCCGCAGCAGGTGGACAAGGCGGTCGAGAAGTTCGGCTTCGCGATGGGCCCGTTCCGCATGGGCGACCTGGCCGGCAACGACATCGGCTGGGCGATCCGCAAGCGCCGCGCGGTCGACTTCCCGGACATGAAGTACAGCCGCACCGCCGACAAGCTGTGCGAGCTGGGCCGCTTCGGCCAGAAGACCGGGGCAGGGTGGTACGACTACAAGGCGGGCAGGCGCGACGCCATCCCGTCGGAGCTGGTCAACAAGATGATCGAGGCGCACCGCAAGGAGCTGGGCATCACGCCGCGCAAGATCTCCGACGAGGAGATCGTGCAGCGACTGGTGTACGCGCTGGTCAACGAGGGCGCGCACATCCTGGAGGACGGCATCGCCAGCAAGGCGGGCGACATCGACATGGTGTACCTCACGGGCTACGGCTTCCCGATCCACCGCGGCGGCCCGATGCACTATGCCAACCAGGTCGGCCTGTACAACGTGGCCGAGGCGATGAAGCGCTTCGCGAAGAACCCGCGCGACGACGCGAAGTTCTGGGAGCCCGCGCCGCTGATCCGGAAGCTGGTGGCCGAAGGCAAGCAGTTCAGCTGACGGCAGCAGGCGGCTCGTGATCCGGCGCATCTTCCTGCTCCTGCTGCTGGCGCTCGTCGCGCTGGCGGCGGCCGTGGCCGTCAACACCTGGCGCACGCCCTCGCGGCAGCTCCAGGTGGCGCCCGCGGACAAGGTGGCCGTCGATGCACAGGCTGCCGCGCAGCGGCTGGCCGGCGCGATCCCGATCCGCACCGTCTCCGGCTTCGAGGGCGTGCAGCGCAGCGACGAGGCCTTCCGCCAGTTCCATGCCTACCTGGCGCAGCAGTTCCCGAAGCTGCATGCGACCCTGACGAAGGAAGTCGTCGGCGACAACGCGCTGCTGTACACCTGGGCCGGCCGCGATCCGGCCGCCAGGCCGATCGCGCTGATGGCGCACCAGGACGTGGTGCCGATCGCGCCGGGCACCGAGGCCGCGTGGGAGGTCGAGCCCTTCAGCGGCGCCATCCGGGACGGCTTCGTCTGGGGCCGCGGCACCTGGGACGACAAGGGCAACCTGCTGGCCCAGATGGAGGCCGTCGAGATGCTCGTGGCCGGCGGCTTCCAGCCGCGCCAGACCGTCTACCTGGTGATGGGCGCCGACGAGGAAGTCGGCGGCCTGCGCGGCGCCGTGCCGATCGCCGAGCTGCTGAAGTCGCGCAACGTGCGGCTGGACTGGGTGCTCGACGAGGGCCTGCTGATCGCCGACGGCGTGCTCCCGGGCCTGGACAAGCCGGCGGCGCTGATCGGCCTGGCCGAGAAGGGCTATGCCACCTTCTTCCTGTCGCTGGACACGCCGCCCGGCCACTCCTCCATGCCGCCGGGGCGCACGGCCATCGGCGCGATGAGCGCCGCGCTCGCGCGGCTCGAGGCCAACCCGATGCCGGCTTCCATCGGCGGCGTGGCGGGCGAGATGTTCGGCACGCTGGCGCCCGAGATGCGCGGCTTCAACCGCGTCGCGCTGTCCAACCTCTGGCTGTTCGAGCCGGTGGTGCAGCGCCAGCTCGAGAAGGGGCCGAGCAGCAACGCCGTGCTGCGCACCACCACCGCGCTGACCATCGTGCGCGCCGGCAACAAGGACAACGTGCTGCCGGGCCGTGCCGAGGCGGCGGTGAACTTCCGCGTGCTGCCGGGCGACACGCTCGAATCGGTGCAGGCCCACGTGCGCAGGACCGTCGCCGACGAGGCGATCGCGATCAAGGCCTATCCCGGCAACTCGGAGCCCTCGCCGGTGTCGCCCATCGATCACGCCGGCTACCGCACCATCCAGCAGTCGGTGCGCCAGATCTTTCCCGACGCGATCGTGGCGCCGGGCCTGATGATCGCCGCCACCGATTCGCGCCATTTCAGCCAGGTGGCCGACGCGGTCTACAAGTTCTCGCCGGTGCGCGCGCGCGCCGAGGACCTGCCGCGCTTCCACGGCACCAACGAGCGCATCTCGATCGACAACTACGTCGAGATGATCCAGTTCTATCACCAGCTGCTGCGCAACGCCGGCCAGAACGGCCCCGCGGCGCAGCCCCAGTAACCCCGCTTCGCAATCCAAAGGAAACCTGCCATGACCCGCGCCGTCATCGTCTCCACCGCCCGCACGCCGCTCGCCAAGAGCTGGAAGGGCTCCTTCAACATGACGCACGGCGCCACCCTCGGCGGCCATGCGGTGCAGCACGCCGTGCAGCGCGCCGGCATCGACCCGGCCAGCGTCGACGACGTGATCATGGGCTGCGCCACGCCCGAGGGCGCGACCGGCTCGAACATCGCGCGCCAGATCGCGCTGCGCGCCGGCCTGCCGATCACCACCTCGGGCATGACGATCAACCGCTTCTGCTCCTCGGGCCTGCAGACCATCGCCACCGCCGCGCAGCGCATCGTCGCGGGCGAGGGCGAGGTCTACGTGGCCGGCGGCGTGGAGAGCATCTCCTGCGTGCAGAACGAAGCCAACAAGCACATGCTGGCCGATCCTTGGCTGGTCAAGCACAAGCCCGAGATCTACTGGAACATGCTGCAGACCGCCGAGCAGGTGGCCAAGCGCTACAACATCGGCCGCGACGCGATGGACGAGTACGGCGCCCAGAGCCAGCAGCGCGCCACCGCCGCGCTGGAGGCCGGCAAGTTCAAGGACGAGATCGCGCCGATCACCGTCACTGCCGGCGTGGCCGACCCGGTGCTGGGCCTGCGCGCGAAGGAAGTCACGGTCGAGAACGACGAGGGCATCCGCGCCGGCACCACCAAGGAAGGCATCAGCGGCATCCGCTCGGCGCTGCCCGGCGGGCTGATCGCGGCCGGCAATGCCAGCCAGTTCTCCGACGGCGGCGGCGCCTGCGTGGTGGTCGACGAAGGCTACGCCGAGAAGAAGGGCCTGAAGCCCCTGGGCCGCTTCCTCGGCTTCGCCGTGGCCGGCTGCGAGCCCGACGAGATGGGCATCGGCCCCGTCTTCGCGGTGCCCAAGGTGCTCGCGAAACTGGGTCTGAAGGTGGGCGACATCGACCTGTGGGAACTGAACGAAGCCTTTGCGGTGCAGGTGATCTACTGCCGCGACAAGCTGGGCATCCCGGGCGACCGCCTCAACGTCAACGGCGGCGCGATCGCGGTGGGCCACCCCTACGGCGTGAGCGGCCAGCGCCTGACCGGCCACGCGCTCATCGAGGGCAAGCGCCGCGGCGCCAAGAAGGTCGTGGTGACGATGTGCATCGGCGGCGGCATGGGCGCCGCCGGCGTGTTCGAAGTGCTCTGAGCCTCGCCGGCCCGGGCTGCGGCAGGCGCCGCAGCCCGGGCGTCGTACCGTCCATGTCTTGCCGGCCCCGTTCACCATGAGCCTTCGTTCCACCCTCGACTTTCTGCTCTACGACTGGCTCGATGCTTCGGCGCTGAGCCAGCGCACCCGCTTCGCCGACCATTCCCGCGAAACCTTCGATGCCGTGCTCGACACCTGCGAGCGCATCGCGCGCGAGAAGTACGCCCCCTTCAACCGCACGGTGGACACCGAGGAGCCGCACTTCGACGGCGAGAAGGTGATCCTGCCGCAGGCCACGCACGACGCGCACGCCGCCTTCGTCGAGTCCGGCATGCTCGCCGCCGCGCAGGACTACGAGATCGGCGGCATGCAGCTGCCCTACACGCTGCAGGCGGCGGCCAACAGCTTCTTTTCCATGGCCTCGGTGAGCATCGGCGCGAACATGCTGACCAGTGGCAACGCCAACCTGCTGATGGTGCACGGCACCGAGATGCAGAAGAAGGTGTTCGCGCTCAACGAGTTCTCCGGGCGATGGTCCGGCACCATGTGCCTGTCGGAGCCGCAGGCCGGCTCCAGCCTGAGCGACGTCGCCACGCGCGCGGTGCCCGACGGCACAGATTTCGAGCGCGATCCGCTGGGCCCGCGCTACCGCCTGACCGGCAACAAGATGTGGATCTCGGCCGGCGACCACGAGCTGACCGAGAACATCGTGCACATCGTGCTGGCCAAGATCCCCGACGCCGACGGCAGGCTGATTCCCGGCACGCGCGGCATCTCGTTGTTCATCGTGCCCAAGAAGCTGGTGAACACCGAGGGCGAACTCACTGGCCAGCGCAACGACGTCGCGCTCGCCGGCCTGAACCACAAGCTGGGCTGGCGCGGCACCACCAACACGCTGCTGAACTTCGGCGAGGGCAGGTACCCGGTCGACGGCAAGCCGGGCGCCATCGGCTACCTGGTCGGCCAGCCGGGCAAGGGCCTGGCCTGCATGTTCCACATGATGAACGAGGCGCGCATCGGCGTCGGCACCGCGGCCACCATGCTCGGCATGGCGGGCTACTACGCCTCGCTGGACTACGCCAGGAACCGGCCGCAGGGCCGGCCCGTGGGGCCGGCCGGCAAGGACGCGAGCAAGCCGCAGGTGCGCATCATCGAGCACGCCGACGTGCGCCGCATGCTGCTGGCGCAGAAGGCCTACTGCGAGGGCGCGCTGGCACTGGAGCTGTACTGCGCCCGGCTGGTGGACGAGCAGAAGACCGGCGAGGCCCAGGCCGCCGACGACGCGCGCCTGCTGCTGGAGGTGCTCACGCCCATCGCCAAGAGCTTCCCCAGCGAATGGTGCCTGGAGGCCAACTCGCTGGCGATCCAGGTGCACGGCGGCTACGGCTACACGCGCGACTTCCCGGTGGAGCAGTACTGGCGCGACAACCGCCTGAACATGATCCACGAGGGCACGCACGGCATCCAGGCGGCCGACCTGCTGGGCCGCAAGGTGCTGATGGAAGACGGCCGCGGCCTGGCGCTGCTGGCCGGGCGCATCGCCGACACCATCGGCCGCGCGTCCGCCGTGCCCGAACTCGCGGCGCATGCGAAGGCGCTGGGCCAGGCGCTCGGCCAGGTCGAACACGCCACGCGGGCCGCCTGGTCCACCGGCAACCCGGCCGAGGCCCTGATCAACGCCGTGCCCTACATGCAGGCCTTCGGCCACGTGGTGATCGCCTGGATCTGGCTCGACGTGGCGCAGCGCGCGCTGACGGCCGATACGGCGAGGTCGCAGCCGGCCACGCAGGGGCGCCTGGGCGCCACGGCCTATTTCTTCCATTACGAATTGCCGAAAATCGGAGCCTGGCTCGCCGTCGTGGAAAGCCGCGACGGCACGTGTACCGCCCTGTCCGAGGAAGCATTCTGAAATGACCGAAACGAAGAACAAGCGCCACTGGATCGAGAACCTGACCTGGGTGCTGATCTATGGCGGCCTGTTTGTCCTGACGCTGGGGATCGCGACCGCGCGCGCCGAGCCCGCCACCGGCTGGGCGATCGCGGTGCCCGGCGGCATCGCCGCCCTGGTGGGCTTCGTGCTCATCTACGTGCGCTCGCGCATGAAGCATCCGTCCTGATCCATCCCGCATCCTCATTCACCCTTCCGTTGGAGACGACGCCCATGTCCGCACGCCCCGTCCAGAAACTCTTCGATCTCAGCGGCAAGACCGCGCTCGTCACCGGCGGCTCGCGCGGCCTGGGCCTGCAGATCGCGCATGCGCTCGGCGAGGCCGGCGCGAGGATCATGCTCAGCTCGCGCAAGGCCGACGACCTGGAACAGGCCGCCGCCGAGCTGCAGGACAGCGGCATCGACGCGCGCTGGATCGCCGCCGACTGCTCGAAGGAGGAAGACACGCGCCGCCTGGCCGACGAGACCCTGGAGCGCATGGGCGCGGTGGACATCCTCGTGAACAACGCCGGCGCAAGCTGGGGCGCCCCGGCCGAGGACCATCCGGTCGAGGCCTGGGACAAGGTGATGAACCTCAACGTGCGCGGCTACTTCATCCTGTCGCAACAGATCGCGCGCGGCTACATGATCCCGAAGAAGACCGGGCGCATCATCAACATCGCCTCGATCGCGGGCCTGAACGGCAACCCGCCGGAGATGCAGACCCTCGCCTACAACACCTCCAAGAGCGCGGTGATCGGCTTCACCCACACGCTGGCGGCCGAATGGGGCAGGTACAACATCAACGTCAACGCCATCTGCCCGGGCTTCTTCATGACCAAGATGGCCGCCGGCCTGATCAAGTCCATCGGCGAGGAGAAGATGGCCTCGCACGCGCCGCTGGGCCGCCTGGGCGACGACGAAGACCTGAAGGGCATCGCGCTGCTGTACGCCAGCGACGCCGGCAAGCACATCACCGGCCAGTGGCTGGCGGTGGACGGCGGCGTCAGCGTGGTGCTGGGCGCCTGAGGCATTCGATGGCCGACAACGACGCCCACATCCGTTCCTACACCAGCCAGATCCCGTTCGCGCGGCATCTGGGCTTCGAGCTGACCCGCTTCGAGAACGGCGAGTCGGAGATCCGCTACACCGCCAGGCCCGAGCACCTCAACACCTTCGACGTGACGCACGGCGGCGCCTGCATGACGCTGCTGGACATCAGCATGGCCGCGGCGGCACGCAGCGTCGACCCCGAAGTCGGCGTGGTCACGATCGAGATGAAGACCACCTTCATGCGCCCCTCGGTCGGCCCGCTGGCCGGCCGCGGCCGGCTGATGCACCGCACCGCCACCATGGCCTTCGTCGAGGCCACGATCTACGACGCGCAGGGCCAGGCCTGCGCGCATTCCACCGGCACCTTCAAGTACGTGCGCCGCCGCCTGCCGACCGGGCCGGCCAGCGCCAACGCGATGCGGCCGCCTTCCACCGATTGAACTTCAGGAGACATCCCATGCCTGTCAACAAGCAGCAACTGCTCGACAACCGTCCCGAAGGCGAGGCCACGGCGAGCAACTTCAGGCTGTCGAGCAGCGAGACGCCACCCCTGAAGGACGGCCAGGTGCTGGTGCGCCATCACTACCTCAGCCTCGATCCCTACATGCGCGGGCGGATGAGCGACGCCAAGAGCTACGCCCAGCCGCAGCCGCTGGGCGAGGTGATGCAGGGCGGCACCGTGGGCGAGATCGCCGAAAGCCGCCATCCTCAGTACGCGGTGGGCGACAAGGTGGTCGGCTTCGGCGGCTGGCAGGAATACAGCGTGGTCGACGCCGGCCAGCCCGGCGTGCTGCGCAAGGTCGACGACTCGCAGGTGCCGCTGTCGCACTATCTCGGCGCCGTGGGCATGCCCGGCGTGACCGCGTGGTACGGGCTGGTGAAGATCATCGCGCCCAAGGCCGGCGAAACCGTGGTGGTCACCGCCGCCAGCGGCGCGGTGGGCAGCGCCTTCGGCGCATTGGCCAAGGCCCGCGGCTGCCGCGTGGTCGGCATCGCCGGCGGCCCCGACAAGTGCCGCTACGTGACCGAGGAGCTGGGCTTCGACGCCTGCATCGACTATCGCCAGCATCCCGACGCCAAGCACATGGCCGCGGCGCTGAAGGAGGCCTGCCCGAAGGGCATCGACGGCCACTTCGAGAACGTCGGCGGCTACATCTTCGATGCCGTGCTCGCACGCATGAACGCCTTCGGCCGCGTGGCACTGTGCGGCATGATCGCGGGCTATGACGGCGCGCCGCTGCCGCTGGCCGATCCGCGGCTGATCCTCATCAGCCGCCTGCGCATCGAGGGCTTCATCGTCAGCGAGCACATGGAGGTCTGGCCGGAAGCGCTCAAGGAACTCGGCACGCTGGTGGCGACCGGCAAGCTCCGCCCGCGCGAGTCGATCGCCCAGGGCATCGAGGCAGCGCCCGAGGCTTTCCTGGGCCTGTTGAAGGGCAAGAATTTCGGCAAGCAGCTCGTGAAGCTGATCTGATCACCCGCACGCCCTCCGGAGGCCGGCCATGAACGACGTCATCACGCACGAAGTCTTCAATCAGCCCGAGCCGCTGGTGGGCTACGACCTGTTCGAGACGAACCGTGCGCTGCGCGACGCGCTGGGGTTCAACGCGCCGGACCTGCAGCTCGCCCCGCTGGCCCACCTGGGCGTGGCGCTGGGCACGGCGGAAATGCAGGCGCATGCACGCCTGGCCAACGTGCACACGCCGGTGCTGCACACGCACGACCGCTTCGGCCGCCGCGTCGACGAGGTGGAGTTCCACCCCAGCTACCACGCGCTGATGCAGGCCGCGGTGGGCGCCGGCCTGCACGGCAGCCCCTGGAGCGAGCAAAGCGCGTCGCCGCACGTGCAGCGCGCCGCGGGCTTCATGCTCTTCACCGAGCTGGAGCCCTCGATCCTGTGCCCGATCTCGATGACCTACGCCGTCACCCCGGCGCTGCGCGGCAACGCCGCGGTGTACGCCGACTGGGGCCCGAAGCTCGCGAGCCGCTGGTACGACCCGCAGCTCAGGCCCTGGCACGACAAGCCCGGCCTGACCATGGGCATGGGCATGACCGAGAAGCAGGGCGGCTCCGACGTGCGCGCCAACACCACGCAAGCCGTGCGCGAGGGCAGCGACGCCTGGGGCGAGCGCTACGCGATCACCGGCCACAAGTGGTTCTTCTCCGCGCCGATGTGCGACGGCTTCCTGGTGCTGGCGCAGGCGCCCGCCGGGCTCTCGTGCTTCTTCCTGCCGCGCGTGCTGCCCGACGGCACGCGCAACGCGATCCGCATCCAGCGCCTGAAGGACAAGCTGGGCAACAAGGCCAACGCCAGCTCCGAGGTCGAGTTCCACGGCGCCAGTGCCTGGCTGGTCGGGGAGGAAGGCCGCGGCGTGCCGCAGATCCTGGAGATGGGCACCATGACCCGGCTGGACTGCGCCCTGGGCACCAGCGGCCTGATGCGCCAGGCGCTGAGCCTGGCGCTGCACCACACGGCGCAGCGCAGCGCCTTCGGCAAGCGCCTGGCCGAGCAGCCGCTGATGCAGAACGTGCTGGCCGACATGGCGCTGGAGAGCGAGGCCGCCACCGCGCTGGCGATGCGGCTCGCACGCGCCTTCGACCGCACCGGCGACGCGCACGAGCGCCTCATGGCGCGCCTGCTCACGCCGGTGGCCAAGTTCTGGATCTGCAAGCGCGGCAGCCTGCTGGCGCAGGAGGCGATGGAGTGCCTCGGCGGCAACGGCTACGTGGAGGAGGGCGGCGAAGGCACCATGGCGCGCATCTACCGCGAGATGCCGCTCAACTCGATCTGGGAAGGCGCCGGCAACATCATGGCGCTCGACCTGCTGCGCGGGCTGCGCAAGGGCGACGCGATCGCCGCGCTGGCGCAGGAACTCGCGCCCGCACGCGGCGCGCACGCCGCGCTCGACCGCCTCGCCGATGCCTTGCCGGCGCGCGTCGAGGCCATGGCCAACGAGGCCGAGGCGCGCCGCCTGGCGCAGGACGTGGCGCTGGCGGTGCAGGGGGCGCTGCTCGTGCAGACCGCGCCGCCGGCGGTGGTTGGCGCCTTCTGCGAATCGCGCATCGGCGGCGACTGGGGCCATGCCTTCGGCACGCTGGGCGCGGGCTGCGACACCGACGCCATCATCGCGCGCGCGATGCCCCGCTGATTCCTGCGGAAGAAAGCCCCACGATGTCCGAACTGATCTTGCACCACTACCCCGCCTCGCCCTTCGCCGAGAAGGTCCGCGCGATCCTCGGCTACAAGAAGCTGCGCTGGCAGTCCGTCATCATTCCGATGACCCTGCCCAAGCCCGACCTGGTGGCGCTCACCGGCGGCTACCGCAAGACGCCGGTGCTGCAGATCGGCGCCGACATCTACTGCGACACCGCGCTGATCTGCGACGTGCTGGAGCATCTCGCGCCCGAGCCGTCGATCTATCCCGAGCCGAGCAAGGGCCTGGCGCGCACCCTCGCGCAATGGGGCGACACCACGCTGTTCTGGGCCGCGATGGCCTACAGCACGCAGCGCGCGGGCGCGGCCGACATCTTCGGCAACGCGCCGCCCGAAGCGGCCAAGGCCTTCGCCGAGGACCGCAAGGCGATGAGCGCGAACATGCCGCGTCTGCGCCCGGCCGATGCAGCGGCGGCCTACAAGTCCTACCTGCGGCGCCTGTCCGACATGCTCGACGACGTGCCCTTCCTGCTCGGCGAGCTGCCCACCGTGGCCGACTTCGCCTGCTACCACCCGCTGTGGTTCACGCGCACCCGCACGCCCTCGATGGCCGGCGTGCTGCAGCTCACGCCGGCCATGCTCGACTGGATGGACCGCATCGCGGCCATCGGCCGCGGCGAGACGGTGAAGTCAGATGCCGCGCAGGCCATCGCCACCGCCCGCGCCTCGGTGCCGGCCTCCCTGCTGACCGACAGCACCTTCCAGGACGAGCACGGCATCCCCCTGGGCACGCGCGTGACGGTGGCCGGCGAGAGCTTCGGCCCCGAGGCCACCGAAGGCGTGCTGCGCGCGGCCACGCGCACGCACTACACGCTCGAGCGCGACGACGAGCGCGCCGGCACGGTGCACGTGCACTTTCCGCGCATCGGCTACGTGCTGCGCAAGGTTGAGGGCTGAAGCGCGCGGTCGCGCGAAAGACAGCGCCGCGGCGCGCAAGGCGCTCCAATAACGCTTTCGCAGATCCGCCAACGCAAGAGAGACGAAAGGACGACTTCCGATGATCCAGGATTTCAAGGGCAAGACCGCGGTGCTCACCGGCGCGGGCTCCGGCTTCGGGCTGGAGTGCGCGCGCATCGGCGCGGCGCGCGGCATGAACCTCGTGCTGGTCGACGTGCAGCAGGACGCGCTCGACAAGGCCCGCGCCGAGATGGAGGCCGCCGGCGCACAGGTGCTCGCCCGCAAGGTCGACGTGGCCGATGCCGCGCAGATGGAGGCGCTGGCCGCCGCGGTGCAGGAGCGCTTCGGCGCGCCGCACTTCGTCTTCAACAACGCGGGCGTGGGCGCCGGCGGTCTGGTGTGGGAGAACACCGTGGCCGACTGGGACTGGGTGCTGGGCGTGGACCTGTGGGGCGTGATCCACGGCGTGCGCCTGTTCGCGCCGATGATGCTGGAAGCCGCCGCCAAGGATCCGGCGTACCGCGGCCACATCACCAACACCGCCAGCATGGCCGGCCTGCTGACGCCGCCCAACATGGGCATCTACAACGCCGCCAAGGCGGCCGTGGTGAGCTTGACCGAGACGCTCTACCAGGACCTGAGGCTGGTCACCGACCAGGTCGGCGCCAGCCTGCTGTGCCCCTACTTCGTGCCCACCGGCATCTCCAACAGCGAGCGCAACCGGCCCGCGGGCCTGTCGGCCGCCAAGCCGACCAAGAGCCAGCTCATCGGCCAAGCCATGAGCGAGAAGGCCGTGAGCAGCGGCAAGGTGAGCGCGCAGGAAGTGGCGCAGAAGGTCTTCGACGCCATCAGTGCCAACCAGTTCTACGTGTACAGCCACCCGAAGGCGCTGGGCAACGTGCAAAGCCGCATGGAGCACATCGTCGCCGGCACCAACCCGGCCGACCCCTTCCTGGAGCGGCCGGAGATCGGGCAGAAGCTGCGCGAGCAATTGCGCGCGGCCTGAGGGCGGTCAGGCGGGCTGCACCGGCGCCGGGCTGCGCTCCGCGAACTGCCCGTTCCAGTACGGGTAGTAGGGGTAGGGCGGCGTCACCGCGCTGGCCGCATCGAGCGCAGCGACCTGCGCGGGCGTGAGCTGCCAGCCGACGGCGCCGAGGTTGTGCACCAGCTGCGCCTCGTCGCGCGCGCCGATCAGCACGCTGGACACGGTGGGGCGCTGCAGCAGCCAGTTGATCGCGATCTGCGGGATCGACCGGCCGGTTTCCTCGGCCACGACGTCCAGCGCATCGACCACGCGGTACAGGCGCTCCTCGTCCACCGGCGGGGCGAAGCCGGCGGTCTCGTGCAGCCGGCTGCCTTCGGGCAGCGGCCGGCCGCGGCGCACCTTGCCGGTCAGGCGACCCCAGCCGAGCGGGCTCCACACGATCGCGCCCACGCCCTGGTCCAGGCCCAGCGGCATCAGCTCCCACTCGTAGTCGCGGCCGATGAGCGAGTAGTAGGCCTGGTGCGCCACGTAGCGCTGCAGGCCCAGCCGCTGCGAGGCCGCGAGCGACTTCATGAGCTGCCAGCCCGAGAAGTTGGAGGCGCCGATGTAGCGCACCTTGCCGGCACGCACCAGGTCGTCCAGCGTGTCCAGCACCATGTCGACCGGCGTCATGGCGTCGAAGGCATGCAGTTGCAGGATGTCGATGTGGTCGGTGCCCAGCCGCTCGAGCGCGGCATGCGTGCCCTCGATCAGGTGGTGGCGCGAGGCGCCGACGTCGTTCGGGCCGTCGCCCAGGCGCAGCGCGAGCTTGGTCGAGACGATGGCCCGGTGGCGCCGGCCCTTCAGCGCGGCGCCGAGGATGGATTCGGAAGCGCCGTCGGAATACACGTCGGCGGTGTCGAAGAGGCTCACGCCCGCATCCAGGCAGATGTCGACGATGCGGCGCGCGCCGTCCACGTCGGTGCGGCCCCAGGCGCTGAAGAGCGGGCCCTGGCCGCCGAAGGTGCCGGCGCCGAAGCCCAGGGCCGGCACCTTGAAGCCGGAGTGGCCGAGAAAGCGGTGTTCCATGTGTCTGTCCTTGGAGAAGAAAAAAATCAGAAGTCAGGCCTGCGCGGCCGCGCACGCCACCGGCCCGGTGCGCCGGTCCAGCGCCCGGCTGGCCAGCGCGATCGCCAGGCCCAGCACGGTGAGCGCCGCCGCGGCCCAGCCCAGCCCGAGCAGGCCGGGGCCGCGCTCGATCACCACGCCGCCGATCCAGGCGCCCAGCGCGTTGCCCAGGTTGAAGGCCGCGATGTTGAGGCTGGAGGCCAGGTTCTGGCCGGCGCCGCTGGCCTTCTCCAGCACGCGCAGTTGCAGCGGGGCGACGGTGGCGAAGGAGGCCACGCCCAGCCCGCCGACGAAAGCCACCGCCGCCACCGGATGCGGCATCGCCCAGGGCAGGGCGGCCAGCACGAGCGCCAGCGCGAGCAGGGTGCCGAGCACCGCCGGCATGGGCGCGCGGTCGGCCAGCCGGCCCCCGAGCAGGTTGCCCACGCCCAGCCCGGCGCCGAAGACCAGCAGGATCGGCGAGACCGCGGATTCCGGCAGGCCCGCGACCTGCGTGAGCAGGGGCTGGATGTAGGTGAAGACCACGAACACGCCGGCGAAGCCCAGCACCGTCATCGCCAGCCCCAGCAGCACCTGCGGCCGCAACAGCACGCCGAGTTCCTCGCGCAGCGCGGCGGGCGGCGGCGCTGCGGTGTCGCGCGGGACGAAGCGCGCCAGCACCGCGAAGGCGAGCACGCCGATCAGCGCCACTGCCCAGAAGGTGGCGCGCCAGCCCAGATGCAGGCCCAGCCAGGCGCCCGCGGGCACGCCCAGCAGCGTGGCGGCCGTGAGCCCGGTGAACATCAGGGCGATCGCCGAGGCGCGGCGCTCGGGCGCGACCAGGCTGGTGGCCACCACCGCGCCGACGCCGAAGAAGGTGCCGTGGGCCAGGGAGGTGAGCACGCGCGCGGCCATCAGCAGGCCGTAGTCCGGCGCCAGCGCGCAGGCCAGGTTGCCGAGCGTGAAGATCGCCATGAGCGCGAGCAGCACGGTCTTGCGCGGCAGCCGCCGCGTGGCCACGGTCAGCAGCGGCGCGCCGAGCGCGACGCCCAGCGCATAACCCGAGATCAGCAGGCCGGCGGCCGCGATGGAGACGTGGAGGTCGCCGGACACCTGCAGCAGCAGGCCCATGATGACGAATTCGGTGGTGCCGATGCCGAAGGCGCCGGCGGTGAGGGCGAGAAGAGCGATGGGCATGATGCCCTCGATGGTGCGGACAAAGGCCTTGCATGAATAGAATGCCGCTCCGACGTACACCTGTGAGTTCAATTCACATATGCCGCGTATCGATGTCAACCGCTCCGGCGAGATGGAGGCCTTCGTGCAGGTGGTCGAGCGCGGCGGGTTGTCCGCTGCCGCACGCGTGCTGTGCATGACGCCCTCGGCGGTCAGCAAGCTGGTCGGCCGGCTCGAGACGCGCCTGGCGACGCAGCTGATGCACCGCTCCACGCGCAAGCTGCAGCTCACGCCCGAGGGCCGGCACTTCTACGAGCGCAGCGTGCGCGTGCTGGCCGACATGGACGAGGCCGAACGCTGCGCCGCGGCCGCCGCCGCGCCCCGCGGGCGGGTGAGCATCAACGCCAGCGTGTCATTCGGCCATCACGTGCTGATTCCGCTGGTGCCGCGCCTGTTCGAGGCGCATCCCGAGATCACCCTGGACGTGGTGCTCACGGACCGCATCATCGACCTGATGGACGAGCGCACCGACATCGCGGTCCGCTGGGGGCCGCTGCCTGCGTCCGAGCTGGTGGCGCGCCAGTTGGGCGAGACCGGGCAGGCGATCGTCGGCTCGCCCGGCTATCTTGCGCGCTACGGCACACCGCGCACGCCGCAGGCACTGGCGTCGCACAACCGGCTCGGGTCCAACTACCGCCGCAACGTGCCCGACTGGCCGCTGCGCGTGGACGGCCGCACGATCGATGTGCCGGTGGCCGGCAACGTGCGCGCCGGCGACGGCGAGGCGCTGCGGCTGCTGGCGCTGCAGGGCGTGGGACTGGCCCGGCTCTCGCTTTACCACGTGCAGGCCGACATCGCCGCCGGCCGGCTGGTGCCGGTGCTGGAGGCGTTCAACCCGCGCGACATGGCACCGATCCATGCCGTGTACCTCGGCAAGCCCGGCCGCCTGCCGGCACGCGTGCGCGCGGTGCTCGATTTCCTGATGGCGCATGCGCGATTGGAAGGGTTCGCACGCGCGCGGCGCTAAGCTTGCGCATGGACGCCTCTTCCGCCAGCCCGCACGGATTCGCACTCTTCGGCACGGTCATCGGCCACTGCGCCATCGCCTGGGGCCCGGGCGGCATCGTGGGCGTGCAACTGCCCGAAGCCGACGCGCCCGCCACGCGCGCGCGCATGGCACGGCGCTTTCCCGCGCTGCACGAGGCCGACCCGCCCGCAGGTGTGCGCGAGGCCATGGCCGCCGTCACCGCGCTGCTCGACGGGCAGCGGCGCGACCTGCTGGAGATCGCGCTGGACGAATCCGGCGTCTCGGACTTCCACCGGCGCGTCTATGCGATCACCCGGCGGATCCTGCCCGGCCAGACGCGCACCTACGGCGAGATCGCCGCCGAACTGGGCGACAAGGGCCTGTCCCGAGCGGTCGGGCAGGCGCTCGGCCTGAATCCCTTCGCGCCCATCGTGCCCTGCCATCGCGTGCTGGCCGCCAACGGCCGGCCGGGCGGCTTCTCCGCCCATGGCGGCGCGCTGTCCAAGCTGCGCATGCTCGCGATCGAGGGCGCGCGGCCCAACGGCACGGAACCGCTGTTCGATTTCGATGCATGAATGGCATTGTTAACGGTGATTTTTTTGTTTGAACAAAAGTCTTCAACTCTGTCACAATGAGTAAGTAATTAGCATTCATTTGTGATAGGTATTAATGTATATGCCGAATCGGGTTGCACACGCGAGGTCGAAGCATGGATGACGCGGATGCCGATGCGGAGGAAACTGCGGTCGGCGTCGCTGAGGCCGTGCGCCGGCTCGCCACCGCCAATCTCCAGCTGCTGGCCATGCTCGAGGTCGTGCGCGATCTCGCGCCGGACGACGAGGCCCATCTGCGCGACGCGGCCGACGCCACCCACGCCCTGGCGGCCCACATCGTGCCCTTGCGCTTCGCCGAAACGATCGACCCCGCCGGCTGGGCGCGGGACACGCTCAAGGCGGTGACGGCGAAGGCGCAGTACTTCGATGCGCCCGGCACCGCCGCCTCGCCCCTGGCCGCCGAGGCGCTGCACCGCATGCGCGAAGCCTGCGAAGCCCTGCATGCCGCCATCGAGGCGCACGAGGCGGCGCTCGACGACGCTGCGGATCCATAGGGCCTGTCAACGCTTCCGGAAATAGCGTGCGCAGGCCCTAGCACAGCCGGCCCGCTTGCGCCGCCCGACGCCCATTGCCGCCTTGGCGACAATCGGGCCAATGACTTCCCTGCGTTTCCTCAGGATCGCGTTGGTCCTGGGGCTTCTCTCGGCCATCGGCCCCTTCGCGATCGACATGTACCTGCCGGCGCTGCCGGCCATCGGCGAACATCTGTCGGCCGACATCGGCGCGGTGCAGATGAGCCTGACCGTCTTCTTCCTCTCAGTCGGCGTCGGCCAGTTGCTGTACGGCCCGGTGTCGGACATGGTGGGGCGCAAGCCGCCGCTGTATTTCGGGCTGCTGCTCTTCGCCGCGGCCAGCATCGGCTGCGCCCTGGCGACCGACATCCGCACGTTGATCGCGCTGCGCTTCGTGCAGGGGCTGGGCGCCGCCGCCGGCATGGCGATCCCGCGCGCAGTGGTGCGCGACCTGCACACCGGCACCGACGCCGCGCGGCTGATGTCGCTGCTGATGCTGGTGTTCAGCGTCTCGCCGATCCTCGCGCCGCTGGCCGGCAGCGGCGTGATCGCGCTGACCGGCTGGCGCGGCGTGTTCTGGGCCGTCACCATCGCCGCGGCCGCGGGCCTGGCCATGACCGCCACCTTGCTCAGGGAAACGCGGCCGCCTTCGCAGCGGGTGGAAAGCAGCCTGGGCAGCGCGCTGCGCGCCTACGCGTTGCTGCTGCGCGACGCGCACTACCTGGGCCTGGTGTTCATCGGCGGCTTCGCCATGGCGGGTTTCTTCACCTACCTGGCGGGCTCGTCCTTCGTGCTGATCGGCCACTACGGCCTGACGCCCACGCAGTACAGCCTGGCCTTCTCGCTCAACGCCGTGGCCTTCATCGGCATGGCGCAGTTCAACGGCGCGCTGGGCGAGCGCTACGGGCTGGTGCGCATGGTCAAGTTCGCGGTGGTGGCGTGCAGCATCGTCATGGCGGCGCTGCTGGGCTACTACCTCGCCGGCGGCGACCGGCTGGCGGTGCTGATCGTGCTGTACTTCATCGCCAGCGCCTTCATGGGGCTGGTGATCCCCACCACCGCGGTGCTCGCGCTGGAGGCGCACGGCGCCATCGCCGGCACCGCCTCGGCGCTGCTGGGCACGCTGCAGATGCTCGCCGGCGCCGTCGCCATGGGCGTGGTGAGCCTGTTCAACGACGGCTCGCCGCTGCCGATGGTGATGGGCATGGCCGGCGGCGTGTTCCTCGCGCTGCTGCTCACCTGGCCCACGCTCGGCGGGCACCGGGTCGTGCCGTGCGCGGCCAGTTGAACGCCGGCGCCGCGGCGGCGCCTCCTGCGCAGGACGGGCTGCCGCAGCCGCAGCGCCGGCGCGCGCTGCTGGTGATCATCCTGGGCATCGCGGTGGCGGTGCTCGACGGCACCATCGTCAACCTCGCGCTGCCGGACATCGCGCGCGAGCTCGATGCGAGTCCGGCGCAGGCCATCTGGGTGGTCAACGCCTACCAGATCGCCACGCTGGTGATGCTGCTGCCGCTGGCCTCCCTGGGCGACCTGGTGGGCTACCGGCGCGTCTACCTGGTGGGCATGGCGGTGTTCGCCGTCTCCTCGCTGGGCGCGATGCTGGCCGATTCGCTCGCCATGCTGGTGGCGGCGCGCACCCTCCAGGGGCTGGCCGCGGCCGGCATCATGAGCGTGAACTCGGCGCTGGTGCGGCTGATCTTTCCGCGTGCGCAGCTCGGGCGCGGCATGGCGATCAACTCGGTGGTGGTGGCCACGGCCTCGGTGGCCGGCCCGACGGTGGCTGCCGCCATTCTCTCGGTCGGCTCGTGGCCCTGGCTGTTCGCGCTCAACCTGCCGCTGGGCGCCGTGACGTTCGCGCTGGGCCTGCGGGTGCTGCCGGCCAACGCAGCGCCGCCGGCCGACGGCGCCCGGCTGTCGCTGCTCGACGTGGCGCTCAACATGCTGATGTTCTCGCTGATCTTCGTCGGCGCCGACCGGCTGGGCGTGCGCACCGGCGCGGGGCAGGGCATTCCCGCCGACGCGTTCGCGCTGCTCGCGGCGGGCGTGCTGGTCGGCGTGGTGTACGTGCGCCGCCAGCGCGCGCAGGTGGCGCCGCTGTTCCCGGTGGACCTGCTGCGCATCCCGGTGTTCGCCTTGTCCATGGGCACCTCGGTGGCGGCCTTCTGCGCACAGATGCTGTCGTTCATCGCGCTGCCGTTCCTGCTGCTGGACAACTACGGCCGCTCGCACCTGGAGGCCGGCCTGCTCATCACCGCCTGGCCGCTGGCGATCGTGGTGATGGCGCCGATCGCCGGGCGGCTGATCGGCCGCTATCCCGACGGGCTGCTCGGCGGGGTGGGGCTGGGCCTGCTGGCCGCCGGGCTGGCGCTGCTGGCGGCGCTGCCGGCGCAGCCGGCCAACGTCGACATCGTGTGGCGCATGGCCTTGTGCGGGCTGGGCTTCGGCCTGTTTCAGTCGCCCAACAACCACACCATCGTGACCACGCCGCCGGCGCACCGCAGCGGCGCGGCCAGCGGCATGCTGGGCACCGCGCGGCTCACGGGCCAGACGCTGGGCGCCGTCTTCCTGGCGCTGATCTTCAGCGTATGGAGCCCGCACGGCGGCCAGGGGCCGGTGATCGCGCTGGCGCTTGCGGCGGCATGCGCGGCGCTGGCGGGCGTGTGCAGCACGCTGCGGCTGCGCGCCGCGGCCTGACAGGCCCGCGTACTCACACCAGCCGGCGGATCGCCTTCCTGCGCCACACCAGCCGGTAGTAGCTCGCCTGCAGCCCGAGCATCGCGGTGAAGGCGATCGGGTAGGCCATCCAGATGCCGTTCAGGCCGACCTGCCGGCTCAGCAGCCAGGCCGCCGGCACCTCGATCAGCGCGATGCAGAAGATCGAGATGGCGGTGGGCACCAGCACCGAGCCGCTGGCGCGCATGATGCCCGACAGCGCCGCGCCCATGCCGAAGATCACGATGCTCCACAGCATGATGTGCAGCAGCGTCTGCGCCATCTCGATCACCGGCGCGCTGGTGATGAACCAGCCCATCAGCGGCCGCGAGAACAGGTAGCCCAGCGCGACCAGGCCGCCGGTGAACACCAGGTTCATCATCAGCGCGGTGCGCGTGATCGCGCCCAGCCGGTCGGTGCGGCCCGCGCCGATGGCCTGCGCGCCCAGGATCGAGGCGGTGATGGCGATCGAGATCGCGGGGAACTGCACGTAGGCCACCACCTGGTTGACCGCGCCGTAGGCGGCGGTGGCGTTCGAGCCGTAGGCGTTGACGAAGGACAGCAGCACCAGCTGCGCGAAGGAGACCACGATCATCTGCACGCCGGTGGGCACGCCCACGCGCAGCACGCCCTTGAGCAGCCGCAGGTCGATGCGCAGGTGGCGCAGGAAGTCGGCGTCCGGCGCCAGCGGGCTCTTCCGGCGCCGCAGGTGCCAGGCCAGCCACGTGGTGGCGACGACGAAGGCGACCACCGTGGCCCACGCGGCGCTGGCCACGCCCAGCATCGGCAGGCCGAACCAGCCGCGGATCAGCGCCGGTGTGAGCACCAGGCCGATCAGCGTGGAGATGGCCAGCGTGTACAGCGGCGTCATGGTGTCGCCCACGCCGCGCAGCATGGCCGTGGACAGCAGGAACACGAACAGCCCGGGCATCGCGATCAGGATGATCCGCGCATAGCGCGTGGCGTCGGCCAGGATGTCCGGCGGCGTGCCCAGCGCATCGAGCATGGGGCGCGTGAAGGCGCCGCCGAACACCGCGACCAGCAGCCCGAAGACGATGCCCACGGTGAGCGTGGTGCCCGCCACGGCGCGCGCGGTCTCGAAATCGCGCGCGCCCCAGGCCTGGCCGATCAGCACCGAGGCACCGGCGCCCAGGCCGATGGTGAAGGCGATGAAGAAGAACATCACCGGGAAGAAGCCCGATACCGCCGCCAGCGCGCCGACACCGATCATCTGCCCCAGGTAGACGTTGTTGAGCGTGCCCGACAGCGACTGCAGGATGTTGCTCAGCAGCATCGGCGCCAGGAAGAACAGGAAGGTCTTCCACAGCGGCCGGCTGCCGGCGATGGCCACCGGCTTGTGGGCAGAGGGTATGTCGGGGGGCGCCGCGTCCTGCGGCGCGGTCAAGCGCCGCCCCAGGCGCCGGCCGACAGTGCCTGCAGGTAGTTGCGCACGTCCACCGGCCAGGCGTCGATGAAGCCCTCGAAGCGCTGGCGCTCGTCGGCGAACAGCGCGCGCGCGGCTTCCTCGAAGCCGGGCAGGTCGCCCGCGATCGCGGTCATGAAGCGGTAGGCCGCCTCGCGCGCCGCGCGCTGGCCGTCGGCACCGGCATTCACGCGCCGCGCCTCGTCGATCAGGCGCCGCAGCGCGACCGAGGCGCCGCCGGGCTGGCGGCTGAGCCAGTCCCAGTGGCGCGGCAGCAGGGTGACCTCGCGCGCGACCACGCCCAGGCGCGGGCGGCCGACGCTGCGCGCGCCGTGCTCCTCGGCAACCTCCGGCGCCGCGGCGGCGTCGCGCAGGTCCAGGTCGACCTGCTCGCCGGTACGGTCGTCGAAGACCAGGGGCAGGGGGCTGTCGTCGCCGTGCGCGCGCAGCCGCGCGACCATCTCGTCGCGCGTGCCCGCGGCCACGCGGACGAGGCCGGCAAAGGCGGTGAATGTGGATTCGGTGTCGTTCGAAGGCATGAGTTAATTATACCCGGACAAAATTTGAATCTCGTGTTCCCAGGAATGGGCAGGCCCCATCCTCGCATCATTTGGCGCCGATGGTGCAGCGTGGCGTCCCCTTGCGCATCGGCCGTCGATTGTGTGCCGGACCCGCCATCACCCTATGGCACACTTTTGCGCTTTTCCCCAGGGCTGAACCACAAGCATGCAGAAAATCATTCGCCAGATCGCCGCGGAACTCAAGGTCGGCGAGCACCAGGTGAAGGCAGCCACCGAGCTGCTCGACGGTGGCGCGACGGTGCCGTTCATCGCACGCTACCGCAAGGAGGCCACCAACGGCCTGGACGACATCCAGCTGCGCGAGCTCGAGGCGCGGCTGTCCTACCTGCGCGAGCTGGAAGACCGCCGCGCGGCAGTGCTCAAGAGCATCGAGGAGCAGGGCAAGCTCACGCCCGAACTGCAGGCGGCGATCGAGGCCGCGCCGACCAAGCAGGAGCTGGAAGACCTGTACCTGCCGTACAAGCCCAAGCGCCGCACCAAGGGCCAGATGGCGCGCGAGGCCGGCATCGAACCGCTGGCCGACAGGCTGTTCGCCGATCCCGCGCGGGACCCGGCCGCCGAGGCCGCCGCCTTCGTGAAGCCGGCCGCCGACGGGCTGGACTACTCCACGGTGCCGCTGGTGCTCGACGGCGTGCGCGACATCCTCTCCGAGCGCTGGGCGGAAGACGCGGTGCTGGTGCAGTCGCTGCGCGGATGGCTGTGGGCCGAGGGCCTGCTCAAGTCCAGCCTGATGGCGGGCAAGAACGAGAACGACCCCGAGGTCGCGAAATTCCGCGACTACTTCGACTACGACGAGCCGATCGGCCGCGTGCCCTCGCACCGCGCGCTGGCGGTGTTCCGCGGCCGCGCGCAGGAGGTCCTGGATGCGAAGCTGGTGCTGCCGGTGGAGCCCGAGCCGGGCAAGCCGAGCATCGCGGAGGGCAAGATCGCGCTGCACCTGGGCTGGAGCCATGCCGGCCGCGCCGCCGACGACCTGATCCGCAAGTGCGTCGCCTGGACCTGGCGCGTGAAGCTCTCGCTGTCCAGCGAGCGCGACCTGTTCACGCGGCTGCGCGAGGAGGCCGAGAAGGTGGCGATCAAGGTCTTCGCCGACAACCTGCGCGACCTGCTGCTGGCCGCGCCGGCCGGCCCGCGCGTGGTGATGGGCCTGGACCCGGGCATCCGCACCGGCGTGAAGGTCGCGGTGGTCGATGCCACCGGCAAGCTGGTGGAGACCGCCACCGTCTACCCGCACGAGCCGCGCAAGGACTGGGAAGGCTCGCTGCACACCCTGGGCAAGCTGTGCGCCAGGCACGGCGTGAACCTGATCGCGATCGGCAACGGCACCGCCAGCCGCGAGACCGACAAGCTCGCGGCCGACCTGATCAAGCTGCTGGCGAAGATGCAGGCCCAAACCGTTCAGGCCGAGCCTGTCGAAGCCCGGGACGGCGCTTCGACAGGCTCAGCGCGAACGGCTCCTTGGACGATCGAGAAGGTCGTGGTCAGCGAAGCGGGGGCCTCGGTGTACTCCGCCAGCGAATTCGCCTCGCAGGAGATGCCCGACGTGGACGTGAGCCTGCGCGGCGCCGCCAGCATCGCGCGCCGTTTGCAGGACCCGCTCGCGGAGCTGGTGAAGATCGACCCCAAGAGCATCGGCGTCGGCCAGTACCAGCACGACGTGAACCAGAGCGAGCTGGCGCGCACGCTGCAGGCGGTGGTGGAAGACTGCGTGAACTCGGTCGGCGTGGACCTGAACACCGCCAGCGTGCCGCTGCTGTCGCGCGTGTCGGGCCTGTCGCCCAGCGTGGCCAAGGCGGTGGTGCGCTGGCGCGAATCCAACGGCGCCTTTTCCACGCGCAAGCAGCTGCTCGAGGTGAGCGGCTTCGGCGCCAAGACCTTCGAGCAGAGCGCGGGCTTCCTGCGCATCCGCGGCGGCGCCAACCCGCTGGACATGACCGGCGTGCACCCCGAGACCTATCCGGTGGTGGAGCAGATGATCGCCAGGACCGGCAAGCCGGTCGCCGAGCTGATGGGCCGCGCCGAGATGCTCAAGACGCTCAAGCCCGAGCTGTTCGCCAACGAGAAATTCGGCGTGATCACGGTGAAGGACATCCTGGGCGAGCTCGAGAAGCCCGGCCGGGACCCGCGCCCCGACTTCAAGGTGGCACGCTTCAACGAGGGCGTGGAAGACATCGCCGACCTCAAGGAGGGCATGGTGCTCGAGGGCACGGTGAGCAACGTGGCGCAGTTCGGCGCCTTCGTCGACCTGGGCGTGCACCAGGACGGCCTGGTGCACGTGAGCCAGCTCAGCCACAAGTTCGTCAACGATGCGCGCGAGGTGGTCAAGACCGGCGACATCGTCAGGGTGAAGGTGATGGAGGTGGACGTGGCGCGCAAGCGCATCGGCCTGAGCATGAAGCTCGACGCCGCGCCACCGCGCCGCGACGGCCCGCGCGACAACCGCTTCGAAGGCGCCGGCCGCGGCCATCAGCCGCGCCGCGACAACAGTCCGCAGCCGGCGGGGCAGATGGCGAGCGCCTTCGCCAAGCTGCAGGGCCTGCGCAAGTAGGGCCCGGAGGGGATCGGGCCGCCGGCACATGAAAGCCTTGCGCATCCATGCCGGACCGCTGGCCCGCATGCACATCGCCAAGCATGGCCTGGGCCCGCAGGACGTGCGCGTCATCCCCGGCGCCGCGGGCGGGCCCAAGGGGCTGATCCTCGGTCCGCTCGACCGCTTCATCTTCGGGCAGTGGCTGCCGCAGTCGACGCAGCCGGTGCACCTGGTCGGCGCCTCGATCGGCGCCTGGCGTCTGGCCACGGCCTGCCTGGACGATCCGGTGGCCGCCTTCAGGCGCTTCGAGCACGACTACGTGCACCAGAAGTTCGATGTGCCGCCGGGCCGCAAGCGCCTGAGCGCGCGGCAGATCAGCGAGAGCTTCGGCCAGAGCCTGGAGTCCTTCTACGGCGGCCGCGTGCAGGAGGTGCTGAACCATCCGCGCTACCGCCTGCACGTGGTCACTGCGCGCGGGCGCCACATCCTCGGGCGCGAGGGCCGGGCGCGCACGCCGCTGGGCTACCTGGGCGCCTTCGTCGCCAACAGCGTGCGCCGCCGCAGCCTGGGCGCGTGGCTGGAGCGCTGCGTGTTCTCCACGCCGGGCGCGCGGCTGCCCTTCGACACGCTGGACTTCCGCACCCGCCACCTGGCGCTGACGGAGGCCAACTTCCGGCCCGCGCTGCAGGCCTCGTGCGCCATTCCCTTCGTGCTGCAGGCGGTGCACGACATTCCCGGCGCGCCCGCCGGCGCCTACTGGGACGGCGGCATCACCGACTACCACCTGCACCTGAAGTACAGCAACGCCGACGGCGTGGTGCTGTACCCGCACTTCCAGCGCGCGGTGGTGCCGGGCTGGCTCGACAAGGGCCTGACCTGGCGGCACGGCGCGACCTCCTTCCTCGACCGCATGATCCTGCTCGCGCCCGACCCCGACTGGGTGCGCACGCTGCCCGGCGGCAAGCTGCCCGACCGCAAGGACTTCATCCGCTACGGCAGCGATCCGGCCGCGCGCATCAAGGCCTGGCGCACTGCGGTGGCCGAGGCCCGGCGGCTGGCCGACGAGTGGGCCCAGTGGCTGCGGCGTGCCGACACGCGCCAGGTGCTGCCCCTGTGAAGGGGCATACTCGCGCCATCTTCGTTTTCGAGGTCATCGCATGAACGCAACACGCATCGTCGGCATCGTCCTGATCGTCGCCGGCATCGCCGCGCTGGGCCTGGGCGGCTTCAGCTTCACCAAGGAAACGCACCAGGCCAAGATCGGCCCCATCGAGCTGTCGGTGAAGGAGAAGGAAACCGTCAACTTCCCGTCCTGGGCCGGCGTGGCGGCGATCGTGGTGGGTGGCGCGCTGCTGGTGTTCGGCGGACGCAAGGGATAGCGCGCCGTCGCGCAGGCGACACCCGGCCCGCGCCGCGGGGCAAACCCTGAGCGCCAGCGGCGCAGCGGCCCGACAGAATGGGCTTTTCCTCTCGGGAGAGTCCATGTCTTCATCCAGCCCCTGGTCGCGCCGCCGTTTCCTCCATGCGTCCACCGCCGCCTCCGCGGCCGCGCTGGCCTTGCCCGCGAAGGCGCAGGCCGCCTGGCCGAACAAGCCGGTGCGCATCATCGTGCCCTACACGCCCGGCGGCTTCACCGACCAGATGGCGCGCCTGGTGCAGACCGGCCTGCAGCAGCGGCTGGGCCAGCCGGTGGTGATCGACAACAAGCCAGGCGCCAACAGCCTGATCGGCGTGGACGCACTGGCCAAGTCGGCGCCGGACGGCTACACCTTCGGCGTCGTGATCGCCGCCTACGCGGCCAACACCACGCTCTATCCCAAGCTGCCCTACGACCCGAAGAAGGACCTGGGCGGCGTCGCGCTGATGGGCGTGTCGCCGCTGCTGGCGGCGGTGCCCAACGACGCGCCCTTCAAGACCGCGAAGGAACTGATCGACTACGCCCGCGCGAACCCCGGCAAGATCAGCTTCGGCTCCTCGGGCAACGGCTCGGCGGCGCACCTGACCACCGAGCTGTGGAAGTCGCTGACCAAGACCTACATGATCCACATCCCGTACCGCGGCGCGGTGCCGGCCTTCACCGACCTCATGGGCGGGCAGATCCAGCTCTTCTTCGACGCGCCCACCGGCCTCATCCAGCACGGCAAGGCGGGCAAGGTGCGGCTCATCGGCGTGGCCAGCGACCGGCGCCTGCCGGCGGTGCCCGACGTGCCGACCTTCATCGAGCAGGGCTTCGCCGGCTTCACGGGCAGCACCTGGGCCGGCATGCTGGCGCCGGCGGGCACACCGCGCGAGATCGTCCAGCGCATGTCCGACGAGGTGACGCGCATCGTGCGCAGCGAAGAGGCCAAGGCGCGGCTCGAGGCCATGGGCACCTTCCCGGCCGGCGGCACGCCGGCGGAGTTCGATGCCTTCATCGACGCGGAGACCGCGAAGTGGGGTCAGGTCATCCGCACGGCGGGCGTGAAGCTGGAGTAGGGCCGCTCACATCCGCTCGCCGGGCAACTGGCTGGCCTGCTTCACCCAGTCGGCGAACTGTGCTTCGTCGAGGACCTCGTCCTCGCGGATGTCGAGGTAGCGCGTGTCCCGGCTCTTGGACGCGCCGGGCGGAATCGGCTGCAGCGACTGGCCGCGGAAAAAGGTCACCTTGACGTACTTCGTGAAGCAATGGAAGCTGAGGAACCAGCCCTCGCCCTCGATGCCGTAGAACGGCGAATTCCACTTGACCGCCTTGTGCATGTTGGGGACGGTGCGCACGATGAGCGCGTCGAGCCGGCGCCCGAGCTCGCGCTTCCAGCCCGGCATGGCCGCGATGTAGGCCTGCACGGGGGCGTCGCCTTCGCCCTTGGGAATCTGCGGGTTGCCGCCTGAAAGGAGGATGGGCTTCGCGGATGTCTTGCCTGCCATGGCGTTCGCTCCGATGGATGGACTCGGGGACTTCATTCTGAAGCAACCGGAAGGACCGACGGCCCGCTCGTCGCCTCCTGGCGAGCCACCAGCGCCCGCAGCCAGTGCACCACGGTGCCGATGGTCTCGCGCTGGGGGTGATCGGGCACGGCGACGGCGGCAAAGCGCAGCCCCGGCAGGCGCAGCGGGTGCACCTGCACCAGGCGGCCCAGGGCCAGGTCGCGCCGCACCAGCAGGTCGCTCAGCAGGGCCACCCCCACGCCATCGAGCGCGGCCTGCACCACCAGGGCCTCGTCGCTGAAACTCTGGCAGCGGGCTTCGTTGAAGCCGGCCACGCCGGCCGCGGCCATCCAGCGTCCCCAGGTCGGGCCGCCCAGGTGCTCGTTCTTCCAGGCGTAGTGCAGCAGGCGGCCGCGGCTCAGGGCGTCGGCCGGGGCGCCGTCCGGCACCACGCCCGGCGCGGCCACGGCGATGTACGCGTCGTCCGCGAGCGGCCAGGCCTCCAGCGGTGCGTGATCGCCCCGGCCGTAGCGCACCGCCATGTCGGCGTCGCCGCGCCGCAGGTCGACCACGCGCTCGGTGGTATCGATGGCCAACTGGATGGCTGGGTGCGCGGCATGGAACTGCGGCAGCGCCGGCACGATGACGCGCGAGGCGAAGGCGGGCGTGGCGCTGATGCGCAGGTGGTGGCTGGTCGCCGAGAGTTCGTTCACGCCCGCGGTCATGCGGTCGAAGCTGTCGCGCAGCACCGGGTACAGCCGCAGGCCGGCCGGCGTCAGCGCGATCGAGCGCGGCATGCGGTCGAACAGCCGCGTGCCCACCAGGCTTTCGAGATGGCGGATCTGGTGGCTCACCGCCGTGGCGGTGACCGACAGCTCGTCGGCGGCGTCCTTGAAGCTGAGATGGCGCGCGGCCGCCTCGAAGGCGCGCAGCGCGTTCAGCGGGGGCAGTTTGCGGCGGGGCGATGTCATGGCGGCGTTCGGGGCGCGAGCAGTCCGTCGCGCTCCAGCCGGCATCCTAGCCGCAGAAGAAAGGCATCGCGCCCCTGGGGCACGCTCAGCAGCACGCTGGTGGGCGCGCCGTGCGCATCGATGCCGCTGGGCAGGGCGAGGCCGGGCATGTCCAGGAAGCTGCCGGGCATGGTCAGGGACAGCGCGCGCCGGTTGGCGGCGTGGAAGGCCTCAGGGTGCTGGATCTCGCGCAGGCATGGCGCCGTACCCGGCGTGGTCGGGCTCAGGAAGACGGTGGGGCCGGGTGTGTTTTCCGACAGGCGTGCGATGAGAGTGAAGCGCGCCTGCCGCAGCGCGGCTGCTGCGCCGGGCCGAAGCGCTTTCCGGGTCTGCTGCAGCCGTTCGCGGATGCGCGGGTCCAATTGCGGCGCCGTGGCGGGCCCGAGCCAGCGGCCCAGCGTCTGCAGGGCCTCGGCCGCGACCAGCGTGCCGTGCCGCTCGAACAGGGCCTGCACCGCGTGGACGTGGCGATGCGGCGCGTGCTGCACAACGTACCCGGCGTCGCGCAGGCGCTTCGCGAAACGCGAGAGCGCGGTGGCCACGTCCGGATCCACGTCGATACCTGGCGGCCCTTCGGCGTCGACCACGAAGCGCGGGGCAGCGCCGTGCTCCCGGACATCGTCCTGCGGCGCGCGGGCCAGGACCGCATCGGTGGCCGCGATGAGGTCCACGCGGCGGGCGATGAGGCCGATGGCGTCCAGCGTCGGCGAGAGCGTCCACAGGCCTGCCTTGGGGTAGCGCGCCGCGCTGGCGCGAAAGCCCGCCAGGCCGGTGAACGAGGCCGGCACGCGCACCGAGCCCGAGGTGTCGGTGCCGACGGCGAGCTCGCACAGGCCCAGCGCCACCGCGGCCGCCGCGCCGCTGGACGATCCGCCGCAGACCCGCTCGTCGCCCGGCGGCAGCGCCGGGTTGCGCGGTGTGCCGAAGTGGGGGTTGACGCCGAGCCCGCTGAAGGCGAACTCGCTCAGGCCGGTCTTGCCGACGCACACCGCGCCGGCCGCGGCCAGGTGCGCCACGGCCTCGGCATCGTGCGCACGCGCATCGGACGAGGTCAGCCGCGAACCGCAGGTGGTGGGCGTGCCCGCGACGTCGAACAGGTCTTTCCAGCTCGTGCGCACGCCGTCGAGGGGGCCGAGCGCGTGTCCTTCGCGCCGCCGCTGCAGGCTGGCCGCGGCCTCCGCCTGCGCGCGCTGCGGCGTGAGGCCGATGAAGACGCCGGGCGGTGCGTCAGCCAGGGGCATGGCCGTGGCGGCGCGCGCGTTCGCGGAACACCGCGTCGATCTCGGCGAAGGTGGCGAAGCGCACGCCGGGGTGGGACAGGAAATGGTCGATCAGGCGCTCGTGCATGAGGACGGCCTGCGCCTTGCCCGAGACATCCGGGTGGATGGTCATCGGGAACACCGCGAAATCGTATTCCCGGTACATGAAGTCGAACTGGTCGCGCCACTGCTGCTCGACGTTGCGCGCGCCCACGTAGCCCTGCGCGTTGGGAAAGCTCTTGATGTAGAGCAGCGGCTCCATGTCGTCCAGGTCCCAGCTCGACGGGATCTCGACCAGGTCGGTCTGCACGCCGCGCTCGACCGGCTTCATCCAGTGCGCGGCAGGCTTCGTATAGTCGATCGACGTCCATCGGTCGCCCTGGCGCAGGAAGTAGGGCTCGAAGTCCCGGTGCATCAGGCTGTGGTCGTAGCGGATGCCGCGCTCGAGCAGCAGTTCCAGGGTGTGTTCGCTGAACTCCCACCAGGGCGCGTTGTGGCCCACGGGCGGGCGGCCGGCGAGGTCCGTGATGAGCGAGATGCACTTGTCCAGCACGTCGGCCTGCTGCTGGCGCGACATCGCGGTGGGGTTCTCGTGCGTGTAGCCGTGCAGGCCGACCTCGTGGCCGTCGGCCACCACCTGCGCGGCCTGCGCGGGAAAGCTCTCGATCGAGTGGCCGGGGATGAACCAGGTGGTCCGGATGCCCTTGCGGCGGAACAGCTGCAGCAGGCGCGGCACGCCCACCTCGCCGGCGAAGAAGCCGCGCGAGATGTCGCAGGGCGAGTGCTCGCCGCCATAGCTGCCGAGCCAGCCCGCCACGGCATCGAAGTCCACGCTGTAGGCGCAGAGGATCTCCTTGCCGCTCACGAGGCGCCCTCCGCATCGCTGCGAGGCGGATGCACGATGAAGGCGAGCTCGCGCGGCACGCAGTCGGCACCGTTGACCGGCACCATGTCCTGCGGGCAGGCGGACATCACCAGCACGGCGTCCAGCTCGGCGCGCAGGGTGAGGTGGTCGCCCGCGCGGCTCACCGGCGGCAGCCAGCCGATGCCGCCGTCGGGGCCCACGGGGTTGTTCATCCACACGTTGAAGGGGGAGGGCACCTCCTGCGCGTGGCGGCCGATCGCGGCCAGCGCCAGGCGCAGGTTGTCCGCGCAGTTGTCGTGGTAGTGCGCCGCGCCCAGCGAGCGGTAGCGCGGCAGGTCGCAGGCGGCGATCAGCGTGTCGTGCACGCCGGGCGAGCTGTCCGCCAGCAGGGTGAGGATGGGGCGCCGCCGGTTGGTGACCAGCGCATCGCCCACGCGCGGGATCGTGCGGCTCAGGTGCGCGCGCACGTGCTCCATCGACATGAACTCGTGCAGGCCGTCGGCGCAGAAGGCCCAGAGATCGCACACCTGGCTGCCGTGCGGGTTGACGAGCTGCAGGCGTTCGCCGGCGCGCAGCACCACGGCCACGCCCTGGCGTGCCGCGAGCGTGTAGCGCCGGCCCGGCACGGGGCGGCCGTCGGGCGAGATGGGTGTGTGCAGAGAGGCATTGATGCCGTCGAACTGCGCGTTGCTGCGGTAGTGGGGGTTGATCCAGTCCATGAGGTGCTCCTGGGGCGCCAGTGTGGTGGGCCGGCGCGGCGTGCACAAAAGGGAATTTCTCGCGCGTCGCATGAGCTGGGCTCATCTCGCGCGGATGGGACCGATGCGAAAAGAAAACTCATCCCGGGCGCGCAAAAACAGCGTTTGTCGGCGCGCGCGGCAACCGCGAAAGTTCATCCACGTCAACCCACCCGCGAGAGGTACCGAATGGCACAGAGATCGAATTCCGCCGCGAGCCGGCGCCGCTTCCTGCAGCAGGGCGCCTCCCTCGGCGCGCTCGCCTTCCCGATGCTGGCGACCAGCAGCCTGGCGAACACGCGCCCCACCGAGCTGACCATGCTGGCCTGGCAGGGCCACGCCGAGAAGGACGTGGTCGAGGAGTTCGAAGCGCTGAACAAGGTGCGCATCCGGCCCAAGTACTACGTCGGCGGCGACAACATGCTCGCGCTGATCTCGCAGTCGCCGCCCGGCACCTACGACGTGATCCTCTCGGACGCCGAGTACGTGCAGCAGCTCGTGGCCGGCCAATGGGTGGAGAAGCTCGACGCGAAGGACTACCCCTTCGACGACTTCTTCCCGGAATTCCAGAAGTTCCCCGGCCACTGGCAGGGCAGCGACCTGTACTCGGTGTTCCTGCGCTTCGGCTTCCTGGGCGTGGCCTACAACACGCAGGCGGTGAGCGAGAAGGAAGCGCGCAGCTACAAGGTCTACTTCGATCCCAAGTACAAGGGCCGCGTCGGCCACTTCGACTGGCACCTGCCGAACATCGGCCAGGTGAGCCTGCTCGCGGGCAACCGCCAGCCCTTCGACCTGGACGCGGCGCGCTGGGCCGAGGTGCAGCAGCGCATGGCCGGCCTGCGCCCCAGCATCGGCGGCTTCTTCGACTACGGCGGCACCTTCTCCTCGCTGCGCAACGGGCAGATGGTGCTGATGGCCGGCATCGGCGACTGGATCACCGGCGTGCTCGAGAAGAACGGCGCGCCGGTGCGCAGCGTCATCCCCGAGGAAGGCGGCCTGCAGTGGACCGAGTCGCTCTCGATCGGGCGTGGCTCGCGGCGCCGGGAACTGGCGCGCAGCTTCATCCAGTACATGAGCTCGCCGGCGGGCCAGGTGCGCTCGGCGCGCATGGCAGCCTACCCGGCGATGGTGCCCAACCGCAAGGCCTGGGAGCTGCTCGCGCGCACCGATCCGGCGGAGGCGCGCCGCTCGAACATGCTGCTGAACGAACGCAACGCGATCGACGACATCCGCGCGGGTCGCATCACGCCGCGCGCCCAGCCGGTCCGGCAGGACCTGCAGGACTGGGTGGACGTCTGGAGCCGCTACAAGAACGCCTGAGGGTTGGAGCGCCTGCATGACCGCCATTGCGCCCCAGCCCATGCCGCGTGCCGAACCGGCTGCCGTCTTCGCCGTGCCGAGGATGTTCCGGCCGCGCGTGCAGCGCGCCGTGTTCGCCACCGCGATGACCGCGCCGATGGCGCTGTGGCAGCTGGCCCTGTTCCTGGGGCCGCTGCTTTTCCTCGTCGGCCTGAGTTTCTGGCTGGTGCGCAACTTCCAGCTCGTGCCGGCTTTCGAGTGGGTGAACTGGGAGCGCATGCTCACGCAGCCGCATTTCTGGACCACCTTCGCCCGCACGCTGTCGTACGCCGCAGGCGCGGCCGCGCTGGCCAGCGCGCTCGCGTTCCCGGCCGCCTATGCGATGGCCTTCGTGCTCAACGGGAACCAGCGGCGCCTGGCCACCTTCCTGCTGGTGATCCCCTTCTTCACGAGCTATCTCGTGCGCGTCTACGCCTGGCAGGCGTTCCTGAGCGACCAGGGCCTGATCAACAGCGCGCTCGGACTGGCCGGCATCGGGCCGCTGCCGATGCTCAACACGCCGTTCGGCACCTTCGTGGGCTATCTCACGCTGAGCCTGCCGCTGGTCGTGCTGATCCAGTCGATGGCCCTCGCCATGGTGGACCGCCACCACGTCGAGGCGGCGCACAACCTGGGCTGCGGGCCGCTGGCCGCGGTGTTCAAGGTGGTCATTCCCTCTGCCAGGGCGGGCCTCGTGATCGCGGCGCTGTTCTGCTTCATCCTCAGCTTCGGCGACTTCGTGAGCCCCATGTACCTGGGCGGCGGGAAGGCGCCGACGCTCGCCATGCTGATCATCGACACCACCAAGGCGGGCCAGCAGTGGCCGCGCGCCGCGGTGGTCTCCATCGCGATGATCGCCACCCTGATGACGGTGGCCTTCGCGGCCGTCGCCTATGCCTACCGGAGGCGATGACATGAGACCCACCCCCGTTTCTTGGCCACTTCGTGTCGCGGGTCGGTGTGGGCGGGCTCACGCCGACGGCGTGCCCTGCTCCGCGAATGTCCCCCGGCCTGCGGCCTCCTCCTTTATTTCGCTGCGCAGGGCACGCCATCGACGTGATCCATCGGCGCTGCGCCTGAT
>Ga0160467_100462_pt1 | contig 39770 bp, 33 predicted proteins | sample HID1972I_E11MG_FD_108221 | JGI IMG/M metagenome (GOLD analysis project Ga0160467, IMG submission 108221) | Enriched pill bug-associated microbial communities from UW Madison campus, WI, USA - HID1972I_E11 MG | ecosystem: Host-associated > Arthropoda: Insects > Digestive system > Unclassified ... | reverse complement strand
GCGACACCAAGTGCGACACCAAGTGCGACACCAAGTGCGACACCAAGTGCGACACCAAGTCCGAGCCCAACAGTGGTACCGAGCCCGACCCCGACGTCAGAGCCGAGTCCGACACCAAGCCCGACGCCAAAACCAACATCAAAGCCAACATCAAAGCCAGTACCAGTGTACACACCTGAGCCAACGGCAGAGCCGACCTCAACCCCGGTACCTACACAGTCGGTGCCAACGTTGAACGTTAGTGAAGAAGGGGATACGGTAACGGACATTGAACAGTATATGGAAGCAGCTAGCGCTATTTATAACGTTACATTTAAGCAGCATAACAGCGATGGCACGATTTCTTTGCTTGACTATGTTGAGGGAATGCTGCTGACTGTTCCATTAGACTCCAGTTATGATCCTGAACTGCTTGCTCTCTATTATTATGACAATGATAGGCAAGATTGGGTCTATGTTGGTGGTAGGGTGAATACGACAATAGGCTCGATTAGTACCAATATTACGCGACCTGGACAATATGCTGTTATGGTATATCAACCGAAATTTAACGATGTTACACCTGATCATTGGGCTGAACACGCGATCTCAGTGTTAAGTGCGCACCATATTGTAAAGGGCGTGGATGAGGAACAGTTTGCGCCTGATCAATGGACGACTCGAGCGGAGTTTGCAGCCTTGCTTGTCCGATCGTTGGGTCTAAGTGAAAGTAATACGGATACAGCACTCCCATTTACCGATGTTTCACAGCAGGATTGGTTTGCTGATGAACTATCTATAGCGTATGGGCTTGGTTTAATTAATGGTGTAACACAGGACAGCTTTAAGCCTCATCAAGCGATTAGCCGCGAAGAAATGGCCGTGCTGCTGCAAAGAGCTTGTGCTTATTCCAATAGCTCAACAACAATGAATAACAGCAGTCAATGGAAGCTGTCTGACCTAGAAGAATTGTCAAGCTGGGCTGAACCATCTGTTCTAGCGATGCTAGACTTAGGGATTATGACAGGTCATAGTGACGGCAAGTTTAAACCGAAGGATGCAGCGACTCGAGCTGAAACTGCGCAAGTACTGTATCGCATGTTCTATCTCCTGAAATAATACAAATGTGTTAAATGATAGAGAACCGTTTCTGTCACATACTGAGTTAGATTTCACTATGCGGCATCAGAGGCGGTTCTTCTTCTCTTATCTATAAACCTAATACAATGTAAGCGCTTCATAACCTTGCTGTATAGATGCTATGATCACTTTATTATTAATGATCATTGTATTTGATGGGCAGGAACTTGCTAGGCTAGAATGCTGATAATACAAGGATAGAGACAACAAATGGCCTGATTATTTACGTAATAGGAGAAACCAACGTATCGTAGGAACCAGAAAGACCCATTCACCAAAATTAAAAAAATGGAGGTCAAGATGTAATATGAAAAAGAAAAAGTTCAGTACATTTTTAACGATTGTTACAGCGATGGCTTTGCTTGCCGGCTGCAGCAATGGAAGCGACAATCCGCAGCAAGGAGCTTCTAGCAATCCAACACAAAATAATAAACAGACAGAAGAGGTAACACAGGAGGCTCCTACAAAAATCTCAATTATGACAAGGCTTCATACAGCTGAGGTTCCTTCCGATAAGCTTGAAAAGCTAATAGAAGAAAAAACGAACACAGAACTAGACATTCAGTGGGTGCCTGATTCCACATATAACGATAAAGTCAATGCAGCATTTGCAACGGGTGCCTTGCCGATGGTATTTAACGGTGAGCTCAATACTTTCAGATCTGCGATCCGTGATGATCAGTTTTGGGAAATCGGCAAGTACTTAAAGGATTTCGCTCACCTAAGTAATTTGAATGAAAATGTTCTTAGAAATATGCAGGTCGACGGAAAAGTATATACGTTGTATGCAGAACGACCTCTTGCTAGATCCGGTTTTATTTTCCGTAAAGATTGGGCTGAAAAGCTTGGTTTAGATGCACCAACTAATTTTGAAGAGCTTTACGATATGCTTTATCAATTCACGTACAATGATCCAGACGGCAACAATAAAAACGACACCATCGGTCTGACTGATCGCAGTGATATGATTTACGGTGCATTTAAAACCGTATCGTCATGGCACGGGACTCCTAACTATTGGGGAGAAAAAGATGGGCAATTGCTGCCAGAGTTTATGTTTCCTCAATATATAGAAACGATGAAATTCTTCAAAAAGCTTCATCAAGAGGGAATCATCAATCAGGACTTCCCTGTGACGAGCAAGGAAGATCAACGTAACCTGATGATTACAGGAAAAGCGGGCGCCTATATTGGAACGATGCCAGATGCGGTAGGACTGCAAACCGAATTACAAAAGGTAAACGCTGAAGCTACATTGGATGTCTTCAACCGAATCGAAGGTCCGGAAGGCTTTAAGATATGGATGGCGACACAAGGCGGAGCGGGCTTCCTATTCCCCAAATCAGCTATAAAAACAGAGGAGGAACTACTGAAAATACTTACATTCTATGACCAATTAATGTCACCTGAGGTCGCCAATCTTATTACTTGGGGAGTGGAAGGTGAGCATTATACACTTGTTGATGGACGTACAAAAGCGAATGAAGATCAAAAAATGCTGGATCGCGAGCTTAAGCCTTATTCTGGAGCCATTGCGATTGGCGGTTTATCTACGATTCCAGGTTTATACCAAGCAAAATGGGAAGATCCACTGAAGCAAAAAGCAGAAGAGCTTGTAATGGATAACGTTGATTTCCTAATTGACAATCCAGTAGCACCGTTAGAATCATTAACGTTTAATGAAGTTGGTGCTCGCCTTCAGCAAATGATTAATGACGCGACGTTCCACTTTATACTAGGTGAAATTGATGAAGCAGGCTTCCAAGCAGTCGTTGATAAATGGCTTGCCGACGGGGGACAAAAAATCATCGATGAATACACAGAAGCTTACAATGCCTCTAATTAAGGCGAGCTACAAGTAACAATAGATAAACGAAGGCTGTAGGCTGATCACACAGCCTTCGTTTTTTATAACAAGGAGGGGAGATGCGTTATGAGCCAGCCATCTACGTCAACAGCAACCTTAAAGTCTAATTCCGATCTTATGAAACGAATATTAAAAAATACTGCGTTATACTTTATGATTCTTCCTGGCCTGCTTTACTTTTTCATTTTCAAGTATCTTCCGATGTTTGGTCTCGTCATAGCTTTTCAAGATTACAAACCTTACAAAGGATTTTTTAATAGTGAATGGGTAGGGTTTGCTCATTTTGAGCGATTGTTTTCTGAATCTGATTTTTTAATGATTTTGTCTAATACGCTTATTTTGTTTTTAATGAATATCGTTATTTATTTTCCAGTACCGATTATTCTTGCCTTAATGCTTAATGAGGTTCGGCTGCAATTATTCAAACGATTTATACAGACTGTCGTTTATATTCCTCACTTTATGTCTTGGGTCATCATTGTTTCAATATCATTCGTCATGCTATCCACAGATCGAGGGATTATAAATGAACTATTTGTAGCGATGGGATGGGAAAAGGTAAATTTCCTTATGAATTCCGATTGGTTCAGACCGATGTATATCGTACAAATTATTTGGCGTGAGGCTGGTTGGGGGACGATTATTTATTTGGCTGCGATTACTGCGGTAGATCCTCAACTGTATGAAGCTGCCCGTATGGATGGAGCAGGTCGCTTCCGTCAAATCTGGCATATTACGCTCCCTGCAATTCGTAGTGTGATCGTCATCTTGCTGCTTCTTAAAATTGGTGATGTACTCGAACTTGGTTTCGAGCATATTTTCCTGCTGCTTAACGCGATGAACCGAGAAGTGGGAGAAATATTCGATACGTATGTGTACACAGCAGGATTGAAGCAAGGTCAATTCAGCTACAGCGCTGCAATCGGCTTCTTCAAATCTTTAGTTGGTTTAGTGTTGATCATGATTGCGAATTGGCTAGCAAAAAGATTCGGAGAAGAAGGAATCTACTAAAGTTAAATGGTGGTGTATTTATGACATATGATAAATCATGGGGCAGTAAAATATTCGACAGTGTCAACATTATTTTATTAAGCATTATTGGGCTGGTCACATTAATTCCTTTTGTATATGTTTTTGCTGGTTCCTTCACTACTGTAGCTGAACTTGCTGAAAAGCAATTTGTCATTATTCCAACCCAATTTACGTTTGAAGCCTACCGTTATATTTTTTCTACGAATACAGTAAGCAGAGCGATGGGGGTATCCGTTGGTGTCACGCTTGCAGGAACGTTGTTTTCATTAATTTTAACAATTCTAATGGCCTATGGCTTATCAAAAAGAGATTTAGTAGGTCGCAGACTCATTATGTTTCTAGTTATTTTTACAATGCTGTTCAATGGTGGTCTTATTCCTTCGTTCATTATTGTTAAAGAATTAGGCTTAATTGATACGTATGCCGCATTGATCATTCCATCTGCTCTTAGTGCGTTTAATCTAATCATTATGCGAAATTTCTTTCAGAATCTTCCAGAAGGCTTGGAGGAGTCCGCCAAAATTGATGGAGCTGGAAGCTGGAACATCCTGCTAAGGATCGTTATTCCGCTATCCATGCCTGTTATTGCGACGATTTCATTGTTTTATGCTGTTGGCTATTGGAACACGTATTTCCAAGCGGTTATGTATATTAATGACGTGACGAAATGGCCAATCCAGGTTATTTTGCGTCAGATCGTTATTTTAGCTAGCGCACTGACAGGAGATACTTCAGATTTTGGTGGTGATTATGTAGCTCCGCCAGAACAAGGTATAAAAATGGCTGTCATTGTTATCGCTACCGTTCCTATTCTTGTCGTCTATCCGTTTTTGCAGAAGCATTTTACAAAAGGTGCAATGCTAGGATCCATTAAAGGTTGAAAGCTTACCATAACATGATAAGGAGAACGTATATGAGTGTCGACAAAGACTTTAGTAAAGAGCCATGGGTGTCAGATCAAGGTGATGGTACATTTATCAATCCGGTATTGCATGCCGATTATTCTGATCCGGATGTCATTCGTGTAGGCTCGGATTTTTATATGACGGCCTCTAGCTTCGGCCATCTGCCTGGTCTGCCTATATTACACTCTAAGGATTTGATTAATTGGAAGATTATCAATCATGCCATTAAGAAGATGGACCTTCCGAATTATGATAGACCACAGCATGGGAATGGCGTATGGGCGCCAAGCATTCGCTACCATGACAATAAATATTGGATTTTTTACGGAGATCCAGACGTTGGCATAATGATGTGCACTGCTGATGATCCGGCTGGTCAGTGGAGTCCGTTGCACCTGGTGAAGGCTGGTAAAGGGCTAATCGATCCTTGTCCATTCTGGGATGAGGACGGGCAGGCCTACTTGGTTCATGCCTACGCTAGAAGCCGTAGCGGCATAAAGCATAGGCTGAATCTTTGCCGGATGTCGCCGGATGGCACTAAGCTACTGGATGACGGTGCAATTATATTTCACGATGAACAGCATCATCCGACGATGGAAGGACCTAAGCTTTATAAACGAAATGGTTATTATTATATATTTGCACCTGCAGGGGGTGTATCTACGGGTTGGCAGGTTGTGCTGCGATCCCAGTCGATCTGGGGACCATACGAGGATAAAATTGTACTGCATCAAGGTGATTCGATAATTAATGGTCCACATCAAGGGGGATGGGTTGAGCTGGAATCAGGTGAATCGTGGTTTATGCATTTCCAAGATAAGGGATCCTATGGGCGAATTGCTCATTTGCAGCCGATGAATTGGGTGGAGGATTGGCCTCTGATTGGGCTTGACAGCAACGGTGACGGGATCGGAGAGCCTGTCCTCCGCTATCAGAAGCCTGACGTTGGTGCTGTGCATCCGATTGAAGTGCCTGATTCTTCGGATCATTTTACAGCTGATACACTTGGTCTGCAATGGCAATGGCAGGGTAATCCAAAGAAAGAGTGGGTTGAGCTCGGCTTAAGAGAAAGCTATATTCGATTGCATGCTGTTCCTTTAGGGGAGCGTTCAAGCTTATATCATATGCCGAATCTGCTGCTTCAGAAGTTTAATGCGCCTTCCTTTGTTGCAGTAGCGAAGCTTGATGGTGCGCAGCTGATGGCAGGTGATCAAGCTGGTCTAATCGTATTTGGCAGCAGCTATGCATATGTAAGTATGATGAAAGAATCATCCGGTAAGTATTCGATTAGGCTTGCATCTGGAACGGAGGCGGAAGAGGAATCGAAGGTTTTGTGTGAAACAGAAGATACGACACTCTATCTACAAATGAGTGTGACTGAAGGAGCTATGTGCAAATTCAGCTTTAGTCTCGATGGAGTAAAATTTGTTGCAGCTAGCAACGATGCTTTTACTGCACAAAAGGGACACTGGGTGGGAGCGAAGCTAGGATTATTTTCTATACATTATGGAGTTAACGATTCAGTTGGATACGCAGACTTCGATTATGTCATCATCCAAAAAAATAGGTAAAGAAGGTTTTCTTATGACATATCCTGAAGTACAGTTGCCGCAAATTCCCGATCGTACGCTTCATGTTACGGAATATGGAGCGATTGGGAACGGTATGTTTGATAATACAGCAGCTTTTAATGAAACGATTGCAGCCTGTGCACATCGTGGTGGTGGGAAAGTTGTTATCCCTGCCGGCATTTGGCTGACAGGACCCATTCAATTAAAAAGCAAAATCGAGCTGCATTTGGAAAGAGGGGCCTTCGTTCAATTTAGCAAGCAGTACTCTGACTATCCATTAATTACATCTTCCTTTGAAGGCAATGTGACGGTGCGCTGCCAGTCTCCCATTGATGGTGAAGATCTGAACGATATCGCTATAACGGGCGAGGGGGTATTTGATGGCAGTGGCGAGGCATGGAGGCCAGTTAAAAAAAGTAAAATGACTGTAGCACAGTGGAATAAGCTCGTTACAACTGGAGGCGTTGTAGATGAGGAGAAGGAGATCTGGTGGCCGAATATAGAAGCAATGAATGGTTCGTCCGTTGTAGAGCCGTTAATCGAGCAAAGATGTCTTGATCCTGATGCCTATGCATCGGCAAGATCATATCTGCGACCTAATTTGCTTAGTCTTCGCAAGTGCCAGAGAATACTGCTACACGGCGTAACGTTTCAAAATTCTCCTGCATGGAATTTGCATCCATGGGCTTCTCAGCACATTACCATTCGCCATGTGAATGTGCGAAACCCTTGGTATTCACAAAACGGGGATGGTCTTGATATTGATTCCTGCAAGCATGTACATGTGGAGCATTGCTCGTTCGACGTTGGGGATGACGCGATCTGCTTAAAGTCAGGGAAAGATAAAATGGGACGCGAGCTTGGATTGCCGTGCGAATATGTACAGATTCAAAATTGCTACGTATATCATGGACATGGTGGATTCGTCATTGGCAGTGAGATGTCTGGGGATGTTCGTCATGTACAGGTTAGTGACTGTCTTTTCATGGGAACAGATATCGGCTTGCGCTTTAAAAGCGCAAGAGGTCGAGGCGGTGTCGTAGAGCATATTAGCATCTCAAACATTCAGATGGTCAACATCGTGCATGAAGCAATTTCTTTTCATCTTTTTTATGAAGGAAAATCAGGCTCAGGAACAGCCTCACACGATTATGTCACAATATCAGATGAAACACCGATTTTTCGAGATATTGAGTTTAACAATATTGTTGTAAATGGAGCGCAGAAAGCGTTATTAGTGAATGGATTAGCTGAAATGCCAGTTAAACGCCTAACGGTGAATCAATTGACCTACAGTGGAGCAGAAGGGATAGAGTGTACATATCTTGAGGATTCATCTTTGAACCAACTCACCTTAAATGTTAAACATGATGGTTCGCCAATAATGCTAAATGCTTGTGAGCATGTAATCTATTCATGGTTTGGTGACTGATGCGATCCTGTGAATAGTATCTGAAGTTTCAATTAAAGTGTCGTAAGTAGGGAGGAGAAGGAAGATGAGCCAATGGTCGAGCCGAATTGCTGATACCATTATGCGTCAATGTGATGAACATGGATATCATGCGGTCCCAAGTGAAAGATGGGCTTATGTGCCGGGTATGCTGCTGCTGGCTGTAGCCCGAGTGGGGGAACATTATGGAAACCTAGAATACTTAAATTATATGAAAAGACATATCGATTTGTTTGTGAAAGAGGATGGTTCGATTAAGGGCTATTCTTTGGAAGAATATAATTTGGATCAGATTAACGAAGGGAAAAACCTATTTTATTTAATGGGGCTGCAAGAAGATAGCCGCTATGAAAAAGCAGCACGTCTTCTCGCAATCCAGTTAAAGGGGCATCCTCGCACCTCAGAGGGAGGCTTTTGGCATAAGAAGGTCTATCCTTTTCAGATGTGGCTAGACGGCCTCTATATGTCCTCGCCATTTCTAGCTCAATATGCAAAGCACTTTGGCGAATCTGAGCTCTTTGATGAAGTGGCGCATCAGCTGCTCTATATCGAGCAAAAAACAAGAGATGCTAAAACGGGCTTGCTTTATCATGGCTGGGATGAATCAAAGGAACAGGAATGGTCTAATCCTTTAACAGGACAGTCAATGAATTTTTGGGGGAGAGCAATGGGCTGGTATGCGATGGCTATCGTAGACAGCATTGAGCACTTCCCAATGGATCATCCTAAGAGAGGAACTTTAATTGGCATATTCCAACGAATGTGTAATGCACTTCGCAGCGTTCAAGATGCAGAAAGTGGATGTTGGTATCAGGTGCTTGATCAGGGGCATAGACAAGGCAATTATTTGGAGGCATCTGCTTCTTGCATGTTCGTTTATGCGCTCGCCAAAGGGTTGAGGCTTCGATATTTGGAGAAGGATTTCGCTCCTGCGCCGCTGGAAGGATATAAAGGAATTATTGAACGTTTAGTAACGGAGGATGAAGCTGGCGTTCATTTGCATCAGATATGCTTTGGTGCTGGATTGAGTCTGGATCGGAATGGTACGTATGAATATTATGTTCGGGAAAAAGTCGGGTCTGATCATCCAATGGGTGTAGCTCCGCTTTTGCTTGCAAGCATTGAGATCGAGCGACTGCAAGACAACATATCGAGGGCTCTTTAATTGACAAAGGAGCTATGTAATGAATTGCCTTCAATTTGCAGTTTAGAAATTGTTAAGGCAAGTCTGCATAGCTCCTTATATTGTCCATCATCTTTGAACTTATTTTTATAGCGTTCATAAACTTACAATTATAATAGCCTCATTACAAAACAAAGCGTACGGTTCAAAAGTCGTTCAACTTACACCTATGCACCCGGCACAACTGAACGCAGCACAGTTAAGTCACCAGACAATGTGTAATCGCCTAATGTAGCAGGAAGCAAGAAACATTCTCCTGCTTTTACTTGCTGCGATTGCGTTAATCCATCTCCCCAGGCAATGCTGCCAGTACCTTCTGCAACAACGATAATTTCAAAGCTATCAGCGCTTGTCGTTAGCTTCGCAGAAGCTTCGATCACACCTTTGTCCACTTTGAAATACGGAGATTGAGCAATAGTTAGCCATTCCCCGGCTATCATCTTGCTAGTGTCCACGTAGGCTGCGCCAGCACCTTCATAAGCGATAACTTCAAGAGACTCATCGATATGAAGCTCACGCGGCTTGCCATCAAGTCCTGGACGGTTGTAGTCATATAAACGATAGGTTGTATCGGAGTTTTGTTGAATCTCCGCTACAACGACGCCAGAGCATAACGCATGTACAGTTCCGGCTGGAATGTAGAATGCATCTCCCGCTTTAACAGAAACCTCCTGCATCAGCTCCATTACTCCATCGCCCACAAGAGCAGCGGCTATCTGCTGTTTCGTTACTTGATCCTTTAATCCGTAGATTATTTTAGCGTCTGGCTTAGCAGAGAGTATGTACCACATTTCAGTTTTACCAAGCTCACCTTTTGGCAGCTTTTCATAGTCATCTGTCGGATGCACCTGCACAGATAGATCATCGTTGCAATCAAGCAGCTTAATAAGAAGCGGGAAGCGCTCGCTCTTTCCAGTCAAACCATTTTTCCCGAACCACTGAGCTCCGAATTGCTCACGCAGCACATCAAGTCCTGTTCCAGCGAGCGGTCCGTTCATAATTTTCGTAATACCGTTAGGATGATCGCTTATCATCCACCCTTCACCGATGGCACCTTCTGGAGGCGTTAAGCCGAATTGCTCCAATGCCCGGCCGCCCCATACTCTTTCCTTGAATTGAGGCTCAAACTGCAACGGGTACGGTACAATAGTACCTGGCTCGAATAGTTCTAGAAATTCACCATCCGGCCCATAGAAGAAGAAATATCTCGATCCATCAGGCAGCACCGTTAGCTCTTCGTCCTTCAATTTGACTTCAGGCAGCTGTTTGATTCGCTCAAACTCAGCCTCAATATCACTAACAGTAAACGCAAGATGATGCACTTTGCCCTCTGCAGGTAAAGCAGTATTATACCCCTGGATAAGCTCAATGACAGTTTCGTTAGAATGAGGATAAGCTAAAAAAGCAAGTGTAATAATTCCATTAGAATGAGGCATCGTACGTAAATGCTTAAGGCCAAGTACCTTCGTATAAAAAGAGATAGAAGCTTCAATATCGTTTACCATAATGCCAACATGCTCAATTTTTTGAATGGTCATATTTGATCTCCTTTTTATGTGTGTTATGTAAGTAATTTTCAATTAAGATTGAAAATTACGGTTTTCAAGATTCAAAGTAGTTGATCACTTTGCTTGCTGAACCGACTGAACGCTTTTGTGGGTAGCCTTTTTTTCAACCGCCACGAGATAAGGAGCGGCTGGACGTTGCGGCTGCCGATAGAGTACACAATTCACTTGCTCATGAGGAAGTGTCGCTGCCCAGCGCTCAACAGCTTCCGCTTCGGTATCCCCACCTGGATGACCTGGATACAGAACACAGGTTAGAATACCACCTGGTCGGAGCAGGAGTAAGCTTTGCTCTAGTGCGCGTATCGTCGATTCAGGCTCAGTAATGATCTGCTGATCACCGCCTGGAAAATACCCAAGATTAAACATAATAGCCGCAATAGGATCATTAGCATAATGTGCCATATTGTCATGACTATCTTTAATTAGCTCAACATAAGCGAGCTTGTCCTGCTGCTCATAAGTCTGTAATCGTTGAGCTGTTTTATCCAGTGCATCTTGCTGTACATCAAAGGCTAGTACTTTGCCTTTCGAACCTACTAGCAAGGCGAGTTGCAGGGTATCAACACCACCACCTGCCGTTGCATCGATAACCGTTTCGCCTCGCTCTACACGCTCAGCGACCCAACGCTGGGCCATTGTAAGTACGGAATAGAACCCCATTGAATATTATCCCTCCGACATCCATAGCTTGCCCTGCCATGTATTACGCTGCTTTAGCTCGCGATCGATGCCATTAAGCACTTCCCATTTTCTCATACTCCACGTTGGACCGATTAAAAGGTCACGCGGCGCATCACCAGTCAAGCGATGTACGATCATCTGAGGCGGCAAAAGCTCTAGCGTGTCTACAACAAGCTTAATATACTCATCCTGCTCAAGAAAGCGCAGCAAGCCAGCCTCATACTGCTTGACCATTGGCGTTTTACGCATAAGATGAAGTAGATGGATTTTAATGCCTTGCACATCCATTTTGGCAACTTGACGCCCTGTTTCTAGCATCATCTCATGTGTTTCTTGAGGCAAGCCGTAAATGATATGGGTGCACACTCTAATATTGCGTTCACGAAGCCGGCGAACGGCATCGACATAGCAAGCAGTATCATGTGCGCGATTAATAAGCAGAGAGGTCGATTCGTGCACGGTTTGCAAGCCCATCTCTACCCATAGATAAGTACGTTCATTCAGCTCTGCCAAATAATCAATGATGTCGTCTGGCAGGCAGTCAGGTCGAGTGGCGATCGATAAGCCGACGACTCCAGGCTGTGCGAGAATCACCTCGAAATATTCGCGAAGTGTCTCTACTGGAGCATACGTATTCGTATAAGCTTGAAAGTACCCGATGTATTTAGCTTCAGGCCATTTGAGATGCTGACGATCTCGAATCGTATTGAACTGCGTGACTAGATCATCTCTACGGCTTCCTGCAAAGTCACCTGATCCTCGTGCACTGCAAAATGTACAGCCGCCCTTAGCGATAGAGCCGTCCCGATTCGGACAAGTGAATCCAGCATCCAGCGTAACCTTGAATACTTTAGAGTCAAACTGCTGTCGCATTTCATAATTCCAAGTATGAAAATTTTTATCTCCCCAAAGAAGAGGCGAATCTTGGGTGCCTTGTATAGTAATCATCTATTACCATCCTTTTTGCTACTTCATCCTTAATTGTAACGAAAAAGAACATGAAAAGCCATGTTTTCTATTGTCTTCGAGGTGGAATGTTCGGGAAAAAGCGGTCGCCTAAAAGTATGTAAGAAACTTGCTGAAGATTACATCGTATGTTATATTAGAAGTGCGATAGATCAACAAAAAAACCTCACATCTATTTTTTTTGAAAACGGATACACTTTCGCATAATTTTTTTTGTTTTTCATATTCTATGAATGAGGTGATTAATATGGAAAAAACAAAAATTCCACACGGTGACGAGGTCGTCACAGTTGAACTTACGGTTAAGGAACTTATTGCATTAACGGGTGTTCGCTTGTATGACAATAATTCTTCTAAGATTTCTGCATATAAGAAGCTACATCATACATTAGAAAAAACATGGGGCAGTGGCGAAAAGGATTCGGCACTTGGATAAAGTATGAAGGGCTGGTTCATCATGAACCAGCCCTATTTTTATGATGTTATTAGTTGACGGGAATGAATTTCCATTTCTGATTATTGCCACCCCAATAGCTATATTGAATGACGTTTGAGCCATTTTCAGTTCCTGTTGCATCGAGAGCTCTTCCGCTATGTCTGCTAACGATTTGATATGAATCATTGCCGGTATAGACGATACTCCACTGCTGATTATTGCCTCCATTATACGTATATTGAATGATGTTGCCATGGTTTTCTATTGATTGATCCGCAACATCCAGTACCATGCCACTATTCACATTCGTAATTTTGTAGTAATTGCCTACCGCTTCTACCGTCCATTTTTGATTGTTTCCGCCCCAATAGCTCCATATCGCAACATTTGCTGCATTGGCTGTTGATTGATCTGCAACGTCCAGCACTTTCCCACTTCCAACATTGACAATTTGATATTTTTGTCCTGGTGTAAATTCTCCTCCTGTCGAATTTTCAGTAATGATTCCCGTTATTGTGTCGATATTAAGACTTGGATACCAGTTCATCTCCAGAGTTGTGTTGGTAGGAAAGGAAAGTGGAAGCCATACGTAGCGGGAGTTATTGACTGGTTCGCCCCATGCGCCAGCCCATCGATCCCCTAGATACAGGTATGAGGTTGTCGAGCTGCCTTCAACTGGTATGACGTATGCGGATTGCGAGCCATATGTGGTAGAGTCACCGAAATTAGCAGGATTGCTCCAAGTACCTTCAATATTTGAGGCTGTAGCATATTTGGCTTGGTTTGGATTCCAGCCTGTAGCGCCAGAAGTAATTAAAAAATAGGTAGAGCCTCGTTTGAATACTGCAGGCGCCTCGCGATATTGTCCTTTCCAGATCGTTTGGACAAGCGTCTCAGCATTAGTAAAGTCTGCATTTAAACGAAAGATATTCATATCGGAGTTAGCAGCACTACCCTTTGTGGATGAAAATAAATACGCAGTTCCATTGTCGTTGTACACAGTCATATCACGCGATTCATAGCCTAGCGGTCTGAAGCTTCCATGATACGTATAAGGACCTTCAATGTTGCTAGCCGTTGCAACAGCTACTCTGCCTTCTGAGTAATCTGATCCGTTTTCCTTATGCATCCACATGACGTACTTTCCAGTTGTGCTGTTGTAAAGTAGTTTTGGACGTTCGATGTTTGCAGTTGCAAGCTCGCCACCCATGCTTTTCGTTAAGACATGTGCTCGAAATTCCCAAGTTTTAAGGTCTGTTGAACGGTACAGAGAGACGAGATTGGTTCCGTCTCGATTCTCACCGATCCAATAGTAGTAATTGCCAACCTTGATCATACCACCGCCATGCGCATGTACTACATTGTTGTTCGTGTCCTTGAACTGAATTCCATTTGCAACGTTCACATTTGCTGCGAAAGCGTGCTGTGAGAGTGAGGTAGAACTGGTGATGCCTGCCAGAAAACAAAGCATTAGCACATAAACAAGCCATTTCTTGTTCTTTAAGACTGACAAGGTTTCGATCATTTCGCATTCCTCCTCAATAATAATATGAATCAGATTGGTGATCCTAGCCAAGTTAGTGTAACTATAAGACCAAGGATCGCTTTTATCGTAACGCTATTCTTGTCCGACAACAATTGAACAACCTTGCGATTTGTTAACTATTATGAGTTTTGCAATTTCATATTTTTGTTATTTATTAAAAAATAAGTAACTTTATGAAAAATCTCTACTTCAATTGAGTTTGAAAGTACTTTACAAGCGCGTTGAAGTTATGCACAATAATATCTGATAAATAGTTGGATAGACGAAGGAGATATAGCGATGCGCTTAAGAGGTAGGAAGGGCATACTTGAAAGTATAGAAGCCCAAACAGATTTAGTCGTATTAGATGCTTCTAAATATAAAGGGAAATGGCATGAGTTTTTCGGCAATGACCGTCCGATCTATGTTGAACTTGGTATGGGAAAAGGACAATTTATTAGTCAAATGAGTGCGCGCAATCCGGAAATTAATTATATTGGTGTAGATATGTATGATGAGTTAATTCGTCGTGCTAGTGAAAAAGCGCGTACGGCATGGAATGAGCAGGGAGTTGATTCACCCCCGAACCTTGCACTGCTGCGTGCAAATATTGAAAATATTGATGAAATGTTCGACGAAAATGAGCTTGAACGCATATATTTAAATTTCAGTGATCCATGGCCGAAAAGTAAGCATGCTCGTCGTCGATTAACCCATCCGCGCTTTGTGCAGCGCTATATTCATAAATTAAATGAAATGGGCGAAATTCATTTCAAGACGGACTCACAATCTTTGTTTGACTTTTCATTGAATAGCTTTGCAGATATGGAGCTCGTAATGCGTAATATTTCTTTGAACTTGCATAAGGAAGGTCCACGTGAAGATTTAGTGTTTACAGAATATGAGACGAAGTTCCATCAGATGGGACAACCTATCTATCGAGTAGAGGTAGTTATTGGAGATCAGGTGCTTGAACAGCATCGCGAGGAAAAGAAAAGTAAATATCGTATGTAAAACTAACTGATGGCGTGTCGGATCATAAAGTTATAATCTCATACCACATGCAGCATACCGAAAATGCCGAAAACTGAAAACTACACATATATCAAATGCCCCTACACATTATGAACGTAATTAACTTATAAAGTGTGGGGCATTTTTTTGTTTGCGTAGTTAATAGATGGATACGTAAGATATTATGAAGTAAATTTCACTTTCAAATTTATGATAATAATGTATAATTTTACTATGTATGTTATGTAGAATGAGGTGCTGTTATGGAGAATGATAAGGAAAGTGGAAACAATAAGTCGGAACAAGAGAATAATATAAAGCTGAAAATGAGTAAAAAGAAAAAGATAATGATTAGGCTATTGTTACTACTAATTGGTATTATTGCTGTCTCGACTATTTTCATTGTTTACCAAATCAAATCTAATATCGATACGATGATCATACCTAATACTAAAGTTGAAACGGAAAAAGAAGGGGAGATTGTCACAATCCCAGTATCTAATCAAGAAGACAACAACAATGATTTCTACCTTTTAATTATGGGCTTAGATTATCGAGGAGAACATGATGCTTTACTTACAGATTCACTTATGGTGCTGCATATTATTCCTCAAGAAGCGAATGTCAAATTATTATCGATACCTAGAGATTTACTAGTCGAAAATACAAGTGGAAGCACTGTTAAAATAAACTCTTTATTTAGTGAAGGGTATACCCTATATAAAAAGAAATCCGAAAAGGAACCTTCTATTTTAACAGGAGATACCATTCAATTGGGGTCAAGAATGTTAGATAAGGCCATACTTAGTGGAGCGATTGCCAATACTAGAACTAAAATTGAGGAGTTACTGGATGTGAACATTGATAACTCAGTGTTGGTCAATTTTAATACAGTAATCTCTTTAGTTGATGAGGTTGGCGGAATAGAAATTGATGTGAAGCGTTCAATGAAGTATAAAGCAACAAACCTTTACCTTGAGCCGGGACTGCAAGTTTTAAAAGGGGAAGATGCTTTGGGGTATGCTCGTTTCCGGGAAGATGACCGTGGAACTCGATATTTTGCTAGTGACTTTGAACGAGGCGCTCGCCAACAGGAAGTAGTGAAAGCGTTGGCTGAAGAAATTTTTTCTTGGAAAAATAGTGTGAAGACACTTACACTGTTGAAAATCGTATCTGAAAACGTACAGACAGATATGGATTACTCAGTCATGTATTCAATGATTAAGAAATACTATAATGTATTTAATAGCGATTCATTTATATCGATCCCGTTTCCTGAACATTATTCACAGCAAGGGGATGTCGTTATTTCTGACGATGCTCTTTATAATTTGCAGAATGTATTTAAGTCGATTGAAGTTGAACAGCAGGTCCAAAATGAAATAATACCTTAATATATGAATTGCAAGTAAAAAGTCCGCTTCACTGCACATAAACTGCAGCGAAGCGGACTTTTGTTTTACTTCTATTATTATAGAAGAAAGGCATTTAAGATTAATAGAGGATCTATACCGTCTGAAAAGTTTGTCGAGAATTGCAATATCCAATGATAACCCAGTAACTAATTACCAGTTGGCGTATGCCAAAAGTATTGAACAGCCATAGCAGTCAATGTGCCTATAAGCCCGCCAACTAATACATCAGACGGATAGTGAAGTCCTAGGTACATTCGCGACCAAGCGACAGATATCGCGATAATGATAGCTAACGCAATGATAAAAATTGGAAAGATCGACGCATTGATAACGATCGGTACAATAAACGCGAATATGGCCGTTGTATGTCCAGATGGGAATGAAGGGTCAGCTAAAGGCTTTAGACCGATATTGACATCGGGAAGTGCTTGGTAAGGCCGTAAACGTTTGAATTTGTATTTCAACAGTGCTACTGGAATATGACTTAATGCCAGAGCAGCTAGACATTTCCAACCAACGGTAGATATTTCGCCACGTCCAAGTAAAGCGATGAACAAAGAACAGCAAATCGTGAAAGTTGCTCCGCCAAAATGAGTGATGGCACTCATCCAACGATGTAAAAAGCGAAAGCCGAACGTATGATTAAGACGGCGATTAGCCCAAATTAATAAACGGTTCTCGTGGATTCGTAGCCTTCTAATCCATTTTTCCATGTATGACATCCTTCCAAAATCCAGTCCGCAACTGAGAAAATTTGCTCGTACACAATATACTATACCATTTTAGCTACATTTATGGGTAATAGAAACTTTTATTTATGGTAAAGCTAACAATAATCTAAGCGGTTTTCGTTGGTAAGAAATGAGAGAATGGGATTATTCATGAGCTTTGCTCAGAAAAAGAGAACAGCACAAAAGATGCAAGCGCTTTTCCAGCCGAATGTGGCTATTACAGACGGTTTTCCCATTTTGACAAGAACGGAGCTTAGACTGCACAATCATATGGTTGTGATTATTAGATAAAGAGAACCGATCACAATCGCTTCAAAAAACGAAGTAAGATGTGTTAAGGGGGCTATGCAACATGTTTTTTACGGTGGCATTTATCGTTGTTCAAGTTTTCTTGGCAATTATTGCGCTGTATCAGTTTGTGCTTTCGCTGTTTGGTTTCAAAAAACATAAAAGTAGACCAAAGCAAAAATCACAAAATTCTTTTGCTGTTTTAGTTGCAGCTCACAACGAAGAAAAAGTAGTCGGTGCGCTTATTGAAAACTTAAAGGCAATGGATTATCCAGAGGAACTGTACGATATTTTTGTTATTTGCGACAATTGTACAGATGCTACAGCGGACATTGTTCGCGAGCATGGCGTATATGCCTGTGAACGAAGCAATGACAAGCAACGAGGAAAAGGCTATGCGATCGAATGGATGCTCAAAGAGCTATGGTCCATGCCGCGTCAATACGATGCTGTTGTTATGTTTGATGCTGACAATTTGGTGAATGAAGATTTCTTAAGTTTAATGAATGATGACTTGTGTGCAGGACATAAAGTTATCCAAGGTTATTTAGATACAAAAAATCCCGATGATTCTTGGGTTACAGCAGCTTATGCAATTACGTATTGGTACTGTAACCGTCTATGGCAGCTTTCTCGTATGAATTTGCATATGAGTAATTTCCTTGGCGGAACTGGCATGTGCTTTGATTCAAAGCTGTTAAAAGAGATGGGATGGGGCGCAACCAGCCTTGTTGAGGATCTGGAGTTCTCTATGCGCTGTGTCAAGCGTAATGTATATCCTGTGCTTAACTATGACGCAAAGGTATACGACGAGAAACCAGTAACGTTCAAAGCATCTGCGCGTCAACGCTTGCGCTGGATGCAGGGGCACTTTAACGTTGCTCGAAATTACTTCTTTCCGCTTTTATGGGCCGGAATTAAAGAGCGGAATCTTACGAAAATTGACTCTGCCGTTTACTCGATCTCCGTATACAATACGTTGATTGGATTTTTATTAACTGTATTTTTGTGGATTGATCTTATCGTTCCAGCAGATAATATTATTATTTCGATCTACAGCCAGTTTCCATACTGGTTCGTTGCCATCATCATCGCCTGCTCTGTATTGCCATTCCCTGCAGCGATGCTTGTAGAAAAAGTGAAGTCATGGAAAATGTATGCTCATCTGTTTACATTGCCGTTTTTCCTTATTTCTTGGTGGCCGATTACTTTTTACGCATTCTTCACACAAAACAATAAAGTATGGAGTCATACAGAGCATACACGTGTTGTTCGAATTGAAGAGGTACGAGGTAAATAAATAAAATTATTCTTCATCATTGACAGTAGTTTTGTTGTATGCTATAGTAATCGAGTGTGAAAGTTACTACATTGCACAAGAAGGAGCTCCCGCTTCTCACCTGCTCGGCGTATTATTGCTGACTGGTTTGCGATGAACGAATGCATAATGAACATATAATTGTTATATGTTTTATGAATACATTACGTTTATTCGATGCGGGTTCTGCTGAACCCGCATTTTTTATTATTGTGCAGATATGTTATGCTTAATACCTTGATTCCCTTGAGGAAAAGGTTTAAGGTAGTTTTTGAAAATTATTGGGAGGTGTAACACAATTAGCAGAGAACAACATCAAATCAACGACGACATTCGTGCAAGAGAGGTTCGTCTAGTCGGTCCTGAAAGTGAACAACTTGGTATTAAGCCGCTTCGTGAAGCATTGCAAATGGCGACTGAAATGAATCTTGATCTAGTTAACGTTGCTCCAACAGCGAAACCGCCAGTATGCCGCATTATGGACTACGGTAAATTCCGTTACGAGCAACAAAAGAAAGAGAAAGAAGCGCGTAAGAATCAAAAGGTTATAGACGTCAAGGAAGTTTGGTTCCGTGCAAATATCGAGGAACATGATTACCAAACGAAATATCGCAATGTTGTAAAGTTCTTGAAAGATGGAGACAAAGTGAAAGCTTCAGTTCGTTTCCGTGGTCGTGAAATTGCTCATGCGGATCTTGGTAAAAAGATTCTTGATCGTTTAGCATCAGAAGTTGCCGAAATATGCAATGTCGAGCGCGCTCCTAAACTTGAGGGTCGGAGCATGATTATGATTTTGGCACCAAAAAGCAGCTAAGCTGTCCAATTATTTTTAAGGAGGAAAACACAAATGCCTAAAATGAAAACTCATAGCAGTCTTAAAGACCGCTTCAAAATTACTGGAACAGGTAAAGTGAAACGCTATAAAGCTTATAGAAACCACTTGCTTTCCCACAAATCTGGACGCCAAAAACGCGTTCTTGCAGGTCAACCACTAATGGCAGCTGGGGACGTTCGTCGTATTCAGCAAGGTCTTTCTAATCTTAAATAATTCTAATTTGATTATACCACAGGAGGTTTCTATTCATGGCAAGAGTGAAGGGCGGATTTGTCCGCACACGTCGTCGCAAAAGAATTCTTAAACTAGCTAAAGGTTATTTCGGTTCCAAACACCGTTTATTTAAAACAGCGAAGGAGCAAGTTGGTAAGTCCCTAATGTACGCTTACCGCGACCGTCGCAACAAAAAACGTGACTTCCGCAGACTGTGGATCGTTCGTATCAATGCTGCAGCTCGTATTAACGGTCTTACTTACAGCAAATTCATGCATGGCTTGAAACTTGCTGGCGTTGAAGTTAACCGTAAAATGCTAGCTGATCTAGCTGTTAATGATATTGCTTCATTCAACGCTCTAGCTACTGTTGCGAAAGATAAGCTTAGCGCTTAATTGATCGTGAATATATCTAAAAAGGCTTTATGTTTGTCCATGAGACAAACATAAAGCCTTTTTGTTGTCAAGGGGACATACATACAGTCCTGTCCGACCAACTTCACATACAATAGTGTAGGACGTGAAGGAGGTGCGAATAAAGTGAGAGGAATTCGAGCAATTAAAAAGTCCAATTTAAAACAATATATTGGACAATATATTCATGTTAGGCAGAGAGATGGTTCCATTGTAAAAGGGAAGCTCGTTGCAGTGAATAACGGTAGAGCATATATTAAACCAATAAGAAACAGCAAAGGAAAGCCAGTTACAAGTAACTGGATTATTGGCTTGTTTCTAGTTGGCATCGTGTTCGTTGGCATAGCGGCTTTTTGGGGAGCTGCTTGGGGAAGTGGCAATGGCTGGAGAGGCGGCGGATGTTACAAACGATGCTGTGGTGCACCTTGTCATAGAAGCTGTGGCTGTCGACATGGCCGCCACCGTCACCATCATGGTCGTCGTAGAAGAAGAGCGATATATGTATAAAACTAAAAGTTTTATGTTAAACTAACAAAAGTCGTAGTTGACGTTTCCAATGAATCGTCATATAATGATGAAAAGTAAATCCACTGCATATTTATAATGTATCCAGTGAATAATAATCGGCATCGATGAGGAAGAAGTATTAGGGCTCTACTGCTCAGAGAGTGTTGGATTAGCTGAGACCAACACCGGAATCCCTTTATACGAGTCGCCTCGGAGCTATTCTCCTGAACAGTAAGTCTTATTAGGGAGAGTCGCAGGGCAAGCGTTAAAGTGCTAAAGGTAGAATTTTCTATGTGTATTTATGCATGGTAATTCGACCTGCCAAGGTTATTTATCGCAAGATAGATAGCGAATATGGGTGGTACCACGGAAGATCAACCTTTCGTCCCTGTACACTTTCAATGTGAAAAGTGTCAGTGGATGGAAGGTTTTTTTGTTTTCGAGAGGAGGATTACTTATGGCAACAACGAATGTCATTACGAAGTCAAGAGCAGAGCTAATTGAAAAGTTTTCTAAGCCGGAAGTGATTTCAGGCTCTGAAATTTTACTGCGCAGTCTATTGCTTGAAGGTGTAGATTGTGTGTTTGGATATCCAGGTGGCGCGGTGCTTTATATTTATGATGCGATGCATGGTAATCCAGATTTCAATCACTTACTAACAAGACATGAGCAAGGTGCAATTCATGCGGCAGACGGCTACGCACGTGCAAGCGGCAAAGTAGGCGTATGTATTGCAACATCAGGTCCTGGTGCAACGAATCTTGTGACAGGTATCGCTACAGCTTATATGGATTCAGTACCGCTAGTTGTTATAACAGGTAATGTTATGAGTACACTTATCGGTACAGATGCCTTCCAAGAAGCAGATATTACAGGTATTACGATGCCAATTACAAAGCACAGCTATCTAGTACGTTCTGTAGAAGACTTGCCACGTGTTATTCATGAGGCATTCCACATTGCGAATACTGGACGAAAAGGCCCGGTGCTTATCGATATTCCAAAAGATGTTTCAGCGACTAAAACATTGTTCAAGCCTGTAACGGAAGTGAATATTCGCGGATATAATCCAACAGTATCACCGAACAAACTGCAGGTTGATAAGATGATTAAGGCGATTAAAGAAGCGAAGCGTCCAATTATTTTAGCTGGCGGCGGTGTTGTATACTCTGGAGCACACGAAGAAATGCTGGAATTTGTAACAAAGACTGAAATTCCAATTACGACGACATTGCTTGGTTTAGGTGGTTTCCCAAGTGGACACGACCTATGGCTAGGCATGCCAGGTATGCATGGAACGTTTACAGCTAATACATCTTTACAAAAAGCAGACTTGCTTATTAATATTGGAGCACGTTTCGATGACCGTGTAACCGGCAAGCTATCAGGCTTCGCTCCACATGCGAAGATCGTTCATATCGATATCGATCCAGCGGAAATTGGTAAAAACGTACATGCCGACATTCCAATTGTTGGCGATGTTAAAACAGTATTGCAAACAGCTAATCAAAGTGCTGAGCGAGCAGAGCTTGCTGATGAGTGGAGAGCTGAAGTGCTTGCGTCAAAAGCGGCATATCCATTCAAATATATTGATTCTGACGAAGAGCTTAAGCCGCAATGGGTTGTTGAGATGATCCATGAAACAACAAACGGTGATGCGATCGTAACAACTGACGTTGGTCAGCATCAGATGTGGGCTGCTCAATATTATAAATTCAACAAGCCTCGCTCTTGGGTAACGTCCGGTGGACTTGGCACAATGGGCTTCGGCTTCCCATCAGCAATCGGAGCACAGATGGCGAATCCAGATCGCCTAGTTGTTTCTATCAACGGAGATGGCGGCATGCAGATGTGTGCTCAAGAGTTAGCGATTTGTGCAATTAACAACATCCCGGTTAAAGTTGTTATTTTGAACAACCAAGTACTTGGTATGGTTCGTCAATGGCAGGAGCTTATTCATGAAAATCGCTTTAGTCATATTGACCTTGCTGGCAGCCCTGACTTTGTAAAGCTTTCTGAAGCTTATGGAGTAAAAGGCTTCCGTGCAACGAACAAAGATGAGGCTCGTCAAGTATGGGAAGATGCAATGAATCACCCTGGTCCAGCCGTAGTAGAGTTTGTTGTACGTCGTGACGAAAACGTATATCCGATGGTTGCTCAAGGTAGCACGATCGATCAAATGATCATGGGGGATGCAGAATGATGAAGCACACGATCGCAGTTATTGTTAACGATCAGCCAGGCGTTCTGCAACGTGTATCTGGTCTGTTCGGTAGACGTGGATTTAATATTGAAAGTATTACAGTTGGTGCCTCTGAAGAGGTTGGACTTTCTCGTATGGTTATCGTCACTTCTGGCGATGACCATACGCTAGAACAAATTACGAAGCAATTGTATAAATTAATCGACGTTATTAAAGTTATCGATTTGAGTGCCAACCCAATGGTATCTCGTGAGCTTGCTCTAATTAAGGTGCAAGCTGAACATACAGCTCGTCCTGAGATTCTAGGTGTCGTTGATACATTCCGTGCTTCAGTGGTTGATATCTCAACTAATACGTTAATGGTACAGGTTGTTGGCGATACAGAAAAAATCGATGCAATGATCGAGCTGTTGAAGCCATATGGCATCAGAGAGGTGTCGCGGACTGGGGTAACAGCTCTAAACCGTGGCAACATAAAGTGAAGAGGTAGTTCAAAAAGTCCGAAGTTGATTACGAAGCAACGCGTTGTAGCGTAGTCGACGTCGAATATGGAACGCTACCGAAAGCTCCGGTGCTCACGTACCAAAAACGTACGCTGCGCTCCTCACTTTCTAGTATCGTACCATCTTCTTGGTCCTGAACTCCGTAATTTTGAACTCTCATTGGAAGAGGTAGTTCAAATATACGACTTTGATGACGATGCAACTTCATGGAAGTTAACTCGGCGTCGAATCTTGAACGCTAGCGAAAGTGTACGCTTACGACGTATGTTTTCTGTGAAAACATTGTAGGTGCTCACGTACCAATACCGTACGCTGCGCTCCTCGTTTTCTACTATCGTCCAAGCTTCTTGGTCCTGAAAGCCGAATATTTGAACTCTCAATGTAAGAGGTAGTTCAAAAAGTCCGAAGTTCAAAATATTTGTAGTACTCGCTGTCTGAGCTTTCAAAAACACTCCAGCGGAGCTTATTATCTCCATAAGCGCCCCTCATTCCGAAGAATGCTAAGCGATGGAGAAAATAAGCGGAGCGCTGAAACTCTAGTGAAAACGTGGTAGAATAAAACCAATGCCTTTTGAGCGGGGATGTAAGTGAGAGAACACTCTCTTTCTTACATACCCGTTCAAAAGGGTCAACTTAAAGGAGGCAATTATAGAAATGGCAGTTACATTGTATTATGAAAAAGACGCTAATTTCAGCGTACTAGATGGAAAAACAATTGCGGTTATCGGTTATGGTAGCCAAGGTCATGCTCAAGCTCAAAACCTTCGTGATAGTGGTGCGAAAGTTATTATCGGACTTCGTCCTGGTAAATCTGCTGATACTGCTAAAAAAGATGGCTTTGAAGTTCTAACTGTAGCTGAAGCTACTAAAATTGCTGATATCGTTCAAATTCTTCTTCCAGACGAAACACAAGCTCGTGTTTACAAAGAAGAAATCGAGCCAAACCTTAAAGATGGTGCAGCTCTTATGTTCTCTCACGGCTTTAACGTTCACTTTGGACAAATCAAGCCATCTGCTGATAAAGACGTATTCCTAGTAGCACCTAAATCTCCTGGTCATATGGTTCGTCGTACGTATGAAGAAGGCTTTGGTGTTCCAGGTCTAATCGCAATCTATCAAGATGCTACTGGCAAAGCTAAAGATCTTGGCCTTGCCTATGCAAAAGGTATCGGCTGTACTCGTGCAGGCGTTATCGAAACAACTTTCAAAGAAGAAACAGAAACTGACCTATTCGGTGAGCAAGCTGTTCTTTGCGGTGGTGCAACTGCACTAGTTAAAGCTGGCTTCGAAACACTTGTTGAAGCTGGTTATGCTCCAGAAATGGCATACTTCGAGTGTCTACATGAGCTTAAGCTTATCGTTGACTTGATGTATGAAGGTGGACTAGCTACTATGCGTGATTCCATCTCCAACACTGCTGAGTACGGTGACTATGTAACTGGTCCTCGTATCGTTACAGATGAAACTAAGAAAGAAATGAAACGCGTACTTGAAGATATTCAAGCAGGCCGTTTCGCTCGCGACTTCATCCTTGAAAACCAATCTGGTTTTGCTATGATGAACGCAACTCGTCGTAATGAAGCTGCTCACCCAATCGAAGAGACTGGTAAACAACTTCGCGAATTGATGCACTGGATTAAAAAATAATCAATTAACATTGATTATGTAATCATAATGTTCGACACCTAACAGGATGTGCGCATGCATATCTTGTTAGGTGTTTCTTTATATAGACATTCAAAATCACTTTATAGTTGTAACCTATAATGTCAATAGATTTTATATCTTAGTCAAGCCTAGTTGTTTAGGGTTATAATGAAAAAAAGAAATCAGGTAAGTTTCATGGCGAGTGAGCATTATGTTCATTCGGTGAGGAACTAATAAAGATAAGGAGTGTCACACATGTCTGAAGTGAAAAAAATTGCTGTTCTTGGCGGAGACGGTATCGGTCCTGAGGTTGTAGGAGAAGCACTTAAAGTATTGAAAAAAACAGAAGAGCTATTTGGATATAAATTTGAAACGGAGCAGGCTCTATTCGGTGGAATTGCTATTGATGAAAAAGGAACACCGCTTCCACAAGAAACATTAGATCTATGTCTTGCATCTGATGCGGTACTACTTGGTGCTGTAGGTGGCCCGAAATGGGATAGCAATCCTGGAGCACTTCGTCCAGAAACTGGCTTGCTAGGTATTCGTAAAGCATTGGGGTTGTTCTCCAATATTCGTCCTGCGAACGTGTTTGACTGCTTGAAAGATGCTTCAACGCTTAAGCCTGAAGTGCTGGAAGGTACAGATCTTATCGTTGTTCGTGAGTTGACTGGCGGTATTTATTTCGGAGAGAAATCTCGTCGTGATACAGAAAATGGCCAAGAAGCAATCGATACTTGCGTGTATAACGAAAAAGAAGTTGAACGTATTGTTCGTCAAGCATTTGATATTGCTATGACTCGCAGCAAGCGCCTTGCTTCTGTAGATAAAGCGAACGTTCTTGAAACATCTCGTCTATGGAGAGAGGTTGTTATCCGCGTAGCTGCTGAGTATCCTGAGGTTGAGCTAGAGCACGTACTAGTTGACAACTGTGCAATGCAATTGCTTCGCCGTCCATCGAGCTTCGATGTTATCGTTACTGAAAATATGTTTGGTGACATTCTGTCAGATGAAGCTGCGATGCTTACAGGTTCTATCGGAATGTTATCCTCAGCATCTCTTGGTGAAGGTAGCTTCGGCTTATACGAGCCAGTACATGGCTCCGCACCTGACATTGCTGGCCAAGGCATCTCTAACCCAATCGCAACGATCCTTTCCGTAGCATTGATGTTCCGTTTAACTTTCGGATACCACGATGCAGCGCAATCGATTGAAGATGCAGTAAAAGAAGTATTGGATGCAGGTCATCGTACTGGAGATATCGCAGTAGACAAGAGCAAAGCAATCGGTACCACTGCAATGGGCGATCTAATTATCGCTGCTATGAAAAAATAAAAAGATTGAAACTTTGAAAATGCATCCTGGTTCATTCCAGTGATGCATTTTTTATTGCTTAATTGCACCTTATCATTACTCCACAGGAGCAGTCTTAAAGTACAAATATTTATTGATATAAAACATAAAAGTATAGGAATAGATTATTATATCATTTGTATTATTCCACACTTTTATTACGGTGAACTATTTATCATACTTTAGCGCCAAATTGCCTTATTATATAAGAAGGCGTACAATAAACAGTATCGTACCACTGTTAGTATTAGGGTAACATTCACGGGAGGGATGACGTTGACTACATATAAGTATGAAGATATTGCTTCGGAAGCCGAAGGTTTGCTTGTACCGGTTACGGCTTCGGAATTGGAATCAATGAAGGAAGGGCAAGTGTTGGTACAGCCTGCCATCGACAAGCAATTACAGCAAATGCTTAGAAATGGTGTATTGAAAGCGAAGGTTGGAAACACAGCAGTCGTAGCATCGCTCGGGCTGCTACCTCAGCAGGTAGTTATAATAACAGTTATAGATGAATCGGGTGCTGAGCTTCGTGAAGCATTCGCACATGCTGCTGGTAAAGTTAAAAGTAATAAGTTAAGTACGCTTGCGATTGATATTAGCTCACCTGCGGTTGCTGGGGCACTTCAACAGGCAGGTACTCGATATGGAGTGAAGTGCTTATTGGAAGGGCTGAAGTTGGCTCTTTATGAACGCCAAGTTCTAAAAAAGCAAGAGCAATCATTATTTGCGGTTAATCATATTAGTTTTGTACTAAGTGACGAGCAGCTTAAACAGAAATCGTTAATTGAGGCTGCAGTTCTGGAAGCAGAGTATATGACGGTAAGTGTAAAGCTGGCAAGGGATTTAACGAATATGTCAGGCAATGAGCTGACACCTGAGCGTCTTGCTTTTTACGCAGAAGAAGTAGCTCAGAAGCTCGAGCTTGACATTGAAGTGCTCGATGAATGGAGCTGCGCAGAAGAAGAGATGGGCGGGCTTCTTGGTGTTGGACAGGGAAGTGTCAATCCACCACGTATGATTGTTATCCACTATGAAGGTAATCCAGAATCGGATGAAAAGTGGGGCTTGGTCGGAAAAGGGATTACGTTTGATACTGGAGGTATTTCACTTAAGCCAGCCGCGGGCATGGAAGATATGATCTCTGATATGGGAGGCGCTGCTGCAGTGCTTGGTGCTATTCATGCGATTGCCTCGATGAACGTAAAGGCGAATGTGCTGGCAGTCATTCCAACTGCGGAAAATATGCCTTCAGACCGTGCGCTTAAGCCTGGTGATGTGATTCGAACGATGAGCGGGCATACTGTGGAGGTAGTTAATACTGATGCGGAAGGCAGACTTGTGTTGGCAGATGGAATATCGACCGCAATTAAGCGCGGTGCGACAAAGCTGATCGATGTGGCAACCTTGACTGGTGCGGTGTTAGTGGCGCTTGGCACGGAAGCAACAGGTGCGGTAACTAACAATATGGCGTTGATGGAAGAAGTTATTGCCGCATCGGAAAAAAGCGGAGAACGCGTATGGCAGCTACCTGCATATGCTGAATATAAGAAGCTGATCGCAAGTGATGTAGCAGATCTTAAAAACAGTGGGGGACGCCATGCAGGTTCAATAACTGCTGGTTTGTTTATTGGGCATTTCGTAGAGGATAAGCCATGGGTTCATCTAGACGTTGCAGGAACTGCATATGTGAACAAGCCAAGACGCTGGGAACCTAAGGGAGCAACAGGGGTTATGGTGAGAACATTATATGAATTAATAGCCGAAAAAGATAGATAGAGCTCAAATAGGCAAGATTTCATGAGAATCCATACGTGATTTCGATGAAACCGATGCCAAAAGAGCTATTGAAGCCTTTTCATTAATGTACTAGAATATAGAGAAGTTACGAAGCTGTGACTAGTTTCGAACTTCTCTTTTCAATAATTGTGCGTGAAGCACGGAATACAATATCAAGATCGAAAAGTATAGAGAGGGTGGAATATACTGCAATGAGCATCCATGATGAGCGCAATTCTTCTCCTTGGAAGAGTTACTATGGTCCTAACTATGGTTATGTGCAGGAGCAATACGAGCTTTATTTGCAAGACCCGAATCTGGTAGACCCTTCCGTTCGTGAATTATTTGTTCGATGGGGCGAGCCTCCTAGCGACATTCTAGGCGATGAATCTTATGATTCCTCAGGCAGTACAACGGTAGCGCGCGCTTCCTTAGTAGGTGACAACATCCAGTTAGACAAAAATTTAATACAAAAGGTTGTAGCTGCACACCAATTGATGCTGAATATTCGTCGTTATGGGCATCTTGGCGCAGATATTAATCCTCTTGATTTGAGTCCAAAAGCGGATACAAAGCTTTTGGAGCCTAAAACTTTTGGCTTGACGAAGCAAGATCTTGAAGCAATTCCAGCGTCACTCATTTGGAATAATGCACCGTCCACAATAACGAATGGATGGGAAGCTATTTTGCGTTTGCGTGAAATCTATGCTCGTTCAGCAGCTTATGAATTTACACATATTCATGATGAGCAGGAGCGCGAATGGTTATTCAAACAAGCAGAGTCTGGTTCTTTCCCAGCTCCGTTATCCGTTCGTGAGAAAGAAGCATTGCTAGAGCGCTTGCTTCAAGTAGAAATGTTTGAGAACTTTATTCATAAGACATTTGTAGGTCAAAAGCGTTTCTCTATCGAAGGGCTTGACATGCTCGTTCCAGTTTTGGATGAAATTGTACGTGCAGTCGCTCATGATGGAGCACAGCATATATTGATGGGAATGGCGCATCGCGGTCGTCTAAACGTATTAACTCACGTATTAGGAAAGCCGTACGAGAAGATTTTTGCTGAATTCCATCATTCTCCTAATAAAGCACTTGAAAGCGCTAAAAACATAAATTATGGATGGACTGGAGACGTGAAGTACCATCTTGGTGCGGATCGTGCTGTTCACGAAGGTGAAACGGTGCGAGCTAATATTACGCTTGCGAACAATCCGTCCCATCTTGAATTTGTTAATTCTGTTGTAGAAGGATATACGCGTGCAGCACAAGAAGATCGCACGCAGCCTGGCTATCCGAAGCAGGATCAAAATGCTGCAGTAACGATTTGTGTGCATGGTGATGCGGCATTTATCGGTGAAGGTATCGTAGCTGAAACATTAAACTTCAACAACCTAGATGGATATCGCAATGGTGGTACATTGCATATTATTGCGAACAATCGTCTTGGCTTTACAACGAATAGTCAGGATTCACGTTCGACACATTATGCGAGTGATCTTGCAAAAGGCTTCGATCTTCCAATTGTACATGTAAATGCGGATGATCCTGAGGCTTGTCTTGCTGCGGTTAGACTAGCATGTGAATATCGTTTACGCTTTAACAAAGGCTTTGTTATCGACCTTATCGGATATCGTCGTTATGGTCATAACGAGATGGACGATCCAGAAGGAACTCAGCCATTAATGTATAAGCAGATCCGTAATCACCCGACAGTAAGCACAATTTATGCAAGCGAGCTTGTCGAGAACAGCACGATGACGAAGGAGCAGGTTGAAGGCTTGCGTAATAAAACAGCTGATGTCCTGCAACAAGCTTACGCTTCGATGAAGTCTCAAGAAGGCAAAAAAGTAAAACGCGAGAAGGTAGAAGGCATTATCGTTCCGGAGGATGTTAAGACTTCTGTGCCGCTTGAGCAACTTCGTGAAATTAATTTGGAAATGCTTAATCGCCCTGAAGGGTTTACAGAATATAATAAGCTTCAACGTATTTTGCAACGTAGAGCAGTAAGCTTGAACGATGGCGAAAAAGTGGAATGGGCACATGCAGAGGCGTTGGCTTTCGCTACTGTGTTAGCAGAAGGCACGCCGATTCGAATGAGCGGTCAGGACTCCGAGCGTGGAACATTCTCTCATCGTCACATTGTGTTGAATGATAATGCAACTGGAAAGAAATTTTCACCGCTGCATTATATTCCACAAGCGAAGGCATCATTTTCAATCCATAACTCGCCATTGTCTGAGACTGCAGTACTTGGTTTTGAATATGGCTATAATGTGTTTTCGCCAGAAACCTTTGTGATCTGGGAAGCACAGTATGGTGACTTTGCTAACGTAGCGCAAGTTATTTTTGATCAATTTATTGGCGCAGGTCGTGCAAAATGGTCGCAAAAATCAGGTATTACGATCTTGCTGCCTCATGGATATGAAGGTCAAGGACCTGAGCATTCCAGTGCGCGCTTAGAGCGCTTCCTACAATTGTCGGCGGATAATAACTGGACAGTGGCTAACTTAACAAGCGCTGCACAATATTTCCACTTGCTGCGTAAGCAAGCGAAAATGCTAGGCAGTGACAATGTGCGTCCATTAGTGCTTATGGCGCCTAAAAGCTTGATTCGTAACCCTCGTGTTGCTTCTCATGGCATTGAGTTTAGCGAAGGATCATTTAAGCCAGTACTACCACAGTTCAGCTTAACTGAGACTAAAGCTCAGCGAGACAAAGTGAAACGCTTGGTGTTCGGAACAGGTAAGGTTATGGTCGATCTTGAGGAAGCAATGTCATCGGCATCTCCAACAGATTATGATTGGCTGCGTGTTGCTCGGATTGAGCAGCTGTACCCATTCCCGCAAGCTGAGGTTGAACGCATTGTGAAGCTGTTCCCTGGTCTTGAAGAGATCGTATGGGTTCAAGAAGAACCGAAAAATATGGGATCTTGGTGGTATATTGATCCGAAGCTACGCGCTGTAGCACCGAAAAATGTAACTGTTAACTATATCGGACGTCAAGAGCGTGCAAGTACGGCAAGCGGTCATCAAGAGGTTCATGCTAGAGAACAGCAAGAAATTATTACGACGACGTTGAATGGGCAGCCATTTGAATCGAATATCGTTAGGGGGTAGCAGCACATGGCAGATATTATTGTACCAGAGTTGGGAGAATCGATTTCCGAGGGAACGATTACAAAATGGTTCGTTAAAGTTGGAGACAATGTAAATCAAGGTGATGTATTGCTTGAGCTGGAAACAGACAAAGTTAATATTGAAATTAGTGCTGAAAGCAACGGTGTAGTTGGAGCTATTAATAAAAGTGATGGCGAGGTTGTATTTGTAGGGGAAGCAATTGGTTCTATTGGCGAAGGTGCTAGTTCACCAGCACCTTCATCTGCTGAACCACAAGCCGCTTCCGAACAAGCTGCACCAGCACCGGTTGCTGAACCTGTAGCGGTAGCAGCTGCAACAGCCCCTGCATCAGCGGCACAAGCTGTAGAAAGCAATTCTGCAGCTTCCATAACGGCTTCGCCAGCAGCGCGCAAGCTAGCTCGTGAGCAAGGGATCGATCTTAACCAAGTACAAAGTAAAGATGCGATCGGTCGCATCTACCCAGACAATGTACGTACACATAATCAGCCACAAACGACTGCAACGCCTGCTCCTAAGCCAGCTGCAGCACCTGCTGCCGCTGCGTCTACAACGGTTGAGGGCAAGCAGGTAGATCGCAAGCGCATGTCTCGTCGCAGAGCAACGATCGCTAAGCGTCTAGTTGAGGCACAACGCACGGCTGCAATGCTTACTACGTTTAACGAAGTGGATATGACAGCGATTCTTGATTTGCGTAAACGTCGTAAAGAAACGTTCTTTGAGAAGAACGAAGTGAATCTTGGCTTTATGTCATTCTTCACTAAAGCAGTAGTAGGTGCGTTAAAGCAATACCCATTACTTAACGCAGAGATTGATGGAGATGATATTGTAATTAAGAAGTTCTATGATATCGGTATTGCGGTAGCAGCGAAGGAAGGATTAGTCGTTCCAGTTGTTCGTGATGCAGATCGTTTAGGCTTTGCAGAGATTGAACGTAACATTGGCGAGCTTGCTAAAAAAGCACGGGCTAATACATTAACGCTTGATGAGCTTCAAGGTGGTAGCTTCACGATTACAAATGGTGGTGTATTCGGTTCCTTGCTATCAACACCAATCTTGAACACACCACAGGTTGGTATTTTGGGTATGCACAAAATCCAAATCCGTCCTGTTGCAATTGATGCTGAACGAATGGAAAACCGTCCGATGATGTATATCGCACTATCTTACGACCATCGTATTGTTGATGGCAGTGAAGCTGTTCGTTTCCTCGTAACTGTGAAAGAATTGCTTGAAGATCCTGAGCAATTGCTACTTCAAGGCTAAATTTCTAAGAAAAAACCTCTCGAATTTTGAAAAATCGAGAGGTTTTTTCTAATTTGTGGCAAATATATATAGTGTGATAGGTTTGAAGGAGGCTAAAACTATGGAAATCTCGAATCATGCGGTAGATATGAATAGAAATGCTTCTATGAATCGAGCAGCAGGTCGTCAGTATCCATACTCCTACAATCAATCGAGCAGCTATATGAAATTTGAAGCATTAATTAAGGAACAATCAAATTTTTATTCTGTTTTGATGGATCATGTAGTTGCTGGTGTGTTTGTTGTTTACGATAACACATTTATTTACGTAAATTCGTACTTTGCTCAGCTGCTTGGATATGCTGTAGAGGAAATCGTTGGACAGCAGGTTGATCGCTTTATTGAGGAAGAGGATTGGTTGCTTCCACAATCGTATGAAGGGATATTAGATAGTGAAATTACAAAACGCCAAATATTTAGATGGAACGGCAAGCATAAAAATTCATCTATTGTTTATTTCGAAGGCAAAAGTACAACGATAAAGCATGACGGTATCATTTATTATTTATCGACCGTCCAGGATGTGACGATAAAGTATGAGAAAGAACGAGAGCTTATTCGCAACGCCAAAATGTACCAGCGGATGCTAATGACGATACCAGAACCAATCTATATTACCGTTGATCACTCCATTGTATTTGCTAATCGTCATGGTCTTGATCTGCTTGGTAAGCGGCATGTCAGCGGCCTATCTGAGCAATCATTTCTTGAATATTTCGATGTTAAGGATAGAGAGGATGTTATCCTTGATTTTCAGAGTGCGCTTCTACTTGAAGAAGCAACCCCGTTTCGACAGCAGCAGATGAAAATTAATGGTCGTACTATTGAGGTCGAGCATTCAAGTGTTAAGATCGAGAATTACATAGGGCGTACAGCAATTCTTACTGTTTTACGTGATCTAACTGAACGGAGGCAGGACGAGGAGCGTCTTGTACGATCTGAAAAGCTGTCAGTAATTGGCCAGCTTGCTGCAGGGGTAGCTCATGAAATCCGTAACCCACTTACCGCACTTAAAGGCTTCACACAGCTATTGCGTAACAAGTACACGGAGCATAGCTACTATTTTGATATTATGGGAACAGAGATTGATCGAATTAATCTTATCGTGAATGAGTTTATGACGCTCGCTAAACCACACTATAATTCTTTTCAATTTAACGATATCGTCCACATTGTGCAAAGTGTTTTATCTATACTTGAGACACAAGCAGCGTTATATGGTGTTGAGCTTGATTTCCAAGCACAACAAAACTTGCCCAATGTTCACTGTAATGAGAACCAATTGAAGCAAGTATTTATTAATGTGATTAAAAATGCAATTGAAGCGATGCAAGACGGTGGACGGGTAGTTATCACGATTCGCTTTGAACCATTGGAACAAATGCTTCATGTGAAAATTCAGGATCAAGGGGTAGGCATGCCTGAGGATGTACAGAAACGAATTGGCGAGCCGTTTCTAACAACAAAGGAAAAAGGGACTGGATTAGGCTTAATGGTCAGTTCTCGTATTATTGAGGAGCATAAAGGGACGATGCTAATAACGAGTAACGCTGGGGAAGGCACGCTAATTGATATTCAGCTGCCGCTCCATATGGAATATATGACGAACGGATAGTCGAAAGTCTTGCCTTAAAGCAATTTATCTCGATGACAGCTTTACATAGACATAGATTCATACGCTGAACGGCAATCTGAACTACACTATATTTGTAGCGGTACTCAAAAGTATTAAACGTTGGTTGTATCTACGTCATTTTAATGACCTTAGATACAACCATTTTTTATATTATGGATACTTGGTTTTGGCGACGATATTGTTCTGCTGTCACTCCGGTAATTTGCTTAAATGCGCGCGAGAAATGCGCCAAGTGCTTGAATCCAACCTCCATGCTAATATCTGTTATTTTTGTTTGGCTGCCTACTAACAGCAGCTTTGCTGCGTAAATTCGCCGTTCGAGTAAATATTGAAAGATCGTCGTTCTCGTTACTTCTTTGAATGTTTTACTTAAATAATACTTATTAAGATGCAGTGCTTGTTGCAATTGATCGAGCGTCATATCTTTCGCGTAATGCTGCTCAATATAAGTAATGATATTTTGCACATGCTGTTCCTTTGTAGAAGTATTGTTCCGCTGTTCGCTATCCATTGGTTGCTGGCATTGTTCATTAACGAACAACATGAACTCGAGTAGAACAATATGACTTTTTTGATAGGCGTATAGGTCAGATTGCTGTTCCAACATTGTTAGCTTATTAAGAAGTGTCTCGCATTCGGTTTTTGCTTCAACAGACAAAGAAAGATGAATATTTTTGAGCTGGGTGAATGGTGCCAGCAAATCGTTCGTATAGGATGGTTGGATATGCTCTTCAAAGTAGAGTGGATCAAAATGGATGACACTGCGCTTGTAGACGTCTTGATTTTCAAGCAATGCCTTATGCAGTGTCATGCCATGCATGAGGATGAGATCTCCAGGTGCCAGCTTATAGATACGATCATTAATTAAGTAACTGACTTGTCCCTCATGAAAGTAATAGATCTCATATTGATAGTGAGTATGATAGACCAAATGCTCCGGAATCGTTGTAAGATAATTTACCGTAAATGGCTTTGCTTGTACGATCGCCAGGTTTCTCACTCCTTCAACATTGTCGTTGCAATAAGTATACACCAATCACGGTTAAATGAGCTGTTAATTCGATTAATTATAGCGAAGTGATAAGGAAATGAAAGTGCTATCATTAAGATCAGAACATGACTTAATTGGAGGGTTAGTGATGAACAAGGTACGTGTTGGTATTATCGGATTAGGTAATATGGGGAAAGGGCATCTGTCCTATCTGTTAGATGGAAAGGTAAGTGGTATGGAGCTTACAGCTGTAGCAGATGTAGGCGATTCTGCAAGACAATGGGCAAAGGAGAACTTGCCAGAGTACGTAACCGTATTTGAAGAGCCACAAGCACTAATCGAATCACCAATTGTTGATGGTGTAATCGTATGTACACCTCATTATTCACACCCTGAGCTCGCGATCGCTTGCTTTAAGGAGAACAAGCATGTGCTGTTGGAAAAGCCAGCAGGTGTTTATACGAAGCAAGTTCGAGAAATGAATGAAGCTGCTTCAAGCAGTAATGTAGTATTTAGCATGATGTATAACCAGCGTACGAATCCTTTATATCAAAAGTTAAAGGATCTAGTTGATAGCGGTGAGCTTGGAGATATCCGTCGCACGAATTGGATAATAACGGATTGGTACCGTTCACAGCATTATTATGATAGCGGTTCATGGCGAGCGACTTGGGAAGGTGAAGGCGGAGGTGTATTACTCAATCAGGCACCTCATCAGCTTGATCTATGGCAATGGACGGTAAGCTTAATGCCGAAGCGAGTTCGTGCATTCTGTTACTTTGGCAAAGCGCGTGATATAGAAGTGGAGAATGATGTTACTGCATTTGTTGAATATGAGAATGGCGGCACTGGTGTCTTTATTACAACAACGATTGAAGCGCCAGGAACGAATCGTTTTGAGGTTGTAGGAACTCGCGGGAAAGTCGTGATAGAGAATGGTAAGCTTTTATTCAGTAGATTGCGCGAATCAGAGCCAGAGTACAACGCACGCACTAAGGAAAGCTTTGGAAAACCAGAAAGCTGGGATATCGAGGTGCCTGTGTATGGAACCAATCCTGACCATCGCGGCATTGTGCAAAACTGGGTTAATGCGATACTGCATGATGAGCCGTTACTTGCACCAGGAGAGGAAGGGATTAGAGGCTTAATGCTTTCCAATGCAATGCTGCTGTCGACCTGGAATGATGATTGGGTTGATCTGCCGTTAGATGAGGAGCAATTTTTAGTACAGCTTCAGCAGCGCATTGATGAATCTCGCAAGAAGAGAGGGGAAAAGTAATGAGCTCGATGAATATGAAGGACGGAATGAACTATGCACCGTTAAGCAAGCCAGAGCCGGTTGTGAAGCCAGGAGAATATTGCTTTGCAGCAGTAAGTCTCGATCACGGTCATATTTACGGTATGTGCAACGGGTTAGTTGGAGCAGGGGCGACTTTAAAGTGGGTATATGACCCCGATCCGAATAAAGTGGATGCTTTTGTAGCGAGATACCCTGGGGTGAAGTCAGCGCGTGACTTAGATGAAATTCTAAATGATCCTCATATTCAACTAGTAGCAGCAGCTGCTATACCGAATGTTAGAGCATCTCTCGGAATTCGAGTAATGGAGGCTGGCAAGCATTATTTTACAGATAAAGGCCCTTTTACTACGTTAGAGCAGTTGGATCAGGTTAAGCAGGTCTACGCAAAGACGAATAAAAAATATGCAGTTTATTATAGCGAGCGGCTACATGTTGAAAGTGCCGTGTATGCAGACCAGCTTATTAAGCAAGGTGCCATCGGTCGAGTCGTGCAAATGATCGGTCTTGGACCTCATCGTTTGAATGCACCATCTCGTCCAGATTGGTTTTTTCGCAAGGAACAGTACGGAGGAATAATTGCAGATATTGCAACGCATCAAATTGAGCAGTTTATATATTTCTCGGGAAATAACGATGCGAAAGTTATTAGCAGTACCGTTGCGAATTATAACAATAAAAAGTATCCAGAGCTAGAAGACTTCGGTGATGTTCACATAATTGGTACTAACGGTGCGACAGGTTATGTGCGTGTTGACTGGCTAACACCCGATGGCTTGCGCACGTGGGGCGATGGAAGAACGGTATTGCTTGGAACAGAAGGCTTTATAGAGCTTCGCAAATACGTCAATATTGCCTCAGGTGAAGGCGGAGAGCACGTATTTCTTGTCAATCAAAAGGGCGAGCAACATATCCAGGCATCAGGGCTAACAGGCTATCCTTATTTTGGGCAGCTTATACTTGATACTTTACATGAAACAGAGTACGCTATGACTCAAGAGCATGTATTCAAGGTGTCTGAGCTTACGCTTCTTGCGCAGAAAAATGCTATAATTATATAGGGCGTGTCTGAAAACCCGCTCAGTGGCCCCTTTCACCGCCTTTTCTCCCTCTGCTTCGTTCCGTTTGCTTGACGTATGCCCGGTACGCCTTCACAAACGCGCCTTGCATGGAACGAAAATTCGGCAAAATTGGATGGCCTCGGAGTTCTCAGACACGCCCTAGAAGAGATTGACGTAAGCAACAAGGACAGTAAGGCAGACAGAATGAAGGAGTGTAGGAACATTGAAGCCATTTTTAGATGAACATTTTTTACTGCAAAACGATGCAGCAGAAACGTTGTATCATAATTATGCGAAGGCTATGCCTATCATTGACTATCATTGTCATTTAAGTCCCAAAGAAATTTACGAGAATACAAGCTTTTCTAATCTAACTGAGGCGTGGCTTGCTGGTGACCATTACAAATGGAGAGCAATGCGGGCGAATGGAGCAGTTGAAGAACTTGTAACTGGTGGCGAAGGCGTAGCAGATTATGATCGCTTTTTAGCTTATGCTGCCACACTTCCACAAGCGATAGGCAATCCGCTTTATCATTGGTCTCATCTTGAGCTTCAACGCTATTTCGGTGTTAACGAAACGATCAATGAATCGAACGCGCCTGTGATCTGGAAGCAAGTGAACGCGAAGCTAGAAACTGGCAATTATCGCGTTCGTGATTTAATTAAGATGTCTAATGTAAGCGTCATCTGTACGACGGATGACCCGATTGATTCCCTTGAATATCATAAAAAAATAAAAGAGCTGGAGCATTTCGATGTACAAGTATTGCCATCATTCCGTCCAGATAAAGTGCTTGAGATCAACAAAGCAGGTTTCATTGAATGGATTGCACAGCTTGGACATGTATGTGGAGAGCAATTGACGTCATATGATGCTTTGCTGAAAGCGCTTGATACTCGTATCGATTATTTCCAGGAAGTAGGCTGCAAAGTATCTGATCACGGGATGGACTATGTACCTTATCAACAAGCTACGAAAGAACAGGCAGCTAATATCTATACACGTAAGCTACACGGTGAAAACATTAGCCTAGTGGAAGAGCAGCAATATAAAACGTATACGTTTTTGCATATGGCAAAACGTTATGCGAAGTATGATTGGGTTATGCAGCTTCATATGAATCCTACACGTAATAACAATACGCGTATGTTTCAGCAGCTAGGTCCAGACCATGGCTTTGATGCGATTAATGATGCGCCTGTCGCAGCTTCACTTAAAGGCTTACTTGATGCATTGGATCAAGAATCGCTGTTGCCTAAAACAATTGTTTATTCTCTCAATGCTAATGATAACGAAATTCTCGCAGCACTTATTGGTTGCTTCCAAGGCGGTGGAGTTGCAGGAAAGATGCAGCTTGGCTCTGCTTGGTGGTTTAACGATACGAAGAAGGGCATGATTGCTCAGATCGAAAGCTTGGCTAGTTTTGGCTTGCTCGGACAATTTGTCGGAATGCTTACCGATTCTCGCAGCTTTTTGAGCTTTACTCGTCATGAGTATTTCCGACGTATACTGTGTAATGTAATCGGAACATGGGTGGAACAAGGTGAGCTACCATACGATGAGGAACAGCTTGGCAAGCTTGTACAAAACATCTGCTACAATAACGCGAAGCGCTATTTTAATTTTTAACGTTTGGAATCGTTCAATAAGTCCTCAAATTAAAAGAGGTTGGAACAAAACTAGCTTCACATACACGCAAACCAAAGTAACGGAACTGAGAAGCCTGAGCGACCGAGCAAGGTCAGATAGTTTAGCAGGTGGAAACCCTGCTTGGTAAGACGTGCAGCCGCGTCACCAATAGCGAGTCTTGGGCTACTGGCAGTAAT
>Ga0160467_100458_pt1 | contig 40071 bp, 32 predicted proteins | sample HID1972I_E11MG_FD_108221 | JGI IMG/M metagenome (GOLD analysis project Ga0160467, IMG submission 108221) | Enriched pill bug-associated microbial communities from UW Madison campus, WI, USA - HID1972I_E11 MG | ecosystem: Host-associated > Arthropoda: Insects > Digestive system > Unclassified ... | reverse complement strand
GGGTTATCTGATTTTGATATTAAAAATTTAATGAATTAAGCATGGACATGAAAAAACCGTTAGAAGATCTTTTATTAGCCTTAAAAGGCAAGCAGAATAATCGACTCTATATCAAAAATCTCGATGAGCTAAAAAATGAATTTGAATCTAAATATTTGCTAACAAAATCAATATTTCCAGTTTTAGAAGATTACGACAGCTTTTTTGAAGGATTTACTAGATATGTAAGAAGTAAATATACTTTTGTACATGACGATTATATTAATGATGCAGAGGTTTTCCATTTTGATCCATTAGACGGCACATGGTTAAAAGGTACGTCTTATATGCAGAATTTTTCAAAAGATAAAGAATTTGTCAATGCTCTTCCCATTACACGATGGGGTCGGTTTTTATATTTCCTTTATAAAGAGAAAAAATTTTCACTTGAAACTGTTTTGAATGTTGGCAATTCTTCTATTGATGTTATTGCACGATGTCACAATCCTAATAGTCCTTCAGAGCAGTTTGTTAAAGGAATGGTTGTTGGTAGTGTACAATCTGGAAAGACAACTAATTTTAATGCAGTTATCAATGCCGCCTATGATATTGGTTTTAATATGGTTATTGTTTTAACGGGTATTACTGAAGATCTTCGGAAACAAACACAAAGGAGATTAAATGAAGATCTGGGTATCTGTGAACCCGGAAAAGGTGTCAATCGTATTATTGAAAATAGTGCTATTAATATTAGGGATATAAACTCACTTACTGGAAATAAAGATTTTGATGCTGCGGCCTTAGATGCTAAGACACACGTCGGTAATCAATTGTCGTTAATGGTCTCAAAAAAAAATAAGGACTCTTTATTAAATATCTATAAATTTTTAAATGAGAAAATAGCGGAAAATGCTATTGATGTAAAAAATTTCAATTTACTTATCGTGGATGATGAAGCCGATAATGCAACTTTAAATGGTGTTGGATATTTAAATAATGATTCTGATGCAACTGCAATAAATGGCTTAATGAGAGGAATATTGGGCTTATTTAAAAAGAAAACATATGTTGCTTACACAGCTACTCCATTTGCTAATATTCTTCAAGATATAAATTTAGAAGGAAATTGGAATTATTCAAATAGGGGTATTGATTATGAAATTGCTCTCAGCGGTAATTTATTCCCTGATAATTTTGTTAGATTACTTGATCCACCTGCAAATTATATTGGTCCTCGATATTTCTTTGATTTGGACCCATCGATTCAAGACAATTTTCATTTTTTGATCAAAGAGATTTCTGATACTGAGTTACATTTTCCAGAACGATTTGACAGAAATAGTGATGAACCCGTTCTGTTAGTCAATGATGAACAAGATTTTGAAAGCATAGAAGAATTAAAAGAGATTTATGGCGATTTTGGAACTTATAAAACAAATACAAGAGCCCCAAGAACAAGCGATAGCAATTGTATTAATGCGATTCCATATTCATTAAAAGATGCTGTGTTATGTTTTGTGTTAACTATAGCAGTGCGACGAATCAGAGCTGAGTTGTACCCAGAGTTAAACGATATGCAGAAACATAATTCTATGTTGATTCACATTAGCCGTTTTTCTAATTGGCAGAATAAACTGAAGACTTTATTGACTAATTCTAATCATAACGGATATTTAGACATTGTATTTAATCAATTAGGGATAGACAATAAAGGAGAAGGTATTTATGCTGATTTTGAACGTGTATGGAATTACCATTATGCAGATATTATTGGCAATTTGAATGGAGTAATGGAGAATCATTATCATGATCCTTATATTCAAAAACATGAATTAAGTCATATCTTCAATGTTTTACCTGCTGTTGCTAGAGATGGAATTGATGTTGTGAGTATTAATACCAACAGTCCCGAAGATTTCTTAAACTATAATGGTAAGCAAGGTAAAAACTATATTGCTATCGGAGGTAATAGACTTTCTCGAGGATTCACGTTGGAAGGATTAAGCATAAGTTACTTTACGCGTACCACTGGCTATGCCGATGCAATTTTACAGATGGGTCGCTGGTTTGGATATCGGCCAGGTTATTTGGATTGTTGTCGCTTATTTACCGATCGAAATTCTAATGATAAATTTAGAGAGTGTATTTCTATCTTAGATGATTTGGAGAAAGATATTAAACAGCACATGGCTGATCCTAGCTCAAGTGCTAAAAAAATTGTTAATCGGATCAGATCTACCTCTGGAGATTTTATAAAGATTACACGACCCAATATTCTCCGTAATGCAGAATTGGCCTACTTTTCTTTTTCAGACAAGTTGATACAGACAGCAAAATTTGATTTATATCGATCTAATCACATTGAAAGTTGGGAAAGATTTGGCAAGTTTTTTAGTAAGTATCATTCGCTGATGACAAAAACGTCTGAAACATCCTCTTCTTACAAATTGACTGTGTCAGATTTTGATGTTGTTAAAGAGCTAATTGAAACATCAACTCTTTTAAATAAAAGTTTCGACAAAGAACGATTATTTGATTTTATTGAAAAGCAACGTGAAGAATTTGAGTATTTAAAAACATGGGATATCATTTTTATTAATAATTCCACTGGTAGAGGAGATGGGGAAATAGTTGAAATTGGAGATGTAAAATTGAAAACTGTAGTCAGAAGTGGTCCTTCTAAAGATACTTCAGATAAAGCAAATGCACGCGGGAATAAACTCTATGCTCGATTACAAAAGGATGGATATTACAACGTGCGAAATAGCAGTGTAATAACACCTAGCGATATGTCACTAGGATTATCTGATGTACAGATTAGAGAAATTAAAGCAGAAACGAATAGAAAAAGTTCTATCCCTGAGTATGTTTACAGAAGAAAATACGGGAAGTATAGAGGTATAGTGTTAGTGTATTTAATAGATACAAAGGGTGTTTTGAAGGGTGATTTAAATTCCCAACTTAAATTAGACCTCAAGATACCAATAGTAGCATTTGGTATTGGTATTCCAGATCTTGAAGTTGAACCACAGGTATATTACTTAAATCAAAGGGAGAAATTGGAAGCTGATTTAGTTGAAGAAAATGTTATGGAGGGAGTCAACGAATGAAAAAGGAAGATATTATTAATTTTTGGAATTTTTTTGATGATAGGACAGGTTTTAGGCTTGTCCCCTTTATCGTTGGTCAAAATGTGTCATTGGGATATGATTCAGAAGGGTGCAGGTCAATGTTTATTGATTTACCAGCTGGAATAAAAGTTAGTGAACCATCATATAAGCTCGAGAATATTTCATTAAGTGTTGAAAAGAAATATAGAAAATATCTGATCCTGACTCTAAAGGATGATGATTTTACAATGATTTTTAACGAGTTCCTATTTGCCATTTTTTCACAGATCAACAGAGAAAAGGAAGTAGATAACGTCATCAGAAAAGTTGTCGACTTGTATCATATTTGGAATCTTTTCTTTAGTAAAGAAAAATTACGATCTGTCAATATGAAGAAATTGTTAGGTGTTGCTGGTGAGCTTTACTATTTGGATTATTTTTTAGATAATCATAAAAATGGGCACTCAGTAATTGAAAGTTGGGAGGGGCCATCTAATAAAACGCATGATTTTATTTTCACTGAATTTGATCTAGAGGTGAAAGCCAAAATGGTTTCTAGTAATGTTATTCATATATCTAGTGGTTTTCAGCTTGATTTTGATAAATATTTAAAATTGGGCGTAGTCAATTTTACGATTTGGGATGAAGAGCAAGAGGATCCATATTTAACTATTTCTTTGATGGTAAGGAATATTGTTGAAAAGTTAAAGCAAAGAGGGTTAGATCATATCTTATTTTTGAATAAATTGCTACAAATGAATATTCATTACTTTGATGATGAGCAAATGGAAGAATTAGACAATATCAAATTTGTAATTAATAGTCATCAAGAGTATGATGCGTCACATGAACTTTTTCCACGATTAGTAACAGCAAATATTCCGATCGCTATTAAGCGAATTAAATATGATCTGGATCTAAATTTAATAGAAGAATTTAAAATTTAAGAAAATGCAATTCGAAGAATATCACGATTTAAAGAAGTCAATCATGTTAGATGTAATGGAGGATGGCGGTATTACCGAAGAATCTTTACTCAAACATGTAATAAACGGCTATTTGGTAGATTCTAAAAGAATTGACCATGAAGATGTAACAATTGGTCAATTTGACCAAGTAATCGATCGTAATCGTTGTAAAATCAACGGTTATATGTTTAATACAACTGAAGAAAGGTTACAGCTTTTTATTGTTGATGAAAATTCATATTCGAATGATAAATTAAGTTTTGTAACCAAAGCAGAAGAGTACGGTGCAAAATTAAAAATGCCCTATAATTTCATTAAAAAAGTTTTTCTTAGACATTTTTACAGCGGAGAAAATCCATTAATTGAAAATGTGCCGGATGATCTAACGAAAACATTCATTGCAAACTTAGGTACAAGTTCTGGTGTAAGTGCTATAGATACTGTGGAGATTTTTTTAATAAGTCTCAATATGACGGTTAGAAATGATGCTCATGGTGGCGTTAATCTAAGGGACGATATGGAGTTTAATCTACCAGATAAGATCCAATTTCCAATAAATTTAAATGGTGAAAAAGTAGAGAAAAGTATTGACGTCAAATATAGTTTGGTTGATCTAAATTTTCTATATCGAATTCATACCTCTGTAAATGGTCGCGAACCAATTAAAATAAGATTGGAGAAAAATGAAGCATTGGATTTTATTGAAGTTGCGAATGAAGATGATTTCAAAAGCTATCTTATGGCTTTACCAGGAGATTTTCTTGTTAAAATTTATAAAGAATATAGTTCTAGATTATTAGAACGTAATATTAGAGCTTTTTTAGATTTCAAATCGACTAAGGACAATGTTAATTCGGGAATGAAAAGAACCATTATTGAAGCTCCGCATAAATTTGTCGCATATAATAATGGTTTAACGATTACCTGTAATAAGGTCGAGATCGAAAACATTGACGGTAAAGATAAAATAGTTGGATTTGAAGATTTTCAAATCGTTAATGGAGGTCAAACTACAGCCAGTATTTATTTTACAGCGGCTCAAAAGCATGATGTTTCTTTAATTAAGGTGATGGCAAAGATTAATATGATTGCGCCACATACAGAAGAAGCATCTGAGACTGAAAAAATATCCCATAATGAACAGTTTGATAATTTTGTTGCAGATATCAGTAATTACTCAAATGCACAAAACAAAGTCAATAAGGTGGATTTGAAGTCAAATGAACCCGTGCTACAAAAAATAAAAGCATTATCAAATACTATTTCTACTCCATCTGGTCAAAAATGGTTTTACGAAAAATCAAGAGGTGAATTAGGGGGTGTTAAAAGAAAGAATAATTGGACACCAGCTCAGTTAAATACTAATTATCCTAAAATCAGGCGATTTCAAAATACCGAATTAGCTAAATATTATGAATCTTGGGGACAGATACCCTATAAAATTAAGAAAGGTGGAGAGTCCGTATTCTTTGAATTTATTGAAGATCTTAAAAAGTATGGATTAAATAAAATTAATAAATCATTTTATGAAAATTTAATAGCACGTGCGATTTTATTTCGTGATCTTGAAAAGTTGCATGGAGCCGGCAAAAACGCAATCGGCCAATTAAGAGCTGCGGTAATACCTTATTCTATTTCTTGCATTTACATCCACGCAAAGAGCCTGTCAAAGGACAAAGTTAATTACATCTTAGATTTCGAAACAATATGGAGAGATGGTGCCATTTCGAAAAATATGAGTACTCTTTTTACAGAATTAATGACTATGATGTACTCATGGATTAATCAATATAAATCAAGTACAGATGTGTCAGAAAATACCAAGAGAGAAGACTTATGGAACAAAATTTCGAAGTCTAGTGAACTTAAAGAGTTTCTTCGCGTGAATACTTCTTTGCTAAATAAAATTGTAGTTGAGCAGAAAATTATTGAGGATAGCTTTTTTGATTTTTCAGCTTTAGCTGAAAATGTGAAATATCATTCAAAAGGATATGCATATTATAAAAAGTTAAGACAGTTATACTTTAAGGATTTAAGCTATGATGAAAAGGATGCTTTAGATAAGATTTTAGACAATCAAATTATTAAGCTAGAGCTTTTCCCCCAAATTATTAGCGGATGCGGGTTAAATAAAAATCTAAAAGCAAGTATCGATGAAAAGAAATCAAAAACTGCTAAAGAAAAAATACTAAATGAAGAAATTGCTAAAAAACAGAGTTTGATGCTAAAAGCGCATCATGTTCAATTTTTAGATGAGGTTGAAGATAAAGTCATGAAAATTGATTTAGAACGATGGAACGAATTATTAGATTTCAAATTAGAGATTAATGAACTTAATAATTTGTTAGAAGATGTTAATGTTGCTTTTAATGATAATGATTTTGATAAACTAAGGGCTAAAGCTACTTTATTTTTACAACAGAAAAGGATTGGTTTGATATATCAAGTTGAATATTTAAGCTGTTTAAGAGAGTTTAATAAAATGCCAACAATGAGTGATTTGTATCAGTTACTACCTCTTTATGGAAAGTAGTAATACTATATTTAAGTATTTTATAAGTTCAATTTGATTTTTGGGTATATATTTTTATTTCGTTTCGGCAATTAGTGAATTACTAACTTAGAAGGCCGAAACGAAATATTTTTTAAGATGAATATCCTGTTGTTTTTATCATGAGATAGTGTGCTAATTTATACTTTTACAGTATTTAATAATGTTTTGCTACTTCTTCAATAATGGTCCAGTTCTCCTTGTAAATGTCTAATGATGAAATATTTATAGGTTTTCCAATAATGTCGTCCGATATAGGGTCTATAAATTTTTTTACGGGTATAATGTAACAAGTTCCGAATCTTCTATCTACAGCTACATAGATGTCACATTCTTGAGATGAAATTCTTTTCCCAACATTACGTTCATGTTTATAATCTATTCCTTGACCACCTCGATCCCTATCTTTGAACGATATACTGGCATCTGAAAGACCTTTTACTTGTATACGTAATAATTTGCCATTAAAATCTATTATTGAATCATAGCGACTAGATCGAACATCAACGTTGGAGCAATTAAAGCCTATTAAGATGGCTCTGCTTACAAATAATAATTGAGCACTGTCTCCTGCATTTGCAGTCATTACACCCCTGTTAATATTCATGGTATTTTCAGGAAATCCGTTAGTATGAATAAAGTCATATTGCTTTTTTATAGTTTTTTTTAAATCCGTCCTCACAAAAGAAAATATCCGGGTATTGAGAGTTTGCCTGAAATAATCTAAGGTATGGTTCGTATACTCTTCGCTTTTGCATACTTCTTTAATATTTAATAGAATCTCTTTAGAATAGAACTCTTTAAGAGTTGATTTTCTAATCCAATACTTATTTGCTATTTTTTCAATACTTGTTTTTATGTAATTTTCTTTTTCTAATTCTACGGTTAATTCTTCTTTGTACTTTTTTACATAAATTACTTTATTGATGAATAATAAGTCAACATAATCCTTGAAATTTTGTAATGAACCAAATAAAACTAATCCTTTTGGACAAAAATTAAAATTTGGAGAATTTAAGTTGACAATGTTATTTTCTAAGTATTTTAAAAGTTCTCTTGTTTTTCTATTCATAAGCATACCAGTTAAGAGTGGTTATCATTTTTATAGCGGTAAGATTTCTATTTAATAAATAGTTTTTGGTTAAGCTACTTTTATATAATTTTGCCTTAATTATTATTCCAGCCCCGATGCAGCATTCTGTGGCAATTTGCACAGACAAGCATCAGGTCGTTCAGTGTTGTTTTGGTTTTCTCTATTAGGGTATAGAGCGGTTTTTTATGATGACATTCCATAAATCCTCGACCGGCTACACCATATACTTTCTCGTAGTTAAAGGAACAAAGCTCACATTCGAGTTTACCGTGATTTCTGAGAGCCTGCTCTTTTTTCTTTTTTACTAGGGTGGGGTTCCGCTCTCTTGACAAATGGTATTTGTAAAGTATACTACCCTCTATTCTTGAGTAATCATCATCTATATTTTCAGTGACTAAAAGAATTTCTTCTTTGATCTCAGGATATGTGGTACTAATTTTAATTGCTTCTGCAAGCGTACGAAGAAGTGTTTTATTATTTTCAAACTCTTTAAAAACTTCTTTGTCTAATTTGCTTGTTGAGGACATTCCTTTGCCTGTATATGCTTCATCTAGAGCAAGGAAATTGCTAAGTTTTAATGCTACTCCGTTTGCATTTCTAAATCTTTCTTCCTTTTCAGTGTGAAGTGGCAATTCATTGAGTAACTCCGATAATTCTATTATTAAGCGGTTCTTCGAATGAATTTGTCCAGGCTCTAATTGAAAATAGAGGTCTAATGCTAGAATTATTTCGTCACGAATCCATTTTGGGTTTGTCATTCTTTCAATTTTCTAATTAATCCACTCTTTAATCATTGCTTCGTAGAAAAAATAAGATGCATATGCTATAAGTGTTACGTTTATCACATATAGGTATTTGATTTTTCCAAATTGATCATTTCTCAATATTACTATATTCAATAAGGAGGCAACAGCTCCAATTACACCAGCTAATACGGCACCTAAAGCACCACCACCAATAAAGGCCAGTAAAAAGGGTAGGAGGGCGAATGCCATTTGGTACCAGGGCAATCTTTCGACGATACTATATTTTATATCATTAATTTCTAAAACAGGTATGATGTCAGGAAATGCAGATTTTGGATATGCTTTCACAATTTTTCCATTGGTATCAGGTATTAAAAAGGGTTTACCTATTTCAACTGATTGCTCCACGAGCACTTCGTCTTTGTATAATATCTGCTTACCTGTCCAAAATGAAACTTCTATTTCAAAGTTGGAATCAGGAAAAGAAGGTAATGTAAATTGATGTTTCATTTATCGTTACTATTGATATCTGTTGGGATCGCTTACTTTAGCTCCTCAGCTATTGCAATTTTTTCATTTAGAATGTTATCTATCCATTGTGTATTAGATATACTGCTTAATTTTTTTGTGTAGTCATATGATCTTGTCTTTAAATTAAAGGTGGAAAGTCTTTTAGGCTGCCTATAAGATTCAAAATAGAAATCAAATGAACCGCCCACGATACCTTTGCCCGGTATATATATAAAACGATCTATACCGCGGGGGTAATTCCATCCGTCCACAATATTCCATGACGCATATGTCCAAAATTTATAAGCTTTCTCTTTGCCAATTGTAAATATATCTGAGAGATACATCCTCATATATTGTTCGTTAGTTCCATACGGTACCATTGTACTTACTTTATGGTTGTAAAAGTAGTCTGTCATGATATAAGGTTCTCCAGGGAAATCTTTCTTATAAATTTTCTCCATATCACGGATTGAAAGTATACTTTGTCCGATATTGATTACATTATTAGGTGTATTAAAAGTGCTACTGTGGTTTGCAAGACCGAAATATTGTGTAAAACAAAAATTAGCTAAATAATAACCATCTTTTTCCTTCTTGATTATAAGTATATCAATGCGCGGTTCAAGGTTTAAGGAAAGAGCAAAAGGTCTTTTAAAATACTTATTATAATCGGCAGGTTTTATGAAATCGTCTGATGCAATATTTTCAATATTGATTTTTGTCCATAAACCTTTGTCGTTTATATTTGGAGGTAAAACAGAAATTAGTACCAAACCTTCTTGTCTAGGCAATATGATATTGAAAAGTTCTACTGTACTCGCAACACGATATAATGAGTCCATCCTTAAAGTGTACCTTTCTACATCAAAAGAGTGTTTCAAACTATCTAATAAGAGGTATTTATTCTGTCCATATGATGAATGTCCTATTGCACAAATAAGCCATACAACTATTATAATTCTCTTTATGATAATTTGACTATAATTCATCCCTTTTCTTGCTTCCATTTTTTAGATTTTTCTATCGCGTAAAAGCAAAATAAATCACATAGAACCAGCTTAAGATACCATGTAAAATGGCCCATAGGATTGATTTATTGCGATCCCATGAGGCTACAACAGCGATAACCGATCCCAGTCCAATTCCTGATGTCGTAACAATCTTTGTGTTTTCTGTAAAGTCCTGTCCAAAGACAATTGTAGTCATTGTCAGAAGGAATAAAAGCAGTGTTAATTTTTTCATAATCTTAAGTTTGACAGGCTACCTCTTGTTACTCTCGATTCGAGTCGCTGATTTGTATTTTTTGCAACTCATCACACGAGATTTCCTTAGAATGGGTTGACAATGGCTTTACCATTAATAACAGAGCTAAGGGGATGATAGTTAATAAAATATTTTTCATTACAATTATTGCTTGTAATTGTATTGCAGTTTTGAGCGCTATGTACTAAACTTTTTTAGGGATTAAAATTCATGGGCAACTCCATGGTGACATCTACGTTTTTTCCTTCTTGCACACCTGGTGTCCACCGGGGCAAGGATTTTATAAAGTCAAGAGCTGCCTCGTCCAGGATTGCATTTACGCTTTCGACCACTTCAGCATCTTTCACTCTACCGGTTTTGTCTACCACAAATGTTACTATCACTTTTCCTCTGCTGCCCTTAGCTTTATCTGGATAGATGAGGTACTCACTTACATATTCCGAGAAGGTTGATTTGCCTCGGTTGAAAACCGGTGCTTTTTCTAGCGCCCTAGACTCGTATACACGTTTTCCATTTTCATAAGAAACCGTTTTTACCTTTTCCTGCTGACGGGTTATCTTACCATCGCTATCCCACTCAGTTATTTTGGTAGGCTCATTTTCTTCAAATACCATCCAGCGATTTTTTTTACCTTTTTCATCCCACCAAGTAAATTCTCCATCTCTGGTTTCGGGTTCTAGCGTGCTGTACCAGCCATCCATCTGCATGATTCCATTTGGATAGTAATCCTGCACGCGTATTGGTTTCTTCTTTACCTCACGATATATGACACGGTAGAAATGCTTGTTTTCACGATCCGTCTTTTCCCATTTGGCATTATAATAAATCGTATCTCTGCTTTGTGCGTTTGCTTTATTAAGGATAAAAAAGCTTGCTGCAATTATTATCGATATGGATATACCCAGTGTATTCGAATTTATTCTATTCCTCATTTATATAGCCCTTGAACTTTTCCTTTAGTCTATTATAGATCTTGCTTCCTTTTTTAGCTTTCAGATTAAATAATCTTATTATTCTATTTGTAAGACTAGCTGTTAAGAATTCTGTCTACATTTTTATCTATCCACTTTTCAATATGTGGTTTCAATAAAGAAAAATTGTACTTCTTCATCTTAAACTGCTCTATTGGGGCACCCCACACATTTTTTTCAATAAAATTAGACACATATTCTAGATCTTGATTACAATCGTACAGCTCAATTGTATCTTTTTCATCCTTACCTATTATTAAAAGAAAAGGGGATTTTTCCCATCGCTTATTTAAGCTTAGCGATTTATCACTAATCGATATGATTGTATAAAAAGAAAGATCAGGACCAAAAAATCTGGTACTGTTTTTTATATGCGTTTCGATTCTAAGCACAATATTTTTATCCAGAAGAGTGGTTTTTAAACTATTGGCTAGTTCTTTAACATCAGTGAAAATTAACCTCTCGAAATCTGCTTTAAATTTTTTGAATTTAATCCAGTAGATTTCGTACTTAAGATTTTCCTTTTCCTTCTTTTCTCTGCTTGTTAATTCTCTTTCAATGCTTTCTTTATCAAATGCTAAGAGACTTTTTTCCATTGATTTAATAAGGTCATCCATATCAGTCTAATATTTTATTTTTATCCCAAATTCTTTTTTATTTTATTTCTGAAAGTACCCTTATATTTTTAATTAGTTCATATATCGCCTTACGCTTAGTATTGACATTTTAATCTTTATCTTTTACATTAGTTTTATCTTGAGTTAGATTAATATCGCCATATATACTTTTAAACGTTTGAAGAATATCGAGTTCCATTCCATCGCAGAATTTAATAACTTCATCTGCGGTAGCTCGTTTTTTCGGGTCTGCAATTAATTTGGATATTTTATTTTTTGGCATTCCAATGGCAGTTTCAATAACGTTCTTAGATTGAGTATATTTTGCAAATAGCTGTGCAGAGGGTGATAAATCATTTAAGGAATTAATTATAATTCCTTTGTTTCTGTTTAGAATAATTTCGCTTACTGAATCATCAAATTGTTCCTCAGTTTTCCCCGCATAAAAATTAGCAACATAAAGTATTGGATAAAGTTCATCTGCATATAGTATCGCTGTATTTTCATTACTGAGCGCATTTAATCTATCTTCGCTTACTCCAATCATGCTAGAGATCTTTGCTCGGTTTGATTTATGCTTCTCTAAATATTCCCCAAGAGGTGTTTTCATGTTTGTGAAAAATTTATAAGATAATTGGTTGAAAAACTTCCTTATCTCGTATAATTTGTTTATGTTTGTGTATGTTTTAGTAAAAAGCGACATTATTTAGAGGGCTAATACTCTCTATAAACGACGTCACTCATAGTAGAAAACCGCTAAATTTCCATATGAGCTGAACGTGGGGTCGCCAATCTATTGGATTAAAAACTATCTTTGTGATAATTTCCAATAGGGCGCTCTCCATGTTAGACTCTGTGGAACCATGATTTAATTTATGGTGGCTCTTAGCGGTGCCTCTACCAGAGCTTTGGAGACGCTTTATTGGTTAATAGATTTCAATAAATTATCCTCTTCTCTTGCTAGGGTCACATCGTTCGCATAACCTTTTTAAATTATGATGAAACGAAAATTAAACATTCACGGAACCACCACCAACTTGATCCAGGATCAAGCTTGTCGGTTCATTTATTTTAAACTTATAAAGAACGTAAGACGAGCACCACAATAGCTCGTTAATAAAAAACATAAGCATAAATAGGATAGGGGAAGCTTTTTCCAAATCTAAAAGGCGCGTTTTAGTACAATCATGGTGTAGCGACCATACTTAGTATTAAAAATGACGTTCTAATTAGGTTAAAACTAGCTTATTCCCATTCTATGATGGCTCATGTTACCGACTTTTATTTTATTGGTGCACAATTATATGCTCCAACAAAAAGAGGATCGAAGGCCTACTTTTCAACTTGACACTTTAAAAGTACAATCTTTCCTTTAGTAAAGCAAATGATGTTCGTTAATATTTTATCGTAATACATTAATATTATAAAAGTCGGTTTTGTTCTTTAATCTAAATTATGCAATAGCGGAGACTACAAATAACCAATTGACGAAGACTATATAATTGCATTTTTCACATTTATTTTTTTAACCTGGTTTCCTTAATGCCCATACTATGTCCAATCGGGTAGGGTGTAAGGGGGCCAATTTAAACCTTAAAAAAATGCAAAAAACTTGCAAAGGGGAATGCTATGCGCTATCCCGAGAGGAAGAAATGTTTTCGTATTTGAGTGTAACTCGAGTCGACGTTATCAAAAAACCAGTTATGATAACACTATTACCAGAACGATTTTTTAAGACGCCTGAGTCATCATCTACCCAGAGCTCCAAGCAGTCGGCGATGAAATATCTGATGCAGGAAAGACCGCCTCAGCGCTATTACTCGTTGATGATACGCTTGTTCGAGCCGTCGGATTCTTTTAGCTCAGTGGTTCGAAATGACAGTTCCGATGTGCTGCGAATCTCGCTGATCAATATGGCCATCTATGAGATCTATCTATTTGCGCTGGGACTGCCCGCAAACTTTCCGACCGATCAGATTCTGATACTCGGGGAGCATAGTGAACAGTTTTTACCCAAGTATAAAGGTGATCCTATATCCACTTACTGCTATGAACTGACTGTACCTGCACGGACAGAACGGGAAGAATACTGCCAAAGGATATTGAATGATCTGAATGAGCACTTTGGGATTGATGTACGGGTCGAAAAACTGACTATTGTCAAAGACAGCAGAAAAGTACTGACCATTCGTGGCGAGTCTGTCGAATTGCTATGGGAAGAACAGTTGATGCTGATCATAAAAGCTAAAGCTGCAGTAGAAATGAATCAAGAATTCATATTAGAAAAGAATTAAATAAAGTTTCACTACCTGTGGACGCCGATTCTTCCGAGGGATACATTGACGACCTGGTCAACCCTCGGTAAGAAACGGTGAAAGGGGAAGCTTTATCCAAAAATTAACAACAATGAACACAAACATATTTTATATAAATAAGCTCTGGGGATATCTCCGGAAGCTATTAAAGCCACGAGGAGCAGACATACTGCTGATCAGTAAGGTGCTCTTAGTGTGCTTATTCATGACCTTTCATATGTTGAGTAGTGCTCAGACGCCCCGCAAGGACAGCGGGGCTGATGGGCCTATGAATCATGTGCTGCGTGGTACAGTCGTATCTGCTGTAGACAATAAACCATTGGATGGTGTATCCGTCCGAGTCGAAGCCGAAAAAGCGAGAACCTCTACCAAGAAAGATGGAACTTTCAGCCTTTCTGTCGAGAGTCTAAAAGGTCTGGTGAAATTCACTTATGTCGGCTATAAAAGCCAAGAAATCAATTATACCTCAGGAGTATCAATAGTAGTAAAATTGATACCTGAGGATAATAAACTTGACGAAGTGGAAGTGGTGTCGACTGGATATCAGAAAATACCGAAAGAACGAGCAACTGGAAGTTTCGAGTTTGTCGATAACAAGCTTTTCAATAGGAAGGTTTCAACAGATTTTGTGAGTAGACTAGAGGATGTGGTGCCAAGTATATCATCTATTAAAAATACACAATCTAGTAGGGGAGCATTATTAAATATTAATGTGCGGGGGCAGAGTACAATGAGTGCGGAAAAATGGCCATTAATTGTAGTAGATGGGATACCTTATCCAAGTAAGTATACGGAATTTGGACTAGGCATGTTTAATAACATAAATCCCAATGACATTGAAAATATCACTGTATTAAAAGATGCTGCAGCTTCTTCAATTTGGGGTGCGCAATCGGGCAATGGTGTCATTGTAATTACGACCAAGCGCGGAAAATTTAATCAACCCTTTCAGTTGGATTTTAATTCTAATTTAACTGTTTCACAAAAGCCTGATTTTTATTCGCTTAAACAGATGAACAGTTTTGATTATATCAATGCGGAGCAATATCTCTTTGAAAGGGGTTTTTGGGATAGTCGTATGGAAAACTATAGCTACACATTGTCGCCTGTAATACAACTTTTAAAGAGAAAAAAGGAAGGTTCAATATCCGAGGCGGAGCTCAACGCTGAGTTGGATAGATTAAGAGGAGTCGATAGCAGATCTGATTATTTAAAATACATGTACAGACAAGCCATAAATCAGCAGTATAGTTTACAAATGAGAGGAGGTGGAGAAAAATTAAATTCATCGATATCCCTCGGGTACGATAATAATAGACAGTCACTGGTCACCTCAAGTTTTAGTAGGGTTTCACTTAAGAGTAATACACAATACCGTCCTATCAAAAATTTGACCTTGGATCTAGGTATTTCTTACACGCAATCAAAAAGTAAAGAAAGCTATGTGCCCATGGGATATAATATGATGGTTCAAAATTATCCATACCTGCAATTGGCTGATGATCATGGGAATTCGAAAATTGTCGATGATGTACCTTATAATCCTATTTTTAGAGATACTGTAGCAGGGGGCAGGTTATTAGACTGGAAATATAGACCATTGGATGAAATGGATCAATCGTATCAGATTAATTCGATTAGGGAATCCATGGCTAATATCTCTGCCAATTATCAATTAGCAAAATCACTAAAATTAAGCGGCCTTTATTCCTATCAGAATGTGTATCAACCTAACGAAATTTGGCGGGGTATAGGTTCTGTTCAACAGCGTGAACAGATAAACTTTTATACCTCTTGGGATAAAAATGGTGTTACTTGGGGACTTCCTGTTGGCGATTATCTCAACACATTGCATGGTAATTTCAATACTCATCAAGGTAGGTTTCAAGCTGATTTTAGTCAATCTATTGGCAGTGATCATGAAATAAATGCTATCGGTGGGGCTGAGATCAGATCGATGAACATGAATTCTATTTCGTCTGTCTTTTTCGGGTATGATCCGGAAACACTTTCATTTCAGTCTGTCAAATACGGAGCTACAGTACCGGCCTTAAACGGTATTGCTGGCGGAGCTTTCCTGACGGATTACAATCAAATTACGGGTTTTACCAATAGGTTTGTTTCGTATTATGTGAATGGAGCTTACTCGTTTAGACAAAAATATACACTTACAAGTAGTTTTAGAAAGGATGCTTCGAATCTTTTTGGTGTAAAAAGTAATAGTAAAGGTCAACCGTTTTGGTCAATAGGCGGTTCGTGGTTATTGTCTAAAGAGGAGCTGTTGAAAGATATTGGATTCTCATTGCTGAAATTAAGGGCGACCTATGGCTATAATGGTAATGTGAACAATACGACTGCGGCTTATCCGATTATATATGTGCAATCTTCACCAAACTATACGACTAATCAAAATTATGCATCAATAGAATCTCCACCAAATCCTTCCTTGAGATGGGAGAAGGTAGGTATGTTAAATGTGGGATTAGACTTTGCTTTGTCAAGTAATAGATTAAGCGGATCTATAGAATATTATATCAAAAGACCAACTGACCTTGTTACAAATACACAAATAGACCCAACAACAGGTTTTACTGGAATGAACATCAACAGTGCTAACTTGAAAGGACGAGGAGTAGATATTTCGATAAACAGCAAAAATATAAACTATAATAATTTTAAGTGGATGTCTAATCTTGTTTTTGCGTATAGTAGGACAAAAGTAGAAAAATCCTATCTCAGCAATTATAGAGCTAAAAATTATATTAGTGGCCCCGGAGGATTACTGATGACTCCAATTGAGGGCATGGACCTTTTTAGTCAATTATCTTATAAATGGGCTGGTCTGGATCCACTGGACGGTTCTCCTCGTGGTTATCTGAATGGAGAGGTCTCCAAAGACTATGCTGCTATGGTGAACAGTTCGTTAGTAATTGATCTGGAAAACACAGGATCTTTGTTGCCTTTATATTTTGGTTCATTAAGAAATACTTTTCAACTAGGTAACCTTGAGTTTTCTTTTAATATCGCCTATCAGTTGGGGCATGTATTTAGCCGTGAATCTTTTGATAATAATTTCTTTATTGAATCGGGCAAAGGCCATGCTGATTATGCCAAGCGTTGGCAGAAACCAGGTGATGAACTTGTTACTGATGTGCCTGCATTTACCTACCCGAATAACAGTTTTGCAAGTCAGTTCTATAAGTATTCTTCTGCTCTTATTGCTTCGGCTGATCAAATTAAATTACGGGATTTGCAGCTCTCATGGCAAATTCCGTCACATTTACTAAGGGGGGTGAAAAGTGTAAGGATTTATGGATATGCTCAAAATATCTGTACCATATGGCGTGCAAATAAATTTGGAATTGATCCCGAATATGGTAAGACTGTTAGGGATCCTTTTGCTCTTTCAGTTGGTTTAAATTTTAGTTTATAACGGAAATCTTATGAAACTATCATGATTTATTCAATCACATTGGGAATGAATAAATCTGATAGCTTCATCACAATTTAAACCGCCGAAGGCAGCATGAATGCTTAAAGGGAAAATTGAATAATGAATAAACAAATTTATACAGATGAAAAATTATATTAGAATACTCGTGTATGCTATCTCGATAATAACAATTTCTTGCGACGACTTTTTAGATAGCAAACCTAATCAGAAAATGGCTGTTCCAAAGACTTTGGAACATGCGGATCTACTGTTAAATGATTATAGTACGTTGAATTCGGTTTATCCGACTTTTGGTGAAATTGCCTCTGATGACTATTTTATAAGCACCGCTAATTGGAGTGGGCTTTCGGATATGGACGAGAAATTAACCTATAATTGGAGTGATCCCGATATTGCAAATAGTAAACAATGGCAAGCATCATATCGGGCCATTTATCAGGTCAACCAAGTTTTGGAAGTTCTAAAGGATATTGAAAGGAATAAACAACTATCCTTGCATGACAAGATAAAAGGAGGAGCCTGTTTTTATAGAGCATTTGCGCTACATCAGCTGGCAGTTGTGTTTGCTCCGGTATATGTTCCTTCAAATGTAAATGCGTTAGGGTTACCTCTTCGGTTATCGCCAGATATAGATTTTAAGTCCGTAAGGTCCACGCTTAAGGAAACCTATGACCAGATAATAGCAGATTATCAGATAGCGGTTAGGTTACTGCCAGAACAGGAAATACTGTTGGGCAGACCAGCAAAGATCTCGGCATACGGAGGGTTAGCTCGGGTATATCTTGATATGTCAGATTATGAGCGTGCATATGCTTATGCCGATTCTGCATTGAACATGAATAATTCAATTATCGATTTTAATACCATTAATGTAGGTTTGAGCATACCATTTAAACGTTTCAATAGTGAAGTCATTTTTTCTGCCAGTACGCCTTCTGCAGGACCGTTAGGTATTGCATTTTGTAGGGTAGATACTAATTTGTATCAAGCATATGGTGCTCATGATTTACGTAAAACAGCTTTCTTTAGGATTGGCTCCGGCACTCCAAATTATTATTCTTTTAAAGGTTCTTATGATGGATCAACTTCCGGTATTTTCGTTGGACTGACGGTTCCAGAGTTGCTATTGATAAGGGCCGAAGCTGCAGTCCGCACTAATCGTGGTGCTCAAGCTCTTGCTGATTATAATAAATTACTGAAGAATAGGATAAGTAATACTTTTTATACCCCAAGTTTGGAAAATGATCCTACGAAACTATTAACGTTAATTCTTGAACAAAGGCGATTGGAATTGATATTTAGGGGGAGGAGATGGGCTGACCTTAAAAGGCTTAATAAAGAACCTCGGTTTGCAAAACAATTAGTTCGCGTGCTAGATGGGGAAACATATTCACTTGAACCCAATTCGCTTAAATATGCCATCAAAATCCCTCAAATCGTAATTGAACAATCTGGAATAACACAAAATATAAGATAAGGAATGATGATCAAAAACATAATTTACTTTTTATGTATGTGCATCACATGGAATGCACATGCTCAAAACAAGCATCAAACGAATTTTAGTCAGAGGCTTAATGTTGGGGATAAGATTCCCCAACTGGACAATAGTGAGGTATTATTTAAATCAGCAAAAGACATACAGCTTTATAGCAATGACAAAGTTGTGCTACTGGATTTTTTTGATACTTTTTGTACAGCATGTATTGCTTCCCTTCATAAGCTTCAGAAGTTACAGGACGAATTAAAGGAGAACCTGCAAATTGTTATGGTTACATGGCAGGATAAAGCGACAATTGAAAAATTTTGGAAGTCAAATGCTTTTATTAAAGAAAATAAAATCCAATTGCCTGTTATTTATGGAGATACCTTACTACGTCAGTTCTTTCCCCATACGGGGGTTCCTCATGTAGCATGGTTATTTAGAGGTCATGTTCAGGCAGTTACTTTTTCAGAGTTTATTAATCGTGACAATATATTGAAATTATCAAAGGAAGGGATAATATCTCTCCCACTGAAATGGGATTTTAATGATGCGACTCTCATTAAAGATGTTGAGGCGAAGAGCTTGTTAGGTGAAGTTAAGTTGACAGGATTTCAAGATGGAAGGCCTACTCAAAGCTATAGCTACAGCTTGGATAGTACGAGTGGCTTTTATAAAACTAGCATCATAAATCAATCGATTATAGCTGCATATACAACAGCATATAGTGAGATTTTTAAACCAAAATTTATCTTGAGACCTGAACGAATTGAACTATTGGTTGCTGATTCTTCAAAATTTGATAATTTTAATTCATTTGTAACCTCTCAAGTTTGGCTTTCTCAAAACGGAATCTGTTATGAAAGATTAGACAAACATCCACGAAATCCGATAGAACAGGCCAGATTAGTTTTAGATGATTTAGATAGGTTTTTGAACATAAAAGTTTACTGGGCTAAAAAAATGAGAAAGGTATGGGCCATTAAGGGAACTTTTCATAAGTCTGATAAAATGGTGAAGGGTAATAAAATATCGAGTACAGATTTTCTTGCATTTGGAATAGATATGCAGAATAAATACCCGATTGTAATTGATTTGGTTGATGTAAAGGAAAGTTTTATTCTGCCTTCGTATAAAAATCTTCAGGAGCTTAATGAAGGTCTGGCTAATTATGGATTACAGATTGTAGAGGAGCAACGAGAAATTGATGTGCTGGTCTTTGAGGAAGTAAAATAAACAGAAAGGGGCACCGTTAAAAGTGCCCCTTGTTACTAAAGATTATTTACGGGTAATCCTTAGCTCTTCAAGCTTACAGTTGCATTTGAAGTCCTACTATTAAGGGCTTTAATCATTTGGTCTTTTACTGATTCAGTTAACTCAGGATGGTTATTACCATCATTTGCTGCTTGAATAGCACAGATTTGATTTGAGCCACTACAAGAAGGTTGACTTGCTTGCAATGTATAGTCTTGAGGATCTACGGGATCACCGCCGCTATTTAATGAAAAATACGCCATTTGGGCCTCCGATCTTTATTACTATATTAACATTAGATTTATAATGGTTACAATCCCTTCTTAAGTTTCGCGAGAACTTGTACACGATTGGCCTACTGCTTATCCGACTATCGGTATCGTACCTTTGTAATCAGGTACTGCAACAATAGGTCTTCCGATCTTCCAGCTATTTCGTAGCTGAAAGATCAATTTTACCCCGTACCCAATAGGGGAATGTTGTAAATCTACGTCCATGTGCATCACGCACTGGACCTGCGCAACAGCAGCTTCCCAGTAAAGATCTGCGATTTACCGCAATCTGTCCAGCAGTCCCGCAGCTCATAGCTGTAGACCCGTAGCTCATCATGGAGCTAGTAAAGCGCCTTCCTTTTGGCTGTTTTCCAGATTGTCCTTTACTTGTCTTCTGTTGTTGCATGATGGTTCTGTTATTATTCCTTTTTTCTTCTTTCGTATATTTCAAAGATATAGTAGGTGTTTTGGCGAAAGTAGGTCATAAGGTGACCTGAAATAGACAAATTTTTGGGGAAATGGATTCTTTTTGCTCGAGATCTTGAAGCATGACATTTTTTTATTGGCTCATTGTTGTAATAAACATATCGTTATTCGAAAAACATGAAAGAATGTTTATCTTTACGGAACTTTTTTTAATAAATTTAATCAATGAGAAGCCTTTTCCTAACTTTACTAGTTCTATTTGTAGTAAAATTTAATCTTACTGCACAAACAAATCTTAGTGGTAAGCTGTCGAATTATAAGACTGATTATACTTTAATAATGCGTCTGTCAAATTCAACTGTAAAATTGGATAGTACGATCGATGTATCTAGTGATGGCAAATTTGCTATAAACCTACAGGGTTTGGTTCACGAACCTTCTTTAATACAGTTCAATCTAAGTGGTATTAACAACATTTTATTCTCATTAAATCTTTTTTTAGCACCGAACTATTCCTTAACTCTGTATGCCAATATCAAAGAGGGAGATTCGGATGAAACTAAAAATTCTATTGTCCTAGAGGGAAAAGGAAAACATCTGTCAGAACTTTACTTGAAAAGATATCAACCGATAGATACTACAAAATGGGTTGAAAAAGATATCAAAACTTATGTGGATTATTTGAATAATACGGATTGGAAATATACGGAAAGAAGGATTGATAGTTTATTGAACGAAGATCCCAGTGATCCTTATAACCAGAAATGGAGAGCGATTTTTGCTTTGAATAAAAAGTATTTGAATTTAAATAATTTCATCGGTGCGTATTGTGGTAGTAATGACGTGCCTTTTGAAAAGGCTGAAATTTATTTAAAAGATTTAGGCTTTTCTGATTTCTGGGTTGAACTTAATCGAGAGGAAAACCTGACATCATGGTCTTACAAATCTTTTATTGACCGTATAAGTGGCTATGAAAGTGAAGGCTTGCTTAAATTCCCTAACAATTTCTATCAAAAATATAAACACCTTCAATTTTATAATTTCCCGATATTTAATGAGCTGTTTTCGGGGAATGTGCGTGACTATGTGCTGCAATCTCAAATTCGTAGAGGTGTTTTAGATACGCGTATTGCGGAGGAAGTCGATTCTTTACAGTCCTTTATTCCTTGGGTGAATAATTCGAGATCTCAAAAAGATCTGCAACAGATTGCGGAGCAGAGAAAGAAAAAACTAAGTGAAATAAATCCAGGGAACAGCATTAGTAAGACGATTAAATTAAAAATAACAGGAACAAAAGATACGGTGACTTTGCAGGACCTGAAGGGTAAATTGATATTTCTCGAATCATGGGCCAGCTGGTGTGGACCTTGCCGAGAAGAGATACCACATCTTAAAAAGCTGGTCGCGCATTATAAGGACAATCCTAATATTGCGTTCATCAGTGTTGCGGTTTCTGATTATAAAGAACGAGAAGTAAAAAAAAGAATGCAACTGATCAAGGATGAAAAGATGAACTGGATGCAACTGGAAGATATTAGTGACAACTTTTTTGATTATTTTAAGATAGGTGAAAAAGGGATACCCCATAACGTGATACTGGACAAAGAAGGTGTCATCGTAGACAACGATAGCATTCGTCCTTCGAATCCGGGTATCATCGCTTATATCGATAAACTGCTCAGTCAGAAATAAAATGAAAGGCACCGATCAGATTCCGGTGCCTTTTTTTATCTATTCAAAATAGATAATAGCGTTTGACAGAAAACGATTATCGACTATTTTTTCCTCTCAGAAATAGATTTTTAGCCCGATATATCGAGCTCTCGGATGTAAGAAGTAATTTAGCAAGCTCCTGTCGACTGAGGTTGCGGTAAAGGTCGGGAAGATTGTCTGCTAAATAGAATAGGCGGTCTGTGGCTAGGGGAATACCATCCATAGCCCGTAAGTGATCCAGTTGGTATTTCTTTTTATTTACTAAAAGTTCCATTAGGGTATCGATGCCTTTATCGTTGTTGCGGTAGGGTTTTATTTTTTTGTAAGGGATCTGCAGTACGATTCCCGGCCGGACAGCAACAATATCCCCCAGTGCTGGGCTTTGACTGTAATAGTGCATGGTCGTGAAAAAGCCCATATTGGGCAAAGCAACAGTCAGGATCTGCTTATTGTTGTTACATGTGGTGTACCGCTCTTTAACCAAAAGACCACGCAATACGATGTACAGATTTTCTTGTTGATCATCGGACTCATATAGTACCTGTCCTTTTTTGACGCGCAGGATCTGTGCATGTTTCGCTAACCAGTTCCGATGGAAGTCTTCCAAAGGTGGATAAATCTTTTCCCAATAAGAGTAGAAGTCTTGTAGTACTTCTTTTTCGGTGTAATAGGTTCCCATAGTTTAGTCTAAAGTTTTATAAAATACAGCGGTATTGCGTAAACGTCGCAACTGTTCACCGTAAAGATTAGTAAATACACTGATCTCATTGTCACTCAAATAGTCGATGTAGGGTGCGTATTCTTCTAAAAAGTAATGTAGTCTTTCATTACGGTCGGAAAGCTGTCTCAGAAAATCGGATAGATAGTGTTTTGAGTTGTACAGCAAATCAATATTTGCCCGCCACTGATTGAATTCTGCTATGTCTGTGCAGATCAGGTGGAGTTTATCAAGCGGTATTTCGAGGAGCCAAGTTGGTGCCAGCGCTTTTGTATAAAACCGAAAACAGACCTGATCATAAATCCAGCAGGTGTCGGGAGCCAAGAGTTGGATCAAAGATGAGGGCTCGATGCTCCGTTTGGTACGGTGATATTCTTTTACCAGTCCGTGTACCAAAAAGAAAAAGCTAGGATGGGGGTGTTCTAATCTTAGACCAGGTGCTAGATAGTGAACCCGAATACTTGCTGTTAACTCATTTTTGTTGGGACAGCATCTGATACCTAATTCCTTTATTCGGTGAAAGAAATAGGGGAGTAACTGCGCTTTAATTTCAACATCATTTTTCATATTTATTAGGATTTGGAGATCAACCTATGCAGCATGTTGGTGTAGTATTTTTCATAATAGGCCATGGCTAGTAGCATATAAGTCGATCTTTCATAAAATTAGTACCTATTATGCTGAATAGAAAGGTATATTTTATTCCATTGTGGGTTTGTAGAATTCATTATATGAGTAAAAATATCTCCTTGATTAATAAATTGTTTAAAATTGAAATTATTGAGTATATTTTATGTAGTGTACCCTTTTTTTTACTCAATATGGGGAAATGAATTTTTATTTAAAACGATATTTCGATAGATTTAGTGTTTATTTTATTTGTAATATTAAATATATTGCCATATAGACGTAGACTATGAAAGAAATCCATGAGAGCATATTTGAACTGATTGCGGAAATTGAACCGAATCCAATTGTCCGTGCGGAAAAATTGACACAAGTATTTGGCGTTGGACAAAGGTCGGTTATCAATCGTGCAAAGGGATATACGGTACTCCGGGTGGATGAAATAGAGAAACTGATGGCAGCTTTTAATTTCAGCTGGCTAGACATAGCCAGGCTAAATGGTGAGATCTCCATTGACAATTCAACTTATGAATATGTAAGACTTACGAAGGAAAGTTTTTTTCATGAAATTCCTAATTTTTTGCGTCTTTACCGAGACCTGATGGAAGAGATGTTGAAGATGGATAATCCTTGGATCAAAATCATCTGTTCGGATGTACCTATGTTTCATATTATGAAGTTTGAACATTTGACTTATTTTAAGTTCTATATGTACTATCATCATAAATTTGATAAAACATTAACTTTTGAAAAATTTAGGGAACGTCTGAAACTGCTCTGCCTAGATCTAAGTTTTGAAACGATAGCAACCGCTTATGCTTCCATTAAAAGTGTTGAAATATGGGACAGGAAAGCTTTCGAGGAATTGCTGTTACTGATTAAAGAATGCAACGATTACGGCAAATTTGAGCATGTGGCTTCGCTCAGGGTATTGATGGAAGAAGCGAATTTACTGGCCCGGTATCTCCAGAAATGTGTAAAGTCAGCTCAAAAAGGTGATCGGGAGAAGGTGAATTTTTATGAGTATGGATCCATTCTGAGGGATGGTTTTGTGGTTTATGGAAATGGGGAGCGTCCATTTAAATTGAGCCAGAAGGAATTTATGCTGCAGAGTTTTTTAACCAGTGATGTAGTGCTGCTGGCAGATTTTGATGATTCGTTTGCTACACTGAAAGGCCGTTCTGATGATTTGATTAAAACTTCGGTCCGTAGTCAGCGTTCATTTCGAAAACACTTTCGGTGGCTTTTCAAAATGTACAAAAAATGTATTTTCCATTAAAAGTAGCGCTTTTTCTTTAAACCTGTCAGTTGCTGACTATACAGCAGTTTAGAAGGGAATTGACGCTAACATGAATCATATGGAGGAAAACCAATCGTGTCGTTGTCTCGGACAACCATCGGAATCAAAGGGCTGCCAGCATAATTGCTGGTTTGTTTTTTTAGAGTCTTTGAAAAAAGAGATCCTGGATTGCAAAAGGGAAATCAAAGATCTGATCTGCCGTAAAATCCCCGATCCGCCGGTGATATTGGTGAGTAGCAAAGAGGTATGCGAGTATGCAGCCATCGCGCCTAAAACACTCTACCGCTGTGAAAAGAAAAACATGATCAGCTATCACAGCCGGACGAGTAAAGGCAAACTGTATCGTTATGAGGATATGGTCAAATTGAAAAAAATATACCACAATCTCCCTGATTGATCATCCCATTGATCGATCTTTATTCCGCCCGGAATAGCGACCTTAATTCTTCTTTCGTATTTCCATTTTTGCTTCAAGTTTGTATAATTTTCTGCTAGGATTAGCTTGCCTCTGTATTCGTACACTGTTCGGAATAGATTCGGCAATGCTCTACTTCGTCTATACTGTTTGTCTACTGTGCCTCTACAGTTCCTCTAGTATTTTAGTAGAGGCGGGGTATAGGATGTGTATAAGATCTGTGTAGGAAAGCTGAAACTTTTCCGAATCCAACGTGAATAAATCTCGAACTTTTAGTGACTATTATTTGGTAAAGGAGTGACAAAAAGTAACGGAGTAACTAGTAAAAGAGTGACTAGTGAAGTAGTAATAAGTAAGTGACATTTAATTAGTGACGAAGTGAGCGGTGGTAGAGTGATAATAGACGTTCATCCTAACATTTTAACCTCATAACTTTCTAACCTTTTAACCTTCTAATTTTATACCCATCTAATCTCATAACCTTCTAACCTCATAACCCTCTAATTCCTTAAAAAACGCATAGGACTGCAAATGGACAATTTACTTTTCTTATGGTTCTTATCCCCAATTTAGACCGGTCAGCAAGTGGACAAAGGTCTTTTACCCCTTGATTTCGAGGTGTTTCCTGTCGTATGTTTGCTTTCGTAAAGTGAGCTATACCGGTATGCATCAATGCTTTATGATGGTTTAATTTTTAAATAAGAAAACAATGGGAAAAATTTTGCAGGGAGCGCTAGGAGGATTTAGCGGTAAAGCGGGAGCTATTATAGGCTCTAGCTGGAAAAGTATTAATTATATTAAGGGATTGTCTAAGAAACGGACAAAACCTGCATCGGAAGAACAGTTGATACAGCAGGCGCGTTTTTATACGATAGCCAAATTCATCATGCCGATAGCGCCTTTTGTCGAGCTGGGCTTTGGTCAAATCAATGCCGATATCATGACGCCGACCAATGTGGCGCTACAAGCCAATATCAAGACCGCAGTGGTCGGTACATATCCTAATTTTACACTTGACTACAGTAAGATACTGATTTCAAAGGGTAATCTGCAACCTGGAGGTACAATAGGGGCCAGTGCTTCGATCGGTATCCTCTCCGTTACCTGGTCGCCCGAGGCGATAGAAATACAGAAAGGCGAGCTGGATGATCCTGTACATATTTTGCTGTATGTGCCTGCTATCGATGAGTTCTTAACGGCTCCTGTTCCACCGACTAGAGGAAGTGGGGCAGTTGATATCGAATATCCGGAACATTTCATGAGTGAAAAGGCACATGCCTGGATGTTCTTTGCCGATAGAAAAGGAAAGCGGGTAAGTAAAACGAATTATCTCGGTGAACTTGATTTAACGTAATGGTTTAACCTGTAGCCGGCGCTATGTGCCGGCTACATAATGGATATGATATGAAAATATTAGCAATTCAATCTTCAAAAAAATCTAATATTGAAAATGGACGTCAAACTGTTCGGCTAAAATTTCAAAAAGCACGTCAATTTTTGAATCCTGTAAATGCAATTATCCAGATTGGTTTTGCACGGGGGAAAAATAAAGGGACTGCAATAGGTAGGGCCATGTCCTATATTTTACATAGTGCTATGGAGGGTTTATTCCCAGATATCACCGTCAATGCATCTCAAGCAAGATTGAGTGCCGGTGTAATAAGTGGGCTTCGGGTAACGGATATTTCCCGTGTCGGTAAGTCCATATCCGTGTCGTGGGATCCACAAGTATCTCGAGTAGCTTGTACTGAAGACGATGACCGGGTATTGCTTTGTGCTTATGCGATAGAGCAGGAACTTGCTGCTGTCAATGAGGAGCAGGTGTGGCGCAAAGCTGGGAAGTTACAGCTGGAACTTCCTGCGGGGATGGAGCAGTTTGGGGTACACCTTTACATGATCGTACACGACCGTAGTAAACAGAATTGCAGTAATAGTCAGTATCTGGGGTGGTATAATTAAGATCATCGTTATGAAATCTATATTGCAAGTACTGCGTAAGCAACAGGGGAAGAACAGTACCCTGTCTGAAATCTACCTGAATAACCAGTTTATCTGTTATGGTCTGGAAGATATCCCCCGCACGAAGAAGATACCAGGAAGCACTTCCATTCCATTGGGAATTTATCCCTTGGGTTTTAATAAGGATGGTGGCATGAACGGCAACTATTACGACCGTTTCCCGAAACTGCATCGGGGTATGATCGAGATCAAGGATATTCCTGGTTTTAGCTACGTCTATATCCATATCGGCAATACGCACAAAGAAACTGCGGGCTGTCTTCTTGTAGGGACGGGCTATGTCTTAGAGCATGGAGACTTTCGGTTGGTGCAGTCGGTAACGGCGTACAAGAAATTGTATGCTTTGCTGGTGGATTTGCTGGTCGAAGGGGAGGTGTTTATTGAAGTGACGGAGTAACAGAAGTAACTAGTGACAGAGTAGCGGAGTGACGAGGGGAATACTTTGTTAAATAACATACTAACGATCTAACCTCATAACCTTCTAACAATTAAAAAACATGAAAAATATAATTCAAAAAATAAGCCGTGCGCTACAGGTTGTGCTTATGGCGCCGATTAAATTGCCGGGCAAGGCATTGAATATTATTAAATACATCGCACTGGGTCTTGGTGTCGTGGAAACGGTGCTGGATGATAAAGACAAAAAAGGGAAGGCGGAGTCGCCACTACCAGAGCAGATCCAGGCTCATAAAGAAAAGGAGGTGCGAGATGAAATGGAATGATATCCGGGTCGGAACTATCGGGGGTACTTTGTGTTCGATCTGGGCTAGCTTTTCTTTAGGGGATTTATTCCAAACAGCCTTGATGGCTGTGGTGGGTACAGTTGTGAGTTTTGTGACCAGTAGGCTCCTAGGGAGAGTAAGGCAACGTAAAAATGACTAGTTTTTTCTCCTAATTAAATGAGCCGAAGATCTACTTTAAAGGTTCACAAACTAAAGGGGGTAGCTTTTTGCTATCCCTTTTGGTGTAGCAACTTTGAGCCGTACAGAAATATTCTCTTGAGATAGAATGTGTAGCTTTGTCTTTATCTAATAAATATGTAATATAAACTGTCAACGATGAAACAGACTGATACATTAAAGACAATAAACTATTCGGGTATTTTCCTTTCCTGTTTTACAGATTTTAGTGAAAAATGTATTCATGCAGCACCGGAGCATGTTTTGGTGTACCTGTATTCGGGCGAGCAGATTATAGTGGACGGAAATAAAAGAACTACAATAAAAGCTGGTGAATGTGCATTTATAAGGCGAAACCACCGATTGACCATGTACAAAAACAGCAAAGGAAGTGAATTATATAAAGGAATTTCTTTGACATTCAACCGGAGCATATTGCGCGAGTTTTACAGCAAGTTTGATAAGGCGTACTTGCCTAAAAGAGTCGTGATTTCTGATAAAAATGTTGTTAAGATTGAACCGAGCCCTGCTATCACTAGTCTGTTTCAATCGCTCACGCCTTATTTTGATGAAAATATAAAACCGACCGATGGTGTTACTCATCTTAAATTGTTGGAAGGTATTTATGCGCTGCTGGATAATTCGGATATTTTTTATCCTATATTATTTGATTTTACTGACCCTTGGAAGATCGATATCCTGGAGTTTCTGAACAATCATTATATGGATGACCTCACGATGGAACAGATTGCAGCCTATACGGGGCGGAGTTTGGCAACATTTAAAAGGGATTTTCAAAAAGTCAGTAACCTTAGTCCTCAAAAATGGTTGATAAAAAAACGGTTGGAAGCGGCCTACGTCAAACTGAAAGAAGAGGGCAAAAAAGTACAGGAAGTTTATGTGGAAGTGGGTTTTAAAAATCCCTCACATTTTTCTACGGCATTTAAAAAGCAATATGGCGTACCGCCTACAGAAGCTTAAAAATTGAGCTTTAGAGAAAAGATAATTGAGCCTCACAACAATGCTGTTGTGAGGTTTTTGCTTTAATTTTGTATTGTAAATAAAGGAGATAATATGCAAACAGTTGATATTTTTGAACGCTTGCGAAACGGTGAAACTGTACCAGCAGGTGATCCCGAAGCATATAAATTGAGGGAAGCTTCCTTTGCTACAAAAAAGTTGCTTCTCCAGATGAACAGTTCTGATGATCCTGCCGAGGTACGCAATTTTTTGTCGCAGATTACAGCAACAGAAATTGATGAAAATACGGCGGTTTTTACACCCTTGTATATCAATTATGGGAAAAATACCAAGATCGGTAAAAACGTTTTTATCAATTTTGATTGTGTTTTTTTGGACCTGGGCGGTATCACGATAGAAGACAATGTGCAGATTGCACCCAAAGTCAGTCTGCTGTCGGAAGGGCATCCGATAGCCGCTAAAGACAGACAATCGCTGGTTCCTGGCCATATTCACATTAAAAGAAATGCATGGATCGGAGCAAATGCGACTATACTGGCAGGCGTGACCATTGGCGAAAATGCTATTGTCGCGGCAGGTGCAGTTGTTTCAAAAGATGTACCCGACAATTGCGTTTTCGGGGGGATCCCGGCGAAAATGCTAAAGCACATTGAATAGTGATGGAAAGAATGATCTATATGCTGCTATTCCTTTTTACCAGCTTACAGAGCAGTGCCTGTATGCCATCGGAAAATAGGATTAAAAATGAAATCCAAAAGGACACTCTAGCAAACAAAAAAGCTATGAAATTGAAAATAACTAGGGGAGATAAGGTGGTTACGGCAATTTTGTATGAAAATCCTACTACAAGAGATTTCATTGCCCAACTTCCTTTAACTGTTGATATGGAGGACTTCGCTGGTAAAGAAAAGATATTCTACCCACCGAAAAAAGTATCTACAACAGAGCGAAAAGCTGTCAGCGATCCTAAGATTGGAGATATAAATGTATATGCTCCGTGGGGTAATATTGCTATTTTTTATGGCAGTTATTCAGGCTCCCGAGACTTGATCAGGATAGGAAGAATAACTGAGGGTATTGATGTAATCAATGTTACAGGTACTGTAAAGAACGTATATTTTGAACTGGTGGAACAATAGTATGTGAAGGTTGATCTTCATAATTAGAAAAATAAAGTGATGAAAAAGCTATCAATTTTAATAACGGCTTCTCTGATGCTATTGGGGCAATCCTATGGTCAGACGTTATTAACTCAAAATCAAAAAGAAATGGAAGATCAGGAACATTATACGTTTCAACTGAACGATAAGGTAAATCGTAAAGAAATTACTTTTAAGAACCGTTATGGAATCATGGTTTCCGGAGATCTGTATACACCGAAAAATAAGGGAACCGAGAAACTACCTGCTTTGGTATTGAGCGGGCCGTTTGGAGCTGTAAAAGAACAGTCATCTGGTTTATATGCCAGTGAACTGGCTTCCAGAGGGTTTGTGACCTTAGCTTTTGACCCTTCTTTTACGGGGGAAAGCGGTGGCGAGGTTCGCGGTGTCGCTTCACCTGATATCTTTACGGAAGATTTCAGTGCTGCGGTAGATTATATTGGACTATTGCCTACTGTTGACCGAAATCGTATTGGTCTAATGGCGATCTGTGGTCTGAGTGGTATGGCGCTTACGGCAGCGACAAGCGATTCTCGGATCAAGGCGGTAGCTACTGCCTCGATGTACGATATGTCCCGTAGTATCAGCCGAAGCTATCAAGACAGTTATACCCAAGAGCAGCGTCAACAAGTTGTCGATTACTTAAGTCAGCAGCGCTGGAAAGATGCGGAGAATGGCAACTATGCAGTGGGTCTGCATGAAGTACCGTTTGATGAAAACGGCAATATGATAAAAGGAATACGTATACTTCCTGAAACGTTGCCTGCTAATCCCGATCCTGTATTAGCTTCTTTCTTTGACTATTATAGAACAGCGCGTGGTTTTCATTCCAGATCTATCAATTCTACCACAGCATGGACAGCTACAACACCGATGTCATTTTTTAGTTTTCCGATGCATGCAAACATTGAAATGATTGGAGCTCGTGCGGTCATGCTTGTTGCTGGAGAAAATGCGCATTCGCGCTATTATTCTGAAGATGTTTATAAAATGATTTCAGGGCCAAAGGAACTGGTTATAATACCTGGTGCCGATCATGTCGATCTATACGATAAAAAGGATAAAATTCCTTTTGACAGATTGGAAACGTTTTTTAAAGATAATTTGAAATAATACTATAATCCCTTATGGGGCAATTTTTTTACAAGACTGTCCAACAAAAAGGCAGTCTTTTTTTGTTGCTTATTGAAGTAAATAATTCCTGCCTTTACTTTTCAGGGTAGCTTTAAATAGAAACAGTCCTCTCCAGCTGTTTCTATTTAAAGCTAATTAGAGCAGTAGCTTTCTAATTTCTTCTTCCGGTAATCCAGTATACTCCGCAAATATTCGGATGCTGACATACTGGTTTGCTTTCAGTCCGTAGCAATCGCGTATAGACTGGAAGATTTTGTAGGTGTGTTTTTCTGTACGCCCCAATATAATCGCAGCTTCTTTGGGGTATATGCATAATCGATCGTTATTTTTCATGTTATCCTGGTCTTTAGAGGGATGATCTTTTGATAGTCAGATCATCTGGATTGTTCGTGATTTGTTACTCCCGCAGACAAACATATCCTATCAAACCACCTGTTAAGCAGGTATAAAGTATAAATCAAGCACGCATAAAGCTTATTCTGCTATGTACAGTATGCGCATAGGCTAAGTGCGTGGTAAGTGCATGAAACATACTGTTTTTACACTGTATCTATGCTCTATCTACGCTTTATATACGCTTATGCCATGCTTGATCACTAGGTAACGTCCAAGTTTAAAGCATGCTTTATTCCTTAAGCTTGCAGATTAGGTTTAATTCCTCTCCAGAAAAATGATGTTATTGGTTATTCATTTACTAAGATAAGTTTTTTCCGTATAAATATTAATTTAGCTAAAATAGGTTAATTTACGACGTTAAAAGAGTGAAAAGCCCATTCGCTAAAGATGTAGGGCTGATGTTTGCTCAGCCATTAGTTATGCTGGATACAATGCTAGAAAAACCAATATCTTTCAGTTTGTTGTGAAAAATTTCAATTGTTCAGAACTTAACTCAAAACCAATTATACTTCTTATATAAGCAATTAATGAAAGAGACCAAATTCTAGAAAGAATTTGGTCTCTTTTGCTGTTAATTAAACCGTTATATAGTGATGATTTATTAACAGGTATTTCAAAATATAAATAATTAATAACCTTTATTTTGATCCTGACCTAGAGTAGGATTTAGATCAATGGCACTTTGCGGAATAGGCATTAGCATTAAACGCTCACTCCAGGCTTTATTTACTACAAGGTAACCATTCGGTGCATAGGTTGCTCCGGTCATTACTTTGCTCGCATAGTCGTTTCCATATCTACGTATATCTTCATAACGGTGACCTTCTCCCGCCAATTCAATACGACGTTCGTTACGGATTAGATCCAGTGCTTGTGGTTGTCCTAAAGCAGTAGGAGCTTTGGGCATTCCTGCACGAGATCTCAGTTTATTAAATGCATCCTGTGCTTGAGAATCCCAACCAGCATTTTTTACACGTGCTTCTGCGTAGGTCAATAATACTTCAGCATACCGAATAGTAGGATAATCCTCAACGCTTGCTTCATTTTGGTAAGGAGTCAAGGATACCATTTTACGATAACTGTATCCCGACCAAGATTCATTTCCGTCAACTCCTGCCAATTTAGGATTCCAACGATAGTAAAATGTTCCAAAATCAGTTTCATGCCATCCTTTAAAAGGAAATATAATACTGGCATACAGACGGCTATCTCGATTTCTGAATTCTTTGATGTATTCTTGATCTTTTAGATTCATACCGGAAACTTTAGCGATATATCCTTTCTGATCTAATCCATCAACTTCAGCTGTTATTTTTGCAAAAGCTGCTTCACGCGATTTTTGATCGACCGACCTCAAGGTGTGACCATCAATATCCCAGTATGCATTGATTAAATCTTGCATAGGTTCGTAGGAGGAATAACCTTGTATTAATTGACTTGGACGCATATAGATATATCTACCATAATCCACATTATCATCCTGTGCCATAAATTCTCTTGTCAAAATATACTCCGGATTTGAAGGAGTTGCATTTTCCTTATGCCATAATGCTTCGTAGCTGAAAAGTCCTTTTACAAAAGCATCTTTATCAATACCTTTTTCTTTAAAATCAATAAACTGGTCCAATTCTGCGGCTTCTTTTTGTTGCGCAGCATTCAGGGTGCTGATAGTAAATAAGTTATATGTGCCAGATTTTATTACTGCTTCAGCAGATTTCTCAGCTTCAGCATAATTGCCAAAGTATAATGCGGCGCGTGCACGCAAAGCATGGGCGGCACCTTGCGTTATCCGGCCCTTCTCATTTAAAAAACTGTCATTGTAAGATTTTGGCAATATTGTCGCTACTTCAGCTAGTTCGCTCAGTACAAAGCTTCTTACTTTTTCGACATCATCACGCTGCAAAAGTGGACCGTTATAATCGAGCACTGTTGTTATTAAAGGAACTTTACCAAATTTGGATGTGAGGTTCAGGTAGGAAAAAGCACGTAAGAAGCGAACTTCTGCACGCATTCGTGCTTTCAGTTCATCAGAAACATTTACAGTTTCTACTTTTTCCAAGAAATTATTGAAAATACGAATATCTGTAAAACCGTAACCCTGGTTATATTCGGTACTTATTCCATCCTGTTGAATTAACTCGTATGGACCTTCCCATGGTTTATGACTATGTGCATTATCTGTTGTCATTTCATCCCATATATCCATTGCCTGCATTTGTGCGTAACAAGCATTTAATCCTAGGAAAGCATCATTTTCTGTTTTCCAGTATCCTTCTGCCGAAATTTCTGCCGGTGGTTCTACAATCAAGCTGCACGATGTATTAAACATCAATAAACCTGCAGCAACTGATAAGGAATAATTTATTTTTTTCATCTTAAGTAGCAAATTAAAAATTAACATTTAGACCTAGTGCTATCGATTTTACACCTAACGCACCCAAACCACGACCAGTCGAAGATTCAGGATCGAAGTCTTTCATTTTTTTATCCTGTCTGATTGTGAAAAGATTTTCACCGGATAAGAATACTTTAGCGCCGCCAAGCTTTATTCTATTGGCAAAAGTTTTTGGCAAAGCATAGCCAAAAGTGATGGTCTTAATTCTAAAATAGTCAGCATCAAATAATTGAAAATCTGAGAAGTTCTGATTGTAGTTATCTAAAGATGATCCGCCATAAATACGCGGATATACAGCAGCAGGATCTGGATTTGCCATATTCCAACGACCTAAGTGATATTCTCTTGGAGCAGAATTTAAAAATAATGCCCACACTTGTTCAGATTCAAATCCTACAGAAGTTCCATTGACACCTTGCCCAAATACCGATAAGAAAAAATCTTTATATTCGAGATTTAGATTGATACCGTATGTAAATGTTGGTACATCCGATCCGACAATAGCACGATCTTCTCCAGTAATTTCCTCTTTATATTGCACACCTTCACGTTGCGGTACATATTTAATATCACCAGCATTTGGCACGCGTCCAAATCTATAATATTGACCGGCATCGATTTCTTCTTGCGTATATAAGCCATTCGTGACATAGCCATAGTAGGAGCCTATAGCTTCGCCAACTTTATTGATATATCTGATTTTATCTCCACCATTAGAGATCATATTATCAGAGCCACCTAAATTTGTGATTCTGTTTTTATTGGTTGTCATATTGACCGCAATCTGATATTTAAAATCGCCTATTTTATTATCATGGGTCAACGTCAATTCTAATCCTTTGTTGCTTACAGAACCTATATTCTGTGATGGGTTTTTTTCCAGGCCAACCTCAATAGGCGTGTTGTAAGCAAGTAGAATGTCATTTGTTTCCTTGATGTAATAATCCGCAGTAATGCCTAATTTTCCTTGGAAAAATGAAGCATCGAGACCAAAGTTGGACATTGTTACAGTCTCCCACGTTAATCCTTTATTTGCAGGTTTAGACTCCTTCGTCCCTGTTACCGCTTGATCATTGAAAGAATATGCTGGAAATATGGCATACGTTTGGAAATAATCGTAGTACCCTACATTATTAATATTACCTAGTTTGCCCCATGATCCCCTAACCTTTATATTTTGGATCCACGAAACATCGCGTAAAAAATCTTCCTGATCTAATCTCCATCCAGCAGAGAAGGATGGGAAGTAACCCCAACGGTTATCTTTATGAAAACTAGACGAGGCATCAGCTCGCATGTTAGCTTCAAATAAATATTTATTAGCATAGGTATAGTTGATACGACCAAAATAAGAAAGCAGTTTGTTGTCTTCCATGCCTCCATTGTTTGTAATGTCAGGTCCAGCAATCGAGCCCGCATTTAGATCGTTCAGGCCATCAATAGGGAAGTTTTTTCGTGATGCACCTAAAGCTTGATATTGCATATTTTCATAAGAGGTACCGACCATACCTTTAAAATCATGATCACCGATAGTTTTTGAATATTCAGCAGTTGCTAAAAATTGCATGCGCTGTCTACTTCTCCAGTCCATTGACATCTGGTTGGTGTAAACACCTGTACCGGGTATAGCGGCTCCTGTATTGAAGTTTTTAACTTCATCCTGTAATGCCACATACGACTTACTTTTATACTCATAACGGTTCATGATCCCCTGTCCACTTAAGATCAAACCTGCAATAGGTTTGAGATCAAAGCCTAAATTATAGATGGTGTTTTCAGTGGTAGAGTTGGACCAGTTATTTTTGCTGTAAGCACGAAGTGGATTTGCGTTCAAGAATGTTTGGGTAGCTAGTTGACCACCTGCTATACTACCCCATTCGCCATTAGACTGCTTAGCAACCATGGTAGGAGGAGCAATCAAAAAATTCATTAGACTTGGTAAACCGTTTGTTACATCTCCTTGATTACGGATATAGTTTACATTACCCTTTATCGTTAACCAATCTGTCACTTCTGAACTTAAATTAGTCTGAAAGTTATATTTTTTACTTTTAGAACCTGGCGTAAAAGATTGATCTTGGTTAAAACCTAAGGCTGTAAAGTAATTTACTTTTTTAGATCCACCACTGAAGTTTAAAGAGTGATTAGTTGTCGGTACATTTTTATCTAATGCCAGGTCAAACCAGTTCGTGTTTGGATAGCGGTCGAGGTCCGATCCATTTGCAAATTTCTCCAACTGTTCAATACTGTAAGCTTGATTCATCCCTTTGGATGGATCACGGTTGAACATACCTTCATTCATCAACTCAGCATATTGAGTAGAGTTCACCACTTTAGGTAGATATGTAGGAGATCGGTAGCCCATATAGCCACTATAACTAATGCTCATTTTTCCTTCGATACCTTTTTTTGTTGTCACTAAAATGACACCATAGGCCGCACGCGAACCATATATCGCAGATGAAGATGCATCTTTCAGAAAAGATACTGATTTGATGTTATTGGGATCAAGGTTACTGAAAACCGTACCATCAGATATCGCACCGTCTATGACATATAAAGGAGACGATGCGCCTAGATTGCCGCGGCCACGTATGTTTACAGATGCAGCAGCACCTGGCCGGGATATTACTGTCACACCAGGAGTAGTTCCTTGAATCGCAGAAGCAAGATTAGGCTGTACACGATTTTGAACCGTACTTAAATCAAGCGATGCCACGGAACCTGTTAGATTTACTTTTTTCTGGGTACCATAACCAACCACCACCACTTCTTCTAAAGCTTGATTAGAAGTACTAAGGTCTATATTGGCGATAGCACCATCTACGATAATTTCTTTAGTCGTGTATCCTATGGCAGAAATAATAAGCGTTTGACCTTTTATAGCAGGAATTGAGAAATTACCATTACTATCTGTGGATACTGAAACAGTAGGTTTTTCTTTAATTGTAATGGTTACGCCGGCGATAGATTCACTATTGGCACTTACATGGCCAGTGATATTTTGTTGGAAAATAATATTGTCAAAAGGCAGTATTATTTTTGCAGATACCTGGTTTGAAGCAAGTATTCCGAGCATCATTATTGTTGCCAGTCGAGAATTTTTGCCCACGAAAAACGAAAGTCCAAATCGATTTATCATTCTTTTGGTTTAAGGTTAGAATTTAGTGTTTAAGCGTGAAAGCTAGTTTAAATTATATAATCTATCAAATTAGTTTGAAAGACAATCGTTTGCCTTAATTGTGCACACGGTTGTTTTTGAGATTGATTTTTAAGATTGTAATACAATAAAAGTTAATTTTACATATTGATATATAATCTTTGTAGTTATATTTTGATGTTTTATAGGTAAGGTTGAGTATAATTGAAGCCCACCCATAATAAGTTTATACGAGCGGTATCTGCATATTAAATATGCACGTAAACTAAGTCAGGTCATTCATTACATTGTCATGTTATTTTTAGGCGAAATTTTGAGCGTGAGAAATATTGATTGGTGCCCGTTGAAGGTGAAAAATGAATCTTCATCAACTTATAATATGAGCATATTTTTTAAGTGCTCTGCTGGATTCATCAATTTCAAGTATTTCTTGTTTAATATTATATATAAATGTATGTATTCAACTAGAGTATATCAGGAAGACCTCTAAATAAAAATTAGATTTTTTTTAGTTTATTCAGTTAACTGCAGCATGGCTTACGCCCTCAAAAATATGTGCTGTCATGCTACCTTTCAAATGATTAAATACCATGCGTCTACAATTATTTCCAGGAAAATGGCAACTTTTGGGAGTTTCTGTAATATTGAATAAGCAATAGTTCTTTTGTGATTAAGGCTAGAACTTCAATGTTATGGAACGAGGAAATTTTCTGAATGCCTAGTGAGCTATTATTCCCTCACGACAATATTAAGGGAGGGCAGAAGTGCGCGGGATAGTATCATTATTCCACATTTTTCCCCTTTTATCCGCTTTTGATCCCAGTGCTTTTGTACTGATGATCATCTTAGCAGTGTCAAAACAATAATGTCATGGCAAGAGTAGAAAGTTTAATCAAATTAAATGGAACGATCGGGGATCTTTCCTTTTACAAATCAAAAAGTGTGGGTTATCAGGCACGTATGAAAACTGGAGTATCGGGCGACCGTATTGCCAATGATCCAGCATTTGCACGTACCCGTGAGAACGGCAGTGAATTTGGCAGAGCCCAGCAGGAGGGCAAAAAGCTACGCGATCTGTTGCGCGATGTGCTATTTGAAAATGCGGACAACAAATTTAGCTCCAGACTGGCGAGCCGGATGTTAAAAGTCATCCAGATGGATCCGGTCAGTGTCCGCGGGGAGCGCGTTTTAGTTCCGCAGAACATGGTGCTGCTGAATGGTCTGGAGTGTAATCAGCGGGCCAGTTTAAAAAACATCACCTTAAAACCGCTGTCGGTATCCTTCGACAATTTTAGTGGTGAAGGTTTTTTAACATGTGAGCAATTGATTCCGAATCTGCATATCGCCAAGCTGAGCGGAGCAACGCATGTGCAGTACACGTTGGTGCTGCAGGAGTTCTCGGGAGATGAAACCGATCAGCGTCCTGTGATCCAGCGGTCTGCTTATATCATGCTTGGTGAAATGCAGCCCATGGATCTGGATATTGCGGCTACTATTGTTCATGATCCTGATAAAAGTGTGATGGTACTGGTAGGAACAGGGTATTATCAGCTTGTGAACGGTGCTTATTATCCATTGGCAAATGGGCAGTACAATGCGCTGACCATTCATCAGGTCGTGATACCGTAACCTAATTTAATCGTGTATTGATGGGATATCTTCAGGAGGCCGTTCGTTATTGATGAACTTGTGCCTCCTGATATATCCTTTCATCTAAAAAGAACTTCTTATTCTTTTTAATCAATCAAAAAATGTCAACAAAAAAAATCTTGCATCTCCAACGGATTTATGGGGAGCAGGGAACAAACGGTACACTTACTTTTGAAGGTGAGGTCATCTGCCGTACTATCGAATTACCCTGGCGCAATAACCTGCCAAGGCTAAGCTGTATCCCGGTAGGGAGTTATAAATTGGAAAAACGAAAGTATACCAGACATGGAGAGCAGATCGGAATTCCTGCTGTACTGGGACGCGAAGCGATATTGATCCATGCGGCCAACGATGCACAGAAGCAGTTATTGGGATGCATCGCTCCGGTCACTACACTGACAGGGGAAGGTTGCGGTACGGAAAGTAAAAAGGCACTCGCAAAATTGAAGTCTCTGGTTTATTCGCTTTGGGATATGGAGCAGGAAGTGT
>Ga0160467_100455_pt1 | contig 40176 bp, 31 predicted proteins | sample HID1972I_E11MG_FD_108221 | JGI IMG/M metagenome (GOLD analysis project Ga0160467, IMG submission 108221) | Enriched pill bug-associated microbial communities from UW Madison campus, WI, USA - HID1972I_E11 MG | ecosystem: Host-associated > Arthropoda: Insects > Digestive system > Unclassified ... | reverse complement strand
TTAGCACCTGACATTACTGCCAGTAGCCCAAGACTCGTTATTGGTGACGCGGCTGCACGTCTTACCAAGCAGGGTTTCCACCTGCTAAACTACGTGACCTTGCTCGGTCGCTCGCGCTCCTCATTTCCGTTACAGCTAGTACACAGTAACCGGCTCTCAGCTAGCTGATTCACGGTAATCTTCCTTCCATCACAGCTGGTGCGCTATGATGGACACCCAAAGGTTAGTTAAAACGATAATATTGAAGTTTGAAGTACCTGCTAATATGGCAGATAGCACCGTGTTAGATAATTATAAGTTCGATGCAACTTTAACTATAAAAAAGCTATCTAACAAAAGTAAAAAATCGCCTAAAAGACGATTTTTTTGCAACGATCAACTATTGTTTTGCTGCTCATACGCCTCGCTCGCTTCTCTCATTAGCTGAATTCCACCATGATTCATCCACTCTTCTACAAACTTATCGAAGCTGCTAATTGGAAGCTCTCCTGTAATCATCTTCAAAAAATAATCCATCTCAAGCTCAAGCAGCTGATCCCAATAAGCAGAATAAGCTGGCAGATGCTCGATATTATAGCTTTCTACCTTCACCATTGGCTGCTTCGATATTTTTCCACCTTGCATATAGGACTCAGCACTGCTCCATGCTTCCATATCCTTTTTTGGCTGCTCTGCTTCCTGCAGAACATACTGGTACAATCTCGACAGCTCAGGCGTAACCTCTTCTTCACTTCGCTCTTCTGCAAGTAGCTGCTCCAGTATCTCATAGCGCTTTACTACACCATCCGGGTCGTCTAGCAATAGATCGAATGGGAAATAGTTTCGCAGCTGCACACCTAGCTGTGCTGCTACACTTCGAATTTCATCACTAGCCACATCCTGTACATCCTCATAACGCTCCAAAGCAGTAAACAGATTCAGCAGTGACACGACCGCTTCTGGATGTGGATAGCCTTTGCGGACGACAAGATAACGATCCGTAATTGGTGCTGTTTTCGTAGTAAATTGACCCATCGCATCTAGTGGAGCCATATAAACTCGCCACTCCGCCTTTGTATCGAGAGATACAGATACACTAAGCGGCCAAAACGGCGCCCACCATGGTGCAAAAATTAAGCCCACTTGATTTTGAGTAACGAGCAGACCCGCATCCTTGCGCAGCATAAAGTCGCGATCTATAATTCCTTTATTATACCAGTCGGCGAGTTTCTCAAGCGCTGTGCGCGTTTCTTCTTGAATCGAACCATACACGAGATGTCCATCGCGATTAACGATCCAGTTTTGTGGGAAAGCATAAAAGCTGGCAAAAAAAGAATCTAAGCCAAGCACACCCGTTTTTTGCTGATAGACAAGCGACTTGTCTACCGGAAACCCATAGGTATCATGCTCGTTATTACCGTCTGGATCCTGCTGAATGAACGCTAGCGCGATATTCTCAATATCTTCAAGCGTTCTAGGTGCTTCAAGCTTTAGCTTATCGAGCCAATCCTGTCTTACCCATACATAGGTTGGAGCATCTGCTTCAATACCGACATTGGGCAATCCAAACAACTTTCCATCAATCGTCGCTTCTTCCAGCGCTTTACCATCCGTTGATTCATAGATTGATCTGACAAGTGTTGAGCTATGCTGTTCATAATACGCATCAAGCTCCTCAATTAGCCCTCGCTCCGCCAGCTGAAAAAGCTGCTGACGATTGACGATAAAGGCATCCGGTAAATCATTGCTGCGGATAGCTAGCTCGAGCTTCGTATTATATTGCTCCTCTCCACTTGCTTCCCAACTATACTGTACTTTAATTCTAGTTTGATCCAAAATATAACGTGTCATAAAATTATCCTCGCCAACATCTCCCTCTGGAAGTTCAATATCAGAGTATGAATATGGGACTCGCAGCAGGATTGGTTCTTCATACAGCAGTTCGCTGTTCTGTGCTAGCTCTGTGCCAGAAGAGCGAACGCAGCTTGTACTCAGCACCACAATTAGTATTATTGCTAATACTGTCGACCATCTGCTCACAACGTTCACCTCGACTCCTCTACATGAAGTGTTCGATATTCAGTAGGATATACACCGATCTGTGCTTTAAATGTTCTGCTAAAGTATTTATGATCAATAAAACCAACGCGATTAGCGATATCAGAGATCGAGAGCGATGTCGTTACTAGCAGCTGCTTAGCCGCATCGAGCCTCAACGTTCGCAGCACATCACCAAAGGTAACTCCGAAGAACCGTTTAAAGCATTGGCTAAAATAACTGCGGCTCATTCCTACTTGATAGGCAAGCTCATTCTGATTGAGCTCTAGTGAAATTTGCTGATGCATACAACGAATTGCTTTAATCATGCAAAGCATAACTTCATGAGACAGTGATAGATCCCCCATTTTGCTGCGCAGCAGAATAGAAAATTGCTGCAGCCAACGTTCTGTACATTTCCAAGTCATCACTTGTGGCTGCTCTATTATGATCGCATCGTGCTCAGAGCGATTCATTGTGAGTAGTACCTGCCTATAAAAGTATTGACATAGCTGCTGCAAAAAGATTGGACGCGGTTTTAGCCTCAGCAGCTCATCTGCCCATTTGGCCCATTCTTGTGGATACAGTAGCCAACGATAATTCTCCGTCTCATGAATAAAGCGCTGTTCCTGTTCCTTAAGCGTTATACTTAGCTGCTCAATACGACCCATAAGCTCAGCATCTGATAATCGCAGATGAAGCCTCTTGTCTCCATAGTAAAACAACAACCGCTCGCCATGATCCAACAACCAACGCTCGACAGCTTCTATTGTCATGAGCTTGCTCGGGCTTAGCTCTATTACTGCATAGCCGTCACTCAGCAATTCATGCGCTAACTCTTCTATCACAAGGCCAGGACGCATGCGGAACCAGTGCTGATCCAGCTCCTTCGCTTTATATAAGGAAGCATGCTCAAAAGTTGTATTGTATACTGATTGCGGCTTAAGTCTGTACATATACATACCGCCCGAAAACATAGGAGGAGCATCTTTTTTTCGCGCCAGCTCGCGTTTAAGCCGTGAAACAATACGCTTTGCGGTATCCTCTATATTGTCACGATTCAACAGTGTTTTCACAATATAATCGATGGCGCCAAGCTGTAACGCTTCTTGGACGTAGTCAAATTCATGATGACAGGTCAATATTACAAATTTCACATTAGGATGGCGCTCTTGCACATGCTTCATCAGATCAAAGCCATTCATATTCGGCATCGTAATATCAACGAACATCACATCAACATCTTGTTCCGATAAAAACTTTAACGCCTGCACACCATCCTTCGCTTCACCAATAAATGTAATATCGAACATTTGCCAATTGGTTAAGGACTGCAAGCCTTGCCGCACTAAGCGTTCATCATCAACAACAAGTGCATTAATCATGCCATTCCTCCTCAAGCTTTAATGGAATAATGACTGTCAGACTCGTTCCAATACCTTCTTTGCTCTCAATATGGAGCTTGCCTTGCTCACCATAAAAACGGTCCAGCAATCGTCGTACATAGCTGAGTCCGATTCCCATACCGCTAGTAAACGTTTTTGATGAAGGTGACAGCTGTTCTAACGTTTTACGATCAACACCTCGTCCATTATCTTGCACTTTAAGTATTAATTCCTGTTCAGCGTACGGCTTAATCGTTATAGAGATTATACTGTGATCTTCACCTCTACCGTGATAGATGGCATTTTCCACTAAAGGCTGAAGTAAAAATCTCGGGACACTAACATCAAGCAGCTTATCATCTACCTCAAGCTTAAAGTTTAACTCATCCTCGTAACGAATTTTATGAAGATCAATATAATGCTGAAGTGCTTCCAACTCCTGTCTGATTGTTACGATCAGACTGCTTTTCCCCATATTGTAGTGCAGCAGCTTTACGAGCAGCGTGACGATCCGATCGATGTCATCCTGCCCTTTCGCACGTGCGATCCATTGCACCGTATTAAGCGTATTATGTAAAAAATGCGGATTGATCTGGCTAAGTAGTTTTTCGATTTCCAGCTGAGATTTATTACGTTCATTCTGCGATACCTCTTCAATCAGCTCGTTAACGGTATGCTTCATACCTTGAAAGTTATTAAGTAGTGTATCGAATTCCTCAATACCTATCGGCTTTACTGGCGACTCGCGCTCCCCGGTTAGTTTAATAATTTCCAAGTTCATCCTTCTTAATGAGCCGTATACTTTACGCCAAATCATCATCGCAATAATAAATGCAAGAATGAGTGAACCAAGTACAAGGACAACCATCCGCAAAAACCAATCATTAATTTCTCTGTTGTATTCATCCTTGCTAACAGCAATAACTAGCTTCCACCCTTGAATGCTTTCATAGCCAAATATATAATAGCCTTTAATCTGCTTGATTCCATTGTTAACCATCTCCCAACTAAGCTCCTTGGCTGCAAACGGAGGGTCATTAGCATCTGCATACAACACTTCCTTTTGCTCAGAAATTAAATAATGATAGACCGGCATTCCATACCAGTTGCTGTTCATCATCTTACGAAACATATTATAGTTGGATTCCAAATAAATGTAGAGAGATTCATTGCTCTCAGACCTTACTTCTCGAATGGAGGAGAACACGATGTTTTCACTATTTTTATACTGTGTCTGATGAGGTCCATAGTAAGCGGTTCCATTATATCGAACAAATAAGGGCAATTCGTCTATATTAAAATCCTCTCTTACCGACAAATTGTTAAATAAGATAGGCTGCTCTGTATTGTCATGGTAATAAACCATCAACCCTACATTAGGGTTCGTAAAATTAACAACATTGAAGGTCGCTTCGATCTGTTCGATCATAGCTACTTTTTCCGATAGACTTGTGCTGCTCATATATTCATTCACTCTAGCAGCTGTTTGCCCATCTAAAGCAAATTGCTTCGATACAAAATCAAGATTGCTTAATAAGTTTTCAATCCCAGTCGCTTCCTGCTTAAGACTCGCTTCGATTCCAGCCGTTATTTTGTGCTTAAGAATGGAATGCATTGAACTATACGTATAACCCGCAAGCATCGCAGGAGGAATCAAACAAGCGATCAGCAAATAAAAAATAAGTGTGCGCCTCAATGTCCCTTTTTTGAAAAACTGCTTGATACGCGATAACCATTTCATCGAAGCTATCACTCCATTGCATATCTTTCCTACTATTGTAAACAAATTCTAATTAATTGAGAATAGAGAAAAGAGTTAAAAGCCTGATTCCCCAATATAACAAGGTAGAATCAGGCTTCAAAGTCGAGCGACTAATGTTTTCCAGAATCGATTTACTCCTCCGCTCACGGTTTAGCGATGATCAACGGTTGTAAGATGCTACTTTTCAGACAATCCCTTTTGAATTAAGAGCTTTTACGCAGCTCGAACACTACTTTATGCTGTTCTTTATTAAATTCAACGACATCATCATAGCCAAGACCTTTCGCTTTGTTAATCATCTCTTCTTTCAGTTTATTGAACTGAGCTTCGTCATTAGCATAGATAAGCTTCCATGAATATTCCTTAATAACAGAGGCTACTTGGCCTTGCTTTTGCTTCAGATCATCACTCATCTCAACATACGGTTGCCCAGTATAAATTGCTTTCTGTACTGCGATTTTATTATTTTTGACGAACCATTCTACCGCTGTCGATGCTCCCATAGCAGCTCTCCAGTTTTCCTCTAGCTTCGTCGGATTTTTAGCGAGCGTTGAAGTCCAAAGTGATTGATCATATGGATCACCGTTATCTGGATTAATCATTGTACTTTTGAACGTTGTATTATTAATCTGATTACGGCCATCATCCCATACACCGCCGCCGAATTCAGCAGGAATCGGAGTTTTATTGGATGGGAACGCTTCTTCACCGAGTGCAGTCAGCACCGGCTTGCCATCCTTCAGCTCCCACGCCATCCCCTCTGGACCATAGTTAGCAGTCATATTGCCTTCAGGAGAATAAAGCCAGTCAATAACTTCCATTACACGTTCTGGGTGCTCCGCTTTAGAACCGATTGACCATACGCGATTGCCACCGTATGGGTTAAAGCCGTTCGAGAATGATCTTTCCTCATTAAACGGAACAAGGTGGAAGCCTTTGCCTTCTGCTAAGCGCTCAGGCGTATTATATGCATCATCAAACCATGAGAACCATGAGAATAACAACTGACCATCTCTCATTTTATTAACTGCCTCATCAAAGTTTTGCGTAATGGAGTCCGGGTCAACTAGGCCCATTTGATTCGCATCAAAATACAGGCGAAGACCACGCATATAATAGCTATCCTCATCTAATATTCCCTGTACATCTTCGGAATCTGCAGAAACTAGCGTGAAGCCGCCTGGGTTGAAGCCATCGCCTTCCTCATAGCCATGCATCCCTGCCCACGCCTTCGTGTTCATCATCATGTTGCCATCCCAATCAGCCCACATCGAGAAAGCGTAGGTTGGCTTGCCGCTATCGCTTTTTGGCTGAAGCTCTTGCATATCTTTAAGCACTGGCAAATAATCTTCCATTGTATTAATTTCTGGACGTCCAAGCTGCTCGTACAGATCCCAGCGTAAATTCGGATGGTAATTCAATTCCTGTGCCTCTGAAGGACCATCTGATTCAGGACCTACTTCGTTGCCTATCCCATAAATGCTTGTGCCGCCACCGAATTGCGCTTGATTTTTTTCAAGAGCCTTTGGTGCGTATTGAAGCATGTTTTTACCGTACGTCTCAACGAGTCCATCCTTATTCCAATCAAGCAGCATTCCAGCTGCAATCGCATCCAAATACTTGCTGTCCGTATCGCCAAACACAACAAGGTCACCTAAATCTCCAGATGCCATCATCGATTGGAATTTAATATCTCCGCCACCTTCAAGGTTAGACGCGATAATGTTGAGCTTTACATTGAACTTTTCCTTCAGCACATGAGCAAACCACCCAGTCTGCTCACCAGAGAAGTTAGACAACATTGAAAACACATCGATCGTAATTTCTTCACGCTTAGGCTCCTCTGTAACTTCAACTTCCGGAGTCGTACCTGCATTATTTGCAGTAGTCGTTGGCTGTGGATCATTATTCTTCGAGCTGCAAGCAGCTAACATCGATAGCAGCATCACCGCTGAAAGCAATACAATTAATGATTTTCTTGTTTTTTTCTTCATTTTCTAAACTCCCTTCTTATTGTAAACATAACGCCAACACCTGACGAACATCACCCCCTTAGGTAGGCTGGAGCATTAGCCTTTTACTGCGCCGATCATAATGCCTTTAACGAAAAAGCGTTGAAAGAATGGATATACGAGCAAGATCGGAATAACAACGATCATCGCTACCGTCGTTCGAATCGAGGTCGACGTTTGCATCTTGGATAGATCGATATTTTCCATCCCTTGACCTGATCGAATTATCGCTGCAAGTGAATTGGATTCATTCAAGTATTTATATAGCACAAATTGCAGCGTATACAGCTTGTCATTAGTCATAAGAAAGACGGTATCCATAAAGGAGTTCCATTGATTAACCGCTGAAAATATGGCGATCGTTGCAACAATCGGTACAATTAACGGGAAGACTATGCGAGTAAATAATACAATCGTGCCCGCTCCATCCATCTCTGCGGATTCTTCAAGCGCCTCGGGCAACGATTCAACAAAGGTTTTCACAAGAATGACATTAAAAGGTGATACGATTGCAGGCAGAATATAAGCCCAGAAGTTATTCGTTAAATTCAAATTCATCATAATAATGAACCATGGAATGATCCCTGCGTTAAAATACATCGTAATGATAACGAAGCGATACCAGAATACGCGCCCGGCCATTTTTTGCTTTGTAAACAAGTAACCAAGAAACGCGGAGCCAATAACCGTGCCTAGTGTGCCTAGCACCGTTCTAGCTATCGACACAATTGCAGCATTGGATAAGCCTTTTACCTTCAACACTTCAACGTAGTTATTGAAGTGAATGCCTTTCGGATAAAACGTCACTTGACCGCTTGCACTCAGTGAATTATCACTAATCGTTTGGATGAATAGATAATAGAATGGAAAAATGCATAGCAAAGTGAAAATTCCAAACACGATATAATTACACACGTTAAATAGTCGATCACCAAAGCTTTGTTTCATGCCACATACTCCTTTCTAGCAGCCGCTAAATAATCGATTCACCACGTACCCATTTGGATAGCTGGTTGGCAATAAATAATAGGAAGATACTGACGAGTGACTTCAGCATGCTCACTGCCGTAGCAAATGAGAAGTTGTAGCCCACTAGCCCCGTGTTATACACGTACAGATCGAGCACTTCGATCGTGTCCTTGTTCAAGCTGTTTTGGAATACAAAGTATTGCTCTAAGCCGTTATTAATAAAGTTCGCAATCGATAGCAGCAGCAGAACGAAAAATGTAGACATGACGCCAGGCAACGTAATATGCCACATTAAGCGGAATCTACCTGCACCGTCGACCTTCGCTGCATCGTATAGCTCTTGATCAATAGAAGTGATTGCCGCAATGTACAGAATCGCACTCCAACCAAGCCCTTTCCATATTGACCAAAGCGTCATCTTAAGCCATATATGATCTGGCGAAGCTAAGTAATTGACAGGCTGAGACTGCAGTCCTAATTGGATCATAAGCTTGTTAATAATTCCGCTATCTACAGAAAACAGCATAAAGGCTATCGCATACACGAGTACCCAGCTAATAAAGTTAGGCAGTGTCGTTAATGTTTGAACAAGTCGTTTGTACCAATTCGTTCGAATCTCAACGAGAAATATTGCAAAGAAAACCGGGAAGATCGATGTAATTAAACCAAGTGTACTTATTCCAAACGTATTTTTCATAACGCGTACAACTTCTTGCATCTGATATTCGTTGGAGATTATCGAGGTAAACCACTTGAACCCGACAAATTCTGTTTCAAATAAAGGGAATCCAACCCGATAATTGAAAAAGGCGTACGTCCAGCCGTACAAAGGAAAATAACTAAACACGAGCACCAATACTAGAAATGGAGCAGCATAAAGCAATAATCGATAGCGTAAGCTAATGGAAAAATTGATTCGTTTCCTTTTTGGTTCCACTACAGGATTCATGATTGGCCTCCTTCAACGTTGCACACATCGTAAGCGCTTACTTATTATCGTAATTGTAGATTGTTTTCACAGCGATAAGGGAGTGAATGCTGTTAACTATGCGTAGGTTTCTGTTAGAAAAAGAACAACCATTTTCATCTACTGTTGAACAAATTTCTACCTTGTATTGCTTCAAGCCGTTGGAGAACGATAGCAATCCCCCCTATGTTTTGGATTATTTGTACAGCCAAAAAAATAAAGGCACTCATTAGTCATATTCGATGACTAATAAGTGCCTCTACTGCTGTACGATTTACTTTTTGTCTATAATAAGCGCAACCTGCTGCTTCACGGTGTACGTATCCTTAAGCTGATCTTCCTTAAGCGCACCGACCTTTATTAGACCTGTTATTTTACCTTGATCCGGCTTAGAAAGCATGCGCCACAGCTCAGGATCAGGAAGAGCATTAAACAGCAATGTTTCATGATATTCCTTGCGTTCTGACTGAACGAGTCTCACTCGGTATGTGCCTATCGTTTGATCCGTTACATTTTCATTATTCAGATGCTGAACAATTTGTTCCTTTAGCTCAGCAAGCTCCTGTTCGATCGACTTATTCTTTTGCTTTAACTGATAATAACGGCTAATCAGCTTATTCATGTGATCCCTCCTCTATGGACAATCATATGAATAAACTTGGATGAACATTCCAATTGTCTGCTGGAGAGCTGTTGTTTTTGTCTTAACCTTATCTCCACAGCTCAAGTAATGGCTCATATACTCCATATAATAACCCATAAAGCAAAGCACCGATCACTGCACCGATGAATGCACCATTAACCCGAATTCGCTGCAAATCCACTTCAACCTTACTCTCGATAAATTCTACTAGTCGCTGTTCTGAAAACGTATCTAGTGTGCTACGAACGATTTGACCAATAACTTTATGTTCCTTTTCAATAAGATGAAGCATAAAACTTTTCAGCTTCTGTTCAATAAGCTCCTTCGAGAGCTCATCAGTTTTAAGCCAGTTCCAATATTGATGCAGTAATCTTGCAAGCCATTTTTGCATCGTTGTCGCGTCTGCATCTCCTGACGCCGAAGCTGTTGGATATAGCTGCTCTACTAAGCCGGCAATCACTTGATGCAGAAACGGAGCAATCGTCAGCTCTTGAAGTAGCTGCTGCTTCCATTCCTCCAGCGCAGCCTCGATATCTTCTCTTTCAAGCAGCTTCACAAGCTGCAATAGCTGATCGCGAAGCATGATTCTCAGCTCGTGATCATGATCCTTCAATTGTGCAAGCAGCAGCAACAAGTCACGATAGATCACGTCTACAGCATCATCAAAATTCACTGCATCAGCTGCCTGGGCAAATGAGAATAGCGCCCTCGTTAACCAGCTTCCTCCATCCTTGCCAAGCATTTTGTCCTTTTCGGACTCCAGCAACCGCTTAATCGCTGGCTTCACATCACTTTGCAGTACACGCTTCTGAGTAGTATCAATTAATAGATCAATCAGCTGATGATCATAGCCTTTTTCGATCGCATAGGCTAGCCCCTTGCTTGCATACGGAGCTAAAACGGTTCGACCAGCAGCATCCTTAAGCCGCTGCTCCAATATTGGAACTACTGATTCGGTTTGTACGTTGCGAAGCACGACTGACAAAAGCTTTTGAATGACCTGTTCTGCGAGCTTCATATTCCACTTTTTGTCCAACCATCCGATAAACAGCTCCGTAAAGTTCAGCTTAGCGAGCTGCCCCTCAATCATTTGCTTATTCAAAAGCTGCTGTTCTACGAGATAGACGACTCCTTCTACAAGTTTATCTCGATTCCGTGGAACAATCGCTGTATGAGGAATCCAGCGCATGCCTAACGGATGTCGGAACAATGCAGATACAGCAAACCAATCTGCAAGCGCTCCAACCATACCTGCCTCAGCAATGAACAGCAACGCCTTTGTCCACCACGGTTGATCCAGCTGCCAATGTAGAATTAGCGACAATATAAATAAGCAAGCTAAAGCAATTAAACTATAATTTGCACGTTGTCTCATCGTCATGCTAGCAGTCCTCCTATCAATGTTTGCACAAGATAGAGCAACACACCAATTAAGGAACCGACGAGTGTCCCGTTTAAGCGTATATATTGCAGATCCTTGCCTGCTTTTTCTTCAACAAGCTCAATAAGCTGCTGCTCATCAAACTCTTCCAGCTTACTGCGAACGAGCTTACCGATATAGCTATGGTTGCGTTCAATAAATGTCGTCAAAGATGATACAATAGATTGATTTATTTGCTCATGCATATCACTTTGCACACTTATACGAGCAATAAACTTATCGATTTGCTGCTCAAGCCATTGCTTCAACAACGCTTTTTGCTGCGAATCGTTAGCAATATCTAATTGATGAACAACAACTTGAATCGCTTTTTCAATCGTAATGGGAGTAAGTGCGCCGCCGAGCATCGTAGCCGCAAGCTTTCTAAAGCGTTCATTCCAGATCACTTCCTGCTTTTCATCCTTATCCCAACTTTGCACAAGCTGCTGCAACGTTTCTCGTAGCTTATCAAGCAGGGGATGATCTCCTTCTTCGATAGCTGTCAATGTATCAGCAGCAATGGACATAATTTTATTCGTAAGCTCTTCTGCATTTAGCCCAGCAATTCCATTCACAAACTGCCTACCCTTTTTATTGTTTTCATACGAGCGTAGTGCAGTTGCAATAAATTCATATACAAATTGCTTAACACTTTCTTGCTGTATGAATTGCTTAAGCTGCTTTGCTAACTCGCGAGCCAGTTTAGCATCATATTGCTCACGGATCAGCCACGTAATAAACACGCCAACAATAGCCGTCGGCCTTGTAGAGTGCAAGCCTTGATTTACTAACCGCTTTAGCGATAAGCTTATGACTGCGGGACTGCTTACTTTTAGCAAATCACTAAGCAGCCTTGCAGCAAGTTCTTTAAGTGCAAGCTCGCCCTGTTCACTTGTAATATAACTAATAACAGCTTGAGCTGCCTTGTAGTTTTTAAGCTGCTTGACGATCATATCAGGTGAGAGCAGCTCAAGCTCTACCATATCAACGAGTTCTTTTATTAGACGCTCGCGGTTTCGGGCAATAATATTCGTGCCCATCCATTGCGGCCATCGTATATGAAGCGGCTGACCGAACAATGCCCGAACGGCGAATGAATCTGCAAGACCGCCAATGGTAGCTGCACTGCAAGCGGCAAACAATAACCCGCCTATAAAATAGTGCTGAAACGGAAAACAAATGATCATCCCAATAAATGCGATGAGAATAGATCCATTCACTACTTTTTTTAAGCTAATTTTCATGTAGATGCTCCTATAATTTAGTAAGATTATGCTATTATACTATCCTTTTTTTATCGAGTCATCCACACTTAGCTTGTTTTACCTAAGAGATTTCATCATAAAGGAGCAAACAATGAGTCATTTAGAAGGAATAAAAATACTGTTAGTCGATGATGAACAAAGTATATTACAATTTTTAGAGCTTGGTTTAAGCAATGAAGGCGCCATCGTACAAACTGCTGAAAACGGGCTTGAAGCTTTGAAGCTTGCAGCTGTATTCAAGCCTCACATCGTCATATTGGATGTGATGATGCCTGAGCTTAACGGCTTCGATACATGTAAGCAATTAAAGGCCGATGCGAATGAGCTCGCAATTATTATGCTCACCGCTAAGGAAGATGTGAACGACCGCGTCCAAGGGCTTATGCTTGGCGCAGATGATTATATCGTCAAGCCGTTCAGCTTTTCCGAACTGCTGGCTCGTATTCACGCTCGAATCCGCAACCAATTTCCAATGCTGCTTAGTACTGTACACTACGGTTCATTTACGCTTGATGATCGTCGCAAAGAAATTAAATTCGGTCAGGAAGTACTTGAGCTTTCACCGACCGAATATGAGCTTCTGAAGTTACTATTATCGAATCATGGTACGGTTCTTAGTAAGACGGTTATATTGGATAAAGTATGGAGCTATGATTTCGGAGGAGAACAAAACATTGTAGAAGTTTATATTCGCTCATTAAGAGAAAAGCTTGGAGATAAGGAACACCGTATTATTCGTACGCTGCGCGGAGCTGGCTATAGGATGGATGTCGAATGAACACGCTACGCGGTAAAATCACTGCAATTACGCTCATTATTATTGCGTTTTTATTTCTGCTCGTTGGCGTGCTTCAATATACGTTTATGAAAGACTTTCTGTACAATAATAAAGCCGAATCGCTTCACGCTCAAATTAGGACTTGGCCACCAGAGCCATTCTTTTTACGTGGTGATATTCAACCAGACAATCACGAGCCGGGCGGCAATCGACCAGATCGGTCTATTATCTTCCAGCCTGGCATGATCGTTAGTTATGTTGATCAGGAAGGTCAGCAAACGCTGCTGTCAGATACGAATTCAGAACTGGCACCTATTATTTCTACAGAACAATATCCACAAATATTTGAGCAGTATGACAATCGAAACAAAAAGCAATTTTATGTTTTTTCAGATGTAGAAGGAAATGACTACATGGTCGTTTTTCGTGATGCTGGCAGTCGAGGCGTGCCTAGCAAATTGCTGCAAGTTAGCATCGAACTTCAATCCCTGCAAGCTCAGCTTTTTACTCAACTCGCCATTTATATCTCGGTTGCTCTCGTCGCACTGATCGCCGGCACCGTGCTCATGCTTTTTAGTTTGAGAAAAGCACTTAGGCCGTTGAACGACATGATTCAGACCGTTGAGCGTACTAACGCGGAAAACTTGACCGAGCAGCTTCCACGTATGCAGCAGCAGGAGCTGCAACAACTTGCAGATGCATATAACAATATGCTGGCGCGGCTGGAAACATCTTTTGACTCGGAACGATTAACTAGCGAACGTATGCGGCAATTTATCGCAGATGCTTCTCATGAGCTGCGTACGCCGATTACATCGATTCACGGTTTTATTGAGGTTCTTCAACGAGGTGCAATGCTTCAGCCTAAGCAACTCGAGCTGTCTCTGAAAGCGATGGAACAAGAATCGACACGGATGAAAACGTTAGTTGAGAACTTGCTCCAGCTTGCGAAGCTTGATCATATAGACAATGAAAGTATGTTCGATGAGCTTACTCCCGTTGAGCTTACCTCTTTACTTAAAAGTATGCAGCTTCAGCTTGAATTAATGGCTGGACAGCGAACCGTTCAATTGAAGTATTCGGAAGCTGACTCTTACACGATACTAGGCAGCAAGCACGGGTTGAAGCAAGTTATTCTCAATCTGACGAACAATGCAATTCAGCATACCGATGCATCGAACGGTCATATTGTCATTAATTTAAAGAGAAATCCCGAGCACATCATACTGTCTATCTCAGACAATGGTGTAGGAATTGCCAAGGAGCATCAGCAGCACTTATTTGAACGCTTTTTCCGCATCGATAAAGCAAGAACACGTACTTCTGGTGGCGCAGGTCTTGGGCTATCCATTACAAAATCAATCATTGACGCCCATCAAGGTCGCATCGAGGTCGATAGCGAATTAGGAATGGGAACAACCTTTACGATTCATTTCCCACTTTAGATACAAAAGTAGAATAGCAAAAAAATAGCGGTCCCTGCCTAATGAGGCTAGGGCCGCTATTTCTATGTTATTTACTGTTTCTTATTATAAATTGATCTAGCAGCTTATCGCTAATATCATATGCAGAGTAAGTAAGCTGATCTTGTGTCACATCGACAACAGCATACATTGACTTTCCGTTTTGAAATGCGATCGCTTGATAGTCTTTTGCCTTTTTTTCATCGTTAAATTTAGTACCAGATGCATTTAAGGTTACATATACCGTTCCTTTTTCCTGCTCTTTTACTGCATCTCCGTCCACTAGCGGATAGCTGCGCGAATATTGATGATTATGTCCCTGCAGTACAAGATCAACGCCATATTCGTCGAATAATTTAACCCAATCCTTAGCATCCTTGAACCTGCTTGCTCCATACACGCCTCGATGCATCGATACAACAACCCACTTATATTGCTCGCTATGCTCAGAAAGCACCTGCTCAAGCCAATCCGTCTGGCCTTTAATATTTCCTTCCGTGTTCAGGCTTATAAACAGCATATTTTGATATAGTGAATAATAGGTCGTATTCTCAAGCGAGCCTTCCGCCCCATTATTAGGCATATGGAAACGAACGGAGAAGCCCGATGCATTGTCATCTATTTGTTCGTGATTCCCTGTCGTTGGGAAAAACGGAATCGTCGTCAGCGATGGTGCGTATTGGTAAAACCATTTCCACTGTTGTTCGCTAGTAGGATCATCAGTTAAATCTCCGCCATGAACGATAAAGGCTGCTTGCGGAGCAGCATCAACAGCAGCTTGCAACGTTCTCCCCCACTGCCTATAGTCATTCTCCACTACTCCTTGACTATCCGTAATATGAATAAATTGAAAAGCTTCCTCATTCGCTTCCGCTATATTAATTGTATATTCCTCAGAGATGATCTGCTCTACTGCTGTTATACGATACTGATAGCTGTACGAGGCCTGAAAATGATCAGTTTTCGCGGTATATGAGTATACTTGCTCGCCTCCCTGATCAGTAGAGGCATGCTCATCAGCTTCTATAATTGCAGCGTCTTCCCATGTCTCGTCTGCCCTTTTCACCTGCAATGAGCTATATTCAATCGGTTGTTGCGATAACCAAGTAATCGTTCGCTTTGAATCATCTTCGAACGACATCGATATACCGTATATCGAATATTCTACGGGTACTGTATCTTGTTGCTGCTGTTGTTGCTGAGAATTCTGAGTTTGCTTTGGCTGCTCAGTCTGCCCGGTCTGCTGCTCAGCATTAGGCCATTGCAACACTACTACAACGAGTATCAATATCGCAACAAAGCCCATCATCCATATATAATCCCTCTTCATAACCGTTCTCCTTCCATTGATCTTTACAAAAGTTTAACACAAAAATGTCTTGACAAGCATTCAGCTTTCTTTCAGTTTTGCTTCAGATTCGTATAAGCATTGCCACCTACAATAAAGCTATCGGTTGATTAATCCAATAGAAACGAGGTGTACAATGAACGAATCCTTAAAATACCGTAACGAATTCAAATATTACATTAGTCCACATCAACGGTTCCTTATTACACAAAAATTAAAAGGGATAGTGGCGCTCGATCAACATGCCACTGATACAGGCGAGTATCATATCCGTTCACTTTATTTTGATGATGCTGCAAACACTGCGCTTCATGAAAAGCTCGGCGGAGTAAGAAATCGAGTGAAATATCGAATCAGAATGTACAATCAATGCGATGACGTCATTCATTTCGAGAAAAAAATTAAGTTCCGAGATTATATTGCAAAAGTTAAAGAACCAATTACTCGTTCGATGGTTGAACAGATTGCCGCAGGAAACTACGAAGTTTTGAAAATAGGTCATAAGCCTTTGTTGCTTGAAATCTATGATCAAATAAAGCATAAGTTACTTCGTCCAGTCGTTATCGTCGATTATGTGCGCGAACCCTATGTGTATAAATACGGCAATGTCCGTATTACGTTTGATAAATATTTACGCACGGGACTTAATCATACGGATATCTTTGATCCTGAGCTTCGCCCGATTCCAGCGCTTGACGACGATAAGATCATTATGGAGATCAAATACGATGAATATTTGCCTTCAGCCATTCAAGCCGCTCTGCAGCTAGAAGGCTTGAATCGGATATCAGCGTCCAAATACGTTATTTGCAGAAAGTACAATAAGACCAACAATTGGGAGGATTATTAATGGAAACTACGAATCAAGCAGCTGCTGCTGCAGAAAGCACGACAAGCACAAATTTTACTGATATTATAAAAAACTCTGTCTTAGACAGCTTTGGTACTGATATTGCAATTAGTGAAATTCTTATCTCGCTCAGTATTTCTTTTATTATCGGGTTATTCATTTACTTCTTATATCGTCGTATTTTCAGTGGAGTTCTTTATTCTAAAAGCTTTAACGTTGCTTTAATAGGTATGACGATGATTACAGCGACTGTTATTATCGCGATTAATTCGAACCTTGTCCTATCTCTTGGTATGGTAGGTGCTCTATCTATTGTTCGTTTCAGAACTCCAATTAAAGATCCAACAGATCTTATCTTTTTGTTCTGGGCAGCTGTCGCTGGTATCGTGACAGGAGCAGGCTTCTACACATTAGCAGTGATCGGTTCTCTAATTATTGGCTTAATATTGTTCTTCTTTATTAAAAGCAGTACACCAGAATCTCCTTACCTGCTTGTTGTCAACTGTGCAAATGATCAAGCAGAACAGCAGCTCGAACATCATATCGCTAAAGGAGTAAAAAAATTCAATGTAAAACAAAAATCCGTTACACCTGGAAATATTGAAATCACATTCGAGGTTCGCATGAAAGATCAAACCGGTGCATTTGTTAACGGAATTTCTACAATTCAAGGCGTGCAAAGCGCAGTGTTAATTAGCTATAACGGTGATTATGTTTCATAAGGAGGGATGACAATGAAGCATTCAACCCACTTAGTTGTACTCTCACTGCTGCTGACTGCTTTGCTGAGCGGCTGCAGCTTGTCGAGCACAACCGTATCGTCCAAATCAATTGCAATTATAAATGAAGATAAGCTGGACGAGAGTATATTTCCGAAAGATCAGATCATTGATGTTAATATTACCGTTGATGAGGCTGATTTTCAAAATATGCTAGATAATGCGACAGCGGAACAATTTATTCAAGCAGATGTAAATTATAACGGGCATTTGCTTGAAAATGTCGGCTTGCGTACAAAAGGAAATTCCAGCTTAAGCTCGGTTGCAAATATGAGTGATTCAGATCGCTACAGCTTTAAGCTGTCATTAGACGAATATGTAACACAAAGCATCGGTAGCATTACTAAAATTAACTTAAACAATGAGTATAGTGATTCCAGCTATATGAGAGAATATCTAGCTTACGAAATTGCCGAAAGCATGGGCATTCCAACTCCAAAGTATTCATTCGTTAACATCTATATTAATGGCGAGCTATGGGGACTTTATACAGCCGTCGAGCAAATGGGCTCGGCATTTATCGAACGAGAATTTTCGTCTGCTAAAGGAACATTATACAAGTCTAACGGAGGAGATGGAGCAGATCTATCTGCACTTAGTTCATTCGATGATTATACTGGACTTGATGTAAAGTATGGTTCTGCAGATAAAGATGCATTGCTTGCGATGACTGATCTGTTAAACAACGGCGATCCTACAGACTATGAAAATGTTCTCGATGTACAAGCAGCGTTAAAATTTATTGCATTTAACACGGTTACGGCTAATATGGACAGCTATGCAGGTAATTTCAAACATAACTATTATTTATATGAGCTCGATGGTGTATTCACAGTCATTCCATGGGATCTCAATATGGCATTCGGTGGATTCGGAGGTTCAGGCATACTCATTGATGAGCCAACAGGAGTATCATTAACCAGCCGACCGTTAATTGCCAAGCTTATCGCTAAAGATGCATTTAATGAGGAATATCATCAAATTATTCAAGATATGATTACAAATTATTTTAGTGGTGACACGTTCGAAAACCGTGTTCGCGAGCTTCAAGCTATGATAAGCGATTCTGTGAAAAATGATCCTACCGCTTTCGTAACCTTCGAGCAATTCGAACAAGGCGTAGAATCATTAATTAGCTTCGTCAATACACAAACTGAATCGATTACTAAGCAGCTTTCTGGTGAAATCGCTACTTATGGGGATGGATCTGGGTCGGCAGGCAACGGTATGGGCGGCGGATTCGGAGGTTTTGGTGGTGGACGAGGCAATGGACAAATGCCTGATGGCATGCAGCTACCAGAAGGTATGGAAATACCTGATGGCATGCAGATGCCTGACGGTATGCAGATGCCTGACGGCATGCAAATGCCTGACGGTATGCAGATGCCTGACGGCATGCAAATGCCTGACGGCATGCAAATGCCTGATGGTATGCAGCAGGCTCCTGAATCAAGCGATGAGCAAGGGGACACGACTGCTACCAAGCTGGAAACTTCGGATCAACTTGCTACTTCTGCTTACTTGTCTGTTTTAGCTGAGTCGAGTCCATCTGATGAGCAACAGCAAGCTGCTGAAACGGTACCTGATCTGAGCAATAACAATAACAATAACAATCAAGCACAAAACCTTGAAGAAGGACAAGTACCGAATGGTCAGGATGGGCAAATGCCGAACGCTCAAGGCGGACAAACACCTAATGCTCAAGGCGGGCAGGCACCGGACTCTCAAGGTGAACAAATGCCGAACGCTCAAGGTGGCCAAATGCCAAACTTCGAGAATGGGCAAATGCCGAACTTTGAAGAAGGGCAAGTGCCAAACTTTGGAAATGGAAACCGCCCGCAAGGCGGAGGCTTTGGTGGCGGATTCCCTGGTATGATGAACGGTCAATCCACAGCTACAGTTGATCCCGAGCAGCAGAAAGAGCATCTTAAACTGACATTAATCAGCGTTGGATTACTAATAGCAGGCTGCCTAATCGTCTTATTTTGGCGTAGAAAGTCACTATAGCAATACAGAAAAAAGCCAACCAGCTAGTCGATGAAGACTGATTTCTGGTTGGCTTTTTCTATAATAAAGGAGAATTGAATGTAGATCAAATCTTCTGTTACTTTGCGATTGCTTTACTTACAGAAGATGCCTGCTCCTCTATTCGTTCAGGTCTAACGAGCAGCAATATTAAGAACTGTGCGGCAGCCATTAATGCAATGACAATGGCAAGCCATTTCGACTGTAGATCACTAGCCAGCATAATTAATATCGTAATCGCGACTACACGCCCACCGTTCAGGAAAGCTTCTCGCATAACAACAGATTCTACCTTAAGCTGTCCCTTTAACGGCAATCCACTAATTAAACGGTAAAAATATGAGGTCATTGAATTTACAGTAAGTGGGTTGCAAGTAGAAAATACGATCATAAAGATAATGACCGACCATAGCTTAATGTCTATGACTAGCAGGCAGGATGCCGCAACGATACATATCGTGGAATACATAATATATTTTCTTGCCTGCTCCTTTTGCGCTTTACGAGAGATGACATATCCTGTTGCAACGGTAATGCCGGAGAATAATACGCCAAAGTACCCTACTAAGTCTTCTCGCTCGAGTGCTTGAAAAAGAAGAATATTCGGTAAAAATAGCATAATGCCTTGGAATAAGCCGAAAATAAAGAAGCTGCATAAACTGTATAACCATAGCTTGTTTTTCTTCATCACAAGCCCAACATATTTCAAATAATACGTTTTATGATGACTAACAATGACTTTGATTTTCGTACTAATGATCGCGGCGATAACGAACATAATAAATGCGATCGAAAAGATAATTAGATAACCTTCAAGACCATCCATATGTGCAATGATCGAGCCAGCTAGTGCGGGCCCAGCAAGACCAGCTGAATTAAAAGTAATCATATTAATTGCCAAATAACGCACACGATTGCGATCTGTCGATACATCGTACTGAAGAATCAGGTACCCCGTCCAATAAAATCCGGAAGAAATCCCATTAAGTAATGCGAATAAAATATAATAGTTTGGCACCGCTTCCCCTGCTAAAATTACGAGCAGATAAAAAGCTGCACTAAGCATAATTCCTAGACGATATACAACCATTCGATCTAGCTTTTTCGCTATAAGTCCGCCGAGTGCAAATGCAAAAGGCGTCATCCCAAAGTTCACAATGTTGTAAACGGCATTAACGGTAAAGTCCTGTGTAAGCCTCCATAAATACAGATTAAGAAACAAGCCGGACATCGAGGCGCCAAATTGAAAGCTCGCATGAATGATAAGTGAGATCATTGCTTCTTTGCCTAATCGTTGATCTGGCGGGGTCGAAGAATTAGAAAAATTGCGACGTATTCTAGCGATGAAATTCCACTGTGACAAGCAGCTTCTCTCCCTTATGTATGTTATTGACTCTCCATTTAATGAACAGTTTACCATACAAACCTAACGAATAGGCCGCCAAATCACATATTTCTTATATAGAATATCGTTCATATTAGTAGCAATTTATCCAGATAAGAGAACAATAGGTAGCACGTATCTGAGTACCCGCTAAGACAAGCCTATATACGAATTTTCCCTTTGTCTGATTCTCCCGCGTTGCGATTTGCTTCTTGACGATCTTGCTCCATTTCTTCAACTGATTTTACTTTTAATCTTGCAGCACCCTTATAATCCTTTACTGGCAGCAGCGGCTCATTCGCTAGACGATGCTTCGCCTTAGCAATTGCATCCTTATATTGCGGCAGCCACTTCTCTCCCGCTACAAGCATTTCATCGACAAGCTGCCATATTTCCTTAGGATTGCACACCGCACCGACGAGTGGATCCATCATGAATGCCTGACGCAGCAGTTGGTCATCTCCCTTTACAGCAGCCTCCACAGCAAGCCTTTGTACGGAGATGCTAACTGAACAGACAGCAGCTGGACCAAGAGGCAGATCCCCTACAAGCGGCATCGATATGCCATTGCGATCGACATAGCCTGGAGCTTCAATAATCGCATCTGCCGGTAAGTTCGTAATAATGCCTTGATTCTGCACATTAAAATGCCCACGATACACTCTGCCTGTTTCTAGCGCTTCTATAATATACGAACCATGCTCCTCGCCTCGGTTTTCTTCTGCAAAAACCATCGGGTCATCCTTCATCCAGTTAGGGAAATCCGTCTCAAACCAATTTCTACCTTCCGTGCATACACGCAAATAACCGCCCGTCTCACCATTGATCCATGAGCTAAGATCAATCCAGTCATTAATTTCTTCTGGACGCTTGCGATACCATGGAACGTACTCGCTCAGATGCCCGTTCGATTCTGTACTATAATAGCCAAAGCGACGCAGCATATCAATTCTCACTTTTTCTGTTCGGCTGTAATCAGGATGCTTCTCGAATGCTTCAAGCAACTGTCCAGTCAAGTCCTTGCCATCGTGCTTAATCGAGATATACCATGTTTGATGATTAATACCTGCGCATATAATATCGACATCTTTTTTCTCAAGGCCAAATACGTCAGCGATTTGACGATGACCACCTTGTACTCCGTGACATAACCCGATCGTACGAACGCCACCGTACTGATTGCAAGCCCATGTCAGCATTGCCATCGGATTGGCATAATTAAGCAGCAGGACATCCTCGGCAGCCACTTCGCGGATATCTTGGCAAATGTTTAGCATTTCCGCAATTCCGCGCTGACCGTACATAATACCGCCCGCGCATAATGTATCGCCCACGCATTGATCGATACCGTACTTCAATGGGATATCTACATCTGTTGCAAATGCCTCCAGACCACCTACGCGAATTGTGCAGATTACGTACTTGGCATTGCGCAGTGCCTCTCTTCGATCAGTTGTTGCCGCAATCGTTATGTTTAGTCCATTTTCATCAATATCACGCTGACATAGTGCACGCACCATCTCTAGATTGTTCTCGTTAATATCAGTAAAGGCAACCTCAATTTGTGCAAATTCCTTCACTGCCAATAGATCGCGCAGCAAACCACGTGTAAACCCAATCGAGCCTGCTCCGATATATGCAATTTTGAATGACGACATAAAAACGCCTCCTTAATAGTGATGTCGCTATCATTGTAGCAGTACATCCTAAGGAAGCGTTATCAATATTGTTACCAGATTTGCATACAACGTGTCAGATATTCTAACCTTTTCTTTTTCCTCAATGTTCAAAATACTGTCTGTTGCTTTGCTCTCTATACTGCACTGGTGTTACTCCAGTATGCTTCTTAAACAAATCATGAAAGTATACCCTGCTGTTTACGCCAACATATTCACAAATATGTGCAATCGGAATATCTGTCTCCCTTAGCAGCATCATAGCCTTTTCCATCCGATAACGATTCAAGTAGCTTACAATCGTTACGCCTGTTTGTGCTCGAAATATTCGATGCAAATAATTCGGATGTACATTGACTGACCTTGCCAACTCTTCCACAGTAATACTACCATCGTAGTGCTGATGAATATAGCTTTGCACTTTTCGCACATAATGCATTGCTCCACTCGGCGTTTCAGCTGAAGCATGAGAAGCTTTGAACAGTCTAGCAACAAGTACAATAAGCTGCGTGAACAATAAATCACGCTTCAAGCTGCGGCCAGACTGTTGCTGATCTAATTCCAGCACTAGTCCCTTTAACGTTGCATATACCTCATCGATATCCCTCAATACAAAAAATGCCTCAGCATGCTTAAGAAGATATTGTAATTCCTCATCTTCATCGGCAAGCGAAGCAATTGATGGCAATTGATGCGATGCTGGTAGGAAGGTGAATTCTACATTCAGCATTCGGCAGCCCGCCTCATCTCTCACGATCAAGCGATGAGGCACACGACCATCTAATAGTATAAATTCACCTTTCTTCAGCTCATATACAATTGGTGTTGAAGTGCCAGATTCGAGCAGTTCAATGTGGCAGTGACCATTGATCACATACATCATTTCGATGGAGTCATGCTTATGAAAATCCATTTCATAGTTTTTCCACTGTTTATAATAGTATGCGCTAAACATTGGGTAGCTCGATCTCTGTAGCTGATGCGCATAGAATAGATTGCCCATCTTCCCCACCTACTTTTTATTGTGCTAATACTACCATTGCTTCTAAAGCCGCTGTAATCTCACGTTCTACAGCATCGCTTACAACGTTCGTATGTGGATCATAATCTGCTGCAAGATCTGAATCTGCATAGCCATCCATCGCTACGATCGCCCCTGCACGTACTCCGCGAAGAGCAGCAATGACGTATAGAGCAGCAATCTCCATCTCAACACCTAAAGCACCTGCTGCTTTATATGTTTTATGAGGGATATCTACGACACCATTGAAAAATACATCAAGTGTAACCGTAATTCCTTTTTTCACGATCCCACCTTGAGCCTGTGCAGCCGTATATAATGCTGATACGACTTCACTATCACCGATAGCAGGGAAGCCATCTGGAACTAGCTGCTTCGTCAATCCGTCCGTACGGATCGTACCTGTGCTGACAACAAGGCTGCCTGCAGGATGATCAGAGGAATAAGAACCAGCTGTGCCTACACGAATTAACGTATGAACACCGCCTTTAATTAACTCCTCAAAGCAAACAGCCGCACCTGGGCATCCAACACCATGACTAACTACAGCTAGCTTAACACCTTTATACGTGCCTACAAAGGTGCGATATTCACGAGCATAAGCAAGCTCCTGGGCATCCTCCAGTTTATCAGCAATTTTCTTTGCGCGTCGTGGATCACCGCACACAATCGCTAATCCAGGTAGCTGCTCAGATTGAACCTCTAATATTGACAAAAACATTTAATCAAACTCCTTCCCGTGCCATTCATCCTCAGGTAGATCAAAGCCTTCTCCAGAAAAGCGCTGTTCTGCAAATGGCTCCGCATAATTGTGGAAGCCGTTCTGCTCCCAAAAGCCCGGCGCATCTTCCTTCATAAATTCAAACCCAGTAATCCATTTGCAGCTTTTCCAGAAATATAAATGCGGCACAATAAGGCGCATTGGGCCACCATGCTTTTCTGTTAGCGGCTCGCCTTCATAGCTATGTGCGAGCAAAATATTGTCTCGCAGCAAATCCTCGAGCGGCACATTAGCTGTGTAATCATTATCGCCATGGACCATAACATACTTTGCTTCTGGCTTCACACCAAGCTGAGCAAACCAATCAGCGAATTTGATGCCTGTCCAATGTGTATCTAGCTTGGACCAGCGTGTTACACAGTGTATGTCGCAAGTGATATCCGTTTGCGGCATATTCATCAGCTCATCAAAGCTAAAAGTAAGCTCTTTTTCTACTTCACCAAAAATTTTAATACTCCAAGTGGACATATCGTACGTCGGAACTTCCCCTTCATGCAAGATCGGAAAGCGATCCGTTACCGTTTGTCCAGGCGGCACACGATGCGCCAGTTCAGGCGGAATATTTACCGCTAATGGAGCTTTAACTTTTTTCAATCGCTCTGCTTTTTTATGCAAGATAACCCCTCCTATTAACGAGAACTGCCGCTTGATTTTTTCGCCTCATTCTTATAGCCTGAATCCTTAAAGAATATCATCGCAATAATCGTTACGACGAACGGTAGCATAGAAGTAATATTGGATGGAATAGAGAAGTTTTGCAATCGGTAGCTCAATGCTTCCATAAAACCAAACAAAATACTTGCTCCAGCTACTCCAACCGGATTAGATTGGCCCAGCATCGTTGCAACGAGTGCAATAAAGCCACGACCATTCGTCATTCCTTCAGTAAACATCGTTACATTACCTAACGACAGCTGTGCACCTGCTAAACCACAAAGCACACCACATATCAATACTGCAATATATTGTATTTTTTTAACGTGAAGTCCTAAGCTTCTTGCTGCGACCGGATTTTCACCTGCAGCCAGCAATCGGAAACCAGATACGGTCTTGTACAAATAAAATTGCAGTACAAATACGATAATAAGCGCTGCATAGACAAGAATAGATTGGCCAGATAAAATATCGCCAAGCCATGGAATATCCTTAATTAATGGAATGTCCAGCTTCGGCAAACCTTTCATATCCTTATCGTAATATGCGCCTTTAACATCAAAGATTGCACGAAGCGCGAAGGTTGTCAATCCGGCAGCCAAGAAATTAAGTGCAATCCCGACAACGATGACATTTGCCTGTAAATTGATACTCATATATGCGAACAACAATGAAAACAGTAATGAAAATCCGATTGAGAAAAGTATCGCTACCGCAATGCTACCAGTTAAATAGTTCCCTAATATAGCCGAGAAAGCACCGATCAGAATCAAGCCTTCCAAACCGACATTAAACAACCCTACTCGAGCACAGATTGCCCCACCTAGTGCCGCTAGCAAAATCGGGGTAACCATACGTAATGCTGCAGCGAACAACGACACATCAAACAGCTGATCCATCTTTTGCCCCCGCTTTCTTACGTTTAATAAATGAAATCGTGAATTTTGCAGAAATAAATAAGATGAGTACTGCCTGAATGATGCTTGATATTTCAAGTGGTACATCCGTATTACGTTCCATACCCATACCGCCGGTTTGCAATGCTGCGAGCAAGATTGCAGCAATTGCTGTTCCGATAGGATTAGAATTAGCAAGCAATGTCGCCATAATACCCGACCATGCAAAATTGGCTGAGCTCAATGATCCATCAAGAAAGCGATACTGTGTACCAAGCACCTCAGATGCACCCGCTAAACCAGCGAAGGCACCACTTACAAACATACTAATGAGCATAAGCTTACCACGACTTATACCACCATAGCTTGCGAACAGCGGATTGCCTCCCAGCATACGAATCTCGTAGCCCTTTGTTGTATATTTAATAAAAAAGTGAAGTGCCAAAGTAGCAATGATCGCTATAATAAATCCTGCATGTACCGTCATACCTTGGAACAGCTTCGGAAACATAACGCTAGCGTCAATCATTTCCGTTTGTGACAATGCCGCGGATCCTGTGCGATCCTTGAATGGATAAGCTACCATATAACCTGCGAATAACGTCGCAATGTAGTTAAGCAGCAATGTTGTAATAAGCAAATTCATACCGAAGCGTGAATCCAGCCAGCCGGCAAAAGCGGACCATAGTCCTGCAACAATCATTGCTGCTACGATAGCAGCAATCATCTTCACCCAGCCAGGACCTGGAATGTATAAAGCTGTGAGCGCAGCACTTAAAGCCCCTAGCACCATCTGTCCTTCGGAACCCATATTAAAAAATCCTGCACGGAACGCTAATGCAACGCCTAAACCAACTAAAATAATTGGTGTCGCACGTGCTAATGTGTTCGTAAGAAAGTAGAAGTTACCAAAAGCACCCTTCCACATCTCATAGTACGTTTCAAACACGTCACCGCCAACAATAACGATAGCGATTGCACCTACGATTAAGCCGATTACTACTGCAAGCAGAGGCTGCACGAGTGATTGTAGTGTACCTTTAAGCTTGTCCAACCGCTTTCCCTCCAGCCATTAGTAAACTAATTTCTTCTTCAGTAGCAGTGGCTGCGTCCAGCTCACCAACAACTTTTCCTTCATACATAACAAGAATTCGATCAGAAAGTTTCATAATTTCAGTAAGCTCACTTGATACGAGTAATATACCGGTGCCTTCATCTCTCCGTTTCAGCAGCTCACCATGAATAATTTCCATCGCGCCAACGTCTACTCCGCGCGTAGGCTCTGCTGCAATTAAAAATGGAGTCTGCTGAGCAATCTCTCGAGCAACGATCAGCTTTTGTAGATTTCCACCAGATAAATATTGTGCTTTCGTATGAAGAGAACCTGTTTTAATGCCAAACTGATCTACCCAGTCTGAAACAAGCGTACGGATTGCTTTACTATTTAAAAACCCACGTTTGCTCATTCTAGGCAAGTGGCCCATAATTCCATTATCTGAAACGGTCGCTTCCTTCGATACACCCCACATATATCGATCCTCTGGGATGTGCGCCAATCCACTATCACGTATCTTTTTAACAGAAGCACCTGTTACATTCTTCCCCTGCAGAACAATCGTTCCTTCATCAATCGATGACAATCCAGAAATTGCTTGAAGCAGCTCTGATTGTCCATTACCAGATATACCAGCTATACCAACAATCTCGCCTTCATGAACATTAAGTTTCACTGAATCCAATAAAGGCTTAGTTTTGTTGCCTTTCATTGAGACATTATTCAATTCAATAACTGGCTTGCCGTCTCTTCTCTCACTGCGTTTAAGTTTAATTAGTTCACGACCAACCATCATACGAGAAAGCTGTTCTTCATTCGTATCTGAAGCATTGACTGTACCTGTCACAACACCATCGCGTAATACTGTAATTCGATCTGAAACTTCCATAATCTCACTTAGCTTATGACTAATAATAATAAAGCTTTTTCCCTGTGCAGTTAGTGCCTTAATCGATGCTAACAATTCTTTTACCTCTAATGGTGTTAGCACGCCCGTAGGCTCGTCTAAAATAATCGTTTCAGCACCTTGATATAGCACCTTTAATATTTCTACACGCTGCTGCATTCCTAGCGAGCAGTCTGCTACTTTCTTCTTTGGATCAACTGGCATGCCATATTGCTCCGACAAAGCAATCGTCTGCTCAATCGCTTGCTTACGATTAAAAACGATGCCTTTTTTCGGTTCACCGCCAATAACAATATTTTCAGCGATTGAAAATGCAGGGAACAGCATAAAATGCTGATGCACCATACCAATTTTATGTTTTATTGCGTCTGTCGGATCATGGAAGGCAACTGGCTTTCCCTCTATCTTGATTTGACCGCTCGTCGGACTTTCCATACCATACAAAATACGCATTAGCGTCGTTTTACCTGCACCGTTTTCTCCAATTAATGCATGGACCTCGCCTCTGCGTAGATTAAAGTTGACGTTATGATTCGCTCTAACTGACCCATACGACTTTGTAATACTGTCCATCTCAAGCAGCATACAAACGCTCCTTTCAAACAATTAAACCGGCTGCATTGGCTGCAGCCGGTAATGTAACTAGGCTAACACTTATTTTGAAGTAATAGAAGTGTCGATTGAACCGTCTTTAATACCTTCTGCAATTTCTTTTAGCTTAGCAAGGTTTTCTTCACCGATTGCATCGCTAAGTGGAGATTCAGACTCATTTGTTACAAATGTAAGTCCAACACCATTATCCGCTAGACCATAGTAATTTTCTCCAAATTCAAATGTACCTTCTACAAATTGCTTAACTGTATCATACGTAACAACGTCTACGTTTTTAATTTGAGAAAGAATAATATGCTCTGGATCAATCGTTGTACGATCCACGTCTTGACCAGATGTATAGAAACCATCCTCTTTAGCTGCCTCGAATACTCCATAGTCACCTACAGCAGACATACCAGCGATAAAGTCTGCGCCTTGAGAGTGCTGAACTTTAGCAAGCTCTTTAGCTTTCGCTGAATCTTCAAAGTTGCCTACATAACTTTTAAGTACTTTTGCATCTGGATTCGTATGAGCAAGACCTTTTTCAAAGCCTACAGTGTACTTATCCATCAATGCGCCTTCGATTGCAACGATATTACCAACAACATTAGATTCTGTAATAAGTCCTGCTGCTGCGCCTAAAAGGTAAGATGCTTCATTTTCTTTAAATGCAACACTACGAACATTTTGAAGATCAGGCATAACTGTGTCAATAATAGCAAATGACTGGTCCGGATTTTCAGTCGCTACTTTACGCAAAACATCCTCTGCTTGGAAAGTAGTAGTAATAATTAGATCGTAGCCTTCAGCCAGAGTAGCACGGAAGTTTTGCTCAAAAGCATTTGCATCGGAAGATTCAATCGTTTTAACTTTAACACCAAATTCTTCACTCGCTTGCTTCAATCCTTTATCCGCCAACTCAAAAAACGGGTTAACGCCGATTTGTTCAGGAAGCACGAGCGCGATACTAATATCTTTTGTCTCGTTCTCTACATCAGTAGCGTTGTTGCTACCTTTGTTTGTAGCATTTCCTTGGTTCGAGTTGTTGCCACCACATGCTGCAAGTAGGCCTACCATAAGAACCAATGTCAACAATAAAGCGAATCTCTTTTTCACAGTTTTTCTCTCCTCATGTTGTAATTCGACAAAATACTTCTTCATCTTACACAATTAACGGCACTTTATAAGTAAAAATTAATATATTTCAAAAATTAGTCACAATTAAAAACGGTTACATCATCTAAACACGAACATTCACTACTTTTTCACTATAAATCTTAATGTGCGACAAAGTCTCATAATTCATTCGTCATCTGTTTCAAGAAAGTCAAATAAATTATTTTGAAGTTTTGTGAAAAGCTGAAGTCCGAGTTCCATTTCTTCTGTGTTCATATTCGCAAACATATTCAGCATTAGATTTTTTCTTATTAGTTTAATCTCCTCTGCTCGCTTTACACCAAGCTCTGTTAAACTAAGCAGCACAACTCTTCGATCGGTCTCATCCTTTTGACGAACGACTAATCCATGCTCAATCAGCTTGTCAGCTAGTCCTGTAACTGCACCGCAAGTAATATGTAGCCGTTCTGCCAAATGAGATGCTTTCAAAGCACCTTCATTCGCGATCGTAGTAAGCAATCGTCCATGTGTAATGCCAATACCATGAACGCTGTACTTACTCCAATATGTATTAATCGAGCTCCGCAATTCGCGAAATGCTTCGTCGAGCTGATACATTATTTCAATATCTTGCTCGTTTTTATGCATCATATTCATTGTTCTCCTTTACCTATATTTAAAGAGGCTGTTACTTTTTAACTATATATTCATAACTGTTTATAGTATAGCAAAAAGTTCGACAATCTGCTTTAATTCCTTACATTATCCATCATAACTTTGTAGCCATAACGATTTCATTATGCTAATATTACTTTTATAGGACTTAAAGAATGTAAGCAATGATAGTCATTGTAGTGTATGGTACAAGGAGGAACTTCATATGGCAAAACAAAGAATGCGTTCTGATATGATCAAAAAAGGGTTTGACCGTGCACCACACCGCAGCTTGCTGCGCGCTGCTGGCGTTAAGGAAGAAGACTTCGATAAACCGTTTATTGCGGTATGTAACTCTTATATCGACATTGTTCCTGGTCATGTTCACTTACAGGAATTTGGTAAAATTGTTAAAGAAGCGATCCGTGAAGCTGGCGGTGTTCCGTTTGAGTTCAATACAATCGGTGTAGATGATGGTATTGCAATGGGCCATATCGGTATGCGCTACTCTCTAGCAAGCCGCGAAATTATTGCAGATTCTGTAGAAACTGTAGTTAACGCACACTGGTTTGACGGAATGATTTGTATTCCTAACTGCGATAAAATTACACCTGGTATGATTTTAGGTGCACTTCGTGTTAACATTCCTACGATGCTCGTAAGTGGTGGACCTATGAAAGCAGGTAGAACCTCGGACGGACGCGCGATTTCACTTTCAAGCGTATTTGAAGGTGTTGGCGCACATCAATCTGGTCTAATTAATGATGATCAATTACAAGAGCTTGAGCAATTTGGTTGCCCAACATGCGGTTCTTGTTCAGGTATGTTTACTGCTAATTCCATGAACTGTCTAGCAGAAGGTTTAGGACTTGCATTGCCAGGTAATGGTACGATTTTAGCTGTCGCTCCTGAACGTAAAGAGTTCGTCAAACAATCTGCACGTCAACTAATGGAACTTATTAAAATGAATCGCAAACCACGCGATATCGTTACGAAAGAAGCTATCGATAATGCATTTGCCCTTGATATGGCAATGGGTGGTTCTACGAATACTGTTCTTCATACACTAGCTATTGCACATGAAGCTGGTATCGAATATTCGATCGAAAACATTAATGAAGTCGCTGAACGTGTTCCGCACTTAGCAAAAATCGCTCCTGCATCTGACTATCATATTGAAGATGTGCACAAAGCTGGTGGCGTTAGTGCGGTCATCCACGAGCTATTGAAAAAAGAAGGCGCATTTAATGGGGATTGTTTATCCGTTTCCGGTAAAACAATCCGTGAAAATGTTGAAGGCTGTGAAATTCTAGATACAGATGTTATTCATACGATTGATAATCCGCACACTGAACGTGGTGGACTAGCTATTCTATTCGGTAACATTGCCCCTAACGGTGCAGTTATTAAAACAGGTGCAGTTGATAAATCAGATGGCGGCTATCACAAAGGTCCTGCTGTATGCTTTGACTCTCAAGACGACTGTCTTGCAGGTATTGCAAACGGCAAGATAAAAGAAGGCGACGTTGTTGTCATCCGTTATGAAGGTCCTCGTGGTGGTCCTGGTATGCCTGAAATGCTTGCTCCTACTTCTCAAATCGCTGGAATGGGACTTGGTGCAAAGGTTGCCTTAATTACAGATGGACGTTTCTCCGGAGCTTCTCGTGGAATCTCCATTGGTCACGTATCTCCTGAAGCTGCTGATGGCGGTCCAATCGCCTTTATCCAAGATGGCGACATCGTTGAGGTCGATATGAACAATCGTACGATGAACCTACTCATTAGCGATGAAGAGCTGGAAGCTCGCAAAGCTGCTTGGCCTGGTTTTGAATTAAAAATTAAACGTGGCTACTTAGCACGTTATGCTCATCTTGTAACGAGCGCTAACACTGGCGCAGTTATGAAAATGTAGCTTGAAAACAAAAAGTGGGGTTATCCAGAAAGTCAGTGAAATCTGACTACTGGATGCCCTTTTTTCGTTATATGTAAAGAAATAAGCATCCTCCTTGCTACTTTCCAGCATAAGTAGATGAACGAAAAGAGGCTGGGACAAAACTAGCTTCGCATACACACAAATCGAAGTAACGGAACTCAGCGTCGCTACGAGGTCAATTCGAGGTGAAAAACGCAGAAATTGCACCAATAACGCTTGTGAGTTCCGTTAGCATTTCTGGAAGGCTGCTTTTGGTTAATTAAAGTCGCTCAGTTCCGTTAAAACTTCAACTTGTTTCTGGTCGACGGAAATTATCGTTTTTGCAGTTAAAATTTAAGTCCCGAATGCTTTACATTTTGTAAAGCATTCGGGACTTCCTTGTTTGAGGTGAGTTTTGTCCCAGCCTCTTTTTTTGTTTTAAGGGCTTTCTAGTCAGCCCATTATACTCTAAATAATTAATCATTAGTGCTAGTTCTGAGTAAATTTATCGTACAAATAGTTTGTTGACATGATCAGTATTTTAGGCTCTTCTACCGTCGCTTGTCGAGCTGGAGAATTGGTTTGAGCGGATTTTTGTTTTGGTGTTAATACTTTCATTAATATATTCAAATACATTTCTGTACTTTTCTTAAAAATACCTTCTGGCATATTATGAATACTGAATCCGAGTTTATCCGCCCCACGATTAATCATCGTTATTCCTTGAATTGCTTTGATGTTTTTAGTTTGTTGTTCTGCAGCAAGCATCTTTGCTAGTCGAGGAAGTGCTTTTTCAACCTCCCGTATCGTTTTCACTGCAACTACCAGTGGATTTTTAGAAGTAAATGCAATTTCAGATAATTTACGATTGTCAAAATGCAGCTCAGCAATGAGATCGCCATTAGTTAGCACCTCATCCTGATACATGCTTATCTCGGCACCCTTATAAGTAATTAGACGATAGTGCAGCATAGAACCATTCTCTTCTTTTACTTCTTTTACTGCTTTCAGCTTCATAACCTTGTGAAACAAAGCTTCCCATCCGAGCCATAGCTTAATGAGCACCCGTTTACCTAGTGAACGCTTTTGCTTCGACTTTCCTTCACTTAGTGCGATCAGTTCGTCAATGGTGACCATCTTAAGCCCTTTTTCCGTCGCTGCCTTCAAGTACGCCTCTAATGCGATCAGCATATTGCGAGGAGCATCTACGTCTGCACCTAAAGTTCTTCCGCAGTCATGCAGCAGTAGCACCTCTCCTGGCGCTATTTTTTTTAGCATACGTTTTTTCAGCTTTTCAGCCGTCAGCTTCTCCGACCAATCTCCGAACAACGAAGACCACAGCACAATATGCAACTTTGAAACATTACGATAATCGAACAAATTCATAATGCCCCACGGTGGCCGATAGTAGATCGATCGCTCACCTGTCACCTTTTCTATAATGTCATTCGTCAACTCAATATGTTTTTTCACTGTTTTTGGCCGCATAAACCAGTTTGTTTTATGCTCATAATTGTGTACACCAATCGTATGCCCTTGTTCCTTCATTCTTACTAAAAGCTCAGGATGCAGCTTAGCATGAACTCCAACTACGAAAAACGTAGCCTTCGCGTTATATTTTTTCAAGAGATCTAATAACTGCTCTGTATAAATGGGATCAGGTCCATCATCAAAAGTTAGAGCAAGCTCATTTTTCGCGTCTCCCTTTTTAAATACACGGTAACCGAACACTCTGCTTAGCAATCCTGGAATAAATGCGTAAAAGGTCATAAAATAAAAGCCCCAAGTTAAGAGATTCTCCATGATTGTGTTCCTCACCCAAAAAATGATATAGTCAATATATGTTTCCTATTAATAAAAAAATGTAAAAAGCACTAGCTAATATTGTATCATATTTTCTCATTTTTCTCACTAATAAATGCTGCTGTAAACTATTTCTGTTTTGGTGAAAGGAAGGATGCACTTGTTATCATTTTACAAAAAATATTGGCGCACCATATTCGATATTGGGCTTATTGTCATTACCGTAATATTAGCGATGTGGCTATTCAGTCTCATATACAATATTGCAAAGCCAATCTTTTTCTCTTTCGTTATTTTCGTATGTATCGAGCCATTAGCTAGACGCCTCAACAAGCTCGGTATGAAAAAAAGTATTGCTGCCGCGATCTCAGCGATCCTGTTTACATTAATAATACTTGGTTCTATAGGAGCGGTAATCGTTATTGCAGCTATGCAAGGAACAGAGCTCGTTACGAATCTTCCTTATTATCAAAAGGTGCTGACAGCGAACATAACCAGTGGTACGTTATACCTTGAAGAGCAGCTTGCACGATTGCCATTTGATATTAATATTGCAGATGAGCTTGCTGCAATATTGCAAAACGCTTCGGATAAAATTCAGAGCTGGCTTATGAGCGCTCTTACAGCGGTTGTCAACTCGATTACTTCACTTACTTCATTTATTTTCAATGCGACAATCGGATTAATATTGGCCTATTTCTTAAGTATTGAGATATTGGATTGGAAAAGAATTGCTAATGAAAAGACACCTAACACTTTTAAGCAAGCTTTTTTCTTTTTACGTGACAATGTACTTAAGGGGATATGGATCTATCTAAAAGCACAGATCAAATTAATTAGTATTACATTTCTCGTTATTCTAGTTTCCCTACTTTTGCTTGGAGTGAAAAATGCACTCATTATTTCTATCGTTGCAGCAATATTTGATGTGTTACCACTACTTGGTGTAAGTACGATCTTTATACCGTGGATAACCTATCTTTTTATTGTAGGTGATTACAACTTAGGGATATGGGTTACTGCCATATGGCTTGTTGTCGTTGTTGCACGTCAAATGCTTGAGCCAAAAATTACTGGAGACTCACTAGGAGTTTCAGCATTTACAATGCTGGCTTTTATGATTATCTCTCTTTCATTATTCGGTGTAGCAGGCATGATCATGTCGCCTATTCTGCTGATTCTTGTTAAGGCTCTATATGATCAAGGCTTCCTACAACGCTGGATCCGCAAGCCAATAGGTGAATACGATTCGTTAGACAAAGATGAAGTTGAAGATTAATTTCTTCACAGCGGAATAAAAAGTTCTTGCACTCGCGTTTTCCAGAATCTCTTTTTCCTCCGCTCAGTCGGAGGGAAAACAAATTTTGTAAGTAACTACTGTATGTGAAGAACTAAATGACTTAGGTTGCCTGTTATACAGGCTACCTAAGTCATTTTGCTAATTTCCCATTGCAAGTGATTAACTATGCGGATAGCTTTTTCTTACTATCACTTTCAAGGTTTGACATTCTAGCTTTATTTTATTTACTTACTCTTTCTTAACTTCACTTCTTATTAGTCGCTTTATCCTCGGCTTCCTTTTGCTCATGCTCCGCTGCTATCTCCATTACTTCCCGGAATAAGATCGCTGCTTCATTTTTGCTGCCTGGCTTTGTATTTCTTATTAGTACAGCAGCGGCATAGCGGGGCTTTTCGGTTGGTGCATAGCCTGTAAACCACTGATTATTATAGTCTTTTAGCTGTCCACTTAATTGTGCTGTACCTGTTTTACCTGCTAATGTCCAAGTCCCCTTCGCAAGATGATTGGCTGTACCTCGCAATGTTACAGCTTCCATATAAGACATAAGCCGACGTGCCGTCGTTGAGTGAATGCGATAGCGATGCTCATGTCCAATATGGACAGGAAGCTCTACAACGGGAATACCGTCCGCATATTGAATACTTGATACTGCTCTTGTCTCATATTGTACTCCCCCATTCAATATCGTTACAATCATATTAGCTGCCTGCAGCGGTGTGATCCGGACATCTCGCTGCCCAATACCAGACTGGGCCATAATTCCACCATCTCTATTAACGAGATCGATAACAGCCGTACCTCCTTCTTCTTCCTCAAGAAGACGTAACGGACTGGTAAGCGGAGAGACAGCTCGATCATTATGCCACCCTACTGGATGTATTACGCCTAGTGCAGCAGCCGTGTCATGGATCTGCTGCGCGGTTAAACGTTCAGCTAATGTTGCAAACACAATGTTACAAGAATTCGCAAAAGCGTCAGCTAATGTTTGCTCACCATGCCCTCCCTTTTTCCAACAGGATAAACCATATTTCCCATATTCGCCATTGCAATGAAATAGTTCATCCTCCTTAACTACCCCATATTCCAAAGCAGCTGCTGCAGTAATAATTTTATAGATGGAACCTGGCTCATAAGCAGTGATTGCATGGTTCTTCCAGCTGTTTTCATCTATCTCGTCCCATGCTTCCGGTGTTAATGCAGGGCGGGATACCATTGCTTTTATATCTCCGTTACTCGCATCAAGCAGAACGATAGCGCCTTCCTTCACTTGACGATCATCCACAAGCTTCTCAACGGCGCTCTGAAGCTCATGATCTAATGTTGTTATGACCTGTAAAGGATAATAAGGGTTGTCCGGCTCAATGACTCTTGGACCAATACCAGACATATATCGTGATTGGCCATCTAGCGTATAGGATATGTAGGTAGGTCCTAATCCATGAATAACGCGATCCAAAGAATGCTCTAATCCACTTACACCTACCTTCGAATTACGGTCCCAATGCTTAAGCTGCTCGATTTCAGAACGATAATGCTGCTCTACCCACTCTGGATGCTCTCCTAAGAAACCAATAATATGCTTATAGCTATTATGGTGGCCATTTCTCGCTGTATAAGGTACAAGCTCCATTCCCCCATGATTAAACTTGTCCAACTGAATAAGCTGCTGTTCAGTTAACCGAATTGGCAATTGCATCTCATCATATAAAAATTCAGCGTATTGTAAATCTTTAATCCAGGATAAAAGCTCATTCGGTGCTTTATTCAATATTGCTCCCAGCTCTGTAGCTTCACTAATCGACAGTTTATCCCACTGCTTAATTGGAAAAAATGCAATCGTCGTATAACGTTCCGTTTGCAGTGGCATCGCATGCTCGTCTAAAAATACCGCTCGACCATCGTCTAGCTGCAATTGCTTACTGCGCTGGTGAACTGAAGTTTTCTTCCAATTATATTCCTTGTATTTACTATTAAAATTTGTCCAATTCAATGTAGTAGGAATAACTTGAACGATCATTAAACGTAGAATATAGACTACGATAATGCAAGTGAAGCTTACACCGATCAAAAAAGCTCTTTTCTGCATATGTACTCCCCCTAGGTTGTACATCTAGTATTCCCTTTTTTGAATGCTATATAAGCAAAACAGGCTAATCCGTTAGGATCAGCCTGTTCTGAAAGGAGCTCTAAATCTTAAATTTAGTAAGACTATCTTTTAAGTTATTCGATACTTGCTGAAGCTGATTAGAAAGCTGTACAAGATGTTCACTAATATTTAACTGCTCAGTGCTAAGTGAAGCAACTTCTTCGCTTGTAGCAGAGGATTGTTGTGCAACAGCACTAACATTGTTCATAGAATCACTGAGCACTTCCTGAGATTGATTTAACTCAGCAAATGATTCTTTAACTAAATTCATGCTGCCTTTAAATCCATCCATTTGAGCATGTACAGATAAAAATAGCTGATTAGCTTCTTTTACTGAACTAATTTGATCTTGGAATAGCGGATATACATTAGTTAACACATCTACGGTTTCTTCAATTTCCGCAGATATTTTAGATGTAATGTTAGCAACAACCTCTATGGATTGACGTGATTGGTCTGCTAGCTGTCTTATCTCATCAGCAACGACCATAAAGCCTTTGCCTGCAGCACCAGCTCTTGCCGCTTCAATTGCGGCATTTAACGACAAGATATTTGTTTGTTTTGTTACAGCATTTAAAACATCCAAAATCTTCACGATAGACGTCGTGCTTTCTTTTAACGCGTTTACCTTGTCTACCATTGCTCTTGTCATCTGTTCAGTTGTACCCGTTTTATCAATTAACTCTGCCATATAGCTTGTTCCTTGTTCACTTGCACGTTCCACTTCTAGGGCAGATTGAGACATATGCACGGCATGTTGGTTCATTTGATCCATTTGCTCATTAATACGATTCGTTAAATCTGTACCTTTTTCTGCTTCCATAGCAAGACTTGATGCTCCACCGGCAATTTCATCCGTAGCAACAGCAATTTCCTTTGATGCGATTGCTGTTTTGTTTGAAGTTTCACCTAGCTCAGAGGCAGTCTTTAGTACCTCGGCTGCAGAGCTTGTCGTCTGCTTCGCTAATAGTGAAATTTGCTCCATCATAACGTCAAAGCTTTTTGATAATGTGCCGATCTCATCATTTCTAGCTTTTATTGAAGCACGGACGGTTAGATCACCATCAGCTCCCTTTTCCATCAGTTCACTCAGCTTAGAAAGCGGAGCACCAACGTAACGCATGACGAAAATTCCAACACCAATAGCAATCAATCCTGCAACAATACATATAATGACCGTTATATTACGAATCGGCGCTGCTTGCTCTGCCAACACTTCAACAGGTATCGCAGCTAACACACGCCAATCATCATTGTTTTGCAATGTTTGGAAAACTGAAATATAACTTTTTCCATCTGCTCCTTTTTCTACACGACTGTCAGCTGTAAGCTCAGTTGTTGGTTCCGAAATCTTAATTTTCGGCTCAGTGCCATACAGAGAATCATCTTGACTGAATACAAACTCATGGTTGTTATTATAAATAACGACCTCACTGTTTCTGCCTAGCTCGACATTATTTGCAGCAGAGAAGAAGTTTTTAGCATCAAACTCTAAAACTAGCATATAGGATTGTTCTTTATTAGCCAAATCACGAACAAGACGTGCTAATGCAACCGATTGATAAGGAGTCGAGTCAACAAGTCCATCTGCTTGCGGCTCAATCCATACACTACCTCCTGAAGCATCAACTGCGGCGTTAAACCACTCTGTGCTACGGAACTGTTCACCTGTTTTACGAGTAGACATTGAATTCGTCGCTGCACCGATTAAATGCGGTTCTATTTTATCTGAGATCGGAATTAATACGATATTTTTAATCGTAGTATTCGTCACCATATAACTTGAAAGTTTTTCAGTAAGATTACGGTTAGCTTCCAACTGATCATATGTATTATCCGATGTAAGCATTACTTTCATCGCATTGACAACAGAAGAATCAAACATAATTTGAAATGATACATCTACGTAGCTTTTTAGCACAGTATCGATACTGTTTCCAACCTGCTTCATCGTTTGTACATTGGCTGCAGATACATTACTTTCTAGCAAGCTTTTTGCTTTTTGATAGGAAATCGTACCTACTGCCGAAACACAGAGTACTATGCTGACAAACATAATAATTAGTAGTCTAACACCAATACTTTGAGTAAGCTTGTTTCCTTGTGCACTCTTCATAGTTTGAAGCTGCGATTTAGCTGTCTTACGAAGCAGTTCAAAGCTTTTTTTAATTTCTGCTTTGATATCCTTTTTCTGTTGATTCGATGAAGAATTTTTTCTGACTTTCTTCATGCTGCCTAGCACCACCTTCAATTATTGTACAACTTTAGAACTAAACAAATAAATCTATCTAATCATACCATCATTGTCCACCAGAATTCTACATATTTCGTAATATATATCTATAGTAATCTATGAAAATTAATAAAATTTGTCTACTTGTATAATGACATTGTGCCTCCCTGCTTTATGCATATGGAATAGTGAGATTTCATTCAAACTAATTCTTAGTTCCCACTTTACTCCAAGTCGAAAAAATCGAGTAGGCCTATGCGCATGCGCATAGGCCTCTCACAGATCCGGACATGCGGGTCATCGCATCCGGCTCCTCCAGTGATTATCCCCTCTGGGGATGAAGTTCTTTGTAAATCATTGATA
>Ga0160467_100453_pt1 | contig 40205 bp, 38 predicted proteins | sample HID1972I_E11MG_FD_108221 | JGI IMG/M metagenome (GOLD analysis project Ga0160467, IMG submission 108221) | Enriched pill bug-associated microbial communities from UW Madison campus, WI, USA - HID1972I_E11 MG | ecosystem: Host-associated > Arthropoda: Insects > Digestive system > Unclassified ... | reverse complement strand
CTGACCAAGATGGACAACATACCTGAAACCCTGATTTTGCGTAAAGGCCGGGTAAGTTTGTGGTGGCTGAACACCCCGTTTTCAAATTGGCCAATGCAACATGCCTGAAAAGGCTATAAGCACACAAGCATGAGTTAATGCCTGCCTACCAGCAGACCAAACTCGAAGAGGAAAATCGCAGCCCCAATGCGCAATGGGTATATTGCATCTAATTTATAGAGGAAACTTACATAATAATTTGATATCAGAACAGAGGGTGCATGAACATCGATAGCATTTTATGTTCTTATCAATGATCTTAGATTGAATATAAAAATCTCATATTCTTACTTTTAAATAAAATGTTTTGATATCTTTATGATATCATTATAAATCAAAAAATATGGAAACGGAAAAAATTACCAGTCCTCTGTCGGGTTACGGCGCGTTAACATTATTTCTTTTGCTTCTGGGGATAGCCATCTATCTGGGTATAAATCAATATGTGGCGGCCTGCATTGTTGTTTTGCTAATCGGCATAACGTTGATTTTGCCTGGATTGATTATTGTTAATCCCAATGAATCCAAGGTGCTTACCTTGTTTGGTAAATATGTCGGAACAGTAAAACAAGACGGCTTTTTCTGGGTGAATCCGTTTACTGTTAAAAGAAAAATATCATTGAAAGCATATAACCTTAACGGACAACAACTAAAAGTGAACGACAAGTTGGGGAATCCGATCGAGATTGCCGCCGTTATTGTATGGCAAGTGAAAGACACCGCGAAAGCTGTTTTCTCGGTTGAGAATTACGTTCAGTATGTCAATATACAAAGTGAGGCGGCGGTACGCCATCTTGCCAATAGCTTTGCCTACGACAACCTTGAGGATGAATCAGCAGAGCTTACGTTGCGCGGCGGTGCAGAACAGGTGAGTCATTTGCTGGAACAGGAACTTAATGAACGACTTGACCGTGCCGGCATACAGGTGCTCGAAGGGCGTATATCGCACCTGGCGTATGCTCCTGAAATAGCTAATGCAATGCTGCAAAGACAGCAGGCATCTGCCATTATATCTGCTCGGAAACAAATCGTCGAGGGTGCTGTAGGTATGGTGGAGATGGCACTTTCCCGCCTTTCTGAGAAAAATATTGTAGAGTTTGATGAAGAACGCAAAGCTGCTATGGTGAGCAATTTGCTGGTCGTACTTTGTGGTGAACGTGCCGTATCGCCAGTTGTAAATACGGGTACTTTATATCATTAATCAAGGGTAATTAATCATTTAAAAGATAAGGGCATGCAGCAATAGTAGCAGCAACGTAGATTATGGCTGAAAAGAAACCATTTGTACTTAGGGTGAGCGCCGAAATGATGAAAGAACTGGAAGAGTGGGCAAGCGACGAATTCAGAAGCATAAACGGTCAAATTGAATACTTGCTTAACAAGGCAATTAACGAGCGCAAAAAGGGCACACGAAGGAAAAAGGCGGATCAGTAATATTCGGCTTTTCGTTAATTGTTCAGAATGTGGGTAAATTGCCGATTTTGCGTGACTAGATCTGTTTTGATTTACATATACGTAACCAGTTACGTATATTTGTTTGCATGACAAGTAAGTTTTTCGAATTGGTAGGTAAAGCAAGTATCGGCAGCAGGCTCCGATTGCTGCAAGATAAGGTTAATGAAGATGCTACAAGTATATATGAGATGTTTGGTATTGAGCTACAACCAAAATGGTTTCCAGTCTTCTATACTTTAGGTTTGGGTCGCTTTACCGTTACCGAGATCGCACAATATATCGGGCACTCTCACCCTTCGGTTAGCAAGATTGCAGCCGAGATGATAAAAAAAGGCTTAGTTGTAGAAAATAAGGATTCAAGTGATGGTCGCAGAAACATGCTGTCCCTCTCTGATTATGGAAAAGAGGTTCAGGAACAACTTAAGTACCAGCTTGAAGACGTTGGAAACGTCGTAGAAGATATTCTTAACAGTACCAGGCACAACTTATGGCTGGCTATTGAAGAATGGGAGTTTATGCTCGAGCGAAAATCACTCTACAACCGTGTGAAGGAAGAAAAAAAGCTAAGAGAAAGCGGGGATGTAACTATAGTGCCGTTTGAACCCAGGTATAGCGAAGCATTCAGAGCGTTAAACGTGGAGTGGATCAGTACGTATTTCAAGATGGAAGATAAGGACTTTCATTCTCTTGACAATCCAAAAGAATACATTTTAGATAAAGGAGGTGAGATACTAATTGCACTTTACAAAGGTGAACCTATGGGCGTTTGTGCCCTCGTTAAAATGGACGATCCGGATTACGATTTCGAATTAGCCAAAATGGCTGTTTCTCCGAGAGCACACGGTAAGGGCATCGGCTTTCTTTTGGGAAAGGCTATCCTCGAAAGGGCTGCAGAACGGGGCGGACAAATGCTATATCTGGAAAGCAATACCCTTTTAAAGCAAGCCATAAATTTGTACCACAAACTGGGCTTCAAAAAAGTAGTAGGCAGGTCGACTCCTTACGAGCGCTGCAATATTCAAATGGAACTTCGTATAAATCCATTATGAGTGTCGACTCGATATAGAATATGGAAATGGGGGCGTTTATAGTATGCTATTTTAACTCCCCAAAATGCCAAAGAATTCCGGAAGGGTCATGCAAAAAACATTCCCTGCCCCAATGTTCTACGCGGATAGGTAATAACTTTACGTGCGGGTACTTGGTTCCTAAATTTAGGGCAAGCAGGCCGCGATAAATCTGATCCAGATTTTCGACCTCCAAGAAGACCATCGTATTGTCCACCCAATCCTGTACAAAGGCATCCTGGAGATAAAATCCCACTTTTTTATTCTGAAAAAGAGACATCTTTGGCGTTAGGCTTATTTCGGTAAAACCAAGGTCGCGGTAAAAATTCCTGGACCGTTCAAAATTCCTCGCCCCGATAAATGGTCGGATTGAAATTACATTGTATTCCATATAAGTTGATTATACTATTGCAGGTAGACATTAGAACTAATGCTTTGATGTTATAATTCTTTTGAAATTGAGATGTCGGTTATCTCAGATAACGCAAGGTGATGTAGAACAGAATGTGAGGAAATGCTATTCATTGTTTCAAATGTAGAAAGTTTTCTGAATCCGGGTTGATAACTTATTCAGTTGGGATATTTCCACTTTCAGAAGGGTTATTACCCTATTCGGCGGTTTTCCATAGTATAGCTAAAACCTTATTAATACCTTCAAAATAAACCATCTGCTAATAGGGTTAAAGTTAGAATAAAATAAGACTTAAGAATGAAAAGAAATTCACTTTTAAAACTGGCCATCGGGTCGGTATCTGGCGTTGTATCCTCTAAGGCGCAAAGATTTTCTCGGAATGTTTCAGGAGGCTTGCTTTTGCTTGCCTTTATAACTTCATCTCCGGATGCGAATGCGCAGAGTGTCAATAATGCCGTTGGGCAACCAGAAGCAGGACAAATACCTCCGCATCCACCGCGATTGCCTGAAGCTGTTATTCCGGCGTTTCCCGGAGCATGGGGTGGTGGAATGTTTACTGCCGGAGGACGCGGGGGGAAAGTTATCGCAGTTACGAATCTCAATGATAGCGGACCAGGGAGCCTGCGTGCAGCGGTAGAAGCCAAAGGGCCACGTATTGTTGTCTTCCGGGTTGCAGGGACGGTTAAAGCTACTACAGACCTGAATATCAACGATCCTTATATTACCATTGCGGGGCAGTCGGCTCCTGGTGACGGTATTTGTATCGCTGGTACACTAAATATCAACACACATAATGTGATAGTCCGTCACCTTCGGGTGCGGAGAGGTGTTCCTACCGGCGGGCAGGGTGATGACAATATAGGAGGGAATCCGCAACACCACATCATTATAGACCATTGTTCCACAAGCTGGGGGATGGATGAAAACATATCACTCTACCGGACTATGAGGCCATCGCTCGACGGAAAGACGCAGATAAAAGATCCCGCAGAAAATATAACCATTCAGTGGACTATAACCAGCGAAGCCCTCGATGCCAGAGGACATGCATTTGGGGGTACCTGGGGAGGAAACCCTTCTACATTCCATCACAACCTTTTCGCCAGTAACACTGCGCGCAATCCTTCGATAGGCATGTCGGGTCCGTTTGATTTCCGGTATAATGTTATTTTCAACTGGCGCCACCGTTCCATAGATGGTGGAGATGAAACGTCTATGGTCAACCTGATCAACAATTATTTCAGACCGGGTCCCGCTACTAATGAAAACATGCGTGCGGTGTTCGCCCGGATTGAACAGCGTAGTATGTATTCTCCAGGCAGTGCCTGGAAAGAAGGCGATTGGTACCCTAAAGCAGCTAATCGTCCCGGCAAATGGTATGTTGCGGGTAATATAATGCACGATAACCAGGAGGTAACCAATAACAACTGGGCAGGTATGCGTGGTCCGGAAAACCTCGCCCGTGTAAATACGCCATTTGAAGGGTGGCCGGTGGCGCCGCACCAGGCAGCCGGGGTCGTTTTTGAGTCTGTCCTGGCGAAAGCGGGTGCTACATTACCCAAACGCGATGCTGTTGATAAACGTGTTACAGAGATGGTGCGAACAGGAAAACCGATAACTCAAACCGGTATCATCAAAGATATATCGGAAGTTGGCGGATATCCAGCTTTGTCATACGACCCTGCCAAGGTGCCTGCAGATACAGATGGAGACGGTATGCCAGATGAGTGGGAAAGAAAGTACAAGCTGGATCCTAAAAACCCGAAAGATGGTGCTATGGATACTGACGGTGACGGGTATACCAACGTGGAAGAATATCTCAACGGAACTAATCCTCAGGAGAAAATCAACTACCGGAATCTCGGCAATAACGTTGATACGATCAGTTAAGTATGTCACGAACGAGGTAAGGTCCAATCTGAAGAGAGTGGGGCTTACCTCGTTTATTGCTGACATGAATAGATACCAGCCCTATTTGTGAAAGTATCCCCATTCCTGATCTTCATTCATCTCAGGGTACTTTTCACTTCTGTCTTTCAGTACTGTAAAGGCAAGCCAGATCAATATAATAGGAGAGAATGCGAATAGAACGTATACCAGACTTTCTGATACCTGGATGTGAATGGAAATGATAAAAGCGAGCAAATATAGCGTCGCTATCAAAATTGCTGTTGTTGCTTTCATGGTGATGTTTTACATGAGAACAATCTACAACACGTTCTGTTTCAGGTCTCTGGTACCCATCCGTATGACGGACGCAAGCCTCCCATTGGCATATCGCGGGAATAGCTTAAACGATTATGGCTCTTTGGGCTTTGGAAAAGTCGGTAAAGTTCGCGCAGTAGTGTCCTTAAAACAGAACAAAGTAAGTAAGAATATCGTGAAAAGCTGTCTGGCTTGTACGGGTAATGAAGCAGGCATAGAGACAATTGGTTGTTTTATGGGAGCAAGCTTAAGATTTATTCGCCAGAATTCGTGCAGCTTAAGGACTGTAACGGCTATATTTCAAACATAACGGAAGTCATTTGTTTTATCAATGCGGAACGTTTAATTGGCGCCGTCTTATTCTGTATTTTATGAAGATATATGATGCGATTATTATTGGCTCTGGTCAGGGCGGCACACCTCTGGCAAAAAAACTAGCCAAAGCAGGGTGGAAGACAGCTTTGGTTGAAAAGAGTTATGTAGGAGGAACTTGTGTTAATGTGGGTTGCACTCCTACAAAGACCATGATTGCATCAGCCAAGGCAATCCATACGATCAGACGTGCGGAGAAATGGGGACTAAAAGCAGAACTGAATGAAATTGATATAGACGCTATAATACAACGTAAATCGGATGTGGTAGACCTTTTCCGCGATAGTGCTCAGGACGGTCTGGAAGGAACCGATAATCTTGACGTAATATGGGGTCAGGCTTCTTTCAAGGAAGGAAATATCATAGAAACGAAACTCAATGCAGGCGGCACATCTCTTATAAAGGCTTCAAAGATCTTTATCAGTACAGGCACCAATCCGAATATTCCCAGAATTCAGGGCCTTGAGGAAAGCGGGTACCTTACTTCTACCACGTTAATGAATTTGAGAGAGATACCGAAGCACCTGCTCATCATCGGTGGAGGTTACATCGCTTTGGAATTTGGTCAGATGTACAGGCGCTTCGGCTCTGAGGTCACCATCATAAACCTGGGAGATCGCATACTCGATAATGAGGATGTCGATATAAGCAATGAGGTAAAGAAGCTTTTAGAACTGGAAGGAATAAGTATTATCTGTAATGCGGATACAAAAGCCGTGGAGCGCGAGGGGAACGAGTTGAAAGTCTGGTTCAACGTGGGCCATGACGAGCAGAGTGTTTCATGCAGTCATGTGCTTGTTGCTGCCGGAAGGATTCCAAACAGCGCAAATCTTAATCTGCCTTCTGCAGGAGTGAAGACTGATGATCAGGGATATATTATAGTAAATGAATATCTGGAGACTTCAGCGGGAGGAATATATGCGATAGGAGATGTAAAAGGGGGATCGCAGTTCACGCATGTGGCCTATAACGATCATATTATCCTTCTGCAGAATCTGCTCGAAGGAAAGAGGCTTACAACAAATCGTTTAGTGCCCTACTGTACGTTTATTGACCCGCAGTTGGGAAGGGTTGGGCTAACAGAGAAGGAAGCCCGGTCTCAAGGCTTGAATGTCAAGATTGCCTGCATTCCGATGTCGCGGGTGGCGCGGGCAATCGAAACAGGGGATGAGCGAGGTTTAATGAAGGCTGTGGTAGACGCAGATACCGGGCAGATTTTAGGGGCAGCTATCCTTGGAGAAGAGGGAGGGGAAGTGATGTCTGTTCTGCAGATGGCTATGCTCGGAAAGATAGATTACAGGGCGATTCGGAACATGATGTTTGCTCATCCTTTATACTCAGAATCACTCAATAACTTATTCATGGAATTTGACGGTAAACGCTAATCGCCAGTTGTGGTGTCCGTCGTTTTTGGTTCCACAGGCTGCGGAACGGGTGGATCAGCTGGCGGCGGGGTAGGAGTAGGATCTACGGGCCTTGGCGTATCCTCGGGAAACGGAGTGGAATCAAGTTTACCAGGAGCTTGGCCGGGAGCCGGTATTGGAAGACTATCGGTATCTGTCTTCTTATCATCGATCGTATCCTGTATTATAAAATTAGCTTGTGCGTAGTTTGAATCTATGCTATTTCCCGAGGCGCTGATGCCAAGGGCTAAAGCTAAAGAAGTAGCGGCGGTTAATAATATTTGCGTTTTCATATTCTTGCAGGTATAACTATATACCCCTAAAACCATGCCAGAGCGTCTGTCGGGAATGTTACAATGGTTATTTGCCGCGTTGGAAGAAGAAAGGTATCTTTGGGGTTAGATGAATACGAACAAGTGGCTAAATAGAACATTGAATGATCAATCTGCAAGACAGTTGCAGATTGCAATGGCCGTATTTTGCCGTTTTCTTTCCTCTCAGTATCGTCTTGGAGATTCGTTTTTGAAAAGTAGTAAGGACTTCATTAAGTAAGCCCCAGCCTCTCTTTGAGGTGTGGGGATCTGTTAGTCTTAGCAAATTTCAAACATTTAATCTTAATCAACATGCTTTCCCGGCTTATTATTTGCCTTTCGCTGGCTACAGATCTGTGTATACTGTTGCTGGCTATTTTTTTAGCGAAACCTCTGTGGATTCTGCTGCTTATCATTTTATCTGCTTCCATAAAGGGCTGGTATAAGTACCGCCTTTCAAGCAGGAAGATTGATAGCTTCTTCAGACCAAAGCAGCTGTTCTAGCTGCTGAACAGTGATTGTCCTGACAGGGAACGATATTCTTTGATTTTACCTTTAATAATCATATTATGACAACGACAACAAATCAACCTGTTGATAGTATTGTTCTATCTACGGGTATTTATGACCTTTTGAAAGACCAGATCCGTAGAAGGAAACTGGGTAAGTTTAATGAGGCTAAACTTGAACGTGAGCTTAAACAAGCTACTCAGGTTTTAAGAAAAGATCTGCCTGCTGATGTAGTGACGGTAGACACCCGTGTTACTGTAAAGGAACTTGAGACTGGTGCTGAAACAACCTACAAACTTGTTGCACCGGCCAAAGCCAGAAGAAAACATGAAACGATGTCCATACTGTCGCCCATTGCGGTAGCGATGCTGGGTTATTCTTCGGGATCTCAGGTACAGTGGGAGATGGAAGACGGAATTAAGAGCTACCAGATAGTCGAGGTTGCTCCTTTAAAATAATGCGATGAGTATACCGGTCCATCAGCTGTTCGACTTGGTTATGTCAGCGGACCGGTATACCTATTAATCTTCTGGTCGTTCTTTTGGGGCAGCCATCCTGACAATACGCGGCTGAAATTCCGCTATGACGTCTACCAGATCCTTCTGGGCTTCCATAACCGCATGAATGTCTTTATAGGCCATAGGTGCCTCATCTATATCGCTGCCGATTAAGGTTATGCGTTTGTTGGTAAGTTCCTGGGCTATCAGTGACCTGTCGAGTGTTTTAAACGCAGCGTTACGGCTCATTAGCCGGCCGGCTCCATGGGACGCGGAGTTGATGGCACTTGCGTTACCTTTCCCTCGTACGATAAAGCCAGGAGTACTCATACTTCCCGGAATGATACCGAGGACTCCATCTCCGGCGGGTGTTGCGCCTTTTCGGTGAACCATGACCTCTGTACCATCATCAAGCTTTTCCTTCCACGCGAAATTATGATGGTTTTCAATGCGTAGAATGGGTTGATGATTTAAAGCTTTTGCTATCTTGTTATGGATCTCATGGTGGTTGGCGCTGGCATATTCACCGGCAAGGTTCATTGCGATCCAGTATTCATGTCCCTCTTCCTTATCCAGATCAAGCCATGCCAGGTGTTTTGCCTGAGCGGGAAGTCGCGTTTTATCCATTGCTACTTTCGAATAATGGTTTGCTATGTTTCCTCCGAATCCGCGAGATCCTGAGTGGGATAATAACGCGAGATAAGTACCTGCCCGTAAGCCGTCGATCTCATCTGACCTCACCTTGAGCTCTCCCCATTCGACGAAATGATTACCGGTGCCTGAGGTGCCAAGCTGTGCATACGCTTTGTCTCTCAGATCGCGGATGACCTTGGTTTCTTTCCACGTACTCTTGTCAAAGAGGGAGGTGTCAAAATGAGTTTTCGTAGTGCCGCCCATTCCGAAGACGGTATGTTTCATCAGAAGGCTTTTGAGCATGTCTTTTTCTTTATCGACTGTGGTGGAGGGTAAGTCGAAAATGCTCAGGCACATTCTACAGGCTATATCAACACCAACGGCAAAAGGAATGATTGCGTTCGGGCTGGTAGCCAGGACTCCTCCAATAGGCAGGCCATAACCCTGATGTGCATCCGGCATCAGCGCACCGGCAATAGAAACAGGTAATTGCATCGCTGTTTCCATTTGGGTTAAGGCACCTGATTCGATGTGTTCGGCACCAAAGATGGGATAATGGACAGTTTCTGTTTTGAGAGGGATCTCTGTGGATTGGTTAAGTTCAAAGCTACCTCTTTGCTTGATAAGAGAGATCCGTTCAGCGAGCTCTCTGAACTTGCCGATGTCGGAGTTCATGAATGCCGCCGGATCAGCGATCAGCTTTCCGAGATTGTCGATGATCTGTACCTTCGTCATCGCATGATGTTTCAGTAGCTTGTTGGCTTCGCGACTGAAGTCTGCCAGTAATTGTGTATCTTCAATTCCAAGAGCCTTAAGCTCATTGTTGCTTATCTTGACTTTCCCCATCCTTGTTGATTTTAATTTACGCAACTTGCTTTTGGAAGCAAGTTGATTTACTCAACATCTGCTGATGGGTTATAACATCTGGGATTCTAATCAGTTTGCCGTTTTTCTGCCGCATAATCAGCCTCAAATACCATGTGGATATAAGCTATGTTCAGGAACGGGCGCACACCTTTTTCTTTAAATCCCATACGCTCATAGAATTTCTTCGCCTTGGGATTATCGGGATTAACTAAAAGGCCGATATGACGATGTCCGAGTGCTATCCCTGTTTGAATGCCAGCTTCTAACAGTTGGGTGCCTATGCCGTGTCCCTGCTTGTCGGGAGAAACACCGATTGTATCAATATAGAACTCTCCCCCAGCTGTTTCACCTTCGATGTTTTCTGCTGCAATTCCGCGTAAATTCAAGTAATCTAAGATTGGTTGTCTGAGCGTGTGCAAACTGGCGCCATCGTAGGCTGTCAGGGATCCGCAGATTCTGTAATTATCTTCAAATACCAGCGTATTTTGGTAGCTGTACTGATTATCCGGCAAGCGGATGAAGTGCTCCAGAAAGGCAAGCTCTGAATACGGATCGGCAGATCCCGTGAGCTTTGATACGACTTCTGCCATGGCCTGCATCATGAGATTTGCGATTGCTTGACTGTCTGTATGTACCGCTTTCCTGATCATGTGGTATAATACATAAAATCTGAAAGAGAATGATGGTATTTTTTGATATTATTGTTTTCTGTTCTCTTATGCCATAATGAATAGAAAGAAATTTATCTCCTCCTTGCTCACTGTTGGTGCGGTCAGCGCTACCATTCCTGTCTTGGCTGAAACAGACTTTACGGGTAAGTCAAAAGCAAAACGGCGGGTGAAAACTCCTCCGTATCTAAATGAAGGAGACATTATCGGCGTTACCAGTCCGGCCGGCTACATCAGCCTGGAGGCTATTGCTCCTTCAGTGCAGTTGATGGAAAGCTGGGGCTTTAAAGTGAAAATAGGGGAGAGTGTGGGGAAAAGGGACTACACGTATGGAGGTACGGATAGTGAACGTAAAGATGATCTTCAGCGGATGCTGGATGATCCGGATATTAAAGCTATTATGTGTGCCCGGGGAGGCTATGGACTGGTCAGGATAGTAGACCAGCTAGAACTTTCCAAGCTTGAAAAATCACCGAAATGGGTGATCGGTTTCAGTGATGTAACGGTTTTACATGGACATATTAACCGCATTTGTGGGATTGCTACCATTCATTCCAAGATGTGTAATAGTTTTCCGGCGGACTGGTCATCAGCTAGTCCTGTACAGGTTTCAACTATAATGTCTATAAAAGCCGCTTTGACGGGCATGACAATGGAATATACAGCACCGCGTGCTCTGTCAAACCGTTTGGGTAGTGCAGAAGGTGTTCTGGTTGGCGGGAATCTAAGTATTATTGAAACGCTCGCTGGAACGGCATCAGACCTGAATACTTATGGAAAACTATTGTTTCTTGAAGATACCGGTGAGGAACTGTATCGTCTGGACAGGATGTTCTGGAATCTCAAACGTACCGGTAAGCTTGAGGATTTAGCGGGGTTGATCGTTGGTGGATTCAAGCTTAAAAAGGAGGACCTGGGAAGTGAGTTCGGTAAGTCGATCTATGAAATTGTAATGGAGAAGGTTGGAGAGTATAAGTATCCGATATGTTTTGATTTCCCGGTCGGACATCAGGTGAATAATTTCGCCCTAAGATGCGGGATGAAGCACAGGCTGGAGGTGAGTATTGAGGGCTCAAGCTTGAAGTCAATATAAAAGCGGACACAGGTTAATTTTGTTCTGCCTGTATCCGCTTAAGAGTATTATTTAACGTCGATAGTTGTTTCCACTGCTTTTAACCATGGTGAGGAAAACCGAACTTTCACTTGTCCGGCTTTACCTGTAGCCTGAATATAGCTGAGGATCTTGCCATGGTAGACACGATGGATGTTATCGGTATAATCAGACATGTCGGTGTTATTGCTTGCTTCCAGAGCCAGCAGAGTAGCAGGTCCTTCTACCTCGCATGTTACCTCGTTATCTGATAACAGTACCTGGATGCCGTCTTCGTCTACTACCTGAACATAAATCTGAGCCAGTCCACGATCTTTGCTGATCGATTTCTCGCCCGTCTTAATCGTCAGTGCGTAGGGCTGCCTGGATGAATTTAACGTGTAGCGTGAAACTTCCTGATTGTTTTTGTCCAGTGCAACGGCCTCTAGTTTGCCAGCAGTATATGGAATATCCCAGGAGATGATTCCATACTGGTCATTATATGGTTTTTGTTCACCGATTTCTTTTCCGTTTAACAGGAGCTTTGCACTTACAGTATTGGTGTAGCAGACTACGCGGATTTGCTGACCATCCTGATAGTTCCAGATAGGCCAGGCATCCATAGATGGCTCGTCGTTTGATCGTCTTTTGGATGTTGGAACAGGGTAGGTACCGGCATAGACCATAGGTTTTTCTGACCATAGGGATTGGCGGAAAAAGCCTCTCGGCTTGATGAAGCCTCCGAAATCAAGCAATCCTGAATAAAATCCACGTGATGGCCATGCTCCTGATTCTCCAAGGTAATCAATTCCGGTCCATAGGAACTGACCGAATATATGTTCGTTGTCTCTAACTGCCTTCCAGGCAGCATGATCATGGCGGTTTTCACTGCCATATATTACGCGCTTAGGATATTTTTTATGATCGGAGTTGTAGTTGCTTTCGGTATAGTTGTAGCCGGCGATATCCAGAGCGCCGGGGTATTCAGTTTCGTTTGACATGGCCACACCTGCCAGTCCAGCTGTTACCGGGCGTGAGTGGTCATGTTGTTTAACAACGGCAGCGAGACGTTTAGCAATTACTCCCAATTCCATAGCATCAGGTGCGTCTTTTTTGAATCCGCCGTACATTGCCTGTGTAAAACCACTGGCTTTTGTTCCTGCCAGGATAGGATGGGAGTAAGGGTCATTAGGATAATCTACCTCATTTCCAATGCTCCAGGCAAATACAGAAACGTGGTTTCTGTCGCGCTTTACCATATCAGCCAGATCTCTTTCTCCCCATTCCTCAAAGAAGTCAAAGGTTCCCTGGTATCCCGGGGCGCCTACATTCCAGCCTTCAAGCCATTTACGTTTGGGGAATCTCCACTCATCAAACGCTTCATTCATGACTAAAAGACCCAGTTCATCACATAATTGATATAGATCTGGTGCCTGTGGATTGTGGCTTGTTCTGATGGCGTTCACGCCGAGTTCTTTTAGTGTTTTGAGTCGTCTTTTCCATACTTCGCGGGGTACGGCAGAACCGAGAGCTCCGGCATCATGATGCAAACAGACGCCTTTCATTTTCATCCACTCATTGTTGAGGGCAAAGCCTTTATTGGGATCAAAAGTGAATGTGCGGAATCCGGTTTTAGTGGTGCTTTGGTCGATTATCTTTCCGCTTTTGGTAACGGTGGTTATTAATGTATAAAGATTGGGATTGTCGATGCTCCATAGTCGCGGATTGCTAACCTTGAGTGACTGGCTGATTTTACCTTTGCTTTTAGCAGAAACTTTCAACGTCTTGCTTCCTTTGGAAACGGATCTGCCTTCGGGTGAGAACAACTCGTTGGTGATGGTGACAGAGGAATTAGCGTCGTCTTCATTGTCAATTTCGACATCGACATTCAGGGAAGATTGTTGTTTATCGACAGCGGGATAAGTAAATACTCCCCATTGTGCAATATGTGTAGGGTTAGCATAGACCAGATATACATCGCGATAAATTCCCGAACCTGTGTACCATCTGGAGTCAGCAGACTGGCTGTGGTCTACCTTTACAGCAATAGTGTTTTCCTTCCCATAGGAGATGTAGGGTGTGATGTCATACATAAACGATATATAGCCGTTTGGTCTCTTTCCGATAGACTGACCGTTGACGAAAACTTCGCTACGGTTATATACGCCCTCAAAGTAAAGATATACCTTTTGGTTCTTCATTGAGACCGGTATTGACAAGGCCTTACGGTACCATCCTATGCCGCCGGGCAGATATCCCGTAGCACTGGCGAGAGTGGGACTAAGTTGTGATTTTACGGACCAATCGTGGGGAACGTTAACTGTTTGCCACTTGCTGTCATCGAATCCGGGCTTTGCAGCGTCGGGTGAGGGTTGAAGGCTAAACTTCCAATCGGCGACGATCTTTTCAGGTTTACCGAAAGAAACCTGAGCAGAAGCGATACATGACAAGCAAATTGAAAGCGCTAAAAGACAAAGGAATTTCATGGATTAATTGGTTTATACAGTGTGACACAAATATCCTATAAAACCTTTATCAGCGAGGGGGGTATATCGTATAAAATGGGGGGTATATGAGTTCTATGTGCGTAGATGCGCTATATAGGCCGCTTTTAACCATCTTTTGCAGGTAAAGAATCGGCGGATTTTCAATCCGCCGATATGTGGAAATTACTCTGCCTGTTGTTCAGGAGCCTTACCAATCAAATCCATAAATTGATCAAGCTTTGGAGTGATGATGATCTGTGTGCGTCTGTTTTTAGCTTTTCCTTCATTCGAATTATTGTCTGCGATCGGGTTGTATTGTCCACGTCCACCGGCAGTCAAACGTTTAGGATCCACACCATAATTATTCTGCAAAGCCTGCACGACAGAAGAGGCTCTCAACGCACTGAGATCCCAGTTATTGCGAATGTTTGGCTGCGAAATGGGTACGTTGTCTGTATTACCTTCTATAAGAACATCATAATTGCTATAGTCTTTAATGATTTTTGCTATTTTGCTCAGGGTTTCACCTGCGGCGCTCGATATCTCGTAGCTTCCAGATTTGTAGAGCATATTATCAGACAGAGAAATATAGACAACGCCTTTCAGTACCTGTACGTTTACGTCTTTCATCTCCTGCTGGCTGAGAGATCGGGTTAGATTGTTAGTGAGTACCAAATTTAATGAGTCGCTCTTATTCTTGGTATTTACTAGTTGCTGGATGTACTTGTTCGAGCTGTTAATTTCATCTACGAGTTTTGAAATATTGACGTTGCCCTGGTTACTGGAATTTAAACACTTGTTGAGCGCATCCTGCAAAGATCTTAGGTTGGCCTTCTCTGAGGCTAGCTGTTCTTCGAGACTTTTTACTCTGTTGCCAGCCACTGCCAGGTTTCTTTCGGTGAGCAAATATTTCTGACGAACTTCGCGAGTATCGCTTTCTAACTTATTATAACTGGTTTGCAAACTGTTATATTTTTTGTTGCTTACACATCCCTGGAGTACAACTGATAAAATCAGTCCTGCCATAATGGATAATCGGGTTTTCATATACTTTACCTTTAAATAGTTTAACAATAGCTTATTAACTGATATTTAAGGTTAAATGTTTATGTCGGTAAGTATGTGCTTGTAAATCAGTCTATAAGTTTACCGCTTCTATCCACTTTCTTGCCATCAGCTCATGGCCGGCAGGCATGGGATGGACGCCGTCCCAGATCCAATAATCTGCAGGTGCGTGTTTTAGTGCTTCATTAAAATATGTCTGATAGGGGATATAGATGGCGTTAAATTCTTTGGCAAGAGCTTTTGCAGCAAGCTGTCGTTCTGAGATCTTTTCGCGCCATTTGTCCCAGTTTGCTTTTATTTTTCCGACAGGGAGTATGAAAGGTTCGCCTATGACTAGTTTTGCATGAGGGAGCCAGGTTTTTGTATCAGATAACAGGCTTCTGTAGTTTGATGCATAAGAACTGGTTGTAAAGCCGCTTTTGCCGTCAATTTCGGCGCTTGTGTCGTTGACACCCACCAGTATACTGACGATATCAGGCGATAAATCCATCGTATCAGTCTGCCATCTGTTGATCAGGTCGGGAACGGTGTTTCCACTGATTCCCCGGTTGAAGAACTGAAATTTCATAGATGGCTTTTCATAACTTAAGCGGCTGGCGATGATAAAAGCATATCCATGGCCCATAACATGATTCCAGTCCTGATTCCTGCTCCTTGCACCATCAGTGATGGAGTCGCCCTGAAAGAGAATCTTAGCGCCTTTGGCCGCGCAGTTGGTCCGGGCACTATAACCAGCAAACGCGTTTGACTCTAACAGCGATACGGTGCTCAAGACTACTGATGCTTTAAGGAAATTTCTTCGGTTGATGCTCATCGTTGTGTCGATTTTCGTCGAATTTAAGCTTTGACTTGTTTTCAAACAAACTTTGATGCTGGTTTCATGTTTAGCTACTAAAACCGAATGATATGAATGGATTTTTCAAGACTTTAATAGCCGGCTATGGAGCAAAAAAATTGGGCGGTGGCTGCTTATCAACTATCGCAATATTCGTAGTTATCTATATGTTGCTGGGTCAATGTAATTGATTGAGCATTCTACGCATTTGAGAATACAAAGTTTTTGGGCACCATGATGTGCCCAAAAATATAAGCAGGTAAAAAAATGTCCTCATGGTTTAAGGATGCGGGAAGCAGAATAATTCCATAAGGATCAGGCGTCTTTTGTCGAACCTTTGTTCCAATCCATCTTTGCGGACAAGTACATCATAATAGCTACCGTGATAAATAATCCTATACTTCCAAAGATCAGTGCAAGGTCCTGCAATTGAATAATTACAAATATAAAAACGTAAAAAGTGGTGAGGATACTTCCAAAGATTAGTGCAGGCCTCCTGTTTTTTAGAAGCATGGTAATAAAGGTGCTGATCAGCAGCACTGTAGATATAGATGCTACAAGATACGCACTATTGAATCCGATTCGTTCGCTGAACGCAAGTAGCAGGGTATAATAAATGGTCATGGCAGCTCCTATAAGGACATATTGCAGAATGTGTACCTTCTTTTTATTCAAGAGTTCGGTAAAGAAGAGTGACAGAAACGTTAAAAGAATAATTAAAAAAGAATACTTGGCACTGCGCATGGTCTTCTGATATTGGTCTATCGATAAGAGAAATTTAACGCCGAAATATGCATCGTCGATTTTAGTATTCTTAGCGATAGTTTCAGTCTTGGGTAATTCAGCAATCTCGATTCTGGTGTCTAATTGCGTATTATCCGCTATCCACTGCTGAGAATAAGGACGGTTGAAGAAGGGAATATTCCATTCAGCGCTAAATCCGTCTTTGTTGATTTGTGGGTTTTCCGGTAGATATCTTCCAGTAAAACTTGGATCTTTCCATACTCCCTGAATTTTTACTTGAGTGGTTTTTCCAAGATGGAGAAAGTTCAGTTCTGTGCTACCTCGTAGGTCAAGGCTGAATTTAAATGGTAAAGCTGTATTCCTGTCGTTACTCAGGTTGGGAAGAATTATCAGATTGTTGCTGAAAAGTTGAAGGGATGTAAAATCCGGTTCAACAGCATACCTGCGATCTGCAAGCTGAATCATAGGGTTGTTTTTCAATCCTTTTAGATCACTGAGTCCTATCGCTACCCGCGCTTTATCCCATAAGATCCGATCAGGATTAATCCCTGATTTTTCCAGTTCGAGAGGACTGAAGCTCCCCGAAACATTCAGCTTAGCATTATACACTACGGCATCGAAGATTCCCCTGTGGCGTATTTCCGGATCGACTTCAGCCTCTATATTCAGTTCTTCGGGAAGAATATATACGTTTGTCAGGACATCTTCGCGTGAGACTTTCCCTGAAGCATCAGTGACTTGCCTTGAGGTCTGATAGGGGAGGATCATGACGGGTCCCTGCAGTAACTGGCTTGAAGACCATTTATCTGATATGTCTCTAAGTACTTCTTCCTGACGGGTTTGTCGTTCCCTGATTAAGCTTTGAATCCATTCTGACGGGATAAGAAGGAGGATAGTTAGGAAGCCAATGATTGCTAGTTTGAATAAAGCTGAATCTGCGGCCCAGCTCACAAGTCCGTTGATTTTTTCAGGTTGATTTTCCATGTTTAGTATTTAAAGTACTTTGTATTTCAAAGTAGTGATATAAAAAAAATTATTTCTTTTGATTCTTAATTAAATTTTCCAGCGCTTGAAGATGTTTTAAGAAAGCATCCCGACCGCTTTTGGATACTACATATTGCGTATTAGGCTTGCGTCCAACAAAACTTTTAATGACGGTTATGTATTCTTCTTTCTCAAGAGCTTTCAGGTGAGAAGCAAGGTTTCCATCTGTTGCAGCCAGCAGTTCCTTCAGAGAGTTGAAATCGTAACTTTCATTGGCTACCAGCACACTCATTATCTGGAGTCGTAACCTGTTTTCAAAGGCTTTATCAAATTGTTCCAGGGAGATCTTCACTGCTTATATTTGAAGTGCATGATGAAACCATAGAAAATGTGAAGTATACCGAAACCGATGGTCCAGAACATCAAACCGTAACCAGGGATGAAAGCGCAGATTAGTCCCAGTAAGATCTCAAAGAGTCCGAGCCATTTTACATCTGAGAAAGTATAGTGACTGCCGGAGACTAGGGCCAGGCCGTAAAATATAAGACAAGCCGGAATGATTAACGAGTATTCACCACGCAGTAAAAGAATGGTAGTAAAGATCCCTCCGGTTAACAAGGGAATCGCCAGGTTGGTCAGTAATCGTTTGCTGCCTGGGTGCCAGGATGGCTCGCCTTTTTTCCTCGATTGGCGTAAAGTCAAAATAAGGCACGTGGTTATCGATAGGAAAAGCACCACAATGGCAATTAACGTTAATTGAGGAACGATGCCCGCATTTAAACTATATTCATTAGAGGTATCCAGTCTGCTCTCCTGTGATCGCAAAAGTCTTTGAGCAAAGAATGCACCACCCAAGGCGTATACACCAGCCATAACACCTGAAAGTCCACTTAGAGAAATGAACTTCGACGACCGCTCCATAAGAGATCTTATGGAGGAGAGTTCTGAATAAATACCGTCTTCTTTCATTAAAGTACTTTGTATTGCAAAGTAAGATAATATTTTATGAATTTGCAAGCGATAGAGATAATATTCTGAAAGCTTTATTGTATTTTCTTCATTTCCGGATTATAAGTGAAATACGTTTCATTAGCATATGTTCCAGAGGGATGAATGGCAATGGCCTTGCAGCTATTGTTAACAAACTCGCCACCTATGCCCTGAGATTTGGAGTCATAAAGTTTAGTCGTATCGCCTGAGGACGAAACAGCGTATTGAGCTCTTAATTCCGCGTCGGGATATGCTGATTTAAAACCCGACAAGCTGCAGCCCACAGAAATTCCATCTGCAGTCTCGAAGTTGGACGCTGTTGTTCTAATCTGTTTTACGTCTTTAGCGATCATATTACTGTCTTTATAGGCTGAATAGATTGAAAGCTCAGTTTCTTTTTGAGTAGAGGAATCTTTATCGTACCAGATTCCCCATGCCTTGCCCATAGCTGCATCTCCGGCATCAGGCTTCCGTAAGATGCCCGCAACAGCTTGCATATCTTGCCCCAGGTAAATTTTGCCGAGTGATTTGCCAGGTACGATGAGCCTCGCTTCATCAACCGACGAAATCTGTGCACTATCGGTTTGGACAACCTTAGAATCAGAAGAACCGGATTGGCAGGCCGTAATAGAGGCCACCGCGAACAAAAGTAAAAAAGGTAAAAGTTTCATATTTCTACAACAGAAGAACCCGATTTTCTGTTTGAATCACCAGTATAAGCATACATCCTATCATATAAACTGAAATAGAATCATCATCTTTTCTACATTTGCAGGCGTGCCAGCCAAATCAAATATGCCGCAAAAGAAACGCCCTGTTCAAAAGGGTAGAAGGATTAATAGGACCAGAGCAAAGAAGAAACAAAAGTCATCTTGGCCATTGACTTTGAAAGTTGTAATTGCAGCAATGGTTCTGGTCATGTTTTCGCCCTTTTATTACGGTTATGTTTTAAAGATATTTACTTCTTCCTGGCAATGGATCAAAGATATAGGCGAAGACCCTTTCTATCGTACTTATTCCAAGTTCGATATTAATATTCCCAAGGGTTATGCTATTCATGGCATTGATGTTTCTTATGCGCAAGGACAGGTAGACTGGCACAAAGTAAGGGCGATGAAAGACGATGATGTGTCGGTTACATTTGCGTTTATAAAGGCAACTGAGGGACTATTAACCGTTGATCCTTATTTCAAAAGGAATTGGCGTGAGGCTGCAAAAACAGGTATCATCTGTGGAGCTTACCATTATTTCAGGCCTATGAAAAGCGGAAAACAACAGGCTCGTTTTTTCCTCCAGACGGCCAGCATGGAACATGGGGATCTGCCACTTGTTGTGGATGTAGAAACCCTTGACGGTAAAAGCCCCCAGGTAATGCGCAAGGAGCTGCGAGCATTTGTAGAGCATATCCAGGCAAAAACAAAAGTTAGACCAATTATATACTCCGGACTAAGCTTCTATCACGATTATCTTCAGGGGTATTTTGATGATCATATCTTATGGATCGCTCATTATCATCAGAGTGAACTTCGAGTAAGGAAGCAAGGGACCTGGCATTTCTGGCAGCACTCTGATAGGGGTAAAATCAATGGTATAAACCATGCTGTAGACTTTAACGTTTTTAACGGCGACAGTTCCTCATTTAGAAAGTTGCTGATAAGAAAATAGTTGAAAAAAGATTCATCTCGCACATGAAAAGACTATCGTTCAAAATGCAATGAGTTTAAAAGTTTACAACAGCTCCGCCGTCGACAGGTAGCAGAACTCCCGTAATATATCTTGCCGCATCAGAAGACAGGAATATCACAGCATGACCAATATCCGCCGGGGTACCAAAACCAGGCATTGCTATTCTGTTAACGATTTTCTCTTTTCTGGCAGGGTCAGCATCAATCGCTTTAAAGAACATAGGTGATTCGATCCAACCGGGGGCGATAGTATTGATACGAACGTTGTACTTTGAATATTCGGTCACAAGGCCGTTCATTAAACCAGAGAGAGCAGATTTGGAGGTTCCATAAGCAATCACTTTGTCGACCCCAAAGATGCCGGCCATCGATCCAATAAGTATGATAGAACCACTGCCTCGTTCAATCATCTTGCTGGCACACGCTCTTGTCAAAGCAAAGACTGAAAGGAGGTTAGTATTCAGAATTTTAGCAAAGTCCAGATCAGTGGTTTCCTGTGCCGGTCTTTTTAAATGTACTCCTGCGTTGTTGACCAGAATATCAATAAACCCAAACTCTTCCATAATAGAAGCAACCAGAGAAGGGATCTTGTCTTTATCTGTTATATCGAACACTATATAAGATGCTTGATCGCCAAGTTCTGCAACCGCACCTTTTAACACCTCTTCTCGTCTTCCCGTGATGACAACACGAGCTCCGGCGCTAATTAGGGCTTTACTTATCCCCAAACCTATTCCCGTACCTCCACCTGTTACCAAGGCTAACTTTCCCGAAAGAGAAAAAATTTCCAGGTTCATATTAAAGTTGTATTTGAGTCAAACAATCATCCATAAAGCTGAATCCCCATCCTGGTCCTTCATGCGGAAAAGCAAACCCATCCTTAATCTGCATCGGGTGATCAATAAGAGGGTCAATCCAGTCAAAGGATTCTACGCCGACACCGTTAGGGATAGAGCATACCAAAGGAACATCATAGTCTTTATAATAGTGAGGAAGGACTGGGATGTGGTAACTGTTTGCAAGTGCCGCACTTTCCCGCCATGTTTCAACGCTGCCTATTCTTAGGAGATCCGGCTGCCAGATATCGATTGAGCGGTCTTTCAGTAGCTGTTTTAATGCAAGACTGTCATACTCACGTTCACCCATAGCCAGTGATATTCCGGTTTGCTCTTTCAGGCTTTTATACCCATCAAAATCCTGGTGATTCAGCGGTTCTTCAAACCAAAATATGTCCAGTTCCCGGGCTGCGCGGGCAAGCTGTATTGCTGATGGTAAAGTCATCCCCTGGTTGGCATCCATCATAATGTTTACTTCATTTCCTACAGCATTACGAACGAGTTTTATACGTTCAAGATCTGTACGCCAGTCCGGTGAGCCAACCTTGATTTTAACAGCTTTAAAGCCCCTGTCCACGTATCCTGATACCTCTTCGATCAGCTCGTCAATTGAGTAGGATATCCAGCCACCACTTCCGTAGATAGCACATTTATCCTTATAAGTCCCTAACAATCTTCCAACTGGTTGATTCAGATACTTACCCCAGGCGTCCCACATGGCAATATTAACAGCCGCCTGAGCCCAGCGGTTTATACCCTGGTTTCCAAAATACTCAGATAAACCGTCGAGCTTTTCTGAAACACGCCCCATTTCGTTCACTGTGAAACCCTTAATAGTTGGTAACAGATCTCTGAATGCGCCCTGTATAGCATTCGGTGAATACTGAAACGATAATAGATAGGCCTCGCCTATAATACCATTTTCCAGTCTTAACCTTAAAACCAAAAATGAAATTTCATGTAAAGTGTGGGTCGCATCAGCTATTGGCTTTTTAAGCTGTGCCTTGGTTTTATATAGACTGTAGTCTTTTATGTTAATTGACGAGCTCATGGGTTTTTTATTCAAAGAACGTGAGGAGAATAAAAGATTTAAAGCCATTTTTGGCTAATTTGTCACCACTTTTGACCCGGTATGAGTTTAAGAAAAAAGGTATTTGTGCATCTGGACTCGGGCAGAGGCTACAGTCGAGATCTTTTAAGAGGTATTTATGCATTCAACAATGCGGTGAGTCGCTGGGAAATTGTATATGAACCAGCATATTTTCTTAAAAACGCTCCTAAAAGGAATAGCCTTGATATTATCCAGGTATTGAAACCTAATGGTTGCATACTCGAGTTTGCAGAGAACATACCCGAGCTTGAGAAGATGAACATTCCCATTGTTCAGATTACATCGGCGGGTCTATACGAAAATATTCCCAGGGTAGTAGGTGATTATGAATCGGATGCGAAAATGGCGGCAAATTACTTCAGACACAAGGGATTTAAAAATATGGCATTCTTTGGGATTGACGGATTGATCTGGTCTAGTGATCGTCAAGCAAGTTTGGAGAAATGTGCAGCGGATTTCGATATCGGTTTCCACTCCTTTCTACTAAAAGGCAACGAGTCTGACGTTCTTTCCCATAATTTTGAGGAGCTCATTGTATGGTTAAAGCGGCTTCCAAAACCTATCGGCATATTATGTTGTAACGATGATTTCGGGCAAATACTGGTCAATTCCTGTTCTTTAGCCGGACTTAAGATACCGTATGAGATTGCAGTACTTGGTATCGACAATGACGAATTGATCTGCAATATATGTTATCCCAATCTGTCGAGTATTGCCAGAAATCACCAAAGTACTGCAAATGCGGTTTGTGGTATGCTCGATGAAATGATGAATGGGATGGAGCATAAGGGGAAAGTAATTGTTACTGAGGCATTGGAAATCATAGAAAGAAGTTCTACAGATACGGTTGCTACGGTCGACAAAGTTGTGTCGGAGGCAATAGCTTACATATCCAGAAACTTACACCAGCCAATCGATGTAACAGCAGTTGCCGAATACAGCAGCCTATCAGTAAAGGCGTTGAATAAAAAATTCAAATCAGTAACTTTAAATACTGTCTATGAGGAAATCCAATTTCGAAAACTATCTCGTTTTAAACAGTTGCTACTGGCGAATAAGAGTGTTAAAGAGATTGCTTTCGAACTCGCTTTTCAAGATTCAAGTCATGTCAGCAGATGGTTTGCTAATTTGGAGGGGTTGACTCCAACTGAATGGAAAAAAAGAGTATCCTGATACTGCAGTAAATTTGTTTGACTACCCTGATTACCTGTTCTGATTTTAGATGACTTAGGTTTGTGCAAAAATGATTCTGATTTATCATTCATTGCTTAATCTCAATAACGAAAGCTTTCAATTCAGCCATCTTTCCGTCCTGAAATCGCCATATGTCACAGTAAGAATAATCGACCATTCTTTTTTCTTCATTCTTCAAGCTAATTCTGCCGATAGCTGTGACAAATTCGCCTTCGGCAATTAAGTTTTCGACCATGAACTTTGGTGACTCAAGATAGTAGGCCGTGGCCATAGTCTGTTTTAAGTCAGTGATTCTTAACCATTCCTTGTGGCATACAAGCCCTGGTGCATGGCTCAGATTGTGTTTGGTATTCAGACAAAGGGCCACTTGGTATTCTCATCTGTATCGTATCAACTCTTTGTGACCTGATGATTAGTTTGTTAAATTCTACACAATTTTATCTGCCATTGGTTATCAATCAAAGACAGTAGCAATCGCTAAGAAATGGATAAAGAAATAAAGGGTGAAGACCTCAAAATAGAATTGCGTACACTTACGAAAGACGATTACCTGGGCCTAAAAGCGTCTATGATTGAAGCCTACTCCGAATGGGAAGGTGCTTCCTTTTGGGGTGAAACACATATTAGTAAACTAGTAGAAATCTTTCCAGAAGGGCAAATCTGTATATTGGTAAACGGAGCCATTGCAGGATGTGCATTATCTTTGATTGTGAACTATGATCAGTTCGGCGACAATCATACGTATACACAGATTACCGGGAACTACTCATTCTCGACTCATAATCCCAAAGGGGATGTGCTATATGGTATTGACTTTTTTGTTCATCCCGATTTTCGGGGCATGCGAATAGGAAGGAGGCTATACGATGCCCGGAAAGAAATATGTGAGCGGCTCAACCTGAGGGCCATTATTGCTGGCGGGCGTATTCCTAAGTATAAGGATTATGCAGAGAGCCTTACTCCCAAAGCCTACCTGGAAAAGGTTAAGGGAAAAGAAATACATGACCCTACTTTGTCATTTCAACTTGCGAATGATTTTCACGTCAGGAAAATATTAAAAGGATATTTACCGGGCGATACCCAATCGCTAGAATACGCCTCGTTACTAGAGTGGAATAACATTTATTACAACGAGGAGGAAGCAAATATTAATTCCAAAAAATCCATAATTCGGTTAGGTCTTGTACAATGGCAAATGAGGCCGTTCCCCAATCTGGAGTCTCTATGCGAGCAGATTGAGTTCTTTGTAGATGTGGTCAGTGACTATCAAAGCGATTTTATCTTGTTTCCCGAGCTTTTTAATGCTCCCTTAATGACGGCATATAATCATTTAAGTGGGGCCGAAGCGATGCGGGAGATTTCAAATTTTACTATTCCGCTCAGGGATAAGTTCATGGAGTATGCCATCAGCTACAATATCAACATCATCACTGGAAGCATGCCATATCTGGAAGACGGAGTGCTGCAAAATGTGGGTTACCTTTGCCGCCGGGATGGCTCGTATGAGATGTACCGAAAGATCCATTTAACACCTTCAGAGCAAAGTGCATGGGGCATGGTCGGGGGAGATGCTATCAGTACTTATGATACGGATTGTGGTAAAATCGGTATTCTCATTTGTTATGATGTGGAGTTTCCCGAACTGCCCAGGCTGCTTGCAGAAGACGGAATGCAGATCCTATTTGTACCCTTTATGACAGATACGCAGAATGGATACACCCGCGTCAGATGTTGCGCACAGGCTCGGGCAATAGAGAATGAATGCTATGTTGCTATTGCCGGAAGCGTAGGGAACTTGCCGAAGGTGCATAACATGGATATTCAGTATGCTCAGTCTGCTGTCTTTACCCCATCTGATTTTTCCTTTCCAAGCAATGGGATCAAAGCGGAGGCAACGCCTAATACGGAAACTACGCTCATTGCCGATGTGGACGTTGACTTATTAAAGGAGTTGCATAGCTTTGGTGCGGTCAGAAACCTTAAAGACAGGAGGTTAGATATTTATAAGATCGTTAGTAAGAACAAGAAGTGATTTCTGACTTCATGTTCTTACTAGTAATGAAGGCGCCAGCTTGGACTTTTACTTATTTCCGTCGATATACTCCTTTAAATCTGTTATACTCTGTAATCCAAGAGCTGATGCATCCTGCTGTCTCATCATCAATGCATAGGTGTTATTAAACCCCATTGGCTTAAGCCAGGTTAATCCATATCTGTATTCAAATTCTGTCTGCACATATTTGAATACCTCATCACGATCAGACATTATTCTGTCAATGATTGATGAAGCAGGCTTCAGGATGACGAGAAAACCCGTACCTGTATATTCGGGATAAAGATCGATCTGGTTATTTGTAAGCGCGTCAAAACATATTTTGGTACCGCCGAGTCCTGTCTTTGTTTCTACTTTAAATTCCGTGTTTCCCTCGATCAGCATCCTGTAGATTTCTGTCAGGATATACTGTTCTCCAAAGATTTTGCAGCCAATGCGAATAGTAGCCTTACTTCCATTTTGCGGCGGCCTGTAAAGTCCCGTCTTTTTAAGGAACTTCCTGGCTACCCACTCTGGACTACGCTTCAGAATGTCTGTCTGGTAGTTCAGGTCTGTCATCGTCGAATCGCTGATCTTCCCGGCAATCAGGTTCAATGTTTCTTCCAGCTCGGGGTACTTCTTTAGTATATCCGAGCGGACCAGGGGAGCAGCGAAGTATGGCGGGAAAATGGTTTTGTCATCTTTGAGGGTTATCAGATCATACGCTTTCAATCTACCATCCGTGCTATATCCGCCGATCACGTCAAGTTTTTTCTCGTAAAGAGCTTCATACATAACTGCGTCGCTAACGACGACCGAAGAAATGTTCAGTTTGTAGTGTGATTTCAGGCCCAGGTATCCATCCGACCTTCCCATAAACTCAGGTTCAAAACCGGCCAGTAAGCCTGTGCCCGTCGAAGGAATGATATAGAAGCAGGAAAGCAGCATGAAAACAAAAGGAAGCACCAGAATACCCTTTCCGATACTTTCGGGTTTTCGCTGCTGAATTCTTCCAAGTAGGAAATCGAATAATATCGCCAGGAGAGCAGCAGGTATTGCCCCCGCCAGGATCATGTTTGTATTATTCAGCGCAATACCACCGAAGATAAATTCACCCAGACCTCCGCCGGCTATATAGGCGGCAAGTGTGGCAACTCCAACGTTAATTACTGTTGCTGTTCTTATGCCGGCGAGAATTACAGGCATTGCCAGTGGGATTTCAACCTTAAACAAGATCTGCTTATCGGTCATCCCCATTCCTCGGGCTGCATCCCTCACTGCTTCGTCTATTCCCTTAATTCCTGTGTAAGTATTTCGGATTATGGGTAATAGGGCATATAAGAACAATACTACTATCGCCGGTAAGGTACCAATCCCAAACAAAGGGATCATAAAGCCAAGGAGTGCTATGCTAGGTATGGTTTGCATGGCAGAGGCAACACCAAGTACGGCATCTGCCATGCTTCTTCGTCGCGAAACAAGGATTGCTATCGGAACTCCAACAGCAACGGCCAGAAGTAGCGAAATGAAGGTTAGGCCAATATGAGTGATCGTTTGCTCTAACAGCTTATCCCATTGTAGTAAGATGAATTCCCATAGACTCTGTTGTGCGTTCATCTAATTTGCTTTAAACAGTTTTAGCGAATGGAAGATATGCTGCAGAGTAATAACTTTTCTTTCATTATTCCGGCTGACTATTTTGGTTTGAGCTTCCCCGGCAATCAAGTCTTGCATCACCACCCATAAATTCTCATTGAAGTCGGCATGCCTTGAATTTCCTTGCTCTTCATCCCCGACCTTGTCCAAACTATTCCAGATGTCTTTTACTCTCAGTGCTTTCATTTCCATGAGAAGGCGCTCATTATCAAAAAAACTGCGTGAGAAATCAGACGAAGGATTAAACATCAGTTCTGCAGGAGTACCGATCTGCTTGAGCTTTCCGCCATCCATCAGGCAAATCTTATCGCCGAGTTCGAAAGCTTCTTCGATATCGTGAGTAACCATAACAATGGTTTTGCGCTTCAGCACATCCAAACCCAGAAATTCTTTCCTAATACTGGTTCTTGTAACAGGATCCAATGAGCCGAATGGCTCATCCATCAACAAGATTGGCGGATCAGATGCTAAAGCTCTTGCAAGTCCTACACGTTGTTGTTGCCCTCCGCTGAGCTCGCGAGGGTACCGATCGGCAAATCTTTCAGGGTCTAGATGTAGTTTCAGAAGCAGTTCATGCGTCCTTGCCCTGATGCTTTTTTTCTCCCATCCCAGAAGCTGAGGTACAATGGCAATGTTTTCAGCGACTGTATAGTGGGGAAAAAGACCATTGTATTGTAGGACATAACCGATGGACCTGCGAAGTATTTCTGCCGGCATTGCTAAGGCACTCTGTCCGTTAATAGAGATTTCACCGGAAGATGGTTCTATCAAACGATTGATCATCCGCAGGGTAGTTGTCTTACCCGAGCCGCTGGTTCCGAGCAATACCAAAGTTTCTCCCTCTTTAACTTCGAAGGAAACATCTTCTACGGCAGCCGTCTGCTGGAAAAATTTGCTCAGGTTTTTTACAACGATCATAAGAAGATGGTTTGCTGGTTTTTAATCATTGCTTTTCCGCCGAGAAGTTGATCTTGCTGGCGTGGACTTTCTTGATCTCTATCAATATCACTCCATATACGCCTTTCGCACCATAAATTGCAGTAGCCTTTGCATCTTTCAGTACTTCTATCTTCTCTATCCACTCAGGTGATATTTCACTTAGTCGTGATACATCAAGGGTAGAGCTCTCCTCACCGGCATAAACCAGGCACAAGGGCTTTTGATCCCGGGATATTGATGAAACAGCACCGATCATAACAGTAGGTTTAGAAGATTTGAGATTCAGGTCGCTCACTGGCTCCTTGCTGATGGTATCTTTCGAAGCTGGCTTACCATCTGACGGAGCTTCTGCAGGAAGCGGGGGAGATGTGTGGTCCTCCTGCACTATCACCGGCTTGACGTCTTGTGCCTTTACCTTAGGACTCACAATTGCTGTCAGTGCGAAGGGCAGCAACCAATGCCAGCTTAGTTTTGAGGGTGGCATCATCAGAGTCCGGTGAAGCTGACTTGATAGCAGCCGGCCGCAAAAATTCTCATTTTTATTTCTGAAGAACAGGATCAGTTCTGAATCGGTTTTCCTGGTGAGATCAAAAATGTTTTTCTCGCAGCGATCACAATAACGTCCGGTACCCGCCTCTTGCATGACATCCCAGCTCTCAGAACACGGGTTGGTCAATATCAGTTGAATGTCTTTCACGCTTTACAGTTTTATAAGGACATGTCAATATAATGTATAAACCTCAATATTTTATCATCTGGATTTCGGTGATATATTCATTGCTTAGTAGTCTGATCCGCGATGTATTCCTCAAAGCAAATACGCGGATACTTGTAATAGCTTCCCAGCCTGATTCCGTCCTGCGGATTACAGACTTCACCGCTGTGCCGGAAAGAACAGTGGTGAAGTCTGTCTTGCCCGTCTACGACGAATATCATAAGGGAAAGCTGAAGAGTATCTATGGTTTACATGGAAGCTGAAGTACGTTAGCATTTAAGGGTTGTTCCACTTTTCGCTCCAGCTTTTCCCGGTCAACGGTGATATAGATCTCCATGGACCCTGTTCCTACCATCAAAGAGAGTATGTGTCCCCCATATGCATTGAACCGGTCATCAGTTGCAACACCGTGTATGTGTATAGACGGATCTGCATTTTTCCAGGCTATCGACCCCGTCACGTTACCCATCTCAACCCTTTCAAAAGTTTTTGGATTGAATTTTTTGGCATTGAAATCGTAAAAACCAAATTCTACTTTTTTCGCGAAACCTATTCCGGTAAAGTGACCAGACGGAATTTTTTCAACTTTTACCAGGTTTTCAATAGCGACGATGACGTCGTCAGATTCCCGCAGTACCATCAGATATCCCGAAGATGTTTTAGAGTACCGGCAAATTGAGTCACTGCCTTTTTGTTGAGCCTGCGATACGCTATTTGTCCAGCAGAGTAAAACGATCAAGATCAAGGTTTTCATCGTCTATATAATCATATAGCAAGGAAAATAGTTTTATATATTTAAGTTTAAAATATGGAGGTTGAATGAAAAGGGAGCTAGTCTGAGTCTGTTAATCGGCTTTTCGACATTTGATTAGAAAAAATGGGTAGTTTTCGGAGACTTCAGATATTTCAAACAGGCCGAAATTCCCGAACTCAGTTTCGATGGATTCATGGTCATAGAAAAATATACTAACTCCACCAAACATCTCATAGCGATCATTGCTAATCAATTTGCCTTGACCATATGTAGATGCTTGTTTTGATATAACAGTGAAAATCATATAACCATTTTCAGTTAGTTGGTTGAAACAGTCTTGAATTACCTTTTCTCTTTCGTTATAAGCGAGGAGATAAATCAAACCATGGCAAAAGATGCCCTCATACTTACACTTGTCAAATGGCATATCAGTTACAGAGCCGTGATATATAATGGTGTCAGAACCAAAATGTTTTTTTGCCATGTTGATGGCCGTTTCTGAAATTTCGATCCCGGTCACTGTAATGCCACTATCTTTGAAAACCTGAGCATTTCTCCCATAGCCGATCCCAGGAATAAGAATATTTCTTATTGAATTTTGTAAAAAAAACTCTTTAGTCTGTATTGCGGAGTTTGACGGCTCAAACCCCCACATCTCCTTTTTTTCTTTGAACGCATGTTCCCAAAATTCCGGTATATCAGTTCCCATTAGCTTTATGATTTTCCTAAGATAGCAATAAGTAGCAACGGGTATATGTGTGCTGATTAGCGATTCTTGTAATATGATCTGTTTGGCTTGAAGCCAAAATAGCCTCGGCCAAAATCGGTTTGACCAGGCTTTCTTCTCCTTAACTTTATTATGTCCTTTCGGGCAACTATACTTGGCATACATCGTGATTTCTTACACTTGTTTAACTTTCCAGTTAGTCAATAGTACCGTCAAACCGGCCACCGCGGTAAAAGCAATATTAAAAATAAGTGCATTGCGCTGTTTGCGAAAGGGGGGAAGTAGAGTCTGGGCCGCGAACTGCGCTATATTGAAACGATCGATCTTGCCATGCGTTTCAAATGGGATCAGACCCTTTACAGCAAGCGGCTGTTTCGTAAGCGCGACATACGGTAGTAGCACTGCGGCTTCGGCGGCATAAATTAAGCGTGCATCCTTATTCATTTTGAGCAGGGCGGGTAAAACCAGCAGGCTGCTGACCAGTACGTAGTCTATCACTGCGTGTGTTTTGGGACTAATCGGTTTGGAACAGTTCAGGGTCACCCAAATTTTGGCTTCTTCAAGTTGCCCATGAGTAAAGCCTTTAGAATTACCGGGTACGCCTAATTCAAACAGGTCGGTGAAAACCTCAACAGGATTTTGGTCAGTGACAACCGCGATGCGGCGCCAGTGGGGAAAATGCTTTAGTCCGGCAATCATATCTTGCCACCAGGCGCCAATAGTAAAGTTCTGGACATCGGTGTCCAGGACCAACAGGTAATTGAGCTGCCCGGTACGGTCAGCAAGTTCATCCAGGGAGGGCAGCAATACTTGCTCCATATCTTCTTTAGTCACTTTGCCGCTTGCACGTATGCCTAGTACGTGTGCCGGTAAACCGTTTATTTTCGTTAACATGCCAGATGTAGCTCAACAACCATTCCAACACTCCGGCTCAGTCTGTTATTTTGCAGGAATGAGGCCTGCGGGCGGATATTGTTGGCATTAGTGGTTTGGTAAAGAACCTGGTGCGCTGCTGCGGGATTAACAGGTAATGTTATATTGGATCAAAAAAAACCCGGACAAACTAATATCCGGGGACGGAAAACTTAGAGTTATCCTGTGATCAGAGAGCATGCTTTTGATAGGAGCATTGGCGGTGCAAAGGTAGTACCTGCATCAGTGTGAAAATGATGATGATCATACTCTTTCAAAATTTACAACTTCCATCATCAATGCTTGTGAAACTGCATTTTAGCCTCATGAACGACAGACAAGGCTCATTTTTATCTTCAGGATAGAATTATATGTCTCACTTGTCATAGCTAGATTGTTCAGTCAAACGCAGTCCGGTTATTAGGACGAATGACCCTAAATAGAGCTTGTACAAGCTCTATTTAGAGTCATTCGGGCCCAGCTAAAGAGCTCGGCTTTACGAAACCTTTAATGAGTTCTTTTCTAGGTATAATAGAGGCATTCTAACTTGTTTTCTAAGTAAGTTGACTGCTTTCATATTGCCATGGGCAAAAGTCTCGTGACAATATTGGGATTCGAATAGTCAGCTCAAGGATTCTATGTGAATGTCACCATGCGGAATACCGCTGTTCTGGATCTTCTAGGAGTGTTAACTTAGCTTATTTGCTCTCAAGGCTTTAAAACCACTTTTACGCAATTGTCCTCCTTCTTCTTAAAGATGTCGTATGCATGTGAGGCTTCACTTAAAGGAAGAGTGTGAGAGATTATATCGTCTAAAACTACTTTCTCTTCCTTTACAAGATCGATCAAATGATCAATATAATTCAAGACCGGAGCCTGTCCCTGCTTGATCGTGATGGCTTTGTCAAACATTCTATGCACAGGGAAATTGTCGAACGGAGTACCATACACTCCCACAATAGTGACAGTACCGCCTCTTCGAACAGCTTTGAAGCAGTTGTCGATCACCTTGCTCGTTCCTTTTTCAAAATTGATAGTCGCTTTGAGTTTTTCGAAAACAGTTCGTTCAGCTTCAAAGCCTACTGCATCTACACATACGTCGGCACCACGACCTTCTGTCATTTCCCTTATGGCTTCAACCGGATCCAGCTCATGCGGATTGATCGTTTCAACGTTGTTTACAGTCCGTGCTTTTTCAAGACGATAATTCAAAGGGTCGATAGCAATGACACGACTCGCACCGTTGATCCATGCTGCCTTTTGTGCCATCAAACCAACTGGTCCCGAACCAAAGATGGCAACAACTTCACCACCTTTCATTTGTGCCCAATCAATGGCAGACCAGCCGGTAGGAAATATATCGGTTAGAAATAGGACCTGGTCGTCGGTCATATTATCCGGAACGATCCGCGGACTGATATCCGCGTAAGGTACCCGGACGTACTCCGCCTGGCCTCCTGAATAGCCGCCGTATAAATCGGTATACCCAAACAATGCACCTCCCTTACCGTCCATCACGTCTCCTTCAGGCCCGTAATGTTGATAGTTTGAGTTTTCACAGTGTGGAGATGCCCCATGCGTGCAAAAGAAACATTGGCCGCAAGCTATTGGAAACGGGACAACCACCCGATCTCCTTTTTTGAGATTTTTCACCTGCGAACCAACCTCCTCTACAATTCCCATAAATTCATGGCCTACAATTAAGTCTTTGGCTTGCGGTATACCACCGTCATAAATATGGAGATCCGATCCGCATATTGCGGTTGATGTAACTTTCAGTATGACATCTGTTTGCTCCTCAATGCGTGGATCGTCTACTGTTTCTACCCGGATATCGCCGGGTTTGTGAAATACTGCTGCTTTCATTGCTAGTTGATTGAGTTAGTGTTATCCTGTTCCTGTATCCATTGGTATACGTATTGTGCTACTTCTTCCCAGCCGGGTTCGCCACATATAAAATGACTGCGACCAGGGAATTCTCTGTATGTAGTAACGCTGCCACTGTAGGTATATGCTTTATAATTCTTCTCGTTCAAGGATGGAGGAACGATTTCGTCCTTCTCACCGGCTATGAATAATAACGGATTATGAGGTAAAACAAGATCAATCTTTCCTGCACTGCCCATGCAATCTCTCAATACATTCCTGCTATCATGGGTGGCGAATTCATAAAATGCCTGTTCGGCATCACGTTCGGTCAAAGTGTTTGCAAAAGAGCTGTGGAATGTTTTTGCATCCATATAAATAGGCTCGTCGCCTTTTAACGGGTTGGCTATTGTAGCACTGTTCTTAAAGAAGCCCCAGTCAAAGTCGATCATTGCGTTCGGCGCGATAGAATCTATTGCTATACCCATAGAAGCTACATTCCGGCTAAGCAATAACTGCACAATTAAGCCACCTACAGAGTGTCCGATCACTATAGGCTGATCGTTTTTTAAAACCAGGGTTTCTATTTCGGTTACAACGTCATCAAGCTTTAAATCTCCAAGACCTAAGGGGGGATTTTCTCTTAGTTCTCTTGGCTCTCCAGCATGCAGAGGCCATGCAGGTGCGATACAGGTGTACCCTCGTTGAGCAAAAAAGTCTACCCATTTGTTCCAGCTTTTCGGGTTCTGGAACATCCCGTGAATAAAGATTATTGTTTTCATATTCAGATATTTGATCAGAAAACAGATAATGATGGTTATTGTTGAGGGGAAAGATGAAGTGTTAAATTCTAGTTGTTATCACATAGTAAAGAAAATTAATAGAATGTCGTCCATTGCAAATTCATATAATAATCTGTTATCTAACCCGAAATTGACTGGTATGTACATCTGGACTGAAATTCACAAACCCGTTAATACTTATACTTATTAATTTAACATACAAATTCGTGCCATCCTTATCGGAATGTGACGTAATCTTATTAGATAAGAGGGAATCCGCCTCAGCAGTAATAAGTAGGAAAGAAATTCATCCGTTATTGATTAGTTTGACTACTGCTGAATAATTATCCTCCTAACAACAAAAATAAAAAGTTTAAAAATAGTCTATTAATTATATGGACTTTATATTAAAATGCTACATTTGAGGCAGAATTTAAAACTTATCCCATGAAAGTTACTTTAGTTCCTGTTTCGAACACTATCATTTATGTTGATGCTGCGCATTTTTCTTTAGCTCCGATGCAACAACTTCAAAGTCTCCAAGCGCTCTGTTGTTGCTAGCTACAATTTGGTAGTCCTCGCAGACCAACTGCGAGCAGGATAGAACAGCCGCAGCGTTAAATTTATTTACATCAGCATAAACGAATTATGAAGAAACTATACCCGCCTCAAAGGTGGCCTTACATCCTATTGCCTTTTTTCTTTGCATTAAGTGCAAGTCTGCAAGCACAAGTATCGCAGCCCATTGTGAATGCGACAATACAAGGAACGATCCTTGATAAATTAACTAATTTGCCCGTATATGGGGCGACTGTGCAGCTGGACGGTGTAACCCATAGTGTCCAGACCAATGAAAAAGGAAAGTTTGAGTTCCGGACAGGACAGAAACTTCCTTTGAAAATTCACATTCGATTCATCGGTTATAAAACAGAAGAAGTACTTGTTACAAGTTCTCCTATATTACTAACCTTGGAGCCTTTGGAAGAGACGCTTGATGAGGTAGTCGTAGTGGGTTATGGCACAACGCGTAAGCGTGACATAACCGGAGCCATAACGCAAATAAAGGGAGAAGCCTTAAACGATCGCCCTTTATCAAATGTGTTGCAGGGGATTCAGGGAAAAGCTCCGGGTGTGGATATCACCTCCAGTCTTCGGCCTGGAGGAGTGGGACAAATAAGGATTCGCGGTAATCGCTCGATTAATGCATCGAATGAGCCGCTGTATGTGGTGGATGGAATACCCATTTCGGCCAGTGAAGCGTCTGTGATAAACTCCAAAGATATTGCATCGATAGAAATCTTAAAAGATGCATCGGCGACGGCGATATACGGATCCAGGGGAGCAAATGGGGTTGTTTTAATTACGCTCAATCAAGGAAAGAAAGGGCAAGTGAACGTGAGTGCCGACGGTAGTACCTCTCTGGATAAGATTCATTCTACTACTGACTGGATGAATTCTGCCGAGTTGTTAAACTGGCAACGACAAGCATACATAAACGGAGGAACGTATACGGGTAAATACGGAACAGCACCCGATCCCGACTTTGATGTTTTAACATTTGGCGGAGGCGAGGAAAATGGAATCCGAGTAATTAAAAAAGCTTACCAATGGGATGCTGACGGGAACGTTCTCCTTCGCGACGCTACAGCTGCAGAAATCGCCGAAGGATATGCCAGTCGCGTACCGGTGTATCAGTCGGAAAATCTGCTGAATCAAAACTGGACGGACCTCGTTTCGAGACTAGCGATTACCAATAATTATAGTCTTTCCTTGTCTTCAGGTACGGAAAAATCCAGCCTTTATTTTTCCGGCGGTGTCTTAAACCAAAAGGGTGCACTGATCGATCAGGACTATAAACGATATAACACGACGCTGAAGGGAGACGTGTCACCACGGGAGTGGGTAAAACTGGGTTTATCCACTAATGCCAGTTATTCTCTGCAGAACTATGGAATGGCTGAAAATTATTCAAATTCAGGAGGAAAGGACTCCTATAGCCAGGCACTCGCTTTATTACCATATGCCCCTGCATACGACGATCAGGGAAACATTCTGAATACCAACAGAAGCGGGCTTTCGGCGCATAATGTATTGTTAAACATTGAAAATGCAACCAACGAACACGTTCAATACACTGTACTGTCAAACGCATTTGCTGACATAAAATTTACGCCCTGGCTTAAATACAATGTAAAATTCGGTGTCCAATATACTGGGTCGGAAAACGGATCTTTTTACGGTCCGGATTATACCAATCCATTCTCGGCAGTGGGGACTGCACCCCTTATAGGATATAATGCCCATAATAAACGTCTCTCTTGGATTGTAGAGAACCTGTTGACATTTAATAAGCACTTTGGGGCTCACGATATACAGGTGGATGTTCTGCAGTCATCTCAGGAGACAAAGGCTAACGGCATCAATATAAGATCACAGGCTATTACCTTTCCAACATCCCTCTGGTATAATCTTGAGGCAAACGACTTGGGAAAGCCCATGAGTTATGGCACATCTTACAGCCGGTTTTCTCTTCTGTCTTACATGGGTCGTATCAACTACAGCCTCAGTAATAAATATCTCCTTACGGCAACCGGAAGATGGGATGGCGCATCGGTATTAGCCGAAGGGCATAAATACGACTTCTTTCCTTCTCTGGCAGTCGGCTGGAAGCTTGAAGAAGAAGACATCATCAAGTCACTGGATTGGGTGAACCAATTAAAGGTGAGATATGGCTGGGGGATAACGGGGAACTCATCTGTGTCACCCTACACTACTTCAGGAACTATAATCGGTGCAGCTTACGTTTTTGATGAGACACAATATCCTGGCTATAAGTCGGCATCAATGCCTAACAGGGATCTCGGATGGGAGAAGACAATACAGCATAACCTGGGTCTTGATTTTGCCGTATTGTCAAACAGATTATCCGGAACGTTAGAACTTTATAAGGCTAGTACGAAGGATTTATTACTGTCCCGCTCCATTCCTCCGGTGTTAGGATACAACAGTATCCTGGCAAACATAGGCAAGACTACTAACGAGGGAATTGAGCTCTCCATTACCAGCAAAAATATAGAAAGCAAGAACTTCTCCTGGCGCACCGAGCTGACCTGGAGCAAGAATAAGGAGAAGATCGTTGAATTAACAGATGGCAAGGTTGATGATAAAACAAACGGCTGGTACATTGGACACCCGATCGCTGTCTTCCGGGATTACGAGTACGAACGTTTATGGCAAGCCAATGATCAGGATGCACGATTGATCGAAATATATAAAAAAATCGGGAACATTACCGCAATTCCTGGTCAGGCAAAGGTAAGGGATCAGGAACTGGTGGAGGTTCCCGCCGGTACGGAAGGGTCAAAATCGCTAACATTAAGCTCCGGTGAAATTGTCACTTACCTGGACAATGGTTTTGGAACGATCAATGACGATGATGCCCGTATCCTGGGAAGCAACCGACCAAAATGGTCCGGAGGTTTGATTAACTCTTTTACTTACAAAAGCTGGGATTTTAGTTTCTTTCTGTATGCCAGAGTAGGAAATCTTTATTACGGCGCCCTCCAAACATACGGTCGTCGTGTCGAGAACGACACCTGGAGTACGAGCAACCCGGATGCAAGCTATCCTCAACCCACCACGGCTACTTTCACTAATTATAACAGCGCCCGAAATTATGTCAGCGGATCATTACTTTCCTTAAGGTATGTTTCATTAGGTTATACGTTCAACCAGCGCTTACTGGATAGATGGAAGATCGGAAAACTTCAGCTTTATGGGCAGGTGCTCAACCCTTTTATCTGGGGAGGAGAGGCAGTGAAGGTCGGCTTAAACACAGACGATATCGAGGGATGGGATTCGGCCGCGGCTGCAAGGAGTGGAGGACAGACGTCTAACACGATATTGCTGAAAAGCCTGGTATTGGGATTACGGATCGGGCTATAGAAAATGCTGTTTCATATAGAAGGTGTAGCTACCATCAAAATTTAGAAAAATGAACATAAAAGACTTAAATATAAAATTTGCAGGTATATTTTTGATAACATTAATAATATCTGCTTTTTCGTCCTGCAAAAAGTTTCTGGACGAGGAAATGGTTTCGACCATTACGCAAGACTATTTCGAGACAGAAAAAGGATTAGACGAATTGGTTGTGGCTAATTATAACATCCTGAGATGGAAATACGGTTTTATGGAGGGACCTTTTTTATTTGAAACAGGCAATGACATCGTTGAGCCGCAGGACAATAATTGGGCTACTTATAGCCCGGCGGTATGGTCAGCATCCGGAGAGGCGGGTAATTATGCCAATAACCTGATGGGATATTTCCAGCAGCAGCTACTAGGGGCATATCCCATTATCAACGACTGCAACAAGGCAATTGAAATTATATCAGAAAAAGCTCCGGGAAAATACGGAACCGATGCAAACTATGCGCATTTGCGTCTATCAGAAGTTTATTTTCTCCGGGCGTACGCCTACTATCTATTAGTTACGCAGCTGGGAGATGTTCCTTTCCCATTAAAAAGCAATAACACCTTACCTTCTAATTTTCACTTGCCGAAGGCGACTTCAGCGGAGATATATCACAGGATCATCCAGGATGTTCGATTTGCATTTGACCACCTTCCACTGTCTGGGCAGACGCAACGCGGCCGGCTAACCAAGACTGCAGCCGCTCACTTTCTTGCTAAACTTTATCTGACACGCGCTCAGGGTTCTGCTTACAAAGCCTACAGGAGCATAGATGGTACGATAGATCCAAATAGTAGTCAAGCACATCTCGGCCTTCTATATAAAGGGGAAGGCGCAAATGATCTCGATTCGACGATATATTATGCTGATCAGGTAATTACATCAGGCATATCGCTAGCGAGTAATTACTCCGATCTGTTTAAAGTAGCAAGGGGGGATTGGAGTAACGAAGCAAATCCTGAGATCATATTGCAGGCTTCCTATGGTAACAATTTGGATAATGGACGTTACGGCATGCGCACAACTGCTGCTTTTACGGGAGATTACAGGAATGCAGTCTGGAACATTCCCAGCTGGACGTGGAACTACGGATTACTCAAAGGCCAGGGCTTTTTACCAACAGACTGGGGATACGATGTGTTTACAGACAAGATTAACGATTCCCGTTTTGAAAAAAGCTTTCAGATCGAATATGAAAGTGCGTCTTTTGACAATGCATCGCAGAGCGACGGGCCAGGGCTTAGTTATACCCATGCAAGGAATACATCACTCACCTGGCAGGCCAGTGACGCCAGCTATTTTAACACTTTCGTGAAACCAAATTACAAGCGCCCATCCTGGAACGACAGGGTGGCGAAAGCTGGCGACCATAAAATCGGAACGGGAGACCTGGGATTGGTGTTCCTGGAGAATACTAAAGAAACAGCCATATCATATGGGGAAGCCATGGGGCAACCTTATGTTTTATATCCTCGTTGGGTCAAGCAGGACAATAATTACTATTACAGGAAAACAGGAGCCGATCGTTTAAACTCATCAACCGGTCTGCTGCTGGGCCGAAAGGTAAGACCATCTTCCCGCAAGTTTATAGATCCAAACCGAAGCACTGTGGATAATCATTTCGGAACCCGGGATGTCGCTATTTTCAGATTAGCAGAGACATACCTTATACGGGCAGAAGCCTATGGACGAAAAGGCGATTATGGCAAAGCGATCGAAGACATCAATGTGCTTCGCGCAAGGGCTTCGTATAAGGCTGGCGAGAAACGCGCAGAAGTGCTTGCACGCTTGTATGCAGGATCTCAGAACCTTCAGGAAGCTGAACGGATTTTTCCTTACGAAGCAGCATCGGGGACCTTTGACAAAATTCGGGTGGATGCATCTTACTGGGATGGAAGTTCGGTAGCATCGAAAGCAGAAAACTATCCGCCAGAGGCTAATACGCAGGAGAAGCGGTTCATTCATTTCATCTATAATGAATACTCTCGGGAATTCAATTCGGAGCAGGTGGTATATGAAGGTATTCATCATGCGGGAATACAGTTGGAGCGCGTGTTGCACCACTCCCAGTTAGCTTCTTCGAAAACTGGTAACTGGCCGTCTTCAGACAATCCCCTAAATGGAAATGGTCAGGATGGAAACGGAAAGGGCGTGTTTAGTGCAACACATACTTTCAAACCATTCCCGCAATCCTATATGAACATGTTAACCGACGAGAACGGAAAAATTCTTGAAGGAAGTCAAATGAGCCGGTACCAGAATCCGGGATATTAAGATTAATTGAAAAACAATCTAGATGAAAATGTCACGTAAGCTTTTGTTGTTAATCGCTATGTCGATTGTTTTGCCAGGTTTGGTAGAGGCTCAGAAGAAGGGTTCGGCCAATG
>Ga0160467_100449_pt1 | contig 40750 bp, 27 predicted proteins | sample HID1972I_E11MG_FD_108221 | JGI IMG/M metagenome (GOLD analysis project Ga0160467, IMG submission 108221) | Enriched pill bug-associated microbial communities from UW Madison campus, WI, USA - HID1972I_E11 MG | ecosystem: Host-associated > Arthropoda: Insects > Digestive system > Unclassified ... | reverse complement strand
CAACTGGGCTGACTCACGTCTGAATTCAGGACTAAAATTTTTTCTTTTCATTGGTGCACCTGTGTTGTTCTGAGGTGAGCATATCACCTCTGTTCAGGTGGCCAAATTCAGTGTGCCACTACACAGGCCCTGGGACTATCGCCGTTATTATCAGTACCGCGACAACAATGAAACAGGATATCGGGTTTCCTGCATGGGTGATCTGGATTTCCCCACTCATTACCTTTGCTCTCGTTTCTTTACTGGTATGGGGTGCGCTAAGAAGTTCAGGTGCGATTATGCGCATGCTGGGCCAAAGTGGAATTGAAGCCATTTCACGTTTGATGGGATTTTTACTGGTGTGTATGGGGGTTCAATTTGTTATCAATGGCGGAATGGAGCTGATGGCTCATTAATACTTTCTCGCTTCTTTTGGTCGGCAGAGAGGGGTCTGTCGCTGGAGTGTTTCCTCTTCTCCCATACAATGCCCGCAGAGCACAGCTCTGCGTCCCTTTACTGGGGGATAGAGCTGTGCTTCTGCATCAGGAGCAGGGTATATCTGGTTTGTCCTGTTAACGGTCTGGCAATGGCTTCAGCATGGCGGCTATTCTTTCCAGCGCGGGTATGACTCTCGCATAAAAATGTCTGAATCCCGGACAGAGATAATTCAGTCCTTCTTCACCGTCAGGTGAACGAACGATTCGATTTTTCGGGCATTCTCCCCAGCACAAATTCAGATGTGGGCAGGCCTTACAATAGGCTGGCAAGGATGCTTTCTTCTCCATGCCGAACACTTTCTGTCTTTCCGAAAACACCATGTCTGACAACTTATTATGCCGGATATTGCCGAGTTTGTATTCCGGATAGACATAGTGATCGCAGGAATAAACATCGCCATTCTTCTCCATCGCCAGCGCCTTTCCACAGAATGGCGCAGTGATACAGAGCTGCGAAGGCAGCCCCATTGTCTGCACGACGGCGGTTTCGAAAAGATTCACTTGCACGCGGCCCAAGTCGTGGGTAAGCCATTCATCAAATGCTTCTGTCAGAAAGTGTCCCCAGTCTTCCGGATCAACGGACCAGTCGGTCACAATCGAATCAAGAGCGCCGGGCTTTGCCCTCCGCGAGCCGGTAACCGGGATGCTGTCTTCATTCCAGAATTGCGGCGCAGTGGTTTTAAATTCCATTGCTTCTACGCAGGGGGTGAACTGAATATAGGTTGCACCCAGTTCACGGGTAAGAAAACGGTAGACTTCACGGGGAAATCGGGCATTGACCCGGTTCACCACAGCAAGGGCATTGAAGGAAACTTGATGGCGCTTTAGGGCATCAATACCGGCCATCACTTTATCGAACGTAGGTTTGCCGCTGCGGGTGACACGAAAACGGTCATGGATCTCCCGTGGGCCATCAATGGATATTCCCACTAGAAAATGATGTTTTTTCAGAAATGCCGCCCATTTGTCATTAATCAGCACGCCGTTGGTTTGCAAATCGTTTTCAATGCGTTGATGTTTTGGCTGATATTTTTTCTGTAAAGCCACGACTTTTTCGAAAAATTCCAGTCCCATCAGCGTGGGTTCGCCACCTTGCCAGGAGAAGATAATCTCTTCGCCATCCTGGCCCTGAATGTACTGGCGAACAAAGTTTTCCAGCACAGTATCGCTCATCCCTCTATCACGTGACTGATTCAGTAGTTGCTCTTTATGCAGGTAGAAGCAGTAGTTGCAGTCAAGATTACAGGCCGAGCCACTGGGTTTGGTCATAACATGGTAACGGCGCTTATACGCAGGCAGGTATTTACCCTGATTCTGAAGGGGTGTAAGCGGGATAGTGGTGCTTTTTTTCATAGACCTGAGCCCTGCATTGACGTGTGCGATACGCATTCAGCGCTGGCCCGGTTAGGTGTATCGGGCCAGCGTTTGACTTAGTTACCGGTTGGCATACTTAATTTGAAGCCTTCTTTCTGCAATTGTTCACGAACATTTTTGAAACGCTCATACTGACTCAGCGTGATAGGGCCAGAATACCCCTCGCCCTGTGCCTTACGCGGTGGATATTTCACGTAAGTCTTCATCAGATTACTGATGGATTCATTGAAGGTCACCAGCGTCCAGGTATGTTCGGTATAGTTATTCATAAAGATATCATAACGTTCCTGCGGATCCTGCCAGAGGTCGAAAATCTGCGGAACAGTGGCAACATAGGATTCTGGCCCTTTCCAGCCCAGGTTGGAATCGACCGCCAGGCCACCAGTGGTTGCGCCATTACCACCACGCAGATTGAACACGGCTTTGTAGTGACCCACGCGGGCAGCGCCCGGAGTCAGTTCATTTTCAGTAAAGTAGAACCACTCTTTCCTCGGGTCTTTACCCGTGCCGAACAGTACCGGGGAGATGTCGTAGCTGTCAAAGATGATAGACTGACCGGCACGGTCTTTCTCTGGGAGGTTGATACCGGCGACTGAGGCGAATGTTGCCATCAGATCCAGACCACCAACGATGTCGTGATTACGGCTGTGGCCTTTGATTTTTCCCGGCCACCAGGCGATGGCCGGAACACGGCTGCCGCCTTCACGATCGGTGCCTTTGGTGCCACGGAACGGTGTATAACCCGCGTCTGGGTAAACATCCTGCCAAGCACCATTATCCGTGGTCCAGACCACTAGGGTGTTTTTATCCAGACCAAGTTCACGCAGTTTGTCCATAATGTGGCCAACGCGGGCGTCCATCTCCACCATTGAATCAGCATATTTGCTTTTCGACATGGATTTACCGATATAGTCCGGATCCGGCATATTGGGCTGGTGATTCTTCATAAAGTTGATGCTCATGAAGAACGGTTCTGAGGATTTGGCATTGGCCTCAAGATAATTGAGGGAGGCTTTCTCGACATAACGATCGTAGAACGGAATGCCGACCACTCCTTCTTTACCATCAATTTCAGGGGTGTTGACGTACTGACCATTGATTTTAAAGTCTTCATGCGGTGCTTCGCCGGCTTTGCCTGAGAGGGCTCCACGGGTCACACGTGCAAACATCCCCCGCAGTTTGGGATCCATATCCGGGAACCATTTCGGGTCGGCATAGGTATAGGCATTGAGGTGATAGAGTCCGACATATTTCATCTCATCATAGCCCTGGGCATTGGGCAGCGCGTAGTCTGCCTCACCGAGATGCCATTTCCCGGTGAAGAAGGTTTTATAGCCACCCGTCTTCAATACAGAAGCCAATGTCCACTCTTCTTTCGGCAGACCGCCACCCTGCCCCTGGAAAGCCACTGTCGTCATACCACTGCGGTTAGGAATTCGTCCGGTCTGCATTGCGGCGCGACCCGGCGTACTACTCGGCTGTCCATAAAAATCAAAAAAGGTCATTCCCTCATCGGCCATACGATCGAGGTTAGGTGTCGGCATCCCGCGGCCTTCACCCCCACCATAAACGCCGAGATCACCATAACCTGTATCATCGGATACAATGAGGATTATATTGGGCTTCTTTGTTGTATTGTCATTTGGTGTTGCCGCGTTCTGATCTGCAGCATGCACAGCGGGTAAAAACGAACCGGCGGCAAATGCCAGTACGCCAATGCCTTTGTACGATTTTCTCATTTTTATTTTCCTCGCCTTGCCATTAATGCCCTGTAGAGGGCTCCTATTTGATTTTGGTGGAGTCAATACCATTAGTGGATTTTATATGTGGTATTGGTTGAGGTTGAATGTCTATTTCTACGGGAATTATTTAAGAATGTGAATACCCAAAGGTGAGAAATATTTTTTTCTGCGATAGTTATAGTAGCCTTCTTTATTTAATTTTTTTGATTTTTATTTTTTTAAATATAGATGTTCATAAGTGCTTCGATTAGCTCAGAATACATCGATGAGTATGGTTACAGGATGATGCGCTCTGATATTTCCGATTGATGAGAGTTGCTCAGAGTGCCTGACCTCAAGATCGCTGTAGTTTTTTTAAGTATTTTATTTTGTATTTTAATGTGTTGTGGGTTTTTCTTCAGTTCGCGTATTTCAATTTTTTACAGAATAATGGGGGAGGCTTTTGGCGTTTTCCCCTGTCGCTAATCACTCTCATTTCGGCATCGTAGAAATTCCAACTTCATGGCCTTCGCTGTTTGAGCGGTTGTGTAATGTGTTGCCCTTGCATGGAAAGTGACTCTATATTAGCATCTTTGAAGTGCAGGATATTTAATCTTAACAACCCCATCAGGAGTTTTATGAAAACAAGTCAAATTTATCACTCTCTATTTTTTACGTTGTTATATTCCGTACATGCTTTGGCCGATGATAATGTTTCGCTAGCAAATAAACTTAATAATCCCATAGCAAATTTAATCTCGGTACCATTTCAGTTCGATGTTGATGATCAGGTGGGGCCAAGTAATGGAATTAAAAGCACCTTAAATGTTCAACCTGTCATTCCCATTTCCTTAAGCGATGATGCTCTCGTCATTAGCCGTACGATAATTCCTTTCAGCTATCAGAATGATGTTACCCAGGAAGGTCAGAGTCAGTTCGGGATGGGAGATATTACGCAAAGCTTTTTTTATTCCCCCAAAGATCCAACAAAAAATGGATTAATCTGGGGTGTTGGTCCTGTTCTTTTACTTCCTACAGGCATGGATAGCGCCCTTTCTGCCAAGAAATGGGGGGCAGGGCCGACAGCTGTTTTCCTAAAACAAACAGGTTCATGGACATATGGTGCCTTGCTTAATCACATCTGGGATTATGCTGGAAAAAAAGACGGAAAACACATCAGTAATTCTTTCATACAACCATTTGTCTCCTGGACATCCTCCCAGGCCGTATCAGTGATAGTTAATACCGAATCAACCTATGACTGGAATGAAAATGAATGGAGTATCCCGATGAATCTCATGCTTGCGAAGGTTACCAGAATCGGGAATCAAACGATTCAGGTTGGTGGAGGTTTTCGATACTGGGCGAAAAGCACTGCGGAAAATGGCCCCGAGGGGCTCGGATTGCGACTGAAGATTACTCTTTTGTTCCCTGAGAAGTGACATCTTCTCCGTCCTGAATGGCGAGGGTTACTTCTGAATCGCCTCAGTGGATTCCTGCTTCATCGAGCGGCCTAGAGCTGCCTACAGTTACTCCTGAAGCAATACAGCCAGTAAAAGTATGACACTGACTATCTTAGGAAGGGCGTCCATCACATCACTACAGTTTACGAAACCCGGATCTATTCAATGTGCTATCTTTAATGATTGAGAATCAAGATGATGAGAATGATGTATGATTGAAAAGCTGGACCTCAAGGTACTCAGGGCGGTGCACATACTTTGTGAAGCGGGAAGTGTGAATAAGGCCGCTGAAATATTGGACGTGACACCTGGAGCTGTGACCTACCTTATTAATAAGGCCCGTAAAGAGACAGGATCAACTCTGTTTATTCGCACTAAATCTGGCATGATGCCGGACACTGTGGCGAGAGAACTTAGTGTACGGTATCTCGGTATCTCGCATGAATTTTCGAAAAACGAGTCGGGTCCTGTCAATAATAGACCGATGGTGATTAGCGCCTACTCATTGGCGGAATTGTTACTTTCACTCGTGATATTTGAGGAACCGGAAACGTACCCGGAACTCATCTTTCGCCGGCAGGATGAAGATGCAAATACCCGCATTATCAAGCTTCGTAATCGAGAAGTCGATCTGGATATTGGCACCCGACTCCCTGCGGATAGCTCAATAAATCAGCTTCATTTTTTCGCGGGTAATGCTGGCATTCTGATTCGCAGGGGACATCCAACGATCAAAGATAAAATTACTTTGCAGGACTGGCAGTGTAATACCCATGCCGTTTGGCTACATGGTATGCATTTCACCAATGACAATTTTGAGTTGATGCATAAGTTCAATGAGTTGTCACTGGATAGAAACGTCGCGTTTAGAGCGAGTAGTTCGTTGAATTTAGTCACACTCTGCATGCTCAGTGATATTCTGGTGCTGGTTCCTGAAATCGTCGGGCGTAAGCTGACGGGTATCATGCCGGTTGACTGGTTCTCGCCGCCCGAAGAACTCAATATGCGCTATGAGTGCTATATACACTATCATCGGGCGATGTCGGGACATGAAGTTATGCATAAGCTTATTGCATTATTTAATAATGCATTTGATGTCTAAACAGTTATCGCCGCCATGACGACTTAAAGAGCGGTGGAAACTGTAAGCACACCTGTTATAGTTTCACGCATTTTTTGAGTTTTCCGCTTTGTCGGTCATCAGCCGGTATTCTTCCGGTGCCTGATTATTCCGGTATTCATGAGGCCGCTCGCTGTTGTATTTCGTCAGCCAGCGCTCTGTGATTTCCCGTGCTTCATTCAGTGTTCGGACTTCGGCGAAGAGGTCAATGAACCATCGCTGTCTCATCAGTAGTCATCTCTCGTCAGTGAAATATGCCGCTGATATTACCTGCTGAAATAATTATGAAAATATGAGTTCACCGGATGCTTACGCTATGACAGCAATCATTGCTGAAATTTATATCCGGGGGAATTAAGATAAGCAGGCCCGCAACCTGTGGGCCTGCTTTATGGCGCTGGTAATGAGACGTTATGGTAAATCCGGGTTATGTCATGGCTGTCTGTGCAAGCTCCAGCCAGCTGGATTTAACCGCGGCTTTTTGCTGTGCGAGATACTGCTCTGCCATAATGGCCTTTTGCTGTGCAACAGCCACATCCGGTTGCTGTGTGAAGGATCTCAGCAGCTCTGTGCCAGGTAACACGGGGATCGGTTTCCCGGACAGAATATCAATCGCTTCCACTTCCAGGGCGACGGCCCCGAAGGTGCCGGCAGCGCCCAGCAGTTTCCCTGCAGTGCTTTTCTGCCTGATGGCAAGCGCCACTCCACCCGCCAGCGTGGCGGCACCCACCACCCAACCGGCCACAATAAGAGGCGAGAGTGATTTGTTGCAGTTATCGCCGAAATAGACCATCCGGTAACGGAAGTAACCGCCCCAGGGTTCACGGGAACCAAAGGCATTGTGCATGAACCAGGCCCGTGAATCATGGATCTGATCGTCAAACAATGCCCGGACAAGACCCGCCGGCTGGTCTGCGTTCCCGGCTTCGCCGCTGTCAGGAAACAGCACTTTCAGCCGGGACTCGCCAGCGGTTTTCATGCGCAGCCACTCTGCGTATTCATCGTCGATGTTCAGCAGGTATATGGTATTTTTCAGGGCGTAAAGGGGTTCGTAATACCACGTCTGCGTACTGTCCCGCCGTAGCTCCCGGTAATCCTCCCTGAACTCTTCCGCCCCCTGTCGCAGTTGGGTCTGACCAAGCATCGCATCGAAGTCTTTCGGTCCCTGGGCCAGAAGGATAAAACTGTCTTTTGGCGCATTGCTTATATCGTCTCTGCGCGCCTTTTCTGCGGCTTCCTGCTTGTCTGCCCGCTCTTGTTCATGTGTTTTGCGGACTTCCGGATCACTGTCGGCATCCAGACCATTAGCGGCGGCATCGCGGTAAAAACGCTGTGTTTTATAGGTTCCCGCAGCGTAACGACCGATGCGCCAGGCTGTCAGCCAGGCCGTCTGGGTTTCCATGGCACTTTCCAGTGGTACAGGAGCTCCGGCGGGAGTGAACTGTGAGGTCAGTTCCGGGCTGGTATCCTTTTCTGTTGAGGCGAGGTTCAGGGTCAGGGTGCGCCAGGCATTGAAGCGACGAACCATTAGAGACTCAATGATAAACTCATCTTGTACATCAGGTGGTAATGCTCGCCACCGATCTTTTTTCAGAGTGTCAGGGATGGCTTCAGGGGGAACCTTGAACGGTGCGCCGGCGGAGAAAGCGGCGGCGTACATATCATGCAGGGCAATTTGTGACAGCAGCACGGCATCATCCGGCCCGTTCGCCTTGCCCTGGTCCCCAGGCGGATAGCCGCCGCCGAGGTCGGAGTGCATGCCGGGATAGAGTACCTCGACGCAGCGGGCCGGATAGGAGCCATCGGTGCGACGGATGGAGTCCAGCGGAAAACACAGACGCTGCTCGTGAGCAGAAACCAGATGCACGCCGTGCTTTATCAGTCCGCCGTATTTTTTTTCCTCCGGCAGTTCCTGATTGCCGTCAGCCCAGCCCATATGTCCTTCAGCAATCGGGGCCATATGCGGTATTCCGACGGATGCGACGGTATCGAGCAGACCGAGAAACTCAACGCTGAGCGGGATTTTCAGATCCCCTGCCATCAGGCACTGCTCCGGTTTATCCTGCCCTTCCTGTGGGGCGGGAAGCAGTTCGCTGAGCCAGCTGACAAAGGCGCGAGCCGCCGCGGCTCCCCGCGAAAACCCGTAAATATACAGCTTAATACCCAGCAGCCTGACTTTTCCGGGTTCACCCGGATTAAGCGCCGTCTTCAGTCTGCTGTGCAGCAGCGGGGATTTGAGAAGGCGCTGAAACTCGTTGTAGCGGTTACTGCTGCCGGTCAGTCCGAACGACATCATAGCGCTGGACATGGCCTGAACTGACGACCAGCATTCCCCGTCGTCCATTTTTCCGAGGCCGGTGGTACGTTGCAGCGCATCAATGATATGCAGCAGCCCCCAGTTAATCCTGTCCTCACCGTGAGAGGCAAAGGCCAGTCCGCCCATGGTGAAATCGAGGTCCATAATCTCCGGGAACGGGGTACCGACGCCGGGCATATAGTACTTGTAATATTTGTTGCCGGCGCTCTCCGGGAGGTCTGTCAGTGACATGTCACCCGCCAGACCGGCGGCATAGCCCTGTCCTACTGTGGCGCGAAACAGACGGGCGATATTGGTGGGGTGTTTGGGGTCTGCGATATTGAGGTCATGATTGAGGTTGTTGCCGGTACCGTCAAAGAACAGGCTGACATGCAGGGTCTTGCAGCAGGGAGGTGCTACACGGCGGTTTGCGGCAAGACAGAGTTCGTTATGGTAAGCCCGCTCCTGGCTGTCCTGCTGGTGACAGTTTTTCCCGGTCAAAGAGGTGACAGAGGGAAGACGACCCTGTTCCGGGAAGGATGGCGGATACCAGACCGGTGCGGTGTTCACTTCGGACATACGGCAGGCTCCTTCATCTGAATGGGGTCTTTAACCGGATAAGCCGGACTGCCGTAATCGGCACAGCTGGTCGTAACTTTTACCTGGTCACAGGGCTGGAAATGAACGGTAATGCCGCAGGTTTTGTCTGTGGACGTATAGGGCGGGAGGGAAACCGTGCGTGAATGCTGTTTTTTCATTCGCCTGATTTTTGCGAACCATTCCCTGTTTTTATTACTGTACTCATCCCATGCACGATTTCTGTCTTTTTGAGACATCCCAGTGGTATTGGGTGGGGTGGGTTTAGGTTCTGTCATATCAAGAGTGCTACCCAGACCTGTTTCCCAGTCAACTTTAACGGTCATGCCGGGTTTCCATGATGGCGGTGCACTGTAACAGCACCCGCCGCCGCCGCCCTGAAAGGGCCCTATGGCATCCAGCCCGGACTGACCGTTAACGCTGAAATGATTAATCGCCCATTTGGTATGGTTGATGGCTTCGATAGGTCCACCGCCTCCGCTGGCGGCATTGTCCCTGCCAGCGTGGTTTTCCGCCAGCAATTACCGGGCGGGGCATTTCATTCTCAAATTTTTTGACTGTAGTGGCACTGAACGCCTTTAGCAAGGCAATGAGTATTCTTGTTGATGCAGAAAACTTCGGATACGGATTAGAAAGGGTGGCGTTTTCTAATATGGAGCAGACAAATTTTTTATTTGCTGTTCAGGATTTCGGAAGAAAGGTTTCATGTGTTGTTAGCTCGGCTTGATGGATAGAAACACCAGATGCGGGGAATTAAGCGAAAGGCCGCAGCGGCGGTCTGATGGCATGTGTGTATTATGCAAAGGTAGCCCGCTGAAAGTTAACTGCTGAAACTGACTGAATACTCCTCGGTTTGTGACATACGTCACGTAAAAGTGATCCTGTTTTGAACACTAAAATTGTGACTCCTTGCTACATCTCCCATCTAAAAATTCCCTATCATAAACTCGAAGTTGTACATGATTGTCCATAGACAACTCTAAATGTTCAGGTGCGCACCATGAAAACATTGAGTAAAAGTTCACAAATCCCACTTTACCAACAGGTTGTGGAGTGGATAAGGGAAAGTATCTATAGCGGTGAATTGGTTGAGGATGACCGCATACCTTCAGAGTTTCAAATCATGGATATGCTGGAGGTAAGTCGCGGTACCGTTAAGAAAGCAGTGGACCAACTGGTAAGAGAAGGCATCCTTGTGCAAGTTCAGGGCAAAGGAACTTTCGTGAAGAAGGAAAATGTTGCTTATCCACTGGGCGAAGGCTTGCTTTCTTTTGCTGAAGCCCTGGCAAGCCAGAAAATAAATTTCACTACCAGCGTTATTACTTCCAGGCTGGAGCCAGCCAACCGCTTTGTGGCTGAAAAACTGGGAATCAATCCGGGGCAGGATGTTTTATTTCTTGAACGCCTTCGTTCTATTGGCGATGAAAAAGTTATGTTGATTGAAAATCGTATTAATGTTGATCTTTGCCCTGGTATTGCTGATGTGGATTTCACCAAAGAAAATCTATTCCCAACGATAGAGAGACTATCTAAAAATAAAATAAGCTTCTCCGAAAGTCGTTACGCAGCCAGACTAATTGGTAATGAACGAGGACATTACCTTGATATTGGTGAAGACGCTCCTGTTCTACATCTAGAACAGTTGGTATTTTTCTCCAGAGGATTGCCTGTTGAGTTTGGTAACGTCTGGTTAAAAGGCAATAAATATTATCTTGGCACCATTTTGCAGCGCCGGGATGCTAACTAGCAAAGAGGAAATTATGCAGGATATTAACTTTCGTCGCCATTATGTGCGACACCTCCCTAAGGAGGTCAGCCAGAAGGACATTATTCTGGCACTTGCCAGTCCACTCATTAACGATGGTATGGTCGTGTCTGATTTTGCTGAACACGTTATTGAGCGGGAACAAAATTTCCCAACAGGTCTGCCGGTGGAGCCTGTAGGTGTCGCTATCCCACATACTGATCACAAGCATGTTCGTCAGAATGCAATCAGTGTTGGAGTACTGGCAGAGTCCGTCAATTTTGAAGATATGAGCGGAGAGCCAGAACCTGTGCCTGTCAGGGTGGTGTTCATGCTTGCTTTAGGTGAAAGCAACAAACAACTCAACGTGCTGGGTTGGGTAATGGATGTCATCCAGGATGGGGATTTTATGCAGCAGTTGCTGGTCATGAATGATGATGAAATTTATCAGTCGATTTACACACGTATATCTGAAAGAGGTGAGTTATGAGTCAAATGATACTGTTTGTTTGCGCAACTGGTGTTGCGACTTCCACGGCCGTGGCAGAAAAGGTAATGGAGTTTTGTAAAGATAATGGGCTTGATGTTAATTACTCACAAACTAATGTAGCTTCACTTCCAAATAATACTGATGGTGCAACTTTAGTTGTATCAACAACTAAAGTCCCTTATGAACTGGATATCCCGGTTGTTAGTGGCCTGCCAATCATTACCGGTATAGGTGAGGATAAAGTTCTTGAAAAAATAGTTTCCATTCTCAAAAGTAAAGCCTGAATTAAAAAATAAATAACTCAGATAAATATCCCAGGCGCTAATTCGAGGTCTGGTCACATCTGAATAAGAGGTAGGATATGAATGATATAGCACATACCCTTTATACCGTTGTGCAATATGTATTAGGGTTTGGCCCAACGGTTTTATTGCCACTGGTCCTGTTCTTCCTGGCATTGTTCTTTAAAGTTAAACCAGCAAAAGCACTTCGTTCATCGTTAATTGTCGGGATTGGTTTTGTTGGGATTTATGCCATCTTTGACATTCTTACAAGTAATGTAGGCCCGGCAGCACAGGCAATGGTTGAACGAACCGGAATCAGTCTTCCTGTTGTCGATTTAGGCTGGCCACCATTAGCAGCCATTACATGGGGCTCGCCGATTGCTCCCTTTGTTATCCCGCTGACGATGCTAATCAACGTCGCTATGCTAGCTCTGAACAAGACACGAACTGTCGATGTGGACATGTGGAACTACTGGCATTTTGCCCTTGCTGGAACGCTGGTTTACTACAGCACCGGGAGTTTTGTTTTGGGGTTGTCTGCCGCCGCTGTTGCCGCGATAGTCGTTCTCAAACTGGCGGACTGGTCTGCACCATTAGTGGCTAAGTACTTTGGTCTGGAAGGCATTTCGCTTCCACCCTGTCATCTGTCGTCTTCTTCCCGATTGGGCTGCTGTTTGACAAAATCATTGACAAAATCCCTGGGCTGAACCGTATTCACATTGATCCGGAAAACGTGCAGAAAAAACTGGGGATTTTTGGTGAACCTATGATGGTGGGCACCATTCTGGGTGTCTTGTTAGGCATCATTGCTGGTTATGATTTTAAGCATATCCTGTTATTGGGGATCAGCATCGGCGGTGTCATGTTCATTCTTCCGCGTATGGTGCGAATTCTAATGGAAGGCTTGCTGCCGCTGTCTGAAGCCATCAAGAAATACCTGAATGCCAAATATCCCGGTCGTGACGATCTCTTTATCGGGCTGGATATTGCGGTAGCAGTCGGCAACCCTGCCATTATTTCCACAGCCCTGATCCTGACGCCAATCTCTGTCTTTATTGCGTTTCTTCTTCCAGGCAATAAAGTTCTGCCGCTCGGTGATCTTGCGAATCTGGCTGTCATGGCATCAATGATTATACTGGCTTGCCGTGGCAATATTTTCCGGGCAGTGATTACCGCTATTCCAGTTATCATCGCAGATTTGTGGATCGCGACGAAAATTGCGCCATTCATTACTGGCATGGCTAAAGACGTCAATTTCAAAATGGCTGAGGGGTCAAGTGGTCAGGTATCAAGCTTCCTTGATGGAGGCAATCCCTTCCGCTTCTGGCTGCTTGAGATATTCAACGGAAATATCATCGCTATTGGTCTGGTCCCGATAGTTGCTCTGATTATTTACGGTGTCTTTCGACTGACAAAAGGAACTGTCTATGCCTGATTACCGTGCAGCGCTTGTCATCGATATTGGCACAACTAACTGCAAAGTCAGCTGTTATTCCTGTCATGACGCGTCAGTTCTGGAAGTTCGAAAATTTCCAACGCCCACAAAGGCGTCGGAAAAAGGCGGGGTAGATTTCGATATCGATGCGCTGTGGCAGGCACTGCGGCAGGTAATGGCAGAACTGGTGACTTCTGCACCGTATCCGGTAAAAGATATCAGTATTGCGAGTTTCGGTGAGTCGGGTGTCTTCGTGGACGAGGATGGCGTCATTCTTACTCCGATGCTGGCCTGGTATGACCGTCGCGGTGAATCTTATCTCTCGTCGTTAAGCGAGTCAGAGGCTGAAGAACTGTACGCTATTACTGGGCTTCCACCTCACAGCAATTATTCTGCATTCAAAATGAGATGGTTGCTTGATAGCTACTCATTGCATGAACGAAGAGGTATCTGCTGGTTACATGCGCCAGAAGTGCTGCTGTGGCAAATGACGGGTGAAAAAAAGACTGAAGTATCGATGGCCAGCAGAACGTTGTGTCTGGACGTTAGTCGCCGTACGTGGTCTCGTAAAGCTGCCGGGATCCTCGGTATACCATTCGATGCGCTGGCTCCATTGATAAAGCCAGGTGAAGTGGCCGGATGGATGACCGCAACGCTCAGAAAAGAACTGGGATTCTCTCATGAAGTAAAAGTCACGCTTGCAGGACACGATCATATGGTCGGAGCCCGTGCATTACAGATGCTACCAGGCGAAGTGCTGAATTCAACCGGGACGACAGAGGGTATTTTGCTGCTAAATACTCAGCCAACGCTCAGCGACCAGTCTCGGAGGGATAAGCTGGCAAATGGTTGTTATTCTGATGCCGAATTTTTCACGCTTTTTTCATCGCTTCCTGTGGGCGGTTATGCGCTTGAATGGTTGCAAACAACGTTTCGTTTGACCGATGAGGAAATTAACACTGGCCTGGAAAAAGCGATGGAGCAATATCTCCAGCCTTCCTGGTCTGCCGAACATGTGCCTGTGTTCATTCCTCATTTGCGGGGGTCTGGTTCGCCCAATAAAAACCGGCACACGCGCGGTCTGATTTTTGGTCTGACGGATTCACTCCCGCCAGAGTCTCTCCTTGAGAGTGTCTTTATCGGTCTGGTGATGGAATTTTCCCACTGCTACGAGTGCTTTAACATCCCGGCAGGCAGGACTGTAAAAGTGATAGGTCCTGCGGTAAAAAATCCATACTGGCTCCAATTGAAGGCTGACATCCTTCAATGCCCTGTCGAGGCAATTGCTTTTGATGAAACCGTTTCCGTTGGGGCATTGTTAATAGCCTGCCCGGATATTGTTCCTCCACCTGTTTCTGTGGCCGGTCGTTATATTCCTGATGCAATACGGGCGTCATAATTGAAAATATATCAGCAGCAGTGGATGGTATTTTATCAATTTAAATTATTGCAAGAAGGAGTTCTTACTGGCGCATAACCGAAGCAACTCAGTAGTTCGATAATTTAATTAAATTTTCCACCAAAAAATCTGGAGTTAATATGCCTTTAGTCAATGGTAGGGTTCTGCTCAATTGTATTCAGGAAAAACGTGTGCTTGCTGGTGCATTTAACACGACAAACCTGGAGACAACAATTTCCATTCTTAATGCAATAGAGCGCTCGGGGTTACCTAATTTTATTCAGATTGCTCCAACGAATGCGCAACTCTCCGGTTACGATTACATTTATGAAATTGTTAAGCGGTATGCCGATAAAATGGATGTCCCTGTCAGCCTGCATCTGGATCATGGGAAGACTCTGGAGGATGTTAAGCTAGCCGTAAGAGCCGGATTTACCTCAGTCATGATTGATGGCGCGGCTCTGCCGTTCGAGGAAAACATTGCGTTTACTCGGGAAGCTGTCGATTTCTGTAAATCATTTGGCGTGCCTGTCGAAGCGGAATTGGGTGCTATTCTGGGCAAAGAAGATGACCATGTCAGCGAGGCTGACTGCAAGACTGAACCCGAGAAAGTCCAGCGTTTTGTTGAAGAAACAGGCTGTGACATGTTGGCCGTGTCAATTGGCAATGTCCACGGGCTTGAAGATATCCCGCGCATTGATATCCCACTACTCCAACGCATTGCATCTGTTAGTCCGGTACCGCTGGTTATCCACGGAGGCTCTGGTATTGAAGAAGATATTCTTCGGAGCTTTGTTAATTACAAAGTTGCGAAAGTTAATATTGCTAGTGATTTGCGAAAAGCATTTATTACTACTGTCGGTAAGGCTTGGGTAAATAATAACAACGAAGCTAATTTAGCTCGCGTAATGGCGAATGCAAAACAGGCTGTTGAAGATGATGTTTATTCTAAGATCCAGATGATGAATAAACTTCATCCTGCATTTCGCAAAGCTTCTTGAGGAGAAGATATGATTAGACAAAAAGTACGTGTGATGAACAGTACTGGATTACATGCCCGGCCAGCCGCGACTCTGGCTAAGATCGTCAAAAAATACCAGTCTTCATTAATACTGGTTAATAATGACAAAGAAATCCCCATCAAAGGAATGATGAGCATCCTGGGGGCTGGTGTAAAGGGGAATACGATGATTGATTTAATTTGTGATGGACAGGATGAACTGGCCTTTATGAATGAATTAAAGTCAGTTTTTGCTGATGGTTTTGGTGAGTCCATATAGTGCACCTCCCATCAAGTGGTTCATGAAGTTGTTGGATTTCATGCACCGCTTATTACGAGCCTGTCCATAATTCTGTGTAACTGCCACTGTATCAAAGGTGATCGCTCAGGCGGTCACCGAACTCGATAATAAAACGACTCATCATCGTGGGATAACACCACGCTGGGTGAAATTTTTCGGGCGATAGCACATCTCGCCGCGAATGGGTGCACGGCTGAGCGCGTTTACGTACACGCATGTTGAACCAGGTGAACAAAACAGATTCCGCGTTTCTGAACCGCCTGCCAGAAGAGCCTGACCAGTGTCGACCCGCCTCATCACACCATGCCGGGTACGTATGTGAACAAGGTTCATACTGAAGCGGCAATGACCGGAGGAGAAAAGCGAAGCGACAATCTTCAAAGATACGGCTCGATACACCTGGTAACCCCTATATTGCCGCCAAAGGGATGCTGGAGATGGATAATAGCTTCCCGGATGGTATGTGCGGACGTGTGAGCATAGACAGGGTGAAGGCTCGAGGAGGAAAACCAGATTCGCATTACAGCCAGTAATCCAGTGAAAAATACAGGGTGACACAAAAAAAGCCCGGCGATACTTACGGGCTAAATGCTTGCATGGATTATATTTGTCAGGCGAATATATTATTCAGAAAGCCCGAAGTCCATGTGAATTATTTAAATAGCATGTGCGCATTTGTGAAAAATGGTGATAAAAGAGATTTTAGATGCTTATGTTTGTAATTTATAGTCAGCAAGCTAGTCGCAAAAAATGGAAAATAACAAAAAAAGCCCACGGTAATGATTACTGTGGGCTGAAGGTCGCTCGGAGATATACTTGTGTAGCAACAATACTATATGAACAAGGTATGAGTCTATGTCTTATTTTTAAATAAGATGTTTTTTATTTTATTGTTTAAATAATATTGTTTTTGTAGGCCTTTTAGTGGGATAACAAATGTGATGCCATCAAATATTTTTTGGTGAAAACGGAGGTCGTAGTAGTCTTTTTTCCTGAAAAGATATAATCGTCTCTGATCTACATTTCACCAGGCGATGTTTGGATTGGGTCTGTAATAGAGCATTTAGCCTGTTCTTTTATCTTGACTATAGAGGACCCAAATTTTATGTTTTTGTAACCATTCATCGCCAAGGAAGGAACTGTGCTAATTATCGAGGCAACTAAGATGCAAGCCGCATTAAGAATTTTTTATTAGGAATTCCATTTGAATAAATATTCTACTTTAGTGATATGAGCATGGTAAAAAGTGATGCAGACCGGATATTGTACGCTATTTTATTTGAAAGATGATTTAGATGAAATGAGGTTAGAATCTTCGGGATTCATGCGAATTATTTAAATATCATGTAATAATTTTCAAAGGTACGGTGAAAAATAAAATTGCAAACATTGGCATTTATAATTTATTGTCACCATGTGAAATTATCAGTTAATAAAGAAGGCCAACGGTTCTCGGGCCTAAAAGAATTTACCATTCCCTCAACTTGTCAGGTCCGTGATAGGCAAAGTTTTTTTATCAAAACGAAATGACTATATTGGATAATCATTAGGTTATGCACTTAATGCTGGCTAATATGATTCGTTGCCGCTGATTTACGCTCTGCGGCATCAGCAGGCATGCCATCTGTATGGTATTTTTTTAGCTTTGTTGAATAAATCGAGCTTTTGCGGAATGGCAGGATCAGATCACACATCATCCTGACAACACAGGCACTCCCGAGACAAAGCAGACGTTTCGAATCAACAACTCAAAAATGTTAGACGGAGAGCACGACCCGTTTCCATGTGAGTCAGTCGCAGAAAATGCCACAGGGCATACCATGTTTGGCTGAGACAACGCAGTCGCTCAGAAATGAGATAAAACGCATCATTCGCTATTAGTGTATTGCAGGATGTAGCTCTGTCTGCTCATAACACAGAATTTGTCCTTCTTTGCTCTATAAAAATAGAAAACCTGATTTTAGCACTATCCAAAGTGGATTTTCCCCTGTCTTTCTCTTTTCTTTATGACTCCTGACCGGTCTTGATGCATCGTGATTCCAGGAAAACCCAGCTGTTAGTGGGAAGGACTTCCGTGTTGCTCAATAAAAAAATCACATACTTTATAGGCACTTTCTAGAAAATATACTATTTTACAAAGAACTAACATAATCAAAACCTAAGGGTTCTGAGAGTTACTTAGGGTGTTGAATTATTAAATACATCGAGAATGAGTATGAATAAAATTTATCGCTTAGTGTGGAGCCATGTCGCAGCCGGTTTTGTTCCTGTCGCCGAAATTAGTACTAGCCGAGCGGGCCATGGCGCAAAAGGACGCCGTCGTACTCAGCTGTTCATGGCGGCTGTTCTTGTGGGAATGCTGCCGGTTTGCGCACAGGCAGAAGATGTGCAATGGGCACAGGATTATCCATCATACGAATTCCCGACGGAACCCGATGGCTACTTTGATAATGTGATCAGTACGGGGACAGCCTACAACATTGACCTAAACGATGAACAGTCCAATTACCCGGCAGGTACCACGCTGAACATCGGCGGCAGTATCCCGACCTTCCCGACCTATACCAACAATGGCGTGACAAATAATCCCGTATCGGTGGTGGATGCGCTGCCCGCGGGGGCCGGTAACCGCATTATTACCATCACCGCAACAAGCAAGAATGATGATGGTGATACCATCACTACCCCGATCACCGAAGATAATATCGCCGATTTTACCTACTCCCCGAGCCCGGCGGTTCCGCAGCAAAATCAGGAACTGAATGTTGAAGTGCCGGGCCTGGATGGCAGCTATGAGGTGGTCAGCATCTATGACTCTTCTACGTTTACGTCGGCCGCAGATGTGCCGGTCGCTAATATGCAGATACCGGTCTACGATCCCAATTCAGTGCGGATCCTCAATGATTTTGGCATTGTCTACGTCAGCGAAGGTGGTGGCACCGCTAATATCAATGTCGGTGCAGATACCACTGGCACGACGCCTATTTCAGCCCCCGAAAATACCCTTGATCTACTGGCGAAAAATTCAACGCTGGCGTTTGTGGCGGCTGACAGTGGCAATACGGGGGCGGCGAACTGGCAATCGGATAATTACATCCACTTCCGTCCGGCGGCGGTTATCGCCACCCAGTCAAGCCAAACCAGCGTACAAAGTACGCAATATAACTACACACTGACTCTGCCGGAGTATGAAATCGGTCCGTTGGGCAACGTCCGGCTGGTCGGCAACAAAGAATTCGATATCAGTTCATCCGCGGATATCGCCGATGTTAACGATTATCTGGTGGGCCAGGGGGCGTATGCCGGTAAATCACAGGTGCAGTACTGGCTGCTGGCCGGGGCGTCAGTAGACGGTAGCGATCCGATTACCTCATCCACACAGGCGCAGACGACCTACAATGGCATTATTACCGATCTGCTGGGCCAGGCGGAAAGCACGACCATTAATGTGGAATACAACGTCTGGAATGACCTGGAGTCACATACCAATAACGCCACGATAGGCACCGGTAACCTGCGGGTCATTTACGCCACAGGAGCAGACGCCACAGGTACGGTAACTGACACCGGGAGCCTGGCGGTGGACGGTGCGACGGCCGTGATGCAAGCCGACAACGGTGCCGTTATCACTAACAATGGTGCGATTAACGCCTGGAGCAGCAGTGGTAACAGCCCGACAACGGTAGGCATGCGAACGACCGACGCGACGGCGATTAACAACGGTGTACTGAACGCCGGGTTGTTCCTCGAAAAAGATGGCAGTAATCAGAATGTGAATAATGCCGGGTCGGCGGCTATCGCCGCGGATGGCGGCAGCACCGTCACCAACAACGGCCATATCAATGTTGCTATTACGGATACGGCAACCCATAACGCCTACGGTATTATCGCCGGGAATACCGCCAATGTGACTAATGCTGAAGGTGGCACTATAGCGATTGTCGGCAACAGTCATAATACCGATGGTAAAGCTGGCGCATATGGCGTGCTCACTGGTGACGCCGCCAACTTCACCAACCAGGGAGCCATGTATGTGGGCAGCACCCCGGTTATTGATGGGACAGCTCCCACCGCGGTTAACCTGGTGGGAAGTGGTGATTTTACGGCAGCGATTGCCTCCACGGGTACCGGCACTATCCTTAACGACATCTCCGGGGTCATTACCCTGATGGAGAATACCCGCAACGCGGCAGGGATCCTGGTCAATGGCGGCGGTGCCACGGTCACCAACAATGGTGAGATTAATGTGTTAGGTAAGCTGGTCAACGACTCAGCTGCCGCCAACTACGGGATGTACGTTAAAGATAATACCGGTGTCGTCACCAATAACGGCAATATTCAGGTCGATGGCGACAACAATATTGCGCTGCGCATACTGGCACAGGGCGCGGACGCGACAATGACCTCCAGCAACACCAGCACCATTACCGTCGGGGCTGAAGGGGGGCAGGGAGGTAACGATGATAATCCGTATGCCTACCGTAACTATGCGGTGTATGCCGAAGGGCTGAATGGCAACGCGGCGACGGTGCAGCTGGATTCGACCGTGCGTCTGCTTGCAACCGGTGCGATTGGTGCCCATGCGCGTGGTAACGCGACCATTAACGTCGGCGCACCTGCCTCCTTAACCTTTGAAAATACTGATCAGATTGGCTACTACGCCTGGGGACAGGGGGCAAGTATCAATATCGCCAACCCGACTATTACGGATGATGGGCAAGCCCGTTCGATTCTGTTTGCGGTTGATAGCGGGGCGAAGTTCACGGGGGAGACCACCGGGGGTGACTACAATCTGACCGTTGCCGGCACCGGCTCCACCGGGGTTTTTGCGAATGGCCTCTCGCAGGACGGCTCGGTGGTGACTGAAGTGACTACCGGTAACGCGCAGATTAACGTCAGCGGCACGGATGCCGTTGGGGTGAAAGTCACCGGCGGCGCAGTGGGCACTATCAGCGATGGCGCGATAAATTTGAATGGTGATAACACCACTGCCGTACAGGTGGATGGGCGTAATTACAGCATCAACGGTGATGTTGGCAGTGATGATGATGCACTCGATACCAAAGTGAGTTCTGATGCGAAAATTACGTCAGTGGCAGGACAAAACGGCATTGTCGGCTACAACGTCTCGCATAAAGGTGATTTGCTGCTCAATAGTGGCGCAGATATCACGCTTGAGGGGAACACCAGTACCGGCGTGCTGTTGCATGATGGCGGGATTGCTACCGTGGATTCCAATGTCAGCGTGGCAGGGACTGGCAACATTGGCGTGGATATCCAGAATGCCGGTGAACTGACCAACAACGGCGCCATTACCGTCTCCGGTTTAGAGGGCAGCGAAAATGTCGGGGTACGGGTCCAGGGGGCTGGCGCCATCGTCCATCAACTGGGTGATGTCTCTGCCGATGGAGGTCTGGCAGCGGTACAACTTACCGGGGAAGGCGCAACCCTGACGGTCGATGGGACCGACAACCATATCAGCGCCAGCGGTGGGGCGGATGGAGTGCTTATCGACAGCACCGGCGCCTCCTCTTTTAATGCCAGCAACACCACTATTGATATCACCGACAGCGGCGCGGGGATTAATAACAATGCCAACGCCAGTAGCATCAACCTGACCACTGTCACGATCAATGCTGATGACGGCCCGGCGATCCGTACTGCCGTAACCTTTGCCGCGGAAGGTAGCGGCAACGTGCTGAATGTCAACGGCAGCGGCGGTGGTTTTGCCTTTATGAATGCCGACGGTTCGGCCACCACCGGCAACCTGACAATCGGCACCGGCTACACCATCAATGGCAACGGCGACGGCAGCCGGGGGATCCTCGCTCGGACCAACGGCAACGTCATCTCCGGCACCAATATCACCATGGCGAGCGGCGCTGGTGCGGCGATTGAAGCGACTGATGCCGCCAGCCTGACCAACAACGGTATCATTGCGACCAGCAGCGATACCGGCAGCACGATCCTGGCGCAAAATAGCGGGGCGTTCACCAACACCAACTCCATCACCTCCAGCAGTACCAGCAACAGCCAGTCGCTTATCGACCTGAGCGGTGACGTTGGTTCACGCACCATCACCAATACCAGCAGCGGTACCATCACCAGCCTGAGCCAGAATGCGACCGTGATTGATGCCACGGGCAGCGCCAGTAACACCCTGACCAACAGCGGCATCCTGAAAGCGGCCAGCAGTACGGCGAAAGTGATTGCGCTCGGCAGTGGTAACGACAGCGTGACCTTAAGCGATACCGGGCAGCAAACGCAGGGTGAAATCCTGATGGGCGCTGGTAACGACCAGTTTAACTGGAGCGGCGGCAGCCTGACGGGCGGCGTCACTTTTGAAGGAAACGACGGGCAGGACAGTGCGACTGTCGGTAGTGTGGATATCGCCGATACCACCCATATCCTCAGTGAAGACGGCACCGGCAGCACGCTGACCTTTGAAGGTACCAAAGGCAGTATTGGCTCACTGACGGCTGATGATCTCGCGACCGGCACCAATATTGGCACTGGCTGGAGCACCCTGACCCTTACTGGTGCCGGGACCGACATGCGTGTCGCGGAAGATCTCACGCTGTCAGCCGCACCTGTTATCAACGTCAATGACGGCGCAATACTGCGAACCGGCGACAGCGCCACGGTGGACGGTGAGGCCACCATTCATAACTACAATATCGCCACGGCGGGCAGCGGCGCGAAGATCTCCTTCGACGGCAGCGACGATCAGACCTACAGTGGCGTGATTTCCGGCACCGGTGGTATGGAGCGCATCAACGGCGGCAACACCATTCTGCTCGGTGATAACACCTACACCGGCGACACGCTGATTGGTGGCGATTCAGAACTGAGCCTTGGTGCTGGCGGCGAGGTGGGTAGCTTATCGGAACAAACCAACATCACCGATAACGGCATCCTGACGGTTAACCATTCTGACGTGGTCACTCTGGGCGGCGTGATTTCCGGCAGCGGTGATTTCCGCCAGATTGGTAGCGGCCTGACGCGTCTGAACGGAAACAACAGCTACGCAGGTACCACCGACGTAGAACAGGGTACGTTGCTGATTAACGGTGTGCAGAGTGGCACCGGGTTAACCACGGTTTACACGGGCAGCACGCTTGGCGGCTACGGCACGATTGGTGGCGATGTGCTGTTTCAGAGTGGTGGTACGACTCTGAAACCAGGCGATGACAGCCGGGGCAACGGAACCGGAGTATTGATTGTTAATGGCAATCTGACGCTTGCTGGCGATACTAACAGCCAGTTCCAGTTAGGGCAGAATTTTACGGCTGGCGGTCCTCTCAACGACCTTGTGGATGTCAAAGGGGACCTGACACTGGATGGTAAGTTGAATGTGACGTTGACCGATGGAGGCGCATTCCTGCCGGGAGTCTATCGCCTGTTCAATTACGGCGGTACGTTAGACAATCAAACGATGGAAATCGAAACACTGCCCACGCAATTTCCTGGCCGTTACGCGATTCAGACTAATATTAATAATCAGGTCAACCTGGTGCTGAACTACACATTACCGGTAGCCCAGTTACAGTACTGGGACGGTGATGACAACGGCAGTAACCACGGCGATGGAACCCTTGGTAACGGTGTTGTTGACGGTGGGGATGGCTATTGGTTCAGTCCAATAGGAAACAATACTAATAACTGGACCACGGATACAGGGAATGGCAACACCCCTTGGGCAGATGGTGCATTTGCTATTTTCCAGGGGCAGAGCGGAAGGGTGTTACTGGACAACCAGTTTGGCGAGGTCCTCTCCTCCGGCATGCAATTTACGTCTGATGGCTATGTTATTGACGTGGACCCGGCTCACCCCGATTCTCAGTTACACATGTTCGCGACGTTAACTCAGGGGGACCTGAAACCTGACAATACCTATCAGGATGAGGGAGAAACCCATGCTGATCGTTTCTTTGCTATTCGCGTCGGGGATGGTGCGAGCGGGGCGGATGTCACTACGACCATTAACGCAGATCTGGTAAAAAATAACCTGGATTTAGGAACGACGCTGCGTTTACTGAAAACCGATCCAGGCAGGTTGATCCTGAACGGTGATAATACCTTTGAAGGCGGGGTAGAAGTGTGGGGTGGTACGCTTCAGGTGAGTCGTGATGAGAGTCTGGGGATCGCTGGTACATCGCTGACATTGAGTAACGGATCCACTTTCCAGGCAGGGGATGATTTCACCACCAGTCGCCTCATTTTCCTTGATGAGGAAGGTGGCGGCACCTTCGACACCTACGGCCATACTTTCACCCCAACGGGCGTTATCGGTGGTGATGGTTCGCTGGCCGTGGTGGATAGCGCAGCCAGTGGCGACGGCATCCTCGAACTGAACACCGCCAACACCTGGCTCGGCGATACCCTCGTCAACGGCAAAAACGGCACCGGAACGCTGACAGTGAATGCCAACACCACCGGTGCGTTTGGTAAACAGGACAGCACGGTATCACTGACCGATGACGCGCGGGTGAATTTCAACAACGGCGCCAGTGCGCAGACGCACACCTTTGATGTCAATAATTCGACCCTGGCGTTTAACAATAGCGCCACTGCCGGGCAGAGCACTATCGGGCTGACCGGCGGGACCGCCCGATTTACCGGCAGCAGTAATGCAGGCAGCGCGGCGATTAACGTCGATGCTGATTCACAAATGTTGATGTCAGGCAGCGCCAACGGCGGCACCAGCGTCACTACCAACGCCGGTACCGTGGCGTTTTCCGGCAATTCGCAGGCGGTTAACGCGCGGATTGCTAACCAGAGCGGCGCGAAGGTGACACTGGCAGATGCAGACAGTAAAACGTCCATCGGTTCACTCTCCGGCGCGGGAACTGTTGAGCTGGGTAACAAAACCCTCAGCGAGGGCAATCTCAATCTTAATGACACCATCAGCGGCCTGATTTCCGGCGTCGGTGGCGGGCTGGAAAAAGTCGGCACCGGTATTCTGACCCTTACCGCCGATAACACCTTCAGCGGCGCAACATCGGTGCTGAAAGGCGCGCTGCTGATTAACGGTAATCAAAGCGCGGCCACCGGCGCAACCAGCGTGGCCGGTAACGCAACGCTCGGCGGGGAAGGGACCCTCGGGGCCAATGTCAGCGTGGCGGACAATGGCCATCTGGCACCGGGTAAAGACCTGAGCAGCGTCGGGATCCTGACGATGAACAATCTGAATCTGGCCAGCAATGCGCAGCTCGATTTCCAGTTTGGTAAATCCAATGTGCAGGATGAGAAAGATCCGCTCAACGATCTGCTGGTGGTTAACGGTGATCTGACTCTCGACGGCAAGCTCAACATTGCCCAGACCCCGGGCGGCAAGTTCGACGTCGGTGTATATCGCGTCATCAACTACAGCGGCAATCTCACCAACAACGGTCTGCAATTCGGTACCGTACCGGATGCGGCCAGCCAGTTGTACGTACAAACCTCAGTGGCGAATCAGGTCAACCTCGTTAACACTTCGGGGCTGGTGCTCAACTTCTGGGATGGTACCGGCGGCACTGGCGGCGTGCTGAAAAACAACGGCAAAATTGACGGTGGCGACGGCATCTGGCAAAACAGCGGCGGCAACGACAACTGGAGCACCGACCAGACTGACCCGGATGGCACCATCAACGCCCCATTCAGCAACGGCGCATTTGCGGTATTCAGCGGTAAAAAAGGCAACGTCACCGTCGATAACAGCCTCGGCGAGGTACTCATCAGCGGCGCGCAGTTCACCACTAACGGCTACGTGATTAACGACGGGGTGATCACCACCAACACCGCCGATACGGTGATCCGCGTCGGCGACGGTACCGCGCCTGGCAGGCTCTACACCGCCACCATCAATTCGCAAATCACCGGCAGCGGCGGCATCGACAAAACCGACGTCGGCACCCTGGTGCTGAACGGCAACAACAGCTATCGCGGGGGCACCACTGTCAGCGGCGGTGTGCTGCAGGTCAGCGGCGACCAGAACCTCGGCGCAGCAGACACCGGTATCACGCTGAACGGCGGGACCTTCCGCTACGGTGCGGCGTTTGATACCGCGCGTGCATGGACCGTCGGCGACAACAGCGGCACCATCGACACCAACGGCAATGACGTTTCCCTGCTGTCGGGCATCAGCGGCAGCGGCGGCTTAACCAAAGCGGGTGACGGCACCCTGACCCTGACGCAGGACAGCAGTTACACTGGCCTGACGACGATCCGCAACGGCACGTTGCAGCTCGGCAACGGCGGCGGCACCGGCAGCGCCACCGGTAATATTCTCAACCTGGATACGCTGGTGGTGAATCGTAATAACACGGTTGATCTCGACGGTGTGATCTCCGGGACCGGTGATTTCATCCAGCGCGGGAGTGGCACCACGGTGCTGAACGGGCTGAATAACTGGCGCGGCTACACGCTGGTGGAAAACGGCACCCTGCTGGCGGGTGGCGCTTCACGATTCAGCGCGAAGTCCTCGCATATCGTCAGCCAGAACGCGATCCTGGATACCGGCGGGCGCAACCAGACGGTAGCGAACCTGGTGAACCAGGGGACCGTTAATCTGCGCGGCGGTAATGTTGGCTCAACGCTGACCGTCAACGGTGACTATGTGGGGATGGACGGCACGATCAAAATCGCCGCCCAGCAGCACAGCCCGGGCGTGGCGGACAAACTGGTGATCAACGGTGGTACCGCGACCGGTACCACCCGACTGGACATCGATGTCAGTCAGTTGGGTGAACCGACCACCGGTGACGGCATTATGGTGGTGGAGGCCAAAAATGGGGCGACCACCACCGCACAAACCACCAAAGACGCCTTTAACATCGGCGGCGATAAACTGATCACCGGGGCGTGGCAGTATCAGCTGTATGCCGGAAATGCGAGCGGTGCCGGGGAAGACTGGTTCCTGCGCGCGGGTTACAGCCCGGTAGTGCCGGGCTTCGATACCCTGCCATCGATCGTGCGTCAGGCGGATTTGTTCGTGCTCGGCACGCTGCATCAGCGCGTGGGTGATGAGCAGCCGTGGCGTGCGGATGTGCCGGAAGATCAGGAAGGGCGCTTCTGGGCGCGTTATCTGACCAAAACTGTCGATCAGCATCTGGATGATGCCACCAGCAGTAAGAGCCATTCGCAGTATGACGGGATGCAGATTGGCCTCGATCTGTGGCAGAACGACAAATGGCGTTCCGGGATCTACACCACCTTTATGGATCTCGACAGTTCGGTCAGCGGTAACACCGGCATGGGCGGCGGTTCAGCGTACAACTCAACGTTCTCCTCCTACATTGGCGGCTATGCCACCTGGACCGATACCAATGGTTTCTATGTTGATAATGTGTTGCAGTACGGTTACCATTCAGTCGACCTGAAAAGCGAAGGCAGTTCTGATACTTACCATCCAAATGGCAGCACCGTGACCGCCTCTGTAGAAGTGGGCAAACCGTGGCAACTTGGCGACAGTCACTGGGCCTTTGAACCGCAGGCGCAGCTGGTGTGGCAGTGGAGCAACTTCGATGATGTGACCCTTAACGATGGCGTCGATACCCATGTCAGCACTGATGCAGATAGCGCGGTGATTGGGCGTCTCGGTGCGCGTCTGACGGCGGATTACGATACCAACATGGGTAAAGTGAAACCGTACGTGCGGGTGAACTTCTGGAAAGAGCTGACCGATGGCGAAGATGCGGTGACCTACAGCAATGGCGCCAACAGCCACGGTAAAACCACCCTCAAGGCTAACCAGCAGTTCAGCACGACGGAAGCCGCAGTGGGTGTGACGTGGACGGTCACCAATGATGTGCAGGCATATACCGAAGTAGGCAAAACCTGGGATAACGGCGGCGACACCAACGTGGATGCAGACTTGTCCGCATCGCTGGGGATGAAAATCCGCTTCTGATTCCCCTCAGTTGTAGCATTCTAAAAGGTTATTTTTTGACTGTACTGCACCCTACTAATTGAGTGGGGTGCAGTTTTTGAGTTTGGCCTTCCAGATTCGAAGGCTATATCCGGCTAAATTGAGCTGACCGTCTGTCCCGGACATCCCGAGTAGACAACCCCCGCCAGGTCCCTGCCGGCATGTAAGCCAGTCTTTCTTTGTTTCCTTTGCCCAGAACCCTGAGTGCCCTCTCATGAGTGACAACGTCACTCAAATTCAGGCCAACAGCTTCCGAACGGCGCAGACCACAACCAAGGAGTACAGCCAGCAGGGCTGCATCACGAGGCCTCATGCTGCTGCGGTCAGCATCACAGACAGCAAAGAGCTGGCGGACTTCCTCCGGAAGGAGTGCGCGACCACGCGGCAGACGGCTGCCACGCAGATTTCTGACCGCCCGGATATGCTGGAAGCTTTCCACGTCCATCAGTTTCAGCATCCAGGCTTCTTTAGCCACCCCTTTCAGTGCTGAAAGATAGTTGTTTACACTGGCCGTCGTGAGCCCCGAGTCCCTTAACAGCTCGGTGATGGCCATCACGTGATGCCGTCGCAGACTGCCCCAGCTGCAGGTATCTGTATTGACCGCCCCCAGCATTCTCGCCACGATCCCCAGTAAGGAGGCCATGGTCTGTCGGCTGCGTGGCGAGTTCAGCGGTCTCTCAAAAGGCTATCGCAGAAAGTCTACTTTTTCAAAGGTACATTTTAATAAGTAGAGGATCCGAGCGGATCCCTCTCCCTGATGGTAGAGTAGAGGTGAAGATGTGAACTGGCCGTAAATTTACCGTACTGATGATTGCTTTTCTCTGTCCCAGGAATACTATGCGTTTCTCCGGCACTCAATATCCGCACCGAATATTTAAAATAATAGAGGAATATTTGGTGGTTCGCTGACACTAGGTGACTACGATGGTCGGGTTGCTGTGCGTGTACATTGAACAAAATGATGAAGGCCGGTATGCCAGAAAGCATACGTTTTGCCTGGCAGAAACAACCTACTTATCCCAAATTTGATTTATTAAACAAAGCCGCTTGTCTGTTAAAAGCTTGGTGATTCAATTACATATAATGGAGAACATAGTAAACGCATTTTTTTAAAAATGTGTTTTTAGATTATTGGCTTTTTAATGTCATATACAAATTATAATATGTGGTTCAGCTTACTAATTCTGATGTATGCGATAAGAGGAAATAAATACATGGAAATCATCATTGTTAGTGATAACTACTATCTATTATCCGGGATGCTAAATAGCAAAATATTTCCCATCTACCTATCGCAACAAGATGATGTTGAAGGCACGTTGTCATCTTTGTGTTGGGGTAACCGCGTCGTTGTTGCTACAGAATGTATCCACTTACGCGAGAAGATCATTGATTTCCTCAAAAGACGCGGGTGCTACTATTTTATTCTCTTGCCCGATATTGGGAAGAATAATCATTTTAAGCTGGGTGATATCATTTTTGCATCAATGAACTTAACTCCGGAACATCTTATTAGTATGGCGTCATCCACAACGTTTCGGCCCGCTAATTTATTAACTTTACGCGAGAGTCAAGTGCTGAAATTATTCCACCTTAAGAACATATCCATTGCAAAGATATTATCAATATCAGAAAAAACAACCAGCGGCTATCGAATGAGTATTCAGTATAAATTGAAAATGAGAACTAAAAATAGTATCGCTATGCTACGGGTTCAAAAATCTATTATGCAATGCGGCTTCCAGTCTCATATTGTCAGCGAGAATGAATAATCAATCGCTGTCACAAATCATTAACATGACATATATCAACCACCGTACAATCAGCAAAAATGCAACAGGAGAATATAAATGGGCGCATTTACGTCATTACTAGAGTCATTTGTGGCGAAAAGAAAAGGAATTAACTATTTAAGTGCTGTCATTAAATTTGTCGAAACCCATGGTGGAGTTCAGGAATTAGTCAATAGTATGTCTAACAATGGACTTCAGACAACTGTCGCATCATGGTTAAATGAGGGAGACAATCTTCCGATAAGCGCAGAACAAATAATATCGTTTACTGATTCTGATGCATTAAAAAGTCTGGCGGATAAATGTGGTATGGATATTTCGGCCGCTGCTGGCCTACTCTCGCGCTATTTACCGGTCATCATCGATTCGTTATCTGAGCAGGGGAAGCTCTCAAAATCTGCCACAAGTGACCTGCTCTTTTCAGGCCAAGAACTTTTCAAAGGAAAACTGAGTGGTTAAATTTTTCCCAGGGCAACCTGGGAAGTCAGTTGGAACATATATGTATTTTTATCATTTTCTTTGGCTGATCCTTATCCCGGTATTCTCTGTGTATGCAGGAGGGGTCTCTGCCCTTTTATGGAGTGGGTTACCAGTTTCCAGAATACGCTGGTGTACCTTTTTTGTTTTCAACATCGAATTTCAGCATGATCCGGTATACAACACATTGCTAACTGTGGCCTGGATAGCATTCTGTATTCCCATAGTGATAGCACTACTCATTGTAGCAAGTAAAAGATAAACCATTGGGAAGGGATCAACACATTCACTGAGGCAAAACAGCGTTATGGTGCGCCTCGTCTCGCTGACGAACTGCTGGAGTACAACGTCAAAACTATTGCCGCCAGCCTCCGCCGTCAGCGTCACGCCAGACAATGCTCGCGTGGTAAGAACTTCTTCCCTTCAGACTAGGGTGCAGGCTAAGACCTGGACTTTTTATAGTACGGCAATTGAATAACCGGATAAGTATAGTGTGCCACGACAACGCAGCTATCGGGAGTCTTGGCCCCTGAATAGAGGAAAAAATACTTTTTACTCTCAGGGAAAAAAAACAACACATCACCATTTTGGAAAAAAGTCGAAAGGACAGGTACATGGTCTTTGGTCTGGTGCTTTTTTTCCCCGGAAGCGACCTGGAATTGATCGCCCCATTTCATGGTTGAAAGCTGGTACTGAAATCTGGAGATGATCACATTTTTACGTAAATTACAGGATAGAGTCACTGCAGTTCTTGCGAATGAGGGGGAAATAAAAATGTTTAACAGACTCATTATTAAGATGATTTTCATCATTGCACTTTTCTTGTGACTATATAACATTGTAGGCGCTGGTACGTTTATTCCATAAAGCTTGTTGAGAAGTTACAATAATTTTGGCCTGATATAAAAAGGAAAAAGATCTTCTTGCCACTTGCAGTAATTAACAAGAGGTACCTATTAGTATCACAGATTTTATACGCAGTCCTTGGTTAATTCTTTTGGGTAGAAAAACCAAGGTGGTAAGATAACTCTCTGGAAGTTACAAGTAAAGCTTATGATTCATGATGAGTAACATTTAAAATACATGAAATGAAAATGATGAATAATGAAATTTAACTTTGTTAAATTTGGTGTGTGAGTGGCGTTGTTAAATAAATCAGACTTTCGAAGTGGATTTTTCATGGCTGACCATTATTTCTAATTTGAAATATAGAAAAGTGATTTTAAATTATTCTAATTGTAGTCTGTATATTTGTCTTAAGCCGGTCCTGGTGCGACTTGAGCTGTGGTAATGATTTAAATTCTGAACTCTTCAAATCACGGAATCGGTTTTGTCCTGTTTACATATAAATTTTCTGGCGTGATACTGAACGGCCTGCCGTTATAACTATTGCATGCTCTTTATCTGGCAGGAAGCCCAATTACACATTAGATGGAGAATGAGCGGATGAGTCAAAGCTTTCAGAATGAAATCCCGAAGGCGCGTGTTAATATTTCGTTGGATTTACACACCGGGGGAGCGAAGAAGAAAGTTGAGCTCCCGCTAAAATTACTGAGTGTAGGCGACTTCAGCAACGGTAAAGCTACCGGCACCTTGTCAGAAAGAAGTAAATTGAATGTTAATAAAAATAATTTTAACTCGGTATTATCTGAGCTAAACCCCGAAGTCAGTCTCACCGTAAAAAACACCCTCGCTGATGACGACTCTGAAGAAAATGTGCGCCTGAGTTTCCAGGATATGAAAGATTTTGAGCCAGAGCAGATAGCCCGTCAAATTCCCCAACTGAAAGCCATGCTCGCCATGCGTAATTTACTGCGCGACCTCAAATCCAACCTTCTCGACAATACCACGTTCAAGAAAGAGTTTGAAAAAATTCTGAAGGACCCGGCATTAAGCGATGAACTGCGTAGTGAACTTAACGCGCTCGCCCCGTCCCAGGATTAATATCAAATTACTGGAAGCTTTAACGGAATAACTGGAAATAATGCTTATGTCAGTCAATAACGAATCCCGGAACCCGACGGCGGGTGCCACAATTGAAAAAACACTGCCAGCCGGCGGCGTATATGCCTCACTGTTCGACAAAATAAATCTGCAGCCGGTTGCCGAAATGGGCTCCCTGAATGGTTTTGATGATAATACGGTGATGGCAGAAACGTCGACAAATGCGCGTGTCACCGCGGCGGTTCAGGTCTTTATGCAGTGCCTGCAGAAATCCGGCCAGAAAGTCGAAAAGCTCGATAAGACCCTGCTCGACAGCCATATTGCCGAGCTGGACTTTCAGATCAGCCGCCAGCTGGATGAGATCATGCACAATGATGAATTCCAGAGGGTGGAATCTGTCTGGCGTGGTCTTAAATCACTGGTCGATAAAACTGATTTTCGCCAGAATGTAAAGTTGGAATTGCTTGATTTATCTAAAGAAGATCTGCGTCAGGACTTCGAGGATTGCCCGGAAATTATCCAGAGCGGGCTGTACAAGCAGACTTATATTGCGGAATACGACACCCCGGGCGGCGAGCCTATTGCGGCGGTCATCTCGGCGTACGAATTTGATGCCTCAGCCCAGGATGTGGCGCTGATGCGTAATATATCAAAAGTGTCCGCGGCTGCCCACATGCCGTTTATCGGTTCGGCCGGGCCTAAGTTCTTTTTGAAGGACAACATGGAACAGGTCGCGGCCATCAAAGATATCGGCAACTACTTTGACCGTGCCGAGTATATCAAATGGAAAAGTTTCCGCGACACCGAAGACTCCCGCTATCTCGGGCTGGTGATGCCACGTGTGCTGGGTCGACTGCCATATGGCCCGGACACCGTGCCGGTGCGCAGCTTCAACTATGTCGAAGAAGTGAAGGGCCCGGATCACGACAAATACCTGTGGACCAACGCGTCGTTTGCGTTTGCCGCTAACATGGTGAAGAGCTTCATCAACAACGGCTGGTGTGTCCAAATCCGTGGTCCACAGGCTGGCGGTGCGGTGCAGGACCTGCCAATTCACCTGTATGACCTCGGTACCGGCAACCAGGTGAAAATCCCGTCCGAAGTGATGATCCCGGAAACCCGCGAGTTTGAATTCGCCAACCTCGGCTTCATCCCGCTGTCGTACTACAAAAACCGCGACTACAGCTGCTTCTTCTCAGCGAACTCGGCCCAGAAACCGGCGCTGTACGACACCGCGGATGCGACCGCCAACAGCCGCATCAACGCCCGCCTGCCGTACATTTTCCTGCTGTCGCGCATCGCGCACTACCTGAAGCTGATTCAGCGTGAAAACATCGGTACCACCAAGGACCGTCGTCTGCTGGAGCTGGAGCTGAACACCTGGGTTCGTGGACTGGTGACCGAAATGACAGACCCGGGCGACGAGCTGCAGGCGTCACACCCGCTGCGCGATGCGAAGGTACTGGTGGAAGATATCGAAGATAACCCGGGCTTCTTCCGCGTCAGACTGTTCGCCATCCCGCATTTCCAGGTGGAAGGCATGGACGTTAACCTGTCACTGGTTTCTCAGATGCCGAAGGCGAAAGCGTAACGTAAGGCAGGAAGCCAATGAAAACGGAACAACCGTTATGGGGCAGGGGTCAGATGGTCTCTCCCCAGCACTTCCAGCAACAGGCCGCGTATGCGGCCTGGTCTGTGGAATGCATCGCCCGACTGGGCCTCTCCCAACCCTGGGGGATGATTGATGCCACTTTCGAACCGGATGCACTGAAACTGGGCCGTCTGCAGGCCCGTCATCTGCACATCCGTTTCCCCGACGGGACGCTTATCGACACGGATAATGCCGACTCCCTGCCGCCAGTGCTGGCGCTTGAGGGCGAATCACACGACGTGGTGGTGGTCCTGGCACTTCCGCTGCTGCGGGCGAATGGCGGCAACTGCCTTAAACCCGATGAGGTGGCCGAGCGCCCTGTTCGCTATCGCCAGCGCTGGCGGGATGTCCGCAACACCTTTGGGGACGATACCCGCCAGATTGCAGTGATGCAGCCAGAGCTGACGTTGCGTTTCGCCCATCAGAACAACAGCGATTACCTGGTCTGTCCGGTCGCCCGTCTGCTGCAGGATTCGCAGGGGAGCTGGGCACTCGATGAAACTTATCTTCCGCCCCTGCTGGCTTTGCAGGGCAGCCGCTGGCTGGTGACCCAGCTGGAACAGCTGATGACGCAGCTGCGTGCTCGTCTGAGTCGCCTGATGGATATGCGCCGGGAAAGTAACGAGCGCATGGCCGATTTTGCCGTGGCCGATGTGTCTCTGTTCTGGCTGCTCAATGCCCTGAACAGCGTAGAACCTGTGCTCGGACAGTTTCAGCGTCACCCGCAAAGCCCGCCGGAGCGTCTGTATCCGGAACTGGCTCGTCTGGCAGGTAGCCTGCTGACCTTCTCGCTGGAGCATCAGGTGAGTGCTATTCCGGTCTGGCAGCACGAGCAGCTGAATAACGTCTTCCCGCCGCTGTTTGACTTACTGGGCGACCTGCTGGAAGCCAGCCTGCCGTCGCGGGTGGTGGCGATTGAGCTTGAGCATGATGCCCGGCTTCACTTCTGGCAGGCCCGTCTGCATGACCCACGTCTGCGCGAAGGGGCGGATTACTACCTCTCCGTGCGTTCACCGATGCCGGTGGCACAGTTGCAGGAACAGTTCCCGCGCCAGTGCAAGGTCGGCAGTCCTGACCATGTCAGGAGTATCGTTAATTCCTCACGGGTGGGTGTGCCGCTGACGCCGCTGCGTCATGTGCCGGCCGCCATTCCACTGCGTCTGGAAAACCAGTATTTCAGCCTCGATGTCTCTCATCCTCTGGCCACCGAAATGCTTCAGGGGGGCACCTGTATGTTTTACGTTCCAGGCATGCTCGGCGAGCCTGAACTTGAACTCTTTGCGGTACTGAGAACATGAGTGAACGTAAACGCGGCTTTGCCGCGTCCATTGATATAGATGCTCTGCTGCAGGACACCTGGCTGCAGGTGATAAGCCTCCGTCACGGTCCGCAGTTTCAGGATGGAGAAGGGCGCACCTTGTGGGAGCGCTGCATCGCAGATGTTGAGCGTGTGCAGCGTGAACTGAAAGCGAGCGAACTCGATGAAGCCAGTTGTCAGCAGATCCTCACTGCACAGTGCGCGCTGCTCGATGAGGCGGTCAAAGGTCGCGGTGTGGAAGATGACGCCTGCGTACAGTGGTATGACATTCCCCTGCAGGGGCACTTCCTCGGCACCATGGATGCCGGTGATACGCTGTGCTCCCGGATGCGCGATGTACTGCGTGAACCGACGCCTGACCATGCTGTCGTGACCTGCTTCCAGCGGGTCATGATGCTGGGGTTCCTCGGCAGTTTCCGCTCTCTGAACGATCCGGAGCGCCAGAAACTCGTCAATGCACTCAGTGAACATGTCACGCCGTTCAGCTATCCACAAACCCATCCGGTACTGGCGGAAAGCCGTGCCGGACGGGGAATGGGCGGCTGGCTGGCGTCATGGCCCGTGCGAATTGGCCTGAGCGTGGTGGTGGTTGCCGCGCTGTGGTGGGGATTGAGCCACTGGCTGGATCAGACACTGCAGACCCTGTTGCCGGGAGCCGTGAAATGAGTCCTGCACAACAGTGCGGGCTTGCGCTGTGGGCCGTTCTGCTGAGTGCCGTGGTCTGCCTGGGTTTTCTGCCGGGATCCTGGCTGGTTTCTGTGCTCGTTCTGCTGGCGATGCTGGGGCTTATTATGGCGATCTGGTACGTTGGCAGCCGTCGTGCGGAGCATGACGTCACCCTGCGTCTGGATGACCTGCCGGAAGCCACTTATCGTCAGCCTGTGGTACTGGTCTGTGGCGATCTGCCGCTGGCCTGGTTGCATCAATCACCGGTGCTCACCGTCACGCAAGGGTGTTGGATCCGCGTGGAGGATTATCAGGATCTGGAGCAGGTAGCCCGTCAGATACTGTGGCAGCGTCCTGACTGGGGACGCCAGCTGTCGGTGATGGTCAGTGTCTGCCCACAGCAGCACACTGACAGCGAGAGGCTTACCAGCCACCTGCTGGCCCTGCGCTGGCAAATCAGCCAGTTGCGTAAAGAAACCGGACATTCTGTGCCACTGGTTCTGAATGGCCAAATTGGCAGTGTGATGACGAATGACATGCTCTGGCAGGCGGCTATCCCGGGGGAAGGGGTGAAGGTCTGGCGTGAGTCTTCGGCACCGAGCTCTATCGCCGCGTGGGTCACTACTGGGGGTTCACCTGCGATACAGCAACAGGTGCTGATGAACAGCCTGATGAGCTGGTTCCATCAGCACGTCAAAGCTGCCTTTATGGATGAAAACCCCGATATTCCGGCCATTGCACCTACCGCAGTGCTGTGGGGAATGGGGCCGATCCTGGCGGGAAGCCTGGCGTCATCGGCCTGGACGGCGTGGTTGTCCCGTCATACCGGACTGCAGCAGGTGACTGGCTGGCAACCGGTGGGGACGAACAGTACGGTTACCTCCCTGTTCCCGGATTTCATCCTGCCGCTGCTGCCGGAGGGGCGGGGATTAACTCCCTGTGGGCGTACCTGGCGTTGTGCGCTCGGAATTTTCACGCTGGCGGTCACTGCGGCGTTGTTCAGCAGTGGCTGGAACAACCGTGAGCTGCTGCATCGCGTGAGCTTCGATATAACCCACTATGACCGTATCCCGATGCATGATTACGGTCCGAAGGCTGATGCCATTAGGGTTTTACGTCAGGATTCAGCTCAGCTGGACGGGTGGGCGCGCAACGGCGAACCGCTTCGGATGAGCCTCGGGCTGTACCGGGGCGAGCGTCTGCGAATGCCGGTGCTGGATGCGATCCGCTCGTATGTGCCCCCACCGCCGCCGCCAAAACCACAGCCGAAGCCTGAACCGGTACCGAAAATTATCCGTCTCGACAGCATGTCGCTGTTCGATTCGGGCAAGTCGGCGCTGAAAACGGGCTCCACCAAAATGCTGGTCAATTCGCTGGTCGGCGTTAAAGCGAAACCGGGCTGGCTGATAGTGGTGTCCGGGCATACCGATAATACCGGCAATCCAAAACTCAATCAGACGCTGTCCCTGAAACGTGCCGAAGCGGTGCGTGACTGGATGCGTGACACCGGCGATGTGCCGGAAAGCTGTTTTGCGGTGCAGGGCTATGGCGAAAGTCGCCCTGTCGCAACCAACGACACCCCGGATGGGCGTGCGCTCAACCGCCGTGTCGAAATCAGTCTGGTACCGCAGGCTAATGCCTGCCAGATACCTGGCAAACCTCAAACGTCATCGCAGGATGATGACGTATCACAAACAAGTGGAGAGTAATTCCATGGCAATTCCTGTTTATCTTTGGCTGAAAGACGACGGCGGCGCGGACATCAAAGGGTCTGTGGACGTTCAGGATCGCGAAGGCAGCATCGAAGTGGTGGCTCAGGAGCATAACCTGTACATCCCGACCGATAACAACACCGGCAAACTGACCGGCACCCGTGTTCACACCCCGTTCAAATTCACCAAGGAGATCGATTCCTCGAGCCCGTATCTGTACAAGGCGGTGACCACCGGTCAAACCCTGAAATCTGCTGAATTCAAATGGTACAAAATCAACGACGCCGGCCAGGAAGTGGAATATTTCAACACCAAACTGGAAAACGTCAAGCTGGTGAAAGTCGCGCCGAAAATGCACGACGTCAAAGATCCTTCCAAAGAGAAACATAACCACCTGGAAGAGATCGAACTGCGTTACGAAAAAATCACCTGGACCTACAAAGACGGCAACATCATTCATTCCGATTCATGGAACGAACGCGCTACCGCGTAAGTCACGAGCGGGCAGAGCTTCTCTGTCCGCTTTTTCGTTTTTGCTGAGCGTCTGCCTGTGCGGGCGTTGAGCAAAAACATCACATCCCGGAAACAGACCTTATGGGCCTCGGTAACGGCCAGGGGCGGTAGCGTGCCTGAACGGTCCTCAACAGTGAGTAAAAGCAAAATGGAAAACCCGGCAATCCTTCTTCGACGTCTCAATCCTTACTGCGCCCGCGCGATGGAAGGGGCTGCCTCTCTGTGTCAGACCCGTGCGCATGCGGAAATTTTGCCGGAGCACTGGCTGCTGAAGCTGTTCGAACAGGGGGAAGGTGACCTGACGGTGCTGGCCCGTCGCTACGAATGGGATATGGATGCCATCTGGCAGGACTTACTCGGCTGGCTGGATACGTTGCCGCGCTCAGTGCGCGGGCGACCGGCTCTGTCCGACAACATTCAGACCCTGATGCAGCAAGCCTGGCTGATTGCTTCCCTGAACGGTGAGGAACACATCCGCAGTGTCCATCTGCTGATGGCGCTGGTCGATAAACCGAAACTGGCGCGCTGTGACGGTCTTTGGCCACTGCTGACGCTCGGTCAGAGCCAGCTGGAGCGCCTGCGCCCGCTGCTGGATGCGCAGTCAGACGAGCGTCCGGACGTTCAGCAGGAAGAAGAGCTGGCGCAGAATCACGGCGGTGAAGTGGAATTTGTTGGCCGCCCTGCGGGTGCTGAACTTAAAGAAGGCGAGCTGAATCCGGCGCTGCAGAACGCGCTGGATAAATTCACCCTTGATGTCACCGCCAGGGCCAAAGAGGGCAACATCGATCCGGTCTTCGGCCGTGACACCGAAATCCGCCAGATGGTCGACATTCTTTCGCGCCGTCGCAAGAACAACCCCATTCTGGTCGGTGAACCGGGCGTCGGGAAAACCGCCCTGGTGGAAGGCCTGGCGCTGCGCATTGCCGAGGGCAACGTACCGGAGTCGCTCAAACCCGTCAGCCTGCGCACCCTTGACCTTGGTTTGCTGCAGGCGGGCGCAGGCGTGAAAGGTGAATTTGAACAGCGCCTGAAAAACGTCATCGACGCGGTGCAGCAGTCGCCGGTGCCGATTTTGCTGTTTATCGATGAAGCTCACACCATCATCGGGGCGGGCAACCAGGCGGGGGGCGCGGATGCGGCCAACCTTCTGAAACCGGCACTCGCCCGCGGTGAACTGCGCACCATTGCCGCCACTACCTGGTCTGAATACAAGCAATACTTTGAGCGTGATGCTGCGCTGGAACGCCGCTTCCAGATGGTGAAAGTGGACGAGCCGGATGATGACACTGCGTGCCTGATGCTGCGTGGCCTGAAATCCCGCTATGCCGAACACCATAACGTCCACATTACCGACGATGCGGTACGCGCGGCCGTTACGCTGTCCCGTCGCTACCTGACGGGGCGTCAGCTGCCGGATAAGGCCGTTGACCTGCTCGACACCGCCGCCGCGCGCGTACGTATGAGCCTCGACACGGTGCCAGAGCAAATTGTGCGCCTGAAAGCACAGCTGACCGCACTGGAACTGGAAAAGCAGGCGTTACTGGAAGATATCGCCGCCGGCAGCAACCGTCATGGCGACCGCCTGGGTGTCATCGAACAGCAGCGGGCTGAACTGGAAGCGCGTATCGGGGAGCAGGAGGCGCGTTTCAGCCACGAAAAGGCGCTGGTGCAGCAGCTGATGGCCAGCCGCCAGGACATCAGTCAGCAGGCAGAAATGTCCGACCTGCAACAGCAGCTCGAGCAGGCGCAGCAGGGCGATGTACTGGTTCAGGTGGATGTGGACACCCGCACGGTTGCCAACGTGATTGCCGACTGGACCGGTGTGCCGCTCTCATCCCTGATGAAAGACGAGCAGACTGAACTGCTGAGCCTGGAAAATGAAATCGGTAAACGCGTGGTCGGTCAGGATGTGGCGCTGAATGCTATTGCTCAGCGCCTGCGGGCAGCCAAAACCGGACTGACCTCTGAGAACGGCCCGCAGGGCGTGTTCCTGCTGGTCGGCCCAAGCGGCACCGGTAAAACCGAAACCGCACTCACGCTGGCGGACGTGCTGTACGGTGGTGAAAAATCACTCATCACCATCAACCTGTCCGAGTATCAGGAGCCGCACACCGTTTCTCAGCTGAAAGGTTCGCCGCCGGGCTACGTCGGTTACGGTCAGGGCGGTATTCTCACCGAAGCGGTGCGCAAGCGTCCGTATAGCGTGGTGCTGCTGGATGAAGTCGAAAAAGCCCACCGCGACGTGATGAACCTGTTCTATCAGGTTTTCGACCGCGGCTTTATGCGCGACGGCGAAGGGCGTGAAATCGACTTCCGTAACACCGTGATTCTGATGACCTCCAACCTCGGCAGCGACCACCTCATGCAGCTGCTGGATGAACAACCGGAGGCCAGCGAAGGTGACCTGCACGAACTGCTGCGCCCGATATTGCGGGACCACTTCCAGCCGGCGCTGCTGGCCCGCTTCCAGACCGTGATTTACCGTCCGCTGAGTGAGCCTGCCATGCGCACCATCGTGGAAATGAAGCTCGCCCAGGTGAGCCAGCGCTTGCATCGTCATTACGGCCTGATCACGCAGATTGATGAGAGCCTGTATGACGCGCTCACTGCCGCGTGTCTGCTGCCGGACACAGGCGCACGCAACGTCGACAGCCTGCTCAATCAGCAAATTCTGCCGGTACTGAGCCAGCAGCTGCTGACCCATATGGCGGCGAAACAGAAACCACAGTCGCTATGCCTTAGCTGGAGTGAGGAAGAGGGTATCGGGCTGGCGTTTGACCGGATACAAGGAGTGAACGCATGAGTATCAACCTCCCGATAAGATTCAGCCACAACCATCACCAACTGGCGGTGAAGGGATGTGAAGCAGAACTCGATGTGCTGGCGTTTGAAGGCGATGAAGCCCTGAGCACGCCGTTCCGCTACCGGATTGAATTCACAAACGCTGACCACGCCATCAGCAAAGACATGATGCTGATGAAAGCGGCCTCCCTGACGCTGCAGGCCCCGGTTGATCAGGGTTATGGCATCAAAATGCAGCAGGCCGTGCGTACCCTTCAGGGAGT
>Ga0160467_100448_pt1 | contig 40754 bp, 28 predicted proteins | sample HID1972I_E11MG_FD_108221 | JGI IMG/M metagenome (GOLD analysis project Ga0160467, IMG submission 108221) | Enriched pill bug-associated microbial communities from UW Madison campus, WI, USA - HID1972I_E11 MG | ecosystem: Host-associated > Arthropoda: Insects > Digestive system > Unclassified ... | reverse complement strand
TCCTGGACACAAGTAGAAACTGGGTCAGCAATTACATGGAAATATCCCGGTGTCATCTTAAAAGGCGATAATTCAGTTGGTGAATTTTATTCGGTAGCAATGACACGTAATATGCAAGTCGCAGATACAGGTACCAAGATGATTCATATCGGAAAAAACACCAAATCAAAGATTATTTCTAAAGGTATTTCTGCAGGAAAAAGCCACAACAGTTACAGAGGTTTGGTGAAAATCGGACCAAATGCAGATAACGCAAGAAACTTTACACAATGTGACTCCTTACTAATCGGAGACCGTTGTGGTGCACATACGTTCCCTTATATCGAAAATCGTAATAATACAGCAACTTTAGAACATGAGGCTACCACTTCGAAAATAGGAGAAGATCAAGTCTTTTACCTAAATCAACGTGGTATCGATTCGGAGAAGGCAGTGGGCTTAATTGTCAATGGTTACGCAAAGGAAGTATTAAACCAGTTACCGATGGAATTTGCTGTTGAAGCACAGAAGTTGTTGGCGATTTCGTTAGAAGGTTCAGTAGGATAGATAAAAAAAATAGTTGCAACCAGAGTACTTGTTGAAAGTACCATGCGCAATACACAATACTAATAAAGAAATGTTAAGTATAAAAAATTTACACGCGTCTGTAGACGGCAAACAAATTTTAAAAGGTTTAAATCTTGAAGTAAAAGCAGGTGAGATTCATGCAATCATGGGTCCCAATGGTGCTGGTAAAAGTACTTTAGGAAATGTTTTAGCTGGTCGTGATGCGTACGAAGTGACAGAAGGTGAAGCTTTATTGGACAACGTTGATCTATTGGATTTATCTCCAGAAGATCGTGCTCGTGAAGGGCTGTTCTTAGCTTTCCAATATCCAATTGAAATACCAGGGGTATCGAACATTAACTTCTTGAAAACAGCAGTTAACGATATTCGTGCATATAAAGGTCTGCCTCCAATGGAAGCAAAAGAATTCTTAAAAACAGTGAAAGAAAAGCAACAGTTGGTAGAATTCTCTGCAAACTTGGCTAACCGTTCATTGAATGAAGGATTCTCAGGTGGTGAGAAAAAAAGAAATGAGATCTTCCAGCTGGCCATGTTAAATCCTAAATTATCTATTTTGGATGAAACAGATTCAGGTTTGGATATCGATGCTTTACGTATCGTAGCAAATGGTGTTAATCAATTGCGTTCTAAAGATAATGCTTTTGTAGTTATCACGCATTACCAACGTCTTTTAGATTATATCGTGCCAGATGTTGTTCACGTATTATACAACGGACGTATTGTAAAATCTGGTCCTAAAGAATTAGCTTTAGAATTAGAAGAAAAAGGTTACGATTGGTTAAAAGAATTAGACGCACAAAACGCATAATTACACAAATCTTGTGAAAGAATAGAGGTGTTAATTAGCGATTTGATTAAAATATAAAATGAATACATTAGTTTCAGAATCATTACTTCAACAAGTGTTGAGCAATTTTCAAGAGCAAGTAGCAGAGCCTGCTTTTTTGTCGGCAATACGTCAGCAAGCTTTTGATCGCTTCTCAGCAGTTGGCTTTCCAACGGTGAAAGACGAAGAATGGAAATATACCAATATTCATAAGCTTATCGATCAATCATATGTATTGAATTCGGATGTGGATATTGAAGGATTAGATTTTAGTGCCGGTGAAATTCCAAATCTGGATGCACACCGCATTGTGTTGGTTAATGGTCAATATATGCTGTCATTCTCTTCTTTAGAAGAAGAAAAAGGCCTCATCGTGAAAACGATGGAGGATGCTGTAGAAGAACCTGCTTTTCAAGCACATTTTGCACAACATGCAGACAAAACTAGTAATCCTTTCGTAGCATTGAATACAGCTGGTTATACCAATGGTGTTTTTATTGCACTTGCAAAAAATACCATATTAGCTAAGCCGATCCATATTATCCATGTTGCGACAGGTACAGAAGATTTCTTTTCACAGACACGTAATTTAATCGTGCTGGAAGCAAATGCTGAAGCAGAGATTATTGAGTCTTATATGACTGTTGCTGGTGCTGCTAAAAACATTCAAAATAAAGTATCAGAGATCATTGTCAAAGAAAACGCTAAAATGCAACATTATTATTTGCAAGTAGCGGAATCTGTGAGTAATTATTTCAATCATACTGAAGTATATCAAGAGAAATATAGCTTATACAATAACTATAACTGTAATTTTCCTGGAGCAGCTTTTATAAGAAATAATATCAACGTACGTCTTGACGCTGAAAACGTGGAAAGCCACTTATACGGTATCAACTTGACAGATGATAAACAGTTGGTTGATAACCACACAGAAGTGGATCATATGAAACCACATTGTGAATCTTACGAATGGTATAAAAATATTACGCAGGGAGAATCTGCAGCTGTTTTTAATGGTAAGATTTTCGTACGTGAGGATGCTCAAAAAACAAATGCATTTCAGCAAAATAATAACTTGTTGATCTCAGATAAATCTGCAGTTTATACGAAGCCTCAGCTTGAAATTTTTGCTGATGATGTGAAGTGTTCACACGGTTGTACAATTGGACAATTTGATAACGATGCCTTATTCTATCTAAGAGCTAGAGGTATTGGTGAAGAAGCCGCTCGTATCTTATTGGTACATGCATTTGCATTTGATGTAACAACTCGTTTCTCGAATGAAGTTGTTCGTCAATATGTCGAAGAATTAGTCGAAGAGAGTTTATCCAGTTAATAGCTAATACGATCTATTATAATACAATAAAAGCGTTTGAGCCCTAATTCAAACGCTTTTATTTCTAAATAATTTCAAGATCTGGATTTACTTTTAGTAATTCTTGTATAAATGAATTCTCAGAACGAGGATTTACAAAAACATCATCATATTTATTGAAATGTATTACTAAACCCTTCTGGTAAGGATTTAAAAAAGGGTAGATTCCTCTGATTTGATTTCGCTCTATTTTTCTAATTGTACTAATGGGGATTGTTTTTTTTTCTAAAAAATTGTTTAGCTGAAGAAATTCATTTGTAATATGATATTTTGGGGATATAAACATAGCATACCAGATAAATCCAAGCAATGAAGTTGATAATAGTGCTCCCAGAAAAAGTCCTTTATTAATACTTCCGTAGGAATTGAAAACAAATAAGGAAAGGATAATAAGTAACCAAACGTAGGCTCCTTTACCAATTTTCGCGCTGTAACTCTTCATAATTAAGTATTTTCTGGTTCAGTTACTTGTAATATAGTGAATTTTTTATTTTAATACAAGTAGGTGCTTTTTTCCAAATGCTTCATATATAATTTTTAAGCTTGTTAAGCAATAATTTCTTTTTGTTGATGAATAAATATATAACTTCATTTTATTTTAAACATAACCGCTTTATAATCTTAGGGTTATCGATATTTGTGATAGTTTCGATCTACGTCTTGATGTTTCGAGTCATTGACCATAGGTTACACACTTTAAACAAGAGGATTTTAAAAGAGATGTCATTTGAGAAATCACAATTAGTCCAAAAAGAATTCGATGATTTTGATCGTGTTTTCCATTTGATGGGGCTTGCTGCTGATGAAGGACAGCAAAAATTTATGAATAAACTGATTGATCAAGACAGTGTGCGACAGTTTCTCATTGCCTACACGTATTGGAGATCTGATGGTCTTAATTTTTCAAAAAGTCTGGAATGGTATGTCGATCCGAAGGCCGTAGATCCCGTGATTAAGAGTACAGCATTACCAGAAGATTTCAGAAAAACAAAATTTATTAAAAGTGAAAAAGGGATGTATTTACATGTTTATGTCCCAACCGATGAGGGAGTTCTTCAGCTGACACTAGATCTGCATAAACTGAACGCTTATTTTTGGGCTGGAAATCCAGGAACCCGGGCATATTTTGAAGTATATGATGCCAATGGAATATGTTTGATTTATCCTGATGAAAAACAAATAGGGAAAAAAAGAATAAAGAGCTGGAAGCAATATCCAGTAAAAAATAATCTGGTCATGTCAGACTATATTCTGATGGAAGTTCTGTTGGATGAATATAAATTCAAAGGAACATTTGAAAATAATCGATTATTTGTGAATGTGCTATTGATGCTGACAGAAGATGATGTACGTGATATTAGTAACAAGACATTCCTTCTAGGTGCTATAGGTATTGCTACCATGTTATTTTTTATGTTTTTGCTTGACATTCAAAATAGAAAAGCGAAGCGATTGCGGCTAAAAAATCTGGAATATCAAAAAGAAGATGCTTTGCTTCGCTTTGAAAATTTGAAACGGAAAGTAGATCCACATTTTCTGTTTAATGCTTTGGGATCCCTACAGCAATTAATTGGCAAAGACCCGGCTCAAGCAAAAGTTTTTGTTGGGAAGATGGCAAAAGTATACCGGAAGTTTTTAAGTGGCGATGAGTCAGGTCTAGCAACGATAAGAGAAGAATTGGCACTTGCAGAGGAATATTTTTTCATGCAAAAAATACGTTTTGTAGATACCTTAAGTCCATTGAAAATCAACGTCACTCCAGAGGTCATATCTTTATTTATTCCGAAATTCAGTTTGCAGATTTTAATTGAAAATGCCATCAAACACAATGAACTTAGTAAGGAGCAGCCATTATCAATTACGATTGAAGAGCAGGAAGGAAGATTGGTCGTTCGTAATACTGTATTGTTCAAAAACCCGGATATGGACGCGGCAGGTTATGGAACCAAAATGATTGCACATGTTTACGATTTTTATCAGGTACAAGGATTTGAAATCCAGCATCATGATGCTGATTTTACTGTATATCTACCATTCATCCATATTGACAGTCGATAAAGATAAAATAATAATTTAAGAGCACTGGAATATTTCTTCCAGTAAAACTGCGGATTCACTCCTGAAATTGACGCCTTCACTCTGATTCGCTTTTTGGAACCATAATATATTGGCATCTTCACCACCCTATATCTATGAGTCCTATTTTAATTTAAACAAATGAATAATCTGCCTTTCAAAAGAAATTCAGCATTAGCAAGCTTTGGTTTCTTTTCTATTTTCATTCTCAATTCTTGTCAGTTGCTCAGTCCTCTAGGCTTAGGTAAAAAGAAAGAAGTTGTCGCTGATTCCACAAAAAAGGATTCTGCTTTAGTTTACGACAAGTTTCTAAAAAATGCCAAAATTGATAGCGGAATTTTTAATGTGATTAATAAAGAGAAAGATTTCTTTTTCGAAATACCTGTTGAGAAACTGGACAAAGACTTTTTGTTGATCAATAAAATTTCTTCTGTGCCTTTAGCTTTGAATGAAGCAGGCTTAAATAAGGGCATGAATTATGAAAATAAAGTAATACGTTTCTCCCTAAAAAAAGCGCGTAAAGAGATTTGGGCAAGTGAAATTAAACCTCAGGTAGAAGTACCTAAAGAAGATGCGATAGCACGCTCAGTTGCCGATAATTTTACAGCTTCATTTATTGAATCATTCAAAATTGAAGGCTATAATAAAGATTCATCGTCAGTAATTATCAAGATAAATAAAGTATTTGATGGAACTGAGAAAAGTTTCAACGATGTATTTACCAATATTGGATTAGGTACTTCTCCTAAAACAGCATTATCATTGATTGATCAGATGAAATCATTTGATAACAATATCGTGGTTCGCTCCATATTATCTACACGTGTCACCGAAGGGAATGAATCTATTCCAATCAGTTTAACCATCACTAGTAATATATTAGAATTACCTAAAGATGCAATGAAGCCACGTTTCTCAGACCCTAGAGTAGGTTATTTCACTACTCCACGCTGGTATTTTTCAGATAAGCAGCAAGAGATGGAGAAAAGAGAACTGGTAACACGCTGGCGATTAGAGCCACGCGAAGAAGATGTGGAACGTTATTTAGCAGGCGAACTGGTTGTTCCAAAGAAACCAATAGTTTTCTACATTGATCCAGCTACTCCGCAGCAATGGCGTAAACAAATTATCGAAGGAGTGCACGATTGGCAAAAAGCCTTTGAAGAAGCTGGTTTTAAAGATGCCATCATTGCAAAAGAAGTTCCTAAAGGAATGGACTTTGATATCGATGATGCAAATACATCAGCCATCACTTATGCAGCTTCTCCACAGGCCAATGCGATGGGACCATCAGTTGTTGATCCACGTACCGGTGAGATTTTAGAAGCAGACGTGATCTGGTGGCATAATGTAATGACTGCCCTAAATACCTGGATGCGTGTACAGACAGGAACGATCGATCCAACTGTTCGCGGTAACGTGTTCTCCGATGAGAAAATGGCACATGCCATCCGTTTTGTATCATCACACGAGATTGGACATACATTAGGATTGAAACATAATATGGGATCATCTTTTAGCTTCCCTGTAGATTCATTGCGTTCAGCTTCCTTTACACAGAAGATGGGTGGGACAGCAACATCCATCATGGATTATGCCCGCTTTAATTATGTGGCACAACCAGAAGATCAAGTACAAGCTATTACGCCAGTGATTGGTTTATATGATAAATATGCAATTGCCTGGGCCTACCGTTGGTATCCAAATAAGACTGCCTGGGAAGAACTTCCATTGCTAAAAAAAGAAATTGAATCGAAGCAGGACAATCCTTACTATTGGTACGGAGAACAACAGGATCCTAAAAATACAGTTGATCCACGATCACAGTCAGAAGATTTAGGCGATAACGCCATGCTTGCTGGTACATATGGTTTGAAAAATCTGAAACGTATCATGCCACAGATCATTAACTGGACGACTACTTCAGGTCAGGATTACTATAAAGCAGGTAAATTATATATGGCTGTTATTGGTCAGTGGTATGCTTATGCAGATCATGTTTCCAACAATATCGGTGGTATCTATCTCAATAATCCTGTTTTAGGTGACGGTAAAGACGCATATGCACCAGTTCCTCGCCAGAAACAAGAAGAAGCATTAGCGTACTTAAAAGAAAACGTTTTTACATTGCCAGAGTGGTTGTTCCGAAAAGAATTGATGACAAAAACATTCCCATTAAAAGATAGTCCAGTAGGTTCTTTCGAATATGCTCCTTATACATTAAAAAGAGAATTTCAATACAGCTTATTATATAATTTACTTCAAGATCAGCGCTTATTGCGCATGACCGAGATGGAATTACTTTTTGGACGTGCTCAAGCGTGGAGTGTAGAGGAATTTCTGAAAACATTACGTCAGGAGATCTTTGCAAAAACTTTAAAAAAGCAAAATTTAGATATTGATACCCGTATGTTGCAGCAGAACTATATCGATATATTATTGGTAACCAATAATAAAAGTATGGATAAGTTGAATACGAAAAAATTGTCTTTTGTAGATCAATTTATGAAAGCTGCTAAACCAGCATTCTGTCCGGTACATGCAACAGCACATAGTAATTCTGATGAACATGATTTACGCAATGTACATGTTTCAGGTATGAGCAGAACATCTGAAATGCTGACCGTGAAGCGAGCGGAATTAATCCAGATACAGAAGTTGTTGAAAGCAGCGCAGTCTTTAGGAGATTTCACCACTCAGGCACATTATCAGGACCTGTTAATGCGGATCAATAGTTCGTTAAATGTGAATAATTAACAAAAATCTATATATAAAAAACAAATGAACAAATTCTTACTCTTTGTCGTCTTTTCTTGCGTGCAACTGACTTCGTTTGCACAAGAAACGATAACCCTAAAGGGAAAAGTGTTGGATAGTAAAACGCAAACACCGATATTAGGTGCTACTGTTTTTATTGAAAGCACAGCAGTAGGGGAATCTACGGGCGTAGTTGGTCAAATACAACAATCTGCATTGGGAGCAGTGACTGACAACGCTGGTAATTTTACGCTAACCGTACCGACGGACGTTAAATATTTTACAGTCTCCTTTGTTGGATACCAAAATAAGCAAGTTCAGGTAGCAAAGGTATACAACACGATCTTTTTGGAAGCTGCAGATAAGGCTTTGGAAGAAGTGATCGTAACAGGGTATACCAATATCAGTAAGGTCAAGAACACGACAGCTTATAACAAGGTGAAATTAGACGATATCAAGCAAACAGGTGTGTCTAGTATTGATCAATTATTGGAAGGACAGGTAGCGGGTTTACAATTAAGTAACTTGAACGGGGGGCCGAACAGTGCTCCAAAGATTCGTATCCGTGGTACTGTATCTTTAAACGGAACACAGGATCCTTTATGGGTAATCGATGGTTTACCGATTGAAGGAACAGCATTGCCAAATACTTTTGATAAAGATAATTTGAATAATCTGTCGAATTTACCGATTGCAGGGATCAATCCAGATGATATTGCGGATATCACCGTATTAAAAGATGCCGCAGCAACCTCAATTTATGGGGCTAGAGCAGCTAATGGTGTTATCGTCATTACAACCAAAAAAGGTAAGAAAGGACCTACGCAGGTTTCAGTATCGGCAAATAGTTTCGTTACGCAGAAACCTGATTTTACGAAACTCAACCTGATGAACGCATCAGAAAAGGTTGATTTTGAATTAGGAATGGCCAATCGTTCGGATTTGACATATCGTACTAATCAAGGTGCGATTGCGCGTTTATTGAGTGCGAATAATGAATTGGATACCTATCGTCAGTTTGGTTTGAGTGGTTTGTCGACAACAACCCAAGCTGCTATTAGTCAATTACGCAGTCAGAATCATAATTGGGGTGATGAACTGTACCGTACAGCTTTGAATCAACAATATACAGCTGCAATATCCGGTGGATCTGATGGACATGATTTTTATTTGTCAGGAGGATTTTATGATGAACAAGCAACTACAAAAGGTGTTGGTATGCGTCGTTATTCATTGACTTTAAATAATAACTTTAGAATCAGTAATAAATTGAAGGCGGGTATTAATCTACTGGGATCATCTACAGATCGTAATAATTTCATTCAAGATCGTGACGCATTTACGAATCCCAATACTTACGCGCGTACAGTTAACCCATATTTGACACCAAGAGACGCACATGGTAATTATGTGTATGATCCAGATATCGTAGGGTACGAAAGAGACACGTATATTCCTTTCAATGCTCTTGAGGAACGGACAAATACAAACTATAATTTGAACAATAAGAGTTTAAAAGCAATTGCGAATTTGACATATCAGTTATTACCGTCTTTATCTTTACGTACGGAATTGGGCTTGCAGTTTGAAGAGTCTGGTACGGAAAGGTTTGCCGATAAAGAAAGTTATAACACAAGAAAGTTTAGAGCACAAACACGTTATTATGATAGTGCCTCAAAAACAACAAAATATTTTCTTCCAGACGGTGGTACGATTCAAAATGATAAAAACAGTATTTTTCAATACAACTGGAAATCTTTTGCACAGTTCACTCGCAAATTTAATGATCACCACGATATCGAAATTATGGCTGGTACAGAACTAAGGAGATCAAAAAGTACAGGTACAATGGCACGTGGCTTTGGCTTCAATCCAAAAACTTTAACGTCTCAAACAATTTTGTTCCCAAATAGTAATTTTGCTAATAATAAAATGTATCAGCAATATGCTAAAACGATAGGTGAATCTTCTTATGCATCATTTTACGCCAATGCTTCATATAGTTATGATCGTAAATACAATGTATATGGTAGTATCCGTTACGACGGTTCCAATATGTTTGGGGTCGATCCGAAGTACAGATTCTTGCCGATCTGGTCACTATCGGGATCATGGAATGCAAAAGAAGAGGATTTCTTAAAAGATCAGGAATGGATCTCAAATCTGAAATTCCGAGGATCTTATGGTATACAAGGAAATATTGATCGTAATTCTTATCCATTTATTATTGGGGATTATAGTACTGGGTCTATGTTGCCTGGAAATAGTGAAGAAAGCATTGTAGTTGGTATGCCCGCTAATGATAAATTACGTTGGGAACGCACGCAGTCTTGGAACGCAGGATTTGATTTAGGTATTCTAAGAAATAGAGTACAATTTACGGTAGATTACTATAATCGTACTTCAACAGATTTGGTTGGAACAAGTCAATTACCATTAGAAAATGGATTCCCGAATGTATCACGTAACTGGGCTTCTGTTAACAATGATGGTATAGAAGTATCGATCAGTAGTCAAAATATTGTAAGAGATCGTTTTACTTGGTCGACTGATTTTAATATTGCTCAAAACCGAAATAAGTTAAAACGCGTTATGGCTAATCCGACAGCATACAATGTAGATGCGCGCGCAGGTTACCCCATCAATGCCATGTATGAAATTGAAACAGCCGGTTTGGATGCCGATGGATTACCTCAATTTTACAATGATCAAGGCGCTGTTGTATCTTATGAAGATTACTTTCAACTTTTCGATCCCTACGCAGACATAGCGCCAGGTATTTTTGTGAATTCTACGATGAAAAATAATGATTATCAGGAAAAATTCAAATACAGAGGTAGTATGGACCCTAAATTTGTAGGGGGTATGACCAACCGGTTCCGATATGCTAATTTTGATTTAGCAGTTTCAGTTGTATTCAATATCGATCAATGGATGCGTCGCAGTCCAAGCTATAATCCAGCTATAATAGATCGCGGATCCAATTATACGAGAGATGTATTGCAGGCATTGACTCCAGGTTCGCAAGACTTTATCGCAATAGGCTCGACAAGTGCTGAAGCGAATGATCGCTGGATGGCGTATAGTTGGATGGATGGAAATGATCCCTCAAACTCTTTCAAGTATTTAGATATCTGGTCTAAAAAGATGAGTTATTTACGTATCAACAGCATAAGATTAGGATATACGTTACCTAAATCGCTTTCCAGCAAAGTTCAAGCATCAAAGATTCGTTTTAACATTGAAGGACGTAATTTGTTCGTTTTTGGTTCAGACTATAAAGGTTACTTCGATCCAGAGACATATGGTAATAATTATGCGCAACCCATTTCCAAATCATTTGCTTTTGGTTTAACGGCATCCTTTTAATTAAAAATCCATGAAAAAAAAATTAATATATATCGCATTGCTAGCTGTAAGTTTAACAACTGCTTCTTGCAATAAGTACTTAGATATACAACCAGTAGGAACAGTAGTTCCTACTACGGAAGCTGATTTTAGAGCTTTGATGTTTAGTGGTTATAAAGTTTATCCAGAGCATAAATCATTCTTAACCTTACGTACCGACGAGTTGTTATTGGATGAATTTTCTACTGACTTAGCGACTCTGAAAGATCTTTATTTATGGAATGATCAAAATCCTGATCGAAATACACAACCAATGGCTTGGGAAACATTCTATAAAAGTATCTTCTATGCCAATCACATCATTGCCGAGGCTAAAGAAAAAGCAGGTGATACAGATGCTGTAAAGCAAATACGTGCGGAAGCGTATTTATTACGAGCTTATGCTCACTTCGAATTGCTAAATACCTATGCCGATAATTATAACGTCGCAACTGCATTAACAGATCGTGGTGTGCCCATTTCTATTAAAGTAGACTTAGAGCAATTGTTTGCTCCTGCCACTGTAGAAAAAGTGTACCAGCAAATTTTAGCGGATATGGAAGAAGCATCTGTTTTACTTCAAGTGACTGATCAAGTAACTAATGTAAAGTATAGATTCAGTCGTCGCGCTTATGATGCTTTTGAAGCTCGTTTAAGATTATATCGTGGCGAATGGGAATTAGCAGCGCAAGCGGCAGATCGGGGTTTAGCTATCAATGCAAACCTAGAAAACCTAAATGATGCAAATTCTAAATTGCCAAATGATTTTGAATCCAAAGAAATGATTCAGGCCTGGGAAGAAGTGGGAAAATCCAGTGTATCAAGTTCCACTTTGATCAGTCCAGTATTGTTGACGAAATACGACAAGGGCGACTTACGCCTTGCACGTTATTTTGAAACAAGATGGGATGATAATATTGTATCTAAAAAAGGTGGAAATAATCGTTTTAATGTGACCTTTAGAAATGCAGAATTGTATTTGATCAAAGCTGAAACAGCTGCTCGATTAGGTCAAAAAGAACAAGCAATGGCTTCTTTAACAACCTTATTAAAAAATAGATTGACCGTAACGGCTTTTGCAACTGCTCAAGCTAAATTGGCTACGCTTTCAAATGCAGAGCTGATTACTTATATTCTAGATGAGCGTGCGCGCGAACTTGCTTTGGAAGGGTTACGTTGGTACGATTTAAAACGTACGACAAGACCCGAGATTGTACATAGCTATCAGTCTAGGAACTATACGTTAAATCAAAATGACCCACGTTATGTCATTCGTTATCCGAAAGAAGCAATATCTAATAATCCTGATTTATAAAATTAGAGCAATTTCATAAATTCCGATCCCCATTCTCAAAAGAATGGGGATTTTTTTTTAAATTCAGCACATGTTTAAAAAGATATTAATCGTAGAAGATGAAAATTGGGCCTCAGAAAGTCTATTGGAGAAATTAGACCAATTGATTGCCACCAAATTTCAATCTACGGTTATAACAACAGTGCGTGAAGCTACCGATTGGTTGCTTAAAAATGAAGTCGATCTCATTTTTATGGATGTGCAGCTCGGTGATGGATTGAGTTTCGAAATATTTGACCAGGTCAAAGTACAGGTACCTGTTATTTTTACAACAGCGTTTGAAGATTACGCCTTAAAAGCTTTTCAGAATCAAGGTTATGCCTATTTGTTGAAGCCGTATGACGACGACGAGTTACAACAGGCACTTAATAAAGTCGCTCCGCTTATCGGTCGCGAGACCGAAGAAGTTCATTACAAAACTCGTTTTCTAGTACGGTATGGTATGCGGTTAAAATCGATACCGACAACAGAAATTGCCTATTTTATGGCTGAAGATAAAATATTGTACGGCTACACAAAAGATGGAGATCAATTTATTGTCGACGATACCATAACAGGTCTTGTATCACGCCTTGATCCAGAATTCTTTTTTCAGGTCAATCGCAAATTCATTATCCATATAGATTCGATTGTAGATATGTTGAAAGTAGCTCGTAATCGTATACGGCTACAGTTACAACCGGCGTTGCCTTCTGGTATAGAAGTTATCGTCAGTGAAGATAAATCATCCGATTTTCAGATGTGGCTTGATCGCTGATTAAGCTGATTGTACGATTTTAATATCAGGATTGTATTGCAGTAATTCATTTACAAAATCATCATTTCCGTCTGGGCTAATGTATATTTCTTCGTACCTATTATAGTGTATGATCAAACCTTTGCGGGCAGCTGCTGGTTTAAAACCCACCCATAGTGTTTTTCCAACCTCTATCTTGTAAATTTTTTTAATGGCGATCTTTCCTCTAAAGATACCCGATTGATAAGTAAGATATTGACTGTCTATTGAATACCTCGGTCGTGGTAGTAATAATATGGCCATGAAGAATGTCGGGAGACCTATTATAGTCACAAATTCTATAAAAGTAGCTTGTTCAGTACGAAGTGTAACGATCATCATGATTATCATGGATAAAATAAGGCCAATGATCGTGGCCTCCATCAAAGGGTCTTGCCTGCTTCTGAAAACTTTCATAATTTATAGGATGTTGCTAATCTTAAAGTTAGCAAATTTTTGTAAATTTGCATCGTTATGAAAGTCGCTTTATATACAACGTTTTATTTTATTCCTTGATGATTTTAGCTCAGTCAAGTAAATAGTTTTTTTAGTAAATGATATTTCGCATCATTTAAGGTTGTATTTTACTTTATTATTTTATGGAAAAGAAAAATTGGTTTCAAACCTATATGTATATTTGGATTGGACAATTTGTGTCACTGTTGACGAGCTCTGCTGTCAATTTTGCTGTGATTGTCTGGTTGAGTTTAACGCATAAGTCGGCCGAGGTATTGGCTTTAGCAGGTATTGCAGGCTTATTGCCACAGGCGCTTATTGGCCCCTTTGTAGGTGTTTTAATAGATCGCTGGGACCGGAAAAAGGTAATGATTTTTGCCGATGCATTTATTGCTTTATGTACCTTAATGATGACTTTTGTACTGCAGGAGGCTGCAGTAGGACTATCGCTGATCTATCTGTTGCTAACCTGTCGTTCCATTGGAGCCGCTTTTCATGCACCAGCTATGCAGGCAATAGCACCACTGATGGTTCCGGAAGATAAATTGTTGCGTGTATCTGGAATTAATCAGATGCTTCAGTCCGTCAGTAGTATTGCCGGGCCTGCATTAGGAACGTTGGCGATTACTTATTTTTCAATCGCTCAAGTGCTTTATCTCGATGTTATCGGTGCGGCAGTTGCCATAGTATCGTTATTCTTTGTTACCATTCCTCATTTAAAGGTTGAATCTAAATTAACCTTTGGACAGGCATGGAGTGATCTGAAACAAGGTATGCAGGCCATCTACCATAATCGTGGTTTGAGCCTATTGTTTTTATACGCCATGATCGCTACTTTTTGTGTTATGCCGATCGCTATTATGTTTCCACTTTTGACAATCGATCATTTTAATGGCGGAAAATGGGAGATGAGTGTGATTGAAATTATATGGGGAGTAGGCATGTTAATGGGAGGAGGATTATTGGGAGCATTTAAAGTGAACTTCTCGAAAATAATTATGATCAATACCATGCATATTGTACTTGGATTGACATTTGCTTTTTCAGGTTGGTTCCCATCCACCTGGTTCATTCCATTTGTAATTGTGACTGGAATAGGCGGTGTATCCATGTCGCTGTTCTCAGCATCTTTTATGACGACCATACAAGAAGAAGTCGCACCCCAAATGTTAGGTCGCGTATTTTCGCTCTATTTTAGCCTTGCTATTCTGCCAAGTGTCATCGGATTGCTTTTTACGGGTATGATAGCAGATGTAATTGGAGTAGCCAACGCTTTTGTGATCGCAGGATTATTGATGATGATTGTAGGCGTATTGTCCTTTTTTACACCAGCTGTCATGCGACTGGGAAAAAAAGTGCCCCATAACGAAACAGTATAAAATAAAAAAGCTTCCAAATTTTGGAAGCTTTTTTATTTTGAGCGAAAGACGAGATTCGAACTCGCGACCCCAACCTTGGCAAGGTTGTGCTCTACCAACTGAGCTACTTTCGCGTTGGTCTTACAAAAATACGGCTTTATTTGAATTTTTGCAAGTCCAATTTAATATTTTATCAATTTAATGGATCGCATTGGCACAGTTCATACCATCAATAGCAGCGGAAATAATACCCCCAGCATAACCTGCCCCTTCAGCACAAGGGTAAAGACCTTTAATTTCAGGATGTTGTAAAGATAACTTATCACGGGGAATACGGACGGGTGAAGAAGTTCGGGATTCTACAGCAACAAGGATAGCCTCATTGGTATAGTAACCTTTCATCTTTTTACCGAAGATAGGCAATGCACCGCGTAATGCTTCGTACACAAATTTTGGTAACACCTGAGTTAAATCAGCAGAAACCGTACCGGGTTTATAAGAGTTTTCCGGAAGATCTTTGGATATCCGCCCCTCAACAAAATCAATCATCCGTTGCGCAGGAGCCACCATTTTTCCACCACCAGCTTCAAAAGCACGTTTTTCTATTTCACGTTGGAAATCTAACAAAGCAAATGGATCGCTTTCCGATCCCGGAACATCCTCCAGGTTGATTTGGATAACAGTACCCGAATTGGCGTGCGGATTATTCCGTTTCGATGGCGACCAGCCATTCACAACGATTTCATTGTCTGCAGTAGAACAAGGAGCAATGACCCCACCTGGACACATACAGAATGAAAAGACCCCACGGCCATTTACCTGTTCCACAAGACTATAATAAGCCGGTGGAAGATGCTCGCTTCGGACTTCACAATGATACTGTGCTTGATCAATAATTTCCTGCGGATGCTCAATTCGAACACCCAGAGCAAAAGCTTTAGCCTCAAGTAACCAGTTTTTATTACGGAAAAGTTCGAAAATATCACGTGCCGAGTGTCCTGTAGCTACAATGACATGATTTGATTTCAATTGTTTTCCACTTGCAAGTGTGACACCTGTAACCTGATTATTTTCCGTATTGATATCGACCACACGTTGTTCAAAAATAACCTCGCCACCATGGGCGATAATCGTTTCTCGGATGTCCTGAATAATATGAGGTAACTTGTTCGTTCCGATATGTGGGCGTGCATTGACCAAAATATCTTCATTAGCACCATGGGCAACAAAAAGTTTAAGTACTTTCTCAACATCACCACGTTTATCCGAGCGGGTATATAGCTTTCCATCAGAATATGTACCGGCACCACCTTCACCAAAACAATAATTGGAGTCTTCATCAACAATACCTTCGCGGTTTAACTTCGCAAGGTCACGACGGCGATCCTGCACAGCTTTACCACGTTCAACAATAATAGGTTTAAGCCCTTTTTCCAAACATTGTAGCGCGGCAAATAAACCTGCAGGACCAGCACCAATAATTAACACGGGTTGTGCGTTATGGACCGATTTAAAGTGGGTTTCAAAAACTTCATTTATAGGCTCTTCGTCGATAAAAAATATAATACGCGCTCTAAAAACGACATGTCGGCTACGGGCATCAATAGAACGCTTACGAATTTTAAATCCTTTAATGCGCTCACCATTTATTTTCAAGGCTTTAGAACCTTGAATTAGAATATAATTCTCGTCCTCGATTCTTTCCGGAGCGATAGCCAGTTCAATTTCTTTCTGCATAAATTTCTTGCTGGGTTTTTATCCCAAAAACAGCCCAAAGTTAAGGATAACTGCTGTATTTTTTTAGTTATAAATACTTAACGCCTAAAATTATTCTTATATTCGTAGGAGTGGTATGAGCTTTGTAGTAAGCTTTCCATCAAAATTTAATTTGAAATATATTAATTCAACAAAAAATGAAAAGATTATTAGTCGCATTCTTTGGTTTAATGGTCGCATTATCTTTCAGTTCATGCGGATACAATACAATGGTATCGCAAGATGAAAATGTAAAAGGAAAATGGGCTCAAGTTGAAAATGCATATCAGAGACGTGCAGATTTAGTTCCGAATTTGGTAAATACCGTAAAAGGAGCAGCAAAGCACGAAGAAAGTACATTAACAGCTGTTGTTGAAGCACGTGCCAAGGCGACTTCTATCACGGTAGATCCTACCAATTTGAATGAAGAAACAATTGCACAATATCAAAAAGTACAGGACCAGTTTTCAGGTTCTTTAAGTAAGTTGATGGCTACAGTAGAAGCTTACCCAGATTTGAAAGCAAATCAAAACTTTTTAGAATTGCAAGCGCAATTAGAAGGTACTGAAAATAGAATTTCAACCGAACGTAGAGCTTACAATGAAGCGGTACAGCAGTTCAATACAACTGTGAGAAGTTTTCCTAACAATTTGATGGCCGGCATGTTTGGCTTTAAAGCAAAAGGAACTTTCACAGCACAAGAAGGTGCGGATAAAGCGCCAGCAGTATCTTTCTAAATACAGCGTATTAGTTTACTAGAAAAGATGAATGATGGCCGAAATTTGTGCACGCATTCATCTTTTTTTATTTAAAAAAGACTTTAGTAATGGGAACATTTTCATCAGAAGAGCAGGAAAAAGTAGTACATGCGATCAGTATCGCGGAAAATAAAACTTCCGGTGAGATCCGTGTGGTTGTTGAGAAACACTGTCCTGGAGAAGTTTTCGAACGTGCAACCCACTATTTTGAAAAGTTGGATATGCATAAGACCGCTTTAAGAAATGGAGTTTTAATCTACTTAGCACACGAAGACCATAAATTTTCCGTTATAGGAGATGCAGGAATTCACAAGAAAGTAGGGGACGATTTCTGGGAGAAAACGAAAGAAATTATGGTTCAGGAATTTCGGAATGCACAATATGTGAATGGTTTGATCCAAGGCATTGAGCATGCAGGCGAACAACTGGCGAAATTTTATCCACGAGAAGACGATGATATTAATGAATTACCGAATGATATTGTTTTTGGCGATAAATAAAACATGGATAAACGAAAAGAATATAGGTCATTGACCAAAATTAGATTGTCAGCCATACGTATTTTTGTCATGACGGCAGTCGCAGTACTATTTAGTATTGCAGGTGTATTTGCACAGGATGATTTTCCGGCGACATCCAACAGATTGGTCAACGATTATACAAACACATTATCGCCCACTCAGGTACAGCAGTTAGAGCAAAAACTCCTGGCTTTTGAAGACTCTACTTCCATACAGATTGCGGTAGTCTTGATGAATTCAACAGGATCTTATGATATCAGTGATTATGCCGTAAGACTAGCTCAAAAGTGGGGCGTAGGAAATAAAAAGTACAACACAGGAATACTGTTGCTTGCCGCAATTGGAGATCGTGCTGTCACTATTCAGACAGGGTATGGTATAGAAGGTGCTGTTCCTGATGCGATCGCACATCGCATCATTGAAAACGAAATAAAGCCAGCTTTCCGTGCGCAGGATTATTTTTCAGGAGTTAATAAGGCAACAGATGCTCTGATTTCCTATACCAAAGGAGAGTATAAAGCAGATCCTAAGCAACCCCAAGGAAAGGGAGGCACTTCAAAGATGTTGATCGTCATTGTTATTGTTATCATTGTCATCGCAGTGATTTCTAGAAAAGGAGGAAACGGTGGAAATGGTGGTGGTAAAGTCATGAATGGTACAGGAACTTCCGATCTGTTTTGGTGGACACTCTTAAATACACTTGGACGAGGTGGTTCCGGAGGTGGCGGCTTTGGTGGCGGTGGAGATAGTGGTGGTTTCGGCGGTTTTGGTGGCGGTGGCTTCGGTGGTGGCGGTGCCAGCGGCAGATGGTAATTCAACCCGTGTAAATGAAGTAATAAATGTCAAATTATATACAGATGAAAAAAGGAATATTATTGGGATTAGGACTTATCCCGACTTTAATTTTTGCACAAGAGAATTTTACCGTAACAGGTAAAATACAAGGAGCGACAGATAAAGCAAAAGTGTTTATGCAATATGCTGAAAACAATGCGCGCAAAATAGATTCTACAACAGTAACAGGTGGACAGTTTAAATTTAACGGTACAGTTGCTGGACCTGTTAAAGCGTACTTAATTCTTTCAGCAGACGGAACTAGCATCAAAGAAATACAAAATCCTGATTTGACACAAGTATACCTGTCAAATGGAGTGATCAAAGTAGAATCTACTGGTGAGATGAAAAATGCAGTTATTTCCGGTAATGCGATCAATAATGATTTTGCAAAATACCAAACTGCTGTTAAGCCTTTCTCAGAGGGGTTTCAGGCATTAAATAAGCGTTATTCAGAAGCTACTGAAGAACAGCGTAATGACCAGACTTTTATTGCAGGTCTGCAGAAAGAAGCTGGAGAAATCAATGAAAAACAAGAATTGGTGGACGAGCAGTTTATTAAAAATAATAAATCAAGTTTCATTACATTGGATTTATTAGGAGATAAATTAGATGCTGAAAATGTCAATTCATTGATTATTCCAAGTTATCAAGCGTTATCAGCAGAGCTAAAAAATAGTAAAAAAGGTAAAGAATTAGCAACAAGAATTGAAAAGTTAAAAGCAGTAGCTATCGGAGCAGTAGCACCGGACTTTACATTGCCTGATACTGCAGGTAATCAGGTTTCTCTTTCTTCTTTAAGAGGTAAATATGTATTATTAGACTTCTGGGCAAGCTGGTGCGGACCATGTCGCCAAGAGAACCCTAATGTTGTAGCGGCATTTAATAAATTTAAAGACAAGAACTTTACTGTATTTGGAGTCTCTTTAGATAATCCAGGTAAAAAAGACGCCTGGTTGAAAGCGATTGCAGACGATCAATTAGGACAGTGGCCGCAAGTATCAGATCTGCAAGGCTGGAAATCTGCGCCAGTAGGATTATATGAAGTGCGTGGTATTCCACAGAACTTTTTAATCGATCCGACAGGAAAGATTGTAGCCTCTAATTTACGAGGTGAAGCTTTAGAAGCTAAATTAACAGAATTACTAAAGTAATAGCAGTGTAAGGATATCTTAAAAAGGGCTTTTCAATTCGTTGAAAAGCCCTTTTTATGTTTACTATTGTACATGCGTACTTTTTTAACCCTTATCGTAGCGACCGTGTTAATGGTCAGTTGCCAAAACAAACAAGAAGCGGGAGTACCCGTTCTGAACCTTGCCTCATTAGCGGCAATCCCATTAGACAAGCCCATTGATACTTTAGCGAAAGGCAAAGCCTTTATAGATGTTAAATTGCCTCCTGGAGCTCGAATTGAAGAATTGTCGAAAGAAGATTTAGGACTATTAAAAGCCGCTGCTTATCGTTTTTTTGGACAAGTTAAATTAGTCGACAATCAATATATCGCAAATATCAAAGAAGGAAAAGAAATTGCGGTTTCGGATGCTGTGGTTGCAGCTTATTTGAAAGCAATAGCCAATACCAATGCATTTGCAGACTCCTTAAAAAAAGAAGGACAAGAAATCCAATTGCCGGCTATAACAGATGAATACCGTAATGCTTTATTAAAATAATAAAAAAGCCGATTATATACTAATCGGCTTTCTTTTTGTCATATTTTGAAACCTGTACTGTATAACTTTTTATTGTTGCCTCGTTACTTCTTGATTTGTACTATATATATGAGTTTTTTGGGTACTTCTTATGTTAGATGGTTCACTCTCATTTTTCATTCGGTCCAGTGCCGTCACCATATAATAATACTGTTGATGTATATCCAGGTCACTATCATCAAATTGAAGGTCATCCTCATTATAAGAAATATGGATGATATTCTTACTATTATTCAAATCAGGTTGATCCCCTTCTTTAAATCGGTAAACAATATAGCCATAAGCAGATTGACCATCAGACGCACGATCGGGTTTTTGCCAGACTAGGTGATTTAATTTTGTGTTTTCTGAAGACCTCAACTGTAATCCAAAAGGTGCATTGGGCGGGATACTGTCGATCCACGGCATCGTCGGAGGCAAAGCCGATGTTTTATACAGATTACGTTGCAAAGAATCCTGAAGACCGGCAAGATTGTCCGTTAAAGATTTTGAACTAAAGAAGATACTTCCCTGTACATTCTGTTGTTCTCGTAAAAAACGGATCTGACGCGGAATTTGGCTTCGGTCAGTCCATCCTGGTTTTTGCTCATTCACGCGATAAGCACCATGACCGATATAAAAGTGTCGGCCATAAGTATGATGTTGCCACCATTCAACCAGAATTTCATAAGCGGCAGCACGGTTTTGGAAAGGAAAATAAATCTGGGGATTGATGTAGTCTATCCAACCCTCTTTGATCCATTTCACGCCATCCGCAAATAAAGTCCGGTAACCACTTAAACCATGTGTATTAGAACCGTCACGGTTTGCATCCTTATTATCCCAGATACCAAAAGGACTGACACCGTATTTTACATAAGGTTTTTTAGCTTTGATCGCAACGCCCAGATCGTGAATAAGCACATCGACATTATTTCTGCGCCAATCCTCTATATTTGAAAAGTTGTTGCTGTATTGGCCAAACGTTAGGCGGTCCGGAATAGCAGTGTTGCGACTGTCGGGGTAGGGATAAAAATAATCATCAAAATGAACACCATCAATATCATAATTGCTCACGACATCCATGATGACATCGATGATATATTGACGTACCTCTGGTATTCCCGGATTAAATAATTTTTTTCCAGCGTAAGTAAAAAACCATTCGGGTTTCTTTTTCGTGATGTGATCTTCTGAAAAATGGTTCGGATTTAAAGTTGTCGAAGCACGGTAAGGATTGATCCACGCATGAAGTTCCATTCCTCTTTTATGGCATTCAGCGATAATGAAATCCAAAGGATCATAAAAAGGTTCAGGAGCTTTTCCTTGTTTCCCCGTTAAATAACGGCTCCAGCCTTCTCTACCACGACCATAGAAAGCATCTGCCGCAGGTCGAATCTGGAAAAGAATAGTATTCATACCCGACTTTTTGTGCTGGTCAAGTATTTGTATCAGCTCTTGTTTCTGTTTTTCAACATTAGTGCCAGTGGCGACTGTTGGCCAGTCAATATTACCTATAGTGGCAATCCAAACACCGCGAACTTCTCTTTTGGGGCTAGGTTGAGCGAACGAAAGTTGTGCTGTTGATGCTATTAAAAAAAATACTCCAAGTAAGTGCAGAACGTGTTTAATTCTCATTTGTTTAATGATAAGTTAACAAAGATAATTAAGCTTTATTGATAAAGTATTAAATCTTTGTAAGAACTTTGTGGTTGTTTTATATTCTGTAAATTGCAATGTTTTTGGACTGTCCTAAAAACATTATTTTTATAGCGCTTTTATTAGTATAGCATGAGCAAAGAGCAAATTTCCGTTTTTGATATGTTTAAAATAGGTATTGGACCCTCCAGTTCACATACCTTAGGTCCCTGGCGTGCGGCACAGCAGTTCACAAAAGTACTGCAGGATAAGGATGTACTTAATAACGTCGAATCTGTTAAGATATTATTATATGGATCTTTAGCCAAAACAGGTACAGGACACGGAACTGATATTGCTGTGATGTTGGGCTTAAGCGGAGATGATCCTGTAACTTTTGATGTCAATCAAGTAACACCAAAAGTGGAACATATAAAATCTGTAAATCAGTTGCGCCTGGCCGGTACATATACCATTCCGTTTACATACAAAGAAGACTTGCTTTTTTTATATAGTGAAAGCTTACCCTTTCATCCCAATGCAGTTACTTTTCAGGCATTTTTGAATAATGGAAAGGCTCTTAGTGAAACCTATTATTCAATTGGTGGTGGATTTGTTGTTCAGGAAAATGATGAGAGCAGTTCTTCAACAGAGGTCGATCTACCTTTTCCGGTAGATACCGCGCAGGATTTATTGCATTGGTGCCGTAAGACTGGTTTGAAAATCTCAGAACTCGTATTAGAAAATGAACATGCTTGGCGTGAAGAAGAAGAGACGCACGCCGGCGTATTAAATATCTATAAAACCATATACGAATGTATATATCGTGGGTGCCATACCGCGGGAACACTTCCAGGAGGGCTTAATGTAGAAAGAAGAGCCGCAAAACTGAATCAGCGATTGCTTAAAAACCGAAGCTATCACGATTATGAAAGCTGGATCGCAGCAATAAAAGCAGGAGGGGAGAATTTTCAATATATCCTGGATTGGGTAAGTTGTTTTGCTTTGGCCGTTAATGAAGAAAATGCTTCATTTGGAAGAGTCGTTACCGCGCCAACAAATGGAGCGTCTGGTGTTATTCCTGCCGTATTGCAATATTTTATTACCTTCCATAATGGAGATTCAGAAGATAAAATTATTCAGTTTATTCTGACAGCTTCCGAAATCGGTTCCATATTTAAAAAAGGAGCAACTATTTCTGCCGCTATGGGCGGATGTCAGGCTGAGATTGGAGTATCATCAGCAATGGCAGCTGGAGCATTGACGGAATGTCTCGGCGGATCGCAAAGACAGGTGCTTATGGCCGCTGAAATCGCCATGGAACATCATTTGGGTCTAACATGTGATCCTATTGGAGGTTTAGTACAGATACCATGTATTGAGCGGAATACCATGGGTGCAATAAAGGCCATTACAGCCGCGCAGTTGGCCCTGCAATCCAACCCTGATAAAGCCAAAGTCAGTCTCGACACAGTCGTCAAGACCATGTGGCAGACCGCGTTAGATATGAACGTTAAATATAAAGAAACGGCAGATGGCGGTTTGGCTGTACAGATTCCGTTAAGTTTACCGGAATGTTAATGATAAAGAATCCGTTGACATAAAAATATTTATGTTGCATGAATTAGGTCTGATCATGCAATATAAATATCAATAACGAATAAATGAAATACATATGAAGTATTGTGCTATTGCCTCAGGCAGTAATGGAAATTGTTATTATATCGCGAAAGGCGATACAGCTATTCTAGTAGATGCAGGTATTAATAATAAGCACATTCATCTCCGTATGTATAATCTAGGTATAATTCCAACTCAGATCAAGGCCGTTTTTATTACCCATGAACATACGGATCATATTCGGGGTTTATCTGTGTTTGTCAAAAAATATAATATACCGGTGTATATCACTCAGGGGAGTTACGATGGAACAAGATTGCATCTGCCTGGTCATTTGGTGCATATCATTACCCCAGATGCTGTTACCGAGATCGGAGAGATGAAGATTTATGGTATACCTAAATATCACGATGCAAAAGAACCATGCAGTTTTTTGATTTCCGATGGAACGCATAATATTGGTGTGTTGACCGATATAGGCCGTCCGTGTTCAAATGTGCAGCATGTCATCAAACATGCAGATGTACTATTGCTAGAATCCAATTTCGATGAAGAGATGCTTAGAAATGGGCGATATTCCTATTTTTTAAAAAATAGAATCAGTAGCGGCTGGGGGCATCTTTCCAATGCAGTTGCGTTAGAGTTATTTAATAAATATCGGTCAGCTCGTCTCAAACACTTAATGTTAACGCACCTTTCAGGCGAGAATAACACCGTGGAACTGGTGCATGAAACATTTAGAGCCCATTGTGAAGATATTCTTCTTTCGGTTGCGACACGCTATGAAGAAACAGAAATTTTTGATGTTTTAGACCTCCATAATATAGAAAGCAATCAGGTCATTAGTCAGTGCGGATAGGGAAAATCTTATCATTACTTAATGTAACGATCTAAACCGCTAAAGTTATAAACTTTAGCGGTTTTATTTTTTATGTTAAAATCCTTAAAGAGCTAAAATTCAGGAATATTTATTTGGTAAAATAATTTCATAAAGTTTTTATGTTTAGTATTTGTGAAAAATGGAATTTTTAAGCACTAAAATTTAGTTGCATAGTGTATTAACATATTGTTTCATAAAAAAACCGTTTAAATTATTACGAAACAACAAGTGCCCATATACTCCTTGAAATGGGAAAAAATTCAATGTAATTAATATGTTAAAAAATGTAAAAATTTCCCTATTTGAGGAAAAAAAATAGTACAGGTTACGCATACGTTTGCGTGAAAATAGAACAATCGTTTGCGATACAATCAAGTTAATTCTTTTGTTTAGGATGAAAATTAAGCTAATGTAAAATTTGAGTTACCATTTCAATTGCTGTAAATTAACCTAAAATTTACTAACCAAATCAATTGTTATGAAGAAAATTTTACCAATTTTTCTCTTCTTTTTGATGTCATGTAATTTATTGTTTGCACAGGTAACTAATATTACTGGAACAATAAAAGACGACAAAGGAAGAACATTACCTGGGATAACAGTATCCGAACGAGGTACCAAAAATCAAGCTTCAAGTGGAGGTGATGGAAACTTTACTATTAAAGTTAAAGGTATTCCTACTGCCTTAATTATTAGTGGTGTTGGGTATAAAAAACAAGAAATACCAGTGAATAAAGAGACGCATGTCACCATTAATCTTGAAGAATCTACTAATGATCTGAGTGAAGCTATTGTGACAGGTTATACTACAATTAGTCGACGAAAAACAACAGGATCTATTTCCAGTATTACAAGTAAAGAAATTGAAAACTTGCCTGCGGCTAGTATTGATGTTCTTTTACAAGGTAAATTGCCAGGAGTCAATGTCCAGAACTTTACAGGACAGCCAGGTGTTAAGACTTCTTTGGTAATTCGTGGAAACACAAACATTCCAAGATCAAGCGGTGACTTTGATGCAGATAATTTAAGTAGTAATCCTTTATATGTACTCGATGGCATACCAGTATCAGATGATGAGATTAAAAACTTTAATGTTACTGGAACAAATTATTTAGCGAGTTTAAATCCAAATGATATTGAATCTGTCGATGTATTAAAAGATGCATCTGCGGCAGCATTATATGGCGCTCGAGCAAATAATGGGGTTATCATTATTAAGACGAAAAGAGGGGTGCTTGGAAAGCCTAAATTGAGTTTAAATACCTACCAAGGTTATGTGACGAAACCAGGAAAGGTGGAAACATTGATTGGTGCCGCAGAGCGTAGAAAAAAGATGGAATTAATTTATAAATATGCGAATGATGCACAAGAGCAAAATATTCCTCAATTACTTACTGATAGTTTAAATCCTGCATTTAATAATAATAATGATTACCAAGATCTATTTTATCAATCAGGCTACGTTCAGAATTATGATTTAGCTGTATCCGGTGCTACTGAAAATGTAAATTATCGTATCAGTGGAGGTATGTACAACGAGAAAGGAATAGTTAAAAGTACAGGTTATAAACGTTATTCTTTTACTAGTAATGTAAATTTTAATATTACTCAGAATCTTGAGTTCCTAACTAATTTTAAAGCTTCTACAGGTAAAAGATTAGAAGGAAAGGGGACTACTGATTTCTTAAAACAAGGTAGATATAGAAGTGTATTCGGGATTAATCCAATCAGTATGCCAACTTCATTGTTAGGTATGAGCGATGATGATGTAAATAGTATCATTAATCCATATGATTATCAGCGGAATGATAATGTGAACGTTGATCTAAGTGGAGTTGGAGAATTACGTTATACTTTCTTAAAAGACTTTCGTATCAGTACAAGAAGTATTATTAATTATTCAACAGCTAAAAATGACTTTGCTTCTCCGTCCATTATTAATACAGATGGTTTAGCATACGCAAAATCGACTTATACACAATATCGAAAATACTTATTGACCAATAATATATTGTGGACTAAGACTTTAAATGATAAACATAATATTACTGCAACTTTTGTGCAAGAATATGAGACTCGTAAAAATGAGGGCTTATATTTGCTAGGTAGAGATATTCCAAATGATAACATTCAAGTTATTAAAGGTATTGCATCTCAAAATTTAAGTGGCTATTCCGATCAATCTACATATGCAAAGTTATCCTTTCTAGGAGCTGCTCACTACGATTATAAGGGCAAATACCTTTTTGATGCAGTTTATCGTGGAGATGCTTCTTCACGTTTCGGAAAGAATAATAAGTGGGGATATTTTCCATCGTTAGGAGCAGGATGGATCTTAACAGAAGAAGATTTCTTATCGCAGTCGGAATGGGTTAAAGAACTGAAACTACGTGGAAGTTGGGGTAGAACAGGTGATGAAAGTAGTATCGGTGATAATGATCGTTATAATGCTTATATCGCTGGTAATGGGAATTACCCAGGCAATTATGGTAGTACATATGGTGGTGGTACCGCAGTTATACCAAACTATGCCGGTATAACAAATGATGATATCACTTGGCAAAGAACGGAGACTTGGAATGCTGGTGTAGATGCATTGCTTTTCAATGGAAGACTGACGGTTAATGTAGATGCTTATGTGAGAACTACGACTGGACAAATGTTAAGTGTATGGATTCCAGAATATACTGGATATCTGAGTACATTTACAAATGCAGCCGGTGTGCGTAATTCAGGTCTTGAAATTAATCTAATGGGAAAAGTATTTGGTAGGGAAAAAGCTTTACAATGGACACCATCTATTAATTTTTCATTCAATAAAAATATAGTAACAGCTCTTCCAGATGGAAATCGTGACCTGTATTATGATCAAGCAGTTTATGTTGTTGGGAAACCATTAAATATGTTTTATGGTTATTTAGTAAATGGTGCAATTAGTACTTCCAATGATATTATTGTAAATCCATATACGGGTGCTGTGGGCGCTTCAAAATGGGGAACATTACAGCCGGGATATCCAAATTGGGTCGATGTAAATGGTGATTATAAAATATCGGATGCAATAGGTGAAAATGATATGACTTTTTTTGGTGATCCAAACCCTAAAGTAACAGGTGGTTTTACCAATTATTTTAGTTATAAGGATTTCTCATTGCAAATTCTGACAACGTTTACTTTTGGAAGAGATATTATCAATAGTACTTTTGCGCAACGTATGTCTAATGGGTTCTTCTATGGTAATCCTAAAGATCTTTCAAAAGCTTCTATTGGTAATTTAGATAATTATGATTTTTGGCAAAAAGAAGGTGACATAAGTCGTTATCCTGCCGCGAATCCATATATGGGATTATATGCCTGGAGAGCTGGTCAATCGATGTTCATGGAACCAGGATGGTATATCCGTATTAAGAACATCAATTTAGCGTACCGTTTTGATAAAACAAAACATGCTTGGATGAATCGTGCAGGTATAAATTCATTCCGTATTTATGGTACTATGGACAATGTACATATGTTTCAAAAATTTTCAGGGATTGATGCTGAACGTGTTGATGGGAGAGGATTTGACTATGGAGATGGTTATCCACTACCATCAAAATATACATTGGGTGTACAATTCGAATTTTAATAGATACTATTATGAAAATACAGTTTAAACAATATATAAAAATTGGGGTAGCGGCCTTGATTTTAATTGGTTTATTTGGAGCGAGTTCATGTAATAAAGACTTGGAAAATAAATTGATAAACGATACGTATTCAGATACGTATTGGCAAAATGAAAAAGATATCAATGGTGCCGTTTTAGGGACATATGGTTTATTCCGTAAGGCAATGACTACAAACCAATGTTTTTTTATTTGGGGAGATGCACCAATAGGAATATTAACAACTCTTGAAGGAACAAATCATTCAGGAGTATATACATCTGGTAATTTTGCACTTCCATATCGTGAAACAGGGGTTCATAATTGGACAAACTGGTATCGAGTGGTCGATTTATCCAATCTGATTATTAAGCGGGTACCAGAACTTGATGATAATAAATTTTCATCGGGAAATAAGAACTATCTTTTGGGGGAGGCATATTTCATGCGGGCGCTGGCTTATTTTTATATGTCTCGTGTCTGGGGCGATCTTCCAATGCAAACTACGCCAACTGAAACGGCTAATCAGGCTGTTTTGAAAGGAAGAACTCCTACAGATGAAATTCTTAAATTAATTGTCGAAGATGCACAAAAAGCATCATCATTATTAACTTGGGAAGGTGTTGAAGGCAACGGTAGACGTCGTGCTAATAAAGCGGCTGCATTAGCTTTACTAGCGCACACAACTGCTTGGCAAAATGACTATGCTAAAACTATTCTTTATACAGATTCAATAATTTCAAAAAAGGAAATCTTTTCATTGCAACCAAAAGGAAGTATTCGTAATGTTTTCAAAGATGCAAATGCAAAAGAGAATATTTTTGTATTTACAACTAAAGATAGTGAAAATGAATCATCACAATATGATGGTAATGTAAACATATTTTCTGGTGCAGTAGGATTCATAACTGTTTCGAATCAAATTTATGTCAACATGCCGTTTAATGTACCAAATTATTTTATTACAAATTCAAAACTTGATGAAATTTACGGAGATAACTCAGTTGAAGATTCGCGTAAATTAGAATTCTTTCGTAATATGACGAATACTGAAAACAACTCTTTAATGAAGTATTCAGATATTGTTTATAAAAATGCTGCCACCAATTCGGACCCTCGACTAGAAAGTAATTATGTGATATTCCGTTTGGCTGATATGATTTTATTAAAGGCTGAAGCACTAAACGCTTTAAATCGTGATGGAGATGCATTAATCGCTGTAAACAGCATACGAACAAGAGCAGGTGCAAAAACGATGTTTAATAGTGGTGGAGCAAACCTTAAACGTGATATATTAAAAGAAAGACAAAGAGAATTAATTGGAGAAGGACACGCGTATTTTGATATAGTGAGAAACACATGGAAATCAGGAAATAATAATTTGTTTGTTCAGTTGACTTCATGGAGTATGGATGCCGGAAGATTAGCTCAAAAAGGTTATTTATTTCCTATTCACAATTCGATCTTAAATACTAACCGTTTAATTTCCCAGAACCCATATTGGATGGGCAGATATTAATGAAGAAAACTATGAAAAACATATTATTTTTAATAGCAACATTTATTATCTTTTTTACAAGTTGTAAAAAAGATGACGTAATCGATGGAGGACTAAGTACTGAATATGTAAATATGACTACTTATGATTTTTTAAAATCACACCCCCAACATTTATTCGATACGACTTTGATGATTATTGATAAAGCTGGACTTAAAGATAAAGTCAATGCGGCTAAAACATTTTTTGTCCCTACAAATTATTCAATTCGCAATTTTCTGTTGTCGAAACAGCAAGAAATTCGTAAACAGAATGAAAAATTGAATTTTAATATTGATTCGTTATTTAAATACTATACACCTAAGATGTTACAGGATTCGATGAGTGTTTATTTCTTTTCAGGAAGAATTACGCGTAATGATCTGACAGAGAAAGGTACTATTTATCAAACGGAGGAGCCCTCTACTAAATTATTAGCAACTTTAGAACAATCAACAAGTAATGATTACTTGGTTGATGGGATTATTTCGCAAGGACCAAAATTTATTTATTTGACTAAAGTTATTGGTGAACGTGATATCATGAAAAATGGTTCATTGAATGATCCCTCAGGTAATACAAAGTTAAATGATATCAGGGTCTTGTGCCAGACAACAGGACTTTTAACTAATACAGGAGTTGTACATGTTCTGAATAACACACATATTTGGGCTTTTAGGAGATAATTTTAAATTGAATCAAAATGAAAATTAATTATAAAAAAATTATTATAGCCACTGCGGTTTTCTCTCTTTTTTACACAGGGTGTAAGAAAATAGAAGTCGGTTATTTGAGTGATAATATTCGTTATGGATCTAATCCTATAACGGTTGATCAGGGCACATTTTATATCGCAACTGGAATTATTCCTGATGCTTCCACTCCTCCATTTAAAATCACTTTATTGGATATTAGAAATAAAGAAACTGGAAAACGAGAAGAAGCTTTTTTTAAAGAGTCTGATGTTGTGGTTTGGAAGGAAAAATATGATCCCAAAACTGATACTACTCTGGAAATTATAAATAGTAAAAGAGCTATTGAAAAGAGATTACCTTTTACAGTTTTGGAAAAAAGTGGTCAATTCATGTTTACACAAGCAACAGATAAAGTTCCAGTCGGTGATTATGAAGTTGATTTACGTGTTGAAAATCCCAAAGGAACTAAAGATTATAAAGGGATAACGACTGTTCGACTTTCTCCTGTTAAGGAATATTCTTATGAAAATGCACCTTACTTTATTGCTGTTGAAGCTAATAGTGAAACAAGTATTCGTTATCCGTATGATGACCAATGGGTTGATCAAACTAAAGGTCAAACCACAAATACAACGTTAAAAATAACACGTGTTGCAGATGGACCAAATCAAATAGTACTAAAAGTTATTGACAAAAATGGAGCAGTGTTTCCAGGTAAAGCATTAGAGAGAAGACCTTCTGGAAATGATTTTCTTAAAACATTGTCAACATTTGCATATAAAACAACTGTTACTGATACTGCTGTCTTATATGATTATGCGCAGACAAGATTTCCAGATATTTACTGGGATACTCAATCAAACGGTCTTAACTGTTATTATAGAATATACTCGCAATGGATAAAATCTGTCGACTACGCTGATTCTAAAAATTGGAATCCACCATTTGGTTTAAATTATTTGACACAGGAGGGACCAGTGAAATTAAATATTCGTTTCAATACGAAAATTAATAGACCTGGTAAGTATATTTATGAGCTTCATTTGAAAGCAACTAAAAATCCAAATGCAAAATAAGTTATAGAGTTATTTAACTATATTTTCAATATAGTGCTCGGACTCGATTTTAATTGTCTTTTGTTAAGACTTTAAGAATTGATAGATTAATCAAGAAAACCTCGAACTTCAGTTTCGAGGTTTTCTGTTTTAATGGAAAACTAATTTGATCATTTATTGTCTGGAATATTCTAATTAATTATTTACTCATACATGGTTGAAGCCGTAAAAATTGTTGGATATATAAGCAAAGTCTGTGCGCACGTGATAGCACTTTTTATTTCATATTCAGTTCCGCTTTTTAAGCCATTTATCACATAATAAGTTTTCCTTGGTCCATTCAATGATCCGGTTCCAGAAGAATGAAATTGTGGAGTTTGTAACCATTGATCTTGTGTGTTTTTCTCTCTGTAAAGAAGAACTATGTATGTATTTAAACTTAAATCATTAGGAAACAATACTAAAATTTCATTATCTTTTTTATGTAAATCAGTATTATTAGGTCCAACATTAGTGATCATGTCAGGAAATTGTGGACTTGTTAGTGAAGATGGATACGTGCAATTATTATTTCCACTTCCTGAAGATACTGTGACGCTTTTTGTTAAAGAAATGTTTTTAATAATTCCATTTATTAAATAATCAAAAGTCGCCTTAATATTGTATTGTTTTGAAACAATACCCTGGAAATTTGCGGTTCCAGTACTACCAAAGATTGCAGAATTCTGATAGGTTCCGTCAACACCCAGGCATTCTATTGACCCATTGATTTGGGTTGCTCCGGAAACTCCTACTAAAGTGGCCTTTGTATTGATGATTGTTCCACTGACAGTGACTTCTAAAGTTATAGATGGAGGACCATTAGCTAAGAGATTCGTGTTTTGAGACTTTGTACTGCTAATTTTGTTTAGCTCATCTTTTGTGATTTCAGTTTGATTTTGTTTAGAACAGCTAAATAAAAGCACAAATAGAAACAAAGTAAGTTTGTAAATTGAATTTTTCATAATTTTTTAGTAATTAGTTATGTGAATTTATGTAAATATTTCTATTTATTGTGTTGATATTTTTGACACTTTATAAGTGTTTTAATCAGTCGGTACTGTAATAAATAATATCTACATGAGTTAAGCGTCTTTTTTATACCCCAATTTTTTTCTCACCTCCAAACAAATGAAATCACTATCTTTATATAGATCACATTTGTAACCTTATTATGATGAATGCTAAACAATTAATCAGTTTTACGATAACCATTTGTATGATGCTTACGATTGGTAACGCACAGACAAATTTAAAATATTGCAACGATCAGATACGAACCGGAGCAGAACAGACAGAAAAATACCTACCCTATTTAAAAGATAAACGAGTTGCCATATTAGGCAATCCATCAACAGTAATAAAAGAGCGCCATCTTGTCGATAGCCTTTTGCTTAGAGGAGTCAATATTGTCAAGATCTTTGGACCAGAGCATGGCTTTAGAGGAAATGCAAGTAATGGAACCGAAGTATCGGACGAACGAGATCCAGCGACACAGATCCCTATAATTTCCCTATACGGAAATAAGAAAAAACCAACAGCAAATGATTTAGCAGATGTCGATATCTTTATTTTTGATGTGCAGGACATGGGCGTTCGCTTTTATACCAATATCAATACCTTACGGGATATAATGGAAGCATGTGCCGAAAATGGTAAAGAGTTGCTTATCCTTGATAGACCAAATCCCAATGCATACCTCATTGATGGACCCATACTCGATATGAAACATAAATCAGGAATCGGTCAGTTCCCGGTACCCATTGCCCACGGTATGACTACGGCCGAATTTGCTCAGATGATCAACGGAGAGAAGTGGATGGCAACAGACCGTAAATGCAAATTGAAGATCATTCCAATAGAAGGGTATAACCACAGTATGCTATATAAATTACCTGTCAGCCCATCACCAAATCTCAATACCGAACAGAGTATAATTTTATACCCCAGCACCTGTCTCTTTGAAGGAACCAAACTGAATCATGGTCGAGGAACAGATTTTCCATTTACCGTCGTTGGCAGTCCAATATATAAAGACATCTTCACATTTTCCTTCACACCCGTCAGTAAAAAAGGAATGAGTGAAACACCATTATTTATGAATGAAGTCTGTTATGGATTAGATTTAAGAAATTATGACCTACAAAGTCTCGTTGATAGTAAAGAGATCAATCTTTCATGGATAAAAGAAATGTACAATAAATCCCCAGAAAAAGAAAAATTCTTTGACCAGAGCTATTCCAAGCAAATCGGTAGTATAGAAAAGCTGGCTGGAGTGGACCAATTTCGAAAGCAGATAGAGAACAATGTGAGCGATCAAGAAATAAGAGCAAGTTGGAAAGCAGGTTTAGAGAGCTATAAAAAGATGCGTCAGAAATATGTCCTTTATAAAGATTGATGTAATACAGGAGAAAATCACCCATTCTACAGTTGGTACATCATTTTCATTAAAACCAATTAAAACACGTCATTAATCGGCAGTCGTTTGAAGTTGGCTTGGGAATCATTCGGGACAAGTAGGAGACAAGTTCGGCAATGGTATGCCTCCAGTTCGACATTTGTTTGCCTCCTTGCCGAACCCCTCCCGAACAATAGGCGAAGGAGAGTCGAACCATTCCCGAAGGTGTTCCCTATGAATGTCAAGCCACTACCGAGTCAATCCCGAGTAAAATATGGACTTTCACGGACTTCTACGGACTTGCATGGACTTTTACGCACTTAAATTTGCTTAATGTAGAGATATGAGCTAGTTGAATCATAAAGCTAAAAATTGTATTTATCCAATAAATAAACTATTTTTAATAAAACCAGTGTAGCATAAATCATGTTCGATTTCGAAAAACCTAAGAATCCATATCGAAAAAAAGGAAAAGATTATAATTTGTCAGAGAACAGCAAATTAGCAGGAGCAGATTTCGCATACTCCAATACATTAGCCAGCAGGATTTATAAGCAGATGAAAATCATACAAGATGATTCCGCTAAGTACGAATCCTTCTTACGTCTCAAAAAGAAGCTTTACATGGTCATTCGAAATGATCGTCAACATGATCTAGGACAATTGAAATTAGGATACGGGAACATAAATCCGCTAAAGAACTTTCGTTTTTCACCAAAGACCAGTTGGCAAACTTTCTTTATGAATTATCCCACAGCAAATTTTGATGCGGAGAAAGAAGAATTATGTCTAAGTACCCCACCTATTTTAGCCCGTGAATTTGATCCACTTCCTGAAAGAGTAAGAAAAGTTATTCTAAAGATGCATATCATTAAAGTGACCATAGATGATGAAAATACAGTTGATATAATTTCAAGTAAAGAGTTAGTCATAGTTAAGGGTGATGACGTCGAATCACGATCAGTCATTTTTTCCATTAAAGATAGACCCGATGTGCTAGTATTATGTGTGGCCACAGTACGGATGTGGCTGTTATCCACAGATCGTAAAGACGAATTTCTGACCCGAAACACGAAATATATGACTGCGGAAATATTTGATGCGATATTGATTCGTAATGGCCAGATCTGCCAGTTTGAAGAAGAAACTAATAAGGAAAGCCATCCTCAGGTATTCCCCGATGATGAAGAAGTAAATTGGGTATAATAAACACTATAATTTTTAATAAGCGCATATGATACCAACTTCTGTTTATTCAGAATAGACCTATATGCTTAGAAATTCGTAACTGTAAAATGTTTAATATAGGTATACTTTAGCAAAATTTCTGATTTGAAAAATCAGCGAATATTTTGTAAGATTGTAATGATTAAATAACCATATTATTCAGCAATACGCTCCATGACTTCAATCAGTAATTCGGAATTAATAACGATGATCCGTACGGATGAGAGAGAAGGCTTTGCTCAATTATATGAACAATTCTGGGAAACACTGCTCAAGTACGTCATTAGAATATTACCCGATGAGGACGAAGCGTGCGATGTGGTTCAGGAAACTTTTTTGACCCTCTGGGAATTAAGAACTACAATTCCCAAACTTAAATCCATAAAAGCCTATCTTTTAGTTATCGCCCGTAATCTCGCATTTAAACAGCTGCGTGCAAAATTAGCGAACACAGATATGATTGATTTCTATACAGCGCAATATGCAAATGCATATCACAGCATCGATCAGCACTTGGAAAGTAAAGAACTCGGAGTAGCTCTGGAAGCCGAGATTCAGCAGTTGCCTCTAAAAATGCGCGAAGTATTCTTATTGAGCAGACAGCAGCATCTGTCTTATAAAGAAATATCCGAACGGTTGAATATATCTGATAAAACAGTGAAAAAGCAAATCCACAATGCCTTAAAACTGTTAAGAATGAAAGTCGATGAAGAGTATATTCCATATCTGATCCTCTTCTTAATATTTGATATCTGCCGTTGATTTTTTGATGTAAACTATTTTATACCTACTGACCCGAGTGACCCATAAATGTTTAGTAAAATATTTTTTTAATTGATAATCAGTTGTTTGTGATTATTTCATAAAATGATATACTACTCTGCATCCCTTAATGCCTCTTATCTATAATAACCAGTTATACTTGATGATACATGGACCCGCAAGACTTTAAAGACTTATTGAACCGCTACGCTGCGGACAAATGCTCTCCTGAAGAACAGCGGGAAGTAGAAAGGCTCATGCTAAAATATCCGCTTTCAAAAAATTGGAAATGGAAAAGTGAGCTGCATAAAAACCTGATAAAAGATAAAATGCGGAAACAGATATTTAATCAGGTAGACCGCGATCTTGGAAAACATAGAAAAAGAAAAGCTTACTGGATGACTGCTGTAGCATCGTTGCTGTTGCTGATCGGAATAAGTACCTTTTTCTATCTTCAATTACATAAAACGATTAATGGTGAGCAAGTGATTGCAGAAGCAATAAATGAAATATATAATGACGTTACCCTAACTGATGCAACAGGCCGCGTTACAGTATTAAAGAATAAAGAACAAACACTTGATCTACGGAAGTTAATTACGCAGGATAGCAAGTGGAATTCTTTAGCATCATTAAATACGTTGCATGTTCCAAGTTTGCATCAGTTTGCTCTGGTGCTGATGGATGGTACTAAAGTGCGGTTAAATGCTGGTAGCAGTTTATCGTTTCCGACACAGTTTACAGCGGTAGACCGCACCGTGACACTGGAAGGCGAGGCTTATTTTGAAGTCATGCCAAACCATAGTAAACCCTTCATGGTAAATGCTAAGGAAAGTCAGATCAAGGTAACTGGCACCAAGTTTAATGTAGTAGCATACCCTACAGATTCACGCATTATTACATCACTGATAGAAGGTGGAGTAGCTTTTCACATGAACAAGAAACAGTATCCGCTTAAACCGGGGTATGAAATAATCGCTGATGGAAACAAAAACTCGGTAGAAATGAAAAGCTTTGACCAAGATCAGGTAATGGCTTGGATAGATGGGTATTTTGTCTTTAACAATATGGATCTGGTATCGGTTATGAAACATGTGGCCAGGTGGTATAATATCTCGGTAATTGCTCCTGCTGTCGTTCCGACCAAGCGCATAGGAGGCACTTTTCCAAATACAGCATCTTTGGACGACCTGCTCAAAGATCTCGAATTATTGAGTGGTGTAAAGTTTATTAGAAAGGGAAAGGAGGTGCAAGTGGTCTACTAATACCCGATCATGGCGCCAAAAAACAAACCAGAAGTGCGACCAACACTTCTGGCTAAAAATGCGCATGAATGTGCATAGGCGTAACACTATTAAGTCTCTAAATCTTAAACCATTAAACCTATACAAATGTATAAAAATAATCGCGCATATCCTTCGTGGTGCGGTAATGAACTATTTAAGTTCCTGTTTATGTTAAAGTTGATAATATTAACTTCTATTCTTTCGATGTCACAGGTCAGTGCCCGTGTGCTGGCACAGCATGTATCGATCAATGTGAAGAATAAAACCTTGAAAGAGATCTTCAGTCAGGTTAGTAAAAATTCTGGCTATCATTTTTTATATCTGGAGGAAGACATCCGACATAAGAAGCCAGTATCCTTAGATCTCAAAAATGTGTCTGTTGATAAACTTTTGGAGAAGACGCTCTCAGGACAATCTCTCGCTTATATCATTAGAGGAAACCGCATCATCATTGAGAAAGTGCAACCACTAAATGTTAAAGAAAAAGAGATCCTGATCCAAAAAAGGGAAATATCGGGAGTGGTCACCAACGAAAAAGGAGAACCTATTTCTGGAGCATCCGTAACTGTGAAAGGCGAGCAAACCGGAGGAGTAACTGATGGTGCTGGTTTTTATAAATTTCAAGTCACAGCAGATGCGATATTAGTCTTTTCTTTTGTCGGATATCAAGCAAAGGAGCTAACTGTAGGTAACAGTACGGTGCTGAATGTGACGCTAGATCCACAGGTCAATACAATCGACGAAATTGTTGTAACAGCATTGGGTATTAAAAAAGAAAAGAAAGCTTTGGGATATGCGGTGCAGGAGGTAAAGGGAGCTGATCTGGTTAAAGCGCGTGAGCCAAATGGTATTGCCGCACTTACCGGTAAAGTAGCAGGACTAACCATCACACCATCCAGCAACCTTTTTGGTGATCCCGGAATCTATCTTCGTGGGCGTAGCGGTGTATTGATCGTGATCGATGGAGTTCCTGTAAGTTCTGATTCATGGAATTTAAGTCCCGATGATATTGCTTCGTATTCTGTACTGAAAGGTGCAAGTGCCGCCGCACTTTATGGACAGCGCGGAATCAATGGTGCGTTAGTTATTACTACTAAAAAAGGAAGTGGTGCTGGCAAAGGTTTCTTGGTGGAATTCAACTCAAGCAATCAATTGCAGACCGGATTTAATGCAATACCGAAGGCCCAGACAGAATATGGACCTGGTGACAATTATAAGTATGCTTTTAAAGACGGTCGCGGAGGTGGAATCAATGATAATGATTACAACATCTGGGGACCTAAATTTGAAGGACAGCTTATAACACAATACAATAGTCCTATTGATGAAAAAACAGGTGAGCTTATTCCCATTCCTTGGTTGGCCAGAGGAAAGGACAACCTGACTAATTTCTTGAGAAATGGATTTTTAACAACAAATAATCTTGCCATATCAACAAGCAGTGATGTGGGCGAAGTTAGAATGTCAATCTCCCAAAATTATCAGCGTGGACAGGTGCCCAATACGAAATTGGGAAGTACCAATTTTAATATGTCCGGCGGACTTAATGCAGGTAAGAAACTGCGCTTTGAAGCTAACGTAAATTACAATAGGCAGTATACCCCAAACTATCCTAACATGGGTTATGGGCCAATGAACTACATCTATCTGATGCAGGTGTGGGGAGGTGCAGATTATGATGTAAATGACCTTCGTGACTATTGGATCCCAGGACAAGAAGGTATACAGCAATATAACCGGGAATATACCATCTATAATAATCCTTGGTTCGTGGCTAATGAGAATTTAAGAAGCTATCACAAAGAAGATATATTCGGACACCTATTAATGAACTATAAAATCAATGATCAGTTCACGTTTAATGTCCGTACTAACGTAAGCAGTTGGAATCGTAAAAGAACCGTTAAGTATCCGCTTTCGGGTGATTTTTATGAACCAAGAAGAGTAGGTGGATATGAAGAAACAATGGATAACTTTTGGGAAAACAATACAGAGGCCTCGTTAAGCTATCAAAATAAATTCGGTGATTTTGGTTTTAAAGGATCTGCATTTGCGAACTTAAGAACGGTTGGTTTAAATAGTCTTTATGGTTCGACTAAGGGCGGATTAATCGTTCCTGGCGTATATGACTTATCCAATTCGGTAGAACAGTATCTTCCTCAGAATGACAATGCAAAACGTCAGGTTGCCAGTGTTTACGGTTTTACAGATTTTGATTATAAAAACTTTATTTTCTTAAACCTGACCGTTCGTTTTGACCGTTCGTCAACGATGCCTAAAAATAAAAACACTTATTTCTATCCTTCAGCTTCTTTAAGTGCCGTGCTTTCTGAAATGATTGCATTACCAAAAGCCTTCTCACTATTGAAGTTAAGAGGTTCTTACGCCAATGTTGCCAGTGATTTAGTGTCCGAAAATGATCCTTATAATATCTACAAATTATTTCCTACGTATAGTGCGTATAGCACAAGATGGGATAATAATGTGGGAGTAGGCTATAGCGGAGTTTTATATAACAATCAAATATTACCGTCTAGAGTAAAGACTTCTGAGTTCGGCTTAGAAACCAGACTGTTTAATGGACGTTTGGGATTGGATGTTGCTTATTTTAGAAATATTGAAGGACCTGGTATTGTTGATGTAGGTGTGTCCAATAGCTCGGGTGTTACCGGGATTCAAAAAAATGCATATACCTACATCCGGAAGGGCTTTGAGATTACATTGGATGGAACTCCTGTTAAAACAACAGATTTCACATGGAATGTGCTTGCAAACTGGTCCACAAACCACAGATGGTTGCACGAAATTGACGGTGTGTTACAGCGTAATGGAATGACTAAACTGGGCGATCGCGTAGACGGGTATTTTATCAGTGATTTTCAACGCGATCCAAATGGAAAAATGATCGTTGGAACAGATGGTCTTCCAGCGTACAATCCGTATAGCTCAAAAATAGGTTATAGCGACAATAATTTTGTACTGAGCTTGAACAATAGTTTTAAGTACAAAGATTTTGGACTTAGCTTCCAATTTGATGGACGTTTTGGAGGTTTGATTAGTAACTACGTAGATAGCTATCAATGGAGCTCAGGTACAGCAGTGGAATCTGCAAATCAATATAGAGATCTAGACTGGAAGAATAGAGATAATGATGCTTGGAATGGTTCTGTGATGAGTGATGGCTTGAAAGTCGTCAGTGGTCAATTAAATACAGATCAAGATGGAAATGTAATATCAGATACACGCAAATTTGCACCAAATGATGTTCCGGTCCTGTGGCAGACTTGGGCCCGTAATTATTACAGGTCTGGTGATATGCTGGCGCGTAGTCGCACATTTGTCAAATTGAGAGAAGTAGTTTTAAGCTATAATGTTCCTAAAACACTATTGGATAGATCAAAATTCTTTAAAACAGCAAGTGTATCGCTAGTAGGACGTAATCTGTTATACTTTACAGGTAAGGGAACCAAAAATATGGAT
>Ga0160467_100444_pt1 | contig 41119 bp, 31 predicted proteins | sample HID1972I_E11MG_FD_108221 | JGI IMG/M metagenome (GOLD analysis project Ga0160467, IMG submission 108221) | Enriched pill bug-associated microbial communities from UW Madison campus, WI, USA - HID1972I_E11 MG | ecosystem: Host-associated > Arthropoda: Insects > Digestive system > Unclassified ... | reverse complement strand
GGACGTTGTGAAGAGCCGTATGCGTGAATTGCGCACGTACGGATCTGTGAGGGGCAAGGGGCACAATCCTCGAAAGGAGAGGCCCCACCTACTCGACTATTGTTTCAATAATGCCAAAAATATACTTCTAACGGAACTCAGAGGCTCTATCAGACAAAACTGCTTAATATTTAAGCGAAAAGGTGCCCATAACGTCGCTGAGTTCCGTTAGATCGTACGAGAAGGCTTATTTCTTTAAATAGCGTCATTCAGTTCCGTAAGCGCCCGCGGAATCCAAAAGTGCCCGCGGAATCCGAAAGTGCCCGCGGAATCCGAAAGCGTCGGCGCACTCCGTAAGTGCCCGCGCACTCCGCAAGCGCCATCGGAATCCGTGAGCGCCAGCGCAATCCAAAAGCGCCCGCGGAATCCAAAAGCGCCCGCGCATCCCAGCCTTATCATAAGTGAAAACAAAGGAGGTTGATGAAATGAGCAAATTGAAAATCATAGCTCAGCGCGATGAGCTGACAGGTCAAATGGTAAAGGTTACGCCTCAATCGGCAGGCTGGAAGTATGTTGGCTTCGAAGTCGTTCAACTCGCTGCTGGTCAGAGTTTGCAGCAGCATACGGAGAGTAACGAGGTAGCTGTTGTTGTGATATCAGGAATCGTTAGTGTTAAGACGAATGAAGTAGCATGGAGCAGCATTGGCAAGCGGATGAGCGTATTTGAAAAAATTCCACCTTACACCGTTTATGTGCCTGCTCAAGATCATATTGAAGTGATCGCTGAAACGGATACTGAGATCGCTTTGTGTAAGGCGCCTGGTCATGGCAGCTATGCGGCACGGTTAATTACTCCAGAAGACGTTGGGGTCGAGGTTCGCGGCAAGGGTAATACTGAACGACTGATTCATAACATATTGCCAGAATCAAAAGAGGCGGACAGTCTGCTCGTTGTTGAGGTGTTGACGCCTAATGGACATTGGTCGAGCTATCCGCCACACCGCCATGATGAGCTTGATCTGCCGAATCAATCGCTGCTTGAGGAGACGTATTATCATAAGGTGTCGCCAGAGCAAGGCTTTGCGATTCAAAGAGTCTATACTGATGATCGTTCGCTCGACGAAACGGTTCTGGTACAGAACAACGACGTGGTGCTCGTTCCGAAAGGCTATCATCCGGTTGGTGCGGTTCCAGGCTATGACAGCTATTACTTGAATGTGATGGCAGGTCCAGTTCGGACATGGAAATTCTACAATGATAAGGATCATGAATGGATTTTTGAGTCGTGGCAAGCTAATAACCAAAAGGAGGATCAATAGATGCTTCAGTTTGATGCTTCAAAACCACTCGACTTTATCGCACTCGGACGGCTATGTATTGATTTGAATGCGAACGAGATTCATCGTCCGATGGAAGATACGATCACATTTACGAAATACGTTGGAGGTTCTCCTGCTAATATTACGATTGCTGCAGCAAAGTTAGGCTTAAAATCAGGCTTTATCGGTCGGATCTCAGACGATCAGCATGGGAGATTCATTAAGCGCTATCTAGAGCAGCGCTCTATTGATACATCGAATGTGATTATTGACCGTTCAGGCTCCGTTACGGGGCTCGCCTTTACAGAAATTAAGTCGCCTACAGATTGTAGCATTTTAATGTATCGTGATAATGTTGCAGACCTTAAGCTAGAGACGGGCGATATTAATGAAGCATATATTGCGTCATCGAAAGCACTACTGATCTCAGGAACTGCACTTGCACAAAGCCCTTCCCGTGAAGCGGCATTAAAAGCGGTCGAGCTAGCAAAGCGCAATGGTGTTGTTGTTATGTTCGACATCGATTATCGCGGCTACACTTGGACCTCGAAAGAAGAAGCGGGAATATACGCCAGCCTAATTGCAGAAAAAAGTGACGTTATATTCGGTGGCAGAGACGAATTTATGCTTATGGAGCTAATGCTTGGGCGAGAGGCAACAGATGATCAGATCGCCGAACGCTGGCTTGGAAAGGGTGCCGCACTTGTTGTTATTAAGCATGGCGGAGATGGCTCAGTTGTCTATACGTCACAAGGCGAGCAATATACAGGTCGGATTTATCCAGCCAACGTCGTGAAAACATTCGGTGCCGGTGATTCCTATGCAGGCGCATTTATATATGGATTAATGAACGAACAGTCCATTCCAACCTGTCAGCAATGGGGAGCTGCTGCCGCCTCGATCGTCGTTGCGAGTCATAGCTGCTCAGATGCAATGCCTTCACTTGAACAGATTAAGCAAGTTGTTCTTGAGCATCAAAATGATGATGAAATGTCAAATACCAATTGAGCGAGAAGGGAGCAGTCAACATGTCAATCCAGCAAATTGAAAATTATATCGGTGGCGAATGGAAAGTATCAAACAGTGCAAAAAGAGAAGATGTGCCTAATCCTGCAACGGGTGCTATTATCGCATCGGTACCACATTCAACAAGAGTAGAGGTACAGCAAGCGATTCAAGCAGCAGCTGAAGCATTTCCTGCGTGGAAAAATACAGCAGTTCCGAAAAGAGTGAAAATACTTTTCAAGTACCAGCAGTTGCTCGTTGAGCATTGGGAAGAGCTTGCGAAGCTTATTACGATTGAAAATGGAAAAAGCTATAGCGAGGCGTACGGGGAAGTACAGCGCGGCATCGAATGTGTAGAATTTGCAACTGGCGCTCCAACCTTAATGATGGGCAGCGTGCTTCCTGATATTGCAACTGGATTGGAGTCGGGCATGTATCGCTATCCGGTTGGGGTTGTAGGAGGCATCGCTCCTTTCAACTTCCCGATGATGGTACCATGCTGGATGTTCCCGCTTGCGATTGCATGCGGTAATACGTTTGTGCTTAAGCCCTCGGAAAGAACACCGGTTCTTGCTTGCAGATTGGCAGAACTACTGGAACAAGCAGGCTTGCCAGCAGGGGTATTCAACGTGGTGCACGGCTCTCACGATGTTGTGAATGAGTTGCTGGAAAATGAGGCAGTAAGTGCAATCTCCTTCGTAGGTTCGCAGCCTGTTGCAGAATATGTGTATAAAACAGCAGCTGCACATGGTAAAAGAGTGCAAGCATTAGCAGGCGCTAAAAACCACTCGATTGTATTGCCAGATGCTGACCTTGATCTTACTGTCAAGGAGATCATTAATGCTTCCTTTGGCTCCGCAGGCGAGCGCTGTATGGCAACCTCTGTTGTAGTCGCGGTAGGCGATGTTGCAGATCCACTTATCGCTAAACTCGTCGCAACGGCGAAAGAGCTGACGATGGGAGATGGAAGCGAGGGAGATTATTTCTTAGGACCAGTTATTCGTCAAAGCCATAAAGAAAGAACGGTCAGCTATATCGAAGGAGCAGTAGAGGAAGGAGCTTCCTTGTTGCTCGATGGACGTGAAGCAGCAAAAGGACATGATAAAGGTTACTTTATTGGTCCGACGATATTCGATCACGTAACGAATGAGATGAAGATCTGGCGTGATGAGGTATTTGCACCTGTACTGTCCATTGTGAGAGCAGAAACGCTAGATGCTGCCATTTCACTTGCCAATGAATCCGAATTCGCAAACGGCGGCGTGCTGTATACGAATAGTGCGAAAGCGATACGCTACTATCGTGACAACATCGATGCCGGCATGCTAGGCATCAATGTAGGCGTCCCAGCACCAATGGCCTTCTTCCCATTCTCAGGCTACAAAAAATCATTCTACGGTGATCTGCATGCGAACGGAAAAGACGGCGTAGAGTTTTACACTAGAAAGAAAATGATCGTAGCTCGATATTAAAGAGATGCTTTAAACATAAGCCAAAGTTCAAGGTAGTTCAAGGCTTCCACAATAGACAGTTAAATATGTTACGTCTACGAAAAAAAGCGCAAATTCCAAGGCTAATTCAGCCGAAGAATTTGCGTTATTTTGCTTCGTACAACCTTTCACTGTGAAGCAGATGCTTTGTTCACAGATTCCTACAATAGTATTTTCAAAAAGAAATCTGTGAACATCAGCAATTATAACAACGCAATGTTAGTACACGATGTAATGGTTATTTCTTTTTGTAAATGCGTTCACTTTTTAACTTTTTATCATTTGTTTTTGGCTCAAGTCCATTTAAAAGGTTCTTAATATTCGATCTATGCAAAAACAGAAGAAAAGGAAATAAACAGCCCGTAATAACGATAAGAGTGGTGTCTTGAATAAAAATAGAATAAATGAAAATCGATAATCCTCCGCCTAATGAACCAAATACGACGTATTTTGTAACAAAGATAAGTCCAAAAAATGCAGCAATTCCAACTAAGCACATTAGCGGATTAATAACTATAAAAACTCCTGCAGTAGTAGCCATAGCCTTGCCGCCTCTAAAGCCAGCAAATAGCGGGAAGCAATGCCCAATAATTGCGAATACACCGATGTAAATTGGGTGAATATCATATCCAAATAAGAATATTAATGAGGTTGCTAAAGCACCTTTTGCAATGTCACCGATCATTACAGCTATTCCAGCTCTTTTACCCAAAATCCGCAATGTATTTGTCGCTCCTAAATTCCCACTGCCAAACTGACGAACATCAATATTAAATAGCTTCTTACCTATAATTAGAGCGAAAGGTATTGAACCAATTAAATAACTTAAAAGCATAAGTAAAATAATCATAAAACTCTCCTTAAAGTTATTTTTACATTTGTAGATTAATGCTTGATATCTAGGGCGTGTCTGAAAACCCGCTAAGTGGCCCCTTTCACCGCCTTTTCGCCCTCTGCTTCGTTCCGTTTGCTTGACGTACGCCCGGTACGCCTTCACAAACGCGCCTTGCATGGAACGAACATTCGGCAAAATTGGCTGGCCTCGGAGTTCTCAGGCACGCCCTAATAATATGTCGTATTAAAAAGCGTGTCTATCTATTCATTTTCTTAAGTACACATATCCTCTACAATCGGGTGCTGCAAATAGTATATGCTATAATATAATTTTATTGTTGAAAAGCAAAGAAAGGACGAGGTTACATGAGATGTGGTGAAAAATGTTTCCTTGTAACATTTGAAGTTAAAGGCGAAAGACAGGTTGCCTCAATATTAGCAAGAACTCCAGTAGAAGCAAGGAAGAAGCTTCGCGGTAATATTGGAGCAGAAGCGAATATTTTATTTGTTAAACGAGATAAATAAGTGGACTTGCGAATGGTCGATCGGATACGTCCTTTGATCCAAAGAAAGCAAAGGCAAGAAGCAGCATTTTGGGATTAATGATAGTCGATAACATAGGATACTTTCGTCCATCTACGAAATTAATGCGCAAATTCCAAGGCTAGTATAGCCACGGATTTGCGCTTTTTGGCGTGCAAAGGTACGGCTAATATACACTTTAGAGCGGCAATCTCACAAGGCTGCGACAGTGCCTCAGCAGCAATCTTGCTACAAGGGTGCGACAGTGCCCCCGCAGCAAGATTGCTACAAGGATACGAGAGTGCCCTAGCAGAAGGATTGCTACAAGGATACGACAGCGCCCCCGCAGCAGAATTGCTACAAGGATACGACAGTGCCCCGCAGAATGATTCCTACAAGGCCGTGACAGCGCCCCCGCAGCAGGATAGCTACAAGGATACAACAGTGCCCAAGCAACGGCATTCCCACAAAGGCAAGTCCCCCAAGCTGTCAGTCGAGCCACCATCTACGAAGCAGCGGAAAACATAGTGATTGTGGAAAAGCGTCAGCGGTTGCCTTTGTCCTCTGATTTCAACATTGGTATTAATTCAAGAAATCAGAGGACAACAGCAATTGTAACAACACTATGTTTGGAGCGACAGTCCCCCCCAAGGGTCTTATGCTTCACTTGCAGCGGCAATCTCACAAGGATACGACAGCGCCTCCGCAGCAGGATTGCTACAAGGATGTGACAGCGCCCAAGCAACGGCATTCCCACAAGGTACGACTATGCTAAGCAAGGACATTCCCACAAAGGAAAGCCTCCAAGCTGTCAGTCGAGCCACCATCTACGAAGCAGCGGAAAACATAGTGATTGTGGAAAAGCGTCAGCGTTTGCCTTTGTCCTCTGATTTCTACATTGATATTAATTCTAGAAATCAGAGGACAACAGCAATTGTAACAACACTATGTTTGGAGCGACAGTCCCCCCAAAGGTCTTATGGTTCACTTGCAGCAACCAATCAAAGAAAATTCCCCCACCCACCTAAAAAATATCGTTCTTATGCAATGCTATGTTCATTGCTATAATCTAGCTGTAAGAAGGGTTTGAAAGCCCTTCCATGGTATATCTAATATTTGAGGGGGTCATGTTATGAAGAAAATGTTAATGACAGTGATTATGCTAGTTCTTGTATCAACCACCCTGCTGACGGCATGCGGTGGGAATAACGGAGGCACATCATCTGAGGGTAACAACAATTCAAACAGCACGAGCACGCCTTCACCGACCAGCACAGCTGACAACAATAAAGAGCCGGCAGCTGAGCCATTTGCCGTTTCGCTCCGTCACATTCAGATCGGGGAAGCACAAAAATATCGCAAAGCGATACTGGATGATGTCGTTGCGATGACGGAAGCAGAAGTACCAGGCTTGACTTTTGAGCTAGAGGGCGTTGAGGATAGCGTCAATCGCTTTACGAAGCTTCCAGCAGAGATGGCTGCAGGCAATCCTCCGAAAGTTTTTGATTTATTCGGTGGTGAAGGAGATGCATTGAAATACGGTGCAGCTGGCCGTTTACTCGATCTGGCTCCGATTATCGAAGAGCTTGGACTAAGTGATAAATTTTTGAACCTAGATCAATTTACATTGGACGGCAAAGTATATGGTCTTCCAATTGGAGGCAATACAGAAGGCTTCTTCTATAATGAAGAACTTTTCGCATCACTTGGCTTGAGCGAGCCAACAACGTGGGCTGAACTAGAGCTTGCAGCACAGACGCTTACAGACAATGGCTATACAGCTTTTGCAATGGGCTCTAAAGGAGCATGGGTACCATTAATGCTCGTCAATACGCTAATCGGTCGTTATGCAGGACCAGAATCGATCTCAGGCTTTTCATCTGGTGAAGCGAAGTGGAATTCTCCAGAAGTCGTTGCAGCCTTTGAGAAATATGGGGAATGGGTAGATAAAGGCTACTTTACAAAGGGTGAGCTAGGCTTCGAATATGCCGATATGCTGAACGAATTTGTTACAGGCAAGGCAGGTATGATGTTTGACGGAAGCTGGAGATCGTCGGTATTCAGCGATGAGACACAAGCAGGTGATTTAACGAATAAAGTAGGCTTTTTCACGATGCCAGCTGTTGAAGGTGGAATTGGCGATCAGACGTATGTTAACGGTAACTACAGTAACGGCTATGGCTTTTCTTCTGACTTAACGGATCAGGAGCTCGTTGCGATAAAAGCATTTATTAAAAATCTATATAGTGAGGAAATGCAGCTAAGAGGCTTGCTAGAGGACGGAATATTGCCTTCGATTAAGCTATCTGGTGATACAACGAATAAAGTGGAAGATAAGATTGTGAAGAAAGTCATTACGATTATGGGTGAATCTGGCGGAGCATTCTCTCATTTTGACTCCACAGTGCAATCCGCTGTTTATAAGGAATCCGAGGATGTCATATTGAAGCTGATCGCTGGCAAGGAAACCCCACAATCGATTGGCGATAAGATGCAGGCTGTTCAGGACAAAGCGAATCAGGAATAATATAGCGTTCGAATGGGGGAGAGCCGCCGATGCCGGGCAGCCTCCCCCATCGTTTAAGCAGAAATGAGGGAAGACAGATGAAGCATACGCTGCGTAATCCTTGGGTTTACCTACTGATGATTGTGCCAACCTTGGTGCTCTATTGTTTGTTTTTTATTTATCCGATGGTTACTTCATCGTTTTATGCCTTTACCGATTGGAACGGCTTATCCAATTACAAATTTATCGGCTTTAACAATTTTATAGACGTTTTCAATGATTCAGACTTTATTAACGCGATAGGCAACAATATGCTGTTTATCGTATTTGCAGTATGTGTGCAGGTTCCGCTTATTATTTTCTTCGCTATATTAATTGCTAACGTTCGCAAGCTGCAGCGTTTGTACAAAACGACTGTATTTATTCCTTCTATATTATCGACCTCCGTCATCGGGATATTGTGGGGCTTTGTTCTTCATCCGAATATCGGTCCAGTGAATAAGCTGCTTTCTGTTTTTGGCATTGATCCTGTGTATTGGCTGGCCGATTCTGCTTGGGCGCTGCCTGCCGTGCTTGTCGTCAATGCGTGGCAGTGGATGGGCTTTTACATCGTCCTCGTTCTTGCAGCAATATTGGCGTTGCCTAAGGAGATGAACGAGGCCGCGGAGATTGATGGCGCATCAGGCTTCCAGCGTGCGTGGTACTTGACGGTGCCATTGATTAAGCCAATTATTTCCGTCGTCGTGATGCTGTCGATTTCAGGTGCGATGCGTGTTGTCGATATCGTCCTCGTCATGACGCAAGGTGGTCCGGTCGGAGCGACTGAGGTAATGGCGTCGTATCTAGTCAATGAAGCGATGGGCGTCAACCCTAACTACGGTCTAGGCACTTCAATATCTTTAATTATTTTTGCATTCGCTTTACTCTTAACAGCTCTATATCAAAGCACATTCGGAAAAGTGAAGGAGTGAGGCTGCTATGAGATCGTTAAAACGAGTTTCTCCACATATTATATTGTTAATCTACGTCGTAGTAGTGCTGTTTCCGTTCGTATTTGTACTGTTTTCCTCATTGAAGGCAAGCAATATCGAGATTGCAGAGCGCCCATTTGCTTTTCCTACTAGTCTATATTTTCAAAATTATATCGATGCTTGGGTGAAGGCGAAAATTAATGTATACTTTTTTAATAGTATATATTTGGCAACGACTTCTGCGTTTACTGGTGTGCTGCTGTCAGCAGCTACGGCCTATGCACTGACACGAATGAGATTTAACAAAGCTAGTAAAGCCATCTATCAATTCGTATTAATCGGAATGCTTATTCCAGGCAATGTGCTGTTTATCGCTCAGTACATTCTCGTTATGAATATGGGAATTCTGAATACGCACTGGGCACTGTTTTTGCCGTATACAGCAGGGGCTTTGCCGATTAGCGTACTGCTTATTGCAGCATTTATGAAATCAATTCCTAACGAGCTGGAGGAAGCTGCGATTGTTGATGGCTTGGGTGCCTTTCGACTATTCTACAAAATTATATTGCCGTTAACTTTACCAGCATTAGTAACCGTGTTTATCGTTAACTTTCTTGGCTCCTGGAATGAATATTTATTAGCAAACTTTTTCATTAGCAAGGATGAGTTGAAAACGCTTCCTACAGGAATGGTTGGCTTCCGTGATGCGTTCCAGACCAATTATGCACTGATTAGTACAGGTATTGTATACAGCGTAACACCAGTGCTTATTCTATATGCCTTCCTGCAGGAAAAAATTATTGAAGGCGTTACAGCTGGCGGTGTGAAGGGGTAAAGGAAGGAAAGTGAATCTGCATGTCTCTGCAAAAAAAGCTGGTCATGGCTTTTGTAGGTTTAATTATATTGCCGCTGCTCGTGCTTGGGACGATTTCTTACGAGTATATCTCCAACCGCACGGCATCGGGCTATTCTGAATCTACGGAGCTAACGCTGCGTGCATTGCTGCTTAGCGTCGATCAAGTGTTTAATGATATGAATAACGTAACGGACAGCACGATAGCAAGTCGTGCGATTCAAGAGGCATTAAACAATTTGCAGAGCACAGAGCTCGATCAAATTAATTATTTGGAGCTCAATGCGATTCAGCGCAATTTTAGAGAATTGCTCGTTAATCACCCTTCGGTGAGCTATGCCTTTATGTATACGTTAGAGCAGAAAAATGTGCATAAGCTATTTTCCAAAGCGAGCTTAACCCCACTCACATTTGATGAATTTTCAGAGCTGCCAATATACCAGGACGTTATAAATCGGGATGGACTGCCAGTGTGGATTGGCCCTTATGAGCATACAGAGCTGACAGGCAAGGATCAGGTGTTTACCCTTGCAAGAGTCGTAAAAGATATTGATACATTGGACAATAAAGGAATACTACTCGTTCAAATACGAAACTCCGACTTGGAGGCGATTTTCAGATATTTTCGCTATAAACAGGAAGATACCAAATACATGATCGTCAATGCCGATGGGCTCGTTATGTACGACAGCAAAGGTCAGCTGGAGCAGCAGCAGCTTTCCGGGCTTGTGACCGAGATGCAAGAGAATCATGATAAGTCCAGTATGCGAACGAGCTTTCAAGGCGTGGATTCGATCGTGTCTAGCGCTGCGTTCGGCAATTATGAAGGCTGGCGATTAATTGCGGTAACACCATGGAGTGTCGTAGCAGGTGAGATGAAATGGACAGCCGTTGCTGTATCCACCTTAATAGGACTAAGCATACTGCTTGCCTGCATTTTTATCGTATATATTGCCCGTCGTATTACGAAGGCAATTATTGATTCTGTGAACGTGATGCGTGAGGTCGAGTTAGGTAATCTGCGTGCGCGAGTCGAGGTTCGCGGCAACGATGAGATCGGTCTTCTGACACGTGGAACGAACCGGCTTATCTATCGTCTGGAACAGCTCATAACTGAACTGCAGGAGCAGCATGAACGGAAGCGAGCTGCTGAGATGGCAGCGCTGCAGGCGCAGATCAAGCCGCATTTCTTGTTTAATACGCTGGAGTCGATCAATATATTGGCGATCCAAAACCAAGGAAAAAAAGTAAGTCAGATGGTTTCCAAGCTGGGCAACATATTGCGCATCAGCATACAGCAGCAAGAGGAGATCACGATTGAGCAGGAGCTTGCACATGTTCGCAGCTATCTCGATATTCAAAAATTCCGCTTCGAAGAACTGTTCGATTACGAGATAATGCTGGACGAGGGACTTCAACATGAGTCGACCTTAAAGCTATCACTACAGCCGCTCGTGGAGAATTGCATCCAGCACGGCTTTGAAGGAATTGAGTATTTAGGCTTAATTCGGATTGCTATTACGGCTGATGAGGAGCGAATTTACTTTAGAATTGAAGACAATGGAATTGGTATATCGCAAGCTCATCTAGAAAAGTTTAGTTACTTATCAGATCATCAAGTTGGCTTTGACAATTCACCTGAGCGAGGCGAGCGAAGAGGCATTGGAGTGAGCAATGTGGCTGATCGAATTCGTCTGCGCTACGGCAAACCTTATGGCTTAACGATATGCAGTGCTGCTGGCTATGGCACCATCATTCAGATGACGATACCGAAAAGAAAGGATGGGGATGGTCGTGAGATTGAAGGCGATATTGATTGATGATGAGATCAATATCATTCGGAATTTGCAGCAAGTACTGCCATGGGATGACCAGCAAGTAGACATTGTTGGAACAGCGAAGAACGGAGTTCAAGCGTTAGAGCTTGTTCAGGCCCATCATCCCCAGCTTATATTTTGTGATATCCGAATGCCGGTCATGGATGGCATTGAATTTTTGCAAGAGCTGAGATCCATTGATCAAGAAGCAGAGGTCATTATGCTTACGGGCTATCAGGAATTTGAATATGCACGCTCTGTGCTGCGGTTTCATGTTATGGACTATGTACTGAAGCCAATTGATTATGATGCGCTTGAGCAGCTGTTCGTAAAGGCGGTGCAGCATATTCGCGACAAGCTGCAGCAAACTCAATTAGTTCATGAAACGCAGCATCGGATGAAGGATATCGCATTTGAAAAAGTGCTGCTCGATTATATTCGTGGTTTTCAGAGGCAAGGTCGACATGACGCCAATGAAGCGTTTGAGCTGCAGCATATGAAGTTTGTGCTTTTTGTGCTTGAGAGCGCTGTAATCGAGCAAGCAACGAGTAAGGGGCTATCTGATCACTTGCCTGAATGCATGCTAGAAGGCTTGGAGGAACAATTTGGAGAGATTGAAGCTTGCCTGCTGCATGTTGCCGATCGTTTTTGGGCGGTAGTGCTGGCAGGAGATATGCAGCAGATTAACGATATGCAGCTGGAGCTTATGATGAGACGAATCGGTGGGGCGTTAGCGGATAAGACGGAACTGACGGTTGCTGCTTATGAGCGGATCATCGGTGCAGAGGAGCTCCATACGGTATGGAATACGATATGCAAGGAGCTGTCTTTCGCACAGCAGCCTTATCTCATCGTGCGTGAAGTAGAGAGCGTCCGTCTAAGCAATGAGCAGCAGGTATGGCAGTGTGCCGATCGATGCATTGCAGCAATCAAGCATTTGGATCATACCGCTGCAAGGAACAGTCTGCTCCAGCTTGATCAGCTGCTTCGTATGCGCTCGACGCAATCGTTACAGCAGATCGAAATGCTTATTAATTCTATCATCGTATATATGCTAAGAGAGCTTCGTCGCTATGGGGCGGTGAGCACAACCGTTGAGAAGGAAGTGTGGCAGCAGCTTAATGTGACGTGTAACCTGAAGGAGTTGACGTTGCTAATCCCTATGATGGTGGAGGAAGCCTTTTCTGAGCATTCGAATAAGCGTCCTCAAGTATCGATACATGTCGCAAAAGATTATATCGAATCCCATCTGTCAGAGGACATTGCGGCAGAAGAGGTAGCACAATATTTGAACATTAGCGTGAGCTACTTCAGTACAATATTTAAGCAGCAATATGGCATGACCTTCATTGATTTTGTTACGCAAACTCGAATAGATCGTGCTAAGTCGCTGCTTTCGATAACCAAAAAGAGTATATCTGATGTCGCTAAGGCGGTCGGTTATACGGAACGAAGATATTTTAATAAAGTGTTTCAAAAACGAGTGGGGATGCTCCCTTCGGAATATCGTGAGCAAAATGGAAGTGAGGGATGAACGATGTATAGCGAGCTAAGTCAATTTACACTGAGGCAGAAGCTGGGGCAGGTGTTGATGTTTGGCTTTGATGGTCATACGGTACCGCCTCATATGACGGAATTATTACGGGATTATAAGCTGGGCAACATTATTTACTTTAGACGCAACGTTTCGCAAAGTGAGCAAATCGTTGCGTTATCTCAAGAGCTGCAGCGAATGTCTGCGCAATACACCAGCATCCCACTATCGATCGCCATTGATCAGGAAGGTGGGATGGTAGCACGTATTGACCGAGATGTAACTGTTATGCCGGGTCAGATGACGCTTGGTGCAGCAGGAAATCCGCAGTATGCCTATGATGCTGGGAGAATATCTGGGATGGAGCTGGCACAGCTTGGCATAACGATTAACTTTGCACCTGTGCTTGATGTTAACAATAATCCGCTTAATCCCGTTATCGGAATACGATCCTTTGGCGAGCAGCCAGAAAAGGTAGCTGAGCTTGGAGTGGCGATGATAGCCGGCTATCAGGAGATGGGAGTTGCTGCATGTGCTAAGCATTTTCCTGGTCATGGCGATACAACAGCAGATTCTCACGAGGAGCTGCCAGCTGTAATGCATTCGCTTGAGCGTCTGCATCGCATCGAGCTTATTCCTTTTAAAGCTGCGATCGCAGCTGGTGTCGAGCTTATTATGACAGCGCATGTGCAATTTCCAGCTCTGGAGCCTGATGGAAAGCCAGCTACGTTATCGCATCAAGTACTGACTGAACTGCTGCGTAAGGAGCTCAAGTATGAAGGTGTAATCGTAACTGATTGCTTGGAGATGAAGGCGATATCCGAGGGAGTTGGCGTAGGAGCGGGGACGGTTGAAGCGTTTAAGGCAGGAGCTGACCTAATATTAGTTAGCCATCGACTGGATCGCCAGCTTGAAGCTTATGATGCACTTGAACAAGCGGTATTGACGGGTGACATTAGTGAGGAGCGTCTGAATGCTTCAGTTGAGCGCATAATGAGAATGAAGCAGCGGCAACAACATAACCTGCAGCAGGCGCAGCAAAGCAAAGACTTTCTACCGATTGGCGCAGTTGAGTCGGTTGCTTGCTGTCAGCAGATGATGGAGCAGGCTGTTACGCTAGTTCAGGATGAAGCGAGGTACTTGCCGCTATCTACTTTAGAGCAGACGCTTGTTATATGGCCAGAGGTGCGTCGCTCCACTCAAGTTGACGAAGTTATTGAACAGGAGTTAACGCTCGGCAAGCAGCTTGAGGAGCTCGGGCTTTCGGTCACCGAGCTTGTAATAGGAACAGATCCTACAGAAGAAGAGCTGGATCAAGTTAAGCATACGCTGCGCCAGGAGAGCTGCAGTCAGATTGTAATGGGCATGTACAATGCTTCTTCCTCAACAGGTCAAGCTTATCTTGTACAGCTGCTGTCTAAGCTGTCTGATCCGCAGAAGGCTAAAGTTGTATTCGTATCGCTGCGTAACCCGTACGATATGTCTCTATTAAACAAAGAAGATACGTATGTGTGCGCATATGAAAACAGACCTGAGATGATAAAAGCACTTAGTCTAGCACTAGTTGGCAGTATACCGTTTCGCGGTAATCTGCCTGTACAGTTATCGTGAGTGACATCGTACGGTAGAAAATTATTGAACCATCTAGATTGCTAGTTTGCTATAATGAATAAGCTAGTATCATAGATGGGGGGAACAATATGCGCAAGCGAATATCAATTCTATTAATAGCAGCACTTATATTTTCATTAAGCAATGTGGTTAGTGCAAGCGCGAGTTCAGCGAAAATAGCTGTAGATACAACGAGCAGTGGTATGGAGCTGGATGGAAATTACGTTTCAATTCAAGGCTATAACATTCAATATTCAAATTACTTTAAGCTACGCGATGTAGCGGCTGCTTTTGCTAATACGCCAAGCGAATTTAACGTGAAGTGGAATAGTAAAGCCAATGCGATCGAGATCGTTAGCGGAGAAACGTATCAAGACAGTGAAGACAGCAGCAATGCATCGATAAATTGGTGGGAGCAACAATATGCAACAGCGACGTCTGCCAACATCATCGTTGATGGAAAGTCACACCCTATGAAGGCCTATACGATTAATCAATCGACGTATTTTCAGCTGAGAGATCTTGCTGCGATTACAGGCTTCCAGGTGAATTATGATAAGGTGTCGGACGTTATCGAGCTTACTTCAAAGCCACCGCAGCAAGCATATCGTGTAAAAGCTAATGATGTGCTTAGAACAAACACAGTGACTGGCAGTTATTCGCGCTGGTCAGACCCAATTCATCATTATATGTACACGAATGAAGATGGTACGATCACGACTGTTGACGCTGGTGAAAAGCTGTATATCCAAACATATAACGCTAGCTATAAGCTGATTAGCTCGACTAAGCTAGACTATGAGCTACCGTTGTTTGGTGCGTTCTACAGTGGGGATACATATAATTACATCGTCTTCGGACAAGAGAATGATGGGCAAAGCGATAGCAAAGAAGTTATTCGCGTTGTGAAGTACGATAAAAACTTTAAGCGAGTATCAAGTGCTGCTGTTACGAATGCTTACACTGTAGCTCCGTTTCATGCAGGGTCAGCGAGAATAGCGGAGCAGGACAACATGCTTGTGCTTCATACAGCACGATTGCGCTATTTAACAGAGGACGGGCTGAATCATCAGTCACAGCTAACCGTATTAATTGATACAGGCTCAATGAACGTTATGAATGATCTTGGTCGCTTTCAAAGCAACCATGTCAGCCACTCCTTTGACCAATATGTTCTGTTTGATGGCAGTGAACATGTACTGCTCGATCATGGCGATGCATATCCAAGATCGATCGTTTTAAGTAGAGGTGATGGGTTTGAATATGTTGAACGTGATGTAGTGGAGATTCCGGGCATGATTGGCGCCAATATGACGGGTGTTTCAATCGGTGGATTCGATCAGTCATCGTCTTCTTATCTTGTTGCTTATAACACGATAGATCATTCGAAGGCTTATAATTACACTAGCTTTTCAATCTCTGGAGCAGATGATCGAGAACGAGATATAAAAGTTGCAGCCGTTCCGCGTCATGATGTGGAAAACGGAGAAATCACATATACCGATATTGCTACTTATATTGGTTCGGATAAGACGAGTTCGATTCCTAAGCTTGTAAAAATAACGGATGATAAGTTTATGATGCTATGGCAGGAGAGTGATCGTGATAGCTACAGCGATCTTTCGTCTTCGGTTGTTAAATATGTAACACTTGACCATGAAGGTAACAAAACAAGTGATATAAAAGAGCTTAAGTACTTTAAGCTGGGTAATATGCAGCCTGTTGTTTATAATGATCAAATCGTATGGTTTGTTAATCAAGGACAACAAAAAACATTCTACACTATTCCGATCAAGTAGATCTACAGGTTTATAGGAAGGAGGCATCTTAACATCATTGAAGGATGATGTTGAGATGCCTCCTGTTTTTTTACGGTGGCTTTAAGCATGGATTTATTTTTCGGAAGGCATAAGATAATAAAAGTAAAATACCAATAAGAATGAAAAAAATGGTAATATAAGGATTACGGAGATATATGGATAGTCAATGGCTTTGAACATTCGGTGAGCAATCTTATAGATAACTGTAAGGAGGTTTGCAAACGTTGTTGAATATTCTACAGATCATATTTTCACTTATCACATTGGCAATAGCTGGTTATGGAATAATTACAGGAAATTTTGAATTCCAAGCATATATGATTTTATTTTTAAGCTTAACTATGTTAGTAGTAGGGATAAAGGAAATTAAAAAAAATAACAAAGCGATGGGCTGGCTAGTAATCGGCGTATTTGCATTCTTAACATTTGTATATATTCTGAGATATATGTTTAGATGAAGAGAGGGAAAATGTTATGAAGACGATCAAATGCATGATGGACCACATGTACTGGGCGGACGGACGCATCTTGGATGCGCTCGAGGAGATTAAGATGAAGAACAAGGATCTTATGAAGCTGGTTCGGCACATCGCGGTCGCAGAACGTGTCTGGCTGTCACGATTGCAGGGTAATGGCAGTCAGCAATATTCATTATGGGAGGAAGCGGAAGACTTGATGGCGCTCCGAACGATGTTCGAAGAAAACGCTGAACAATATCGTATCTATATCGAAGGGCTCAAGGAATCCGAGATAGACAAGATAATCGTCTATTCGAACCAGAATGGGGTTTCGTTCCGAACGTCCATCCGAGACATCCTCTCGCAGGTTCTTTTGCATGGACAATATCACCGAGGACAGGTCAATCAGTCGCTTCGTATCGAAGCATCAGAGCCTGTTCAAGTCGATTACATTTCCTTCGCAAGACAGAACAGTGCCAAGTAATCACCATGACTGGAATGGGAAAAGCGCCTGCAAACGATCGAGTTGTACGAAAAATCGTATAAACCGCAGCAAAAGTACCTAGAAACGTTCGAGATGTACGAAAAATCGTATAAACCCCTGCAAAAGTACCTGGAAACGATCAAGTTGTACGATAAATCGTACAAACTGAGGCAGAAGCACCTGCAAGCGGTCAAGTTGTACGAAAAATCAATCAAAATATGATCATAGCAACCTTATCCAGTATCGGATCCTATTCAATAATATAAAGAGCTCCTACGATAATTAGTTCATATTGAATATTTTATGACACTAGAATAACGATTCCTCCGTTTGTACGACCAATCGTAGTTTTGCACTTCAATCGATCGTACAAATGGGAGTTAACTAATGTCTTAAGAATAAAGCATATGCTTTGTCCTCTGATTTCGCCCTTGATGGTAATTCAAGAAATCAGAGGACAACAGCAATTGAAACAACACTATGTTTGGAGCGGGCTCTATGAGGTACTTACAAGCTTAGAAGCTAAACAAGCTTATGACGATACCATTTGTCCCCTCTGAAACGAATATAGAACACGACCCCTCGAATTCCCCATTCGGAAACCATCGCAATCCACACACCGAACACACCAAGCTGCAGAGTAATACCTAGAATATAGCCCAGAATTACGCGGAACAGCCACATCGTAAGCAATGACACGATAGAGATAAACGTTGAATCGCCAGCTGCACGCATTGCCGATGGCAGAATAAAACTAATCGACCAGAATAGCGGCTGCGCTACAGATATAATAAGAATTAATTGTAATATGTCAGGCACGATCTCATCCGGCGGATTATATAGTCCGACAAGTGACGGGAAGATTACGAGCAGAAGAACAGTAATTACGATAAAGAACGCACTAGACAGCCATAAAAATGAACGTACAAACTTGCGGGCATCGTCGATTTCACGTCTTCCAATACATTGTCCGACAACGGTAACGACAGCTACGCTCAACGTGCTGCCGCCAATCTGAAACAACATGGAAAGTGAATTGCTAATCGCATTTACAGTGATCGCTAGTGTACCGAGCTGAACAATAAACGTCTGTGTCAGCAACTTTCCGCCATTAAAGAACAGCTGTTCAGCAGCAAAGGGCAAGCCAATAAACATAATTTTTTTTAGTAATCCTAGGTGAACCTTGAACAAATCCTTGAGCTTTACGGACAAAGCATGACTAATCTTGAACAAGTAAAATACGGCTATCGATGCCCCAAGCACACGGGCGATAATGTATGACATAGCAAGACCTAGCACACCAAGATCCATGAACGTGATAAACAATATATTTAATAAGAAATAAGTTAGATTCAGTATGACGGAAAGCATTAGACAAGCTTTCGTCTCAGACACGCCACGCAGGACGCCTACAATTGCCTGGTAGATTGCAAAGAAAGGATAAGAGATACTGCTTCCGATTAGAAACAGCTTGGCATTAGCGAGAACATCAGCGTCAGCACTACCGAACAAAAACTGCAGCAACTGAGAATGAAATAAAATAATAAGTATACAAAGCGAGAGGGAAATAACGGCTACAGCTGATATTGCTTGAGTGGCAGCTCGCGATGCCTGCTCAGAATTTCTACTGCCTACAAACTGTGCCACAATAACGGTTCCGCCTGTTGCAATGGCAATAAACACACTTACAACGAACATATTCAGGGAGTCAACTACACTAACTGCGCTGACGGCTGCAACACCTGATGAGCTGATCATGGCGGTGTTTAGTATGCTAATTAAAACAATGAACGCTGAATCGATAAATATTGGAATGATTAACGAAAAAATTTGCTTTGCATTCATCGTCTCCCCTGTAAACTGTTTTTGAAAGAGGGACATTGCACGAGTTATCATTTGGTGTCATCTCGATTCTGTTAATATGTTTACTTCCATCTATTATAGCATGCTTATTCAAGCTAAAACTAAAATGAAGAAGTAACGTTGAAAATTATTATCTAAATTGTTATATTAAATATGAAAATAATTTTCTAATGAAGGGGGTTGCGGCCCATGATATCTACTCAAAAAAAGAATTCTTGTGCAGTTGGCATTGATATTGGAGGAACGAAAACGCTTGTAGCACTTATTGACTCCAAAGGCAGCATGCTCGATAAGATCGAATTTCCTTCTATGCCTGAGACTGGTCACGCTAATATGCTGCGTCGAATACACGAATCGGTTGCAGCTGTTTTAACATGCCTACCAAGTAATGGACAGCTGATTGGTATTGGAATTGCAACTGCCGGAGTTATCGATTCCGCGCGTAAAGTGATTGAATATGCAGCGAATTTAGGTTGGAATCATGTCGATGTAGGTACAGAGCTTGAGCAAAGCTTCCATGTGCCTGTAATGCTGGGCAATGATGCTAATTTGGCTGCAGTTGCCGAGTATGTCTGGGGAACTGAAAAACAAGTGAGTGATTTGATCTACGTTACGGTCAGCACGGGCATTGGTGCAGGTATTGTTAGCGATGGACGGCTTGTGAAAGGTGTATCTGATAGTGCTGGGGAATTTGGACATATTTCAATAGATATTAATGGAAAGCAATGCTCCTGCGGCAATGTAGGCTGTTTAGAAAATTACTGCTCAGGTACGGCTATTGCACGTATTGCGAACGAAAGATTAGCTCCATCTGAGCAAGGGGATGCTTGGACAAGTAAAGCGGTACTGGATGCTGCGCATCGCGGTAATCTAGAAGCTTGTGCTATTATAGACGAGTCTGCATTTTATCTTGCCAATGGAATCGTGTCTTTAATTCATTTATTCAATCCATCACAAATTATTTTCGGTGGTGGTGTAATGAGCACCGATAATCGCTTATATGAGCAAACTAAACGTATCATTGCGGAACGTTGTTTGCCGAGCATGCATAAAGAGGTTACAGTTCGTAGAACGAAGCTTGGAAAAGAAATTGGCGTGTTAGGAGCAGCAGGACAATTTTTTATGGGAACTACTGCTTCTTGTTAGGGGGATGCGGACTTGAGTCTAATGCAAGCGATTAAGGATAGCGTAGATCATTTATCGCCACAAGAGAAAAAGCTTGCGGATTACATTGTTGAGCATCCTAGGGAAGCGGTGCACGCGACAATTACTGAACTAGCGAAGTATTCAGGGAGCAGTACTGCGACGATCTCAAGATTTTGCAGAGAATTCCAAGTGGATAACTTTAGTGAATTTAAGATGAGACTGGCAATGGAGCTTGCAGAGGAACCAGCAGGTAATACGTATCAAGATATTGTAGCAGGTCAATCACTCGATCATATCGTATCTGCCATTACAGCCAATCATCTTAGATCAGTTTCTGATACCGCAAAACTCCTAGATTATGGTAAGCTAAAAGAGGCGATAGATGCACTTCATCATGCAAAGCGAATTGATCTGTACGGAACAGCAACCTCTGGTGTAGTAGCAGAGGACTTTTACCAGAAGCTCATTCGAATTGGCAAATCAGCGGCAGTGTTTTCTGATCCGCATATGCAGCAAACCTCTGCTGCATCTCTTATGCCAGGGGATGTGGCAATCGGATTCTCCTATTCTGGAGAAACACTAGAGACAATAAGTGCGCTAAGTAGTGCAGCTGAACAAGGTGCGACGACGATATCTGTTACGAAGCATGGTGCGAGCAGGCTCGCGAGCCTGTCTGATATCAGCTTGTTTATTTCTTCCTCAGAAGCCGGGATGCGGCGTGGAGATATGGCCTCGCGAATGGCACAGCTGCACTTAGTAGATATTTTATTTGTCGGATTAGTCAGTGAGTATTTCGATACTTACGTTCCGCGTCTTGAGCGTTCGTATCAAAACGTAAAACGATTTGTTAAACACAAGAAGGGAGAATTTAAATGAACATATTGAAATTTGACTCAGAAGCAAAACTTAATGAGACAGCGGCTCGCATCATTACGAGCACGGTACAGGTGAATCCTTCAGCAGTGCTAGGATTAGCAACGGGGGGAACACCGATTGGCATATATAAACAACTTGTGCAAGATTATAAAGAGGGACTTGTAAGCTTTAAAAACGTATCGACGTATAATTTGGATGAATATGTAGGGCTTTCACCAGATCATCATCAAAGCTACAGCTACTATATGAATGAAAACTTGTTCAAGCATGTCGATGTTGATGCTTCGCGTACGCATATTCCTTCAGGGTTGGCTGATAATCTCGATGAGGAATGTCGTCAGTATGATGAGCGTATTCAAGCTGCAGGACGAGTTGATATTCAATTGCTTGGGCTAGGACATAATGGTCATATTGGTTTTAATGAACCTGCGGAAGAGCTGTCTAGCAGCACGCATGTAGTTAACCTTGCTGCAGAGACAAAGCAAGCGAATGCACGCTTCTTTACAGAAAATGAAGAAGTCCCTGGCCAAGCTATTACGATGGGAGTAGGCACAATTCTGAAAGCAAAAATGCTTATGCTCGTTGTAAAAGGGGCAGACAAAGCAGAAATTGTTAAACGTGCGCTGACTGGACCAATTACGACGCAATGTCCAGCGTCACTATTGCAAACTCATCCGCAACTTGTCGTCTTAGTAGACGAGGCAGCTGGAAGCTTATTACGATGACACACACTTTAATACACAATGTACGAGTCGTTCTCGAACAATCGATCTTAGAGATTGGCTGGGTAGTGGTGCAGAACGATCGTATTACTGCAATAGGATCAGCTGATGATGAGCTTCCACAGTTGCCAGACGATACGATAAAGCTCGATGGCGCGGGAGGATACCTTGTTCCCGGCTTTATAGATATTCATGTTCACGGTGGAGCTGGCGAGGACTTTATGACCTCTAAGCAGGAACAGCTCGATACGATCACTAGCTTTCATATGGAACATGGAACAACGGCAATGCTGGCTACAACGGTAACGGGTGCGAATGAGCATCTAGCAGCAGTGCTTGAGGAAGTTCAGCAGTATCAGCAAACTTCGATGCCATATGCGCAGCTAATTGGTGTCCATCTGGAAGGCCCCTTCGTGAATCCAAAATGGAAGGGTGCACAGAACGAAAGTTATATGATCAAACCTCAGCTTTCATGGCTTGAATCATGGGTTGAGCACTATCCAGGGGTCATTAAAATGCAAACGCTAGCCCCTGAAATCGATGGTGCCATACCATATATTGAAGCGCTAAAAGCACATGGCATTGTTGCTGCTTGTGGCCATACCGATGCGAAGTATGAGGATGTGCAAAAGGCAGCCCAGCATGGATTATCTCATGCGGTGCATACGTATAATGCGATGACAGGGCTTCATCATCGTGAGCCAGGAACGGTAGGCGCTGTACTCACAACGCCAAGCATAACAGCTGAAATTATCGCTGATGGTGAACATGTTAACCCGGTAGCGATTAAAGTACTGCTGCTAGCAAAAGGTGCGGATGGCGTTGTGCTTATAACGGACGCGATGTCAGCTGCAGGCATGCCAGATGGCGAGTATTTGCTTGGTGAGCTGCCTGTAGTTGTGAAGAACAATGTTGCGCGCTTGAAGGATGGTGGCAGCTTAGCAGGCAGTACGCTGACGATGATTCGAGGGTATAAGTACTTAAAAGAAGTGGTTGGCGTCTCGATCATAGAAGCAAGCCGTATCGCCAGCTTAAACCCAGCCAAAGTTATTGGTATTGATAGTAAGTATGGCAGCATTAAAGAGGGTAAGCGTGCTGATTTGCTGCTTCTTAACGAGCAACTCGATATTGTATCCGTTATGATTGGCGGGACAATACGCGTGAAAGAGTAATATAAAAGTAATCATGCAACTTAAAGAAACCGTCTTTCTTATAAATGAGGGATATGATATGCCCTCATATTATAGAAATACGGTTTCTTTTCCTTTTTACCGATACTTAATGTGTTAACACATTAATGTTCCTCACGCATATCATGATCTTCCTCATCATTAACAGTTCTCCGTGTTGTAGCCAACTCAGCATAGGCATCAAAGAAAAATTTTCGTTTCTCTTTACTCCATAGTACAATCAAGGCATGAATCCCTAATATTACAATCAGCATGAAAGATATAAACCAGCTAAGCAAAGTGAACACGATGGTAATCATATACGTTGATGAATCAATATCAGCCTCGACGCTGTACAATATTTGAGCCACAAATTGTATCGCGTAAATAAGGAAGAAAGCGAGCATTCGTTTTGTCAGCTTTTTTGTAAGCTGCGGGTGCGAGTAGCGGAAGCGCATAAATTTGCTACCAATGGTATAACCATGCTTCGTTATTGGTATTACTACAAGGAAGATGATTAACATGGCCAAATGAATGAACAGCATGCTCCAGATGTCGGTATTATTCATCAGCTGTGCAACAATAGCAGAAGAAAGCTGAATGATTAGTAGATCGATGAGTGCAGCAATCAACACAGGCATATTGCGAACCTCATCCTTTTCTAATATTAGCTCGGCCTTTTCCTGCACCTTAGCACGAGTCGGAAATAATGCCAGCACAATTGGAGCAATAAAAAAGCCAAGTATTCCGCCTGTTATATTCAACATAAGGTCATCAATGTCGAATAGGCGATAAGGACATTCATATATCCCGTATATGCCTGTAACCTGTGTTATCTCATAACCAAGCGTAACGCTGAAAACAATAAGCATTGCTTTGAACCATGCTTTGCGTACTTGAAAGAAATAGCGCAAATACACGCCAAGCGGCATAAGCAGCAACAGATTGAAAAATGCTTGAAAAAATGCGCGTTCTTTTAGCAAGTAAATATACGTAGACGGGCTGCTCCATACGACATTTGTTTCACGAAGCAAATCCTTTACAAATTGAAATGGAACAAATGAGTAAAAGGTTCTGCCTGCTGGCGATACGGCACAGTTGTTTCTCGTCTCTGGTAGTGGCAGCATCGTTAATAAGAATGCGGCCAAAAAATAAAAGATGAAGGTAAAAACGATAATCGTAGATGAAACAGGAAAATATCCGAGCTTGCGGTAAATATAGATGAGCCATGGCACGAAGATCATGACTGCAATAATGGAAAAAATGATCAGAGCAATGCCAATCGGTTGTAAATAATCGAGCATGATCAGCGTTCCTTTCTTGTCTTAAATGATGTTCACAGTATAATACAATTGGCATAAGAAACGTTCATTTCTTTCGATAATGTAAGGTAAATGTAAGCTAGAATATTGCAAAAATACAGATTAGTGAGGGTTGAATTGATGGATAAAAACGTCATCATGAAACAGTTGAGCAGCAATAATATTTCGAGCTTTATTTTAGAGCAACAGAACGATATTGTTTTGCAATATGAACAGCATGAGCAAGCTTCTACTATGCTAATGCCTATCAATTCATGCACGAAAAGCATTGTATCCGCGTTGTTTTGTATAGGATTAGACGAAGGTTGGCTGCCAAGCATACATACCCCGATTGTAGAGTGGTTTCCAGAACTGAAGCATAGCGATGATAAGCGCAAACTAAACATTACTGCGGAGCATGTATTGACGCTATCTGCAGGCTTTCGGTGGAATGAGTTTGGCGGGAATAAAGACTTTCCACGTATGACTCGAACGAAGCAGTGGCTGAAGTATGCACTGGAACAGCCGCTTACTGCAGAGCCTGGGACAAGCTGGTGCTACAATTCAGGTATCTCTCAGATTCTATCGGCCATTATTACACGTGCCAGCGGGAAAAGCTTAGCTGAAATTGCGGAGCAGAAGCTTTTTCAGCCGTTAGGCATAGCTGACTACACCTGGAAACGCGATCCCGAAGGTTATTATACAGGTGGCTTTGGCATGGAGCTGACAGCCGTTGATATGTTAAAATTCGGACGTTTATTTTTACAGCAAGGTAGCTGGAACGGTCAGCAAATTATTTCTGCAGAGCATTGTATGCAAGCAATATCACCGTATATACAAGCAGAAGTTCCTGAGCAAGGATATTATGGCTGGCATTGGTGGTATGATGAGCAGGATGACGTACCGTTTTATTATGCCCGGGGGTACGGCGGTCAATTTATTATTATTGTTCCAAGTGCGGAAGCTGTTCTTGTGTTTACTCGAGAGCAAAAGTATAAAGCACGTTCACCGCTTGAAATTTTTCGTGAGCATATTTGCCCTTACTTAAAAGTTGCCAGCTCATAATAACTAACAATAAAACTACATATAATTGGATAACGATGAAGGTATAAGAGGGGGATGGAAGAATTGTCCCAGCTGCAACGATCATATGGATTGATGACTGCAAATTTATTCAGTGGTGCATTGCTAGTATTGTCCGCACTGTACTTTACCGTTCCGATTATCCAAGTATTAAGCGATGAATTTGACATATCGACTAGCACCGCTTCATGGTCAGGAACAGCCTTTTCGTTTTTCTTTGCGATAGGCTGTCTAATATATGGACCATTGTCGTCTCGCGTCGGGCGAAAACGTGTCATGGTTGCAGGTCTAATCGGATTGGCTTTGGCAACCGTATTAACCTACATTACACATTCTTTTGCGTGGCTATTGCTGCTGCGCTGCTTGCAGGGGGCGACAGCCTCAACGTTCTCTCCAGTGGCTTTAACCTATGCAGGTGAAATGTTTCCACCGTCTAAAAGAGTCACAGTTATCGGCTTTATTAGCACAGGATTTTTAATGTCTGGCATATTTGGTCAGGTTGTTGCGAGTGTACTAACCTATTGGAGCGGCTGGAACAGCTTATTTTTAGTTTTTGGCTGTTTATATGCGATACTCGCTGTTTGTTTTATTCTCTTTCTTCCAGAAGCTGAAAAAACAATAAGCAGTGCTCAAAAAAAGTCAAAAGGTTCAATTATGAACAATCGGAGTTTGTTGCTGTGCTATGTAGTGACGATTACAGTACTGCTATGCTTTGTTGGAACATACAGCGCATTGGAATTTCAACTAAGCGCTCCACCATTTTCTCTAGAATTTTCAGAAATTGTTACGATTAGGGCAGTTGGCATTGTCGGGATGATTCTTTGCCCTTTTTCAGGAAGATTATGCAGTCGCTTTGGGATGCCTGCTATATTAAGAAGTGGTCTAGCTATTGCGGTAACGAGCTTACTGCTACTTGGATTTGTAAAGCATATGCTTATCTACGCAATCATTAGCGTTATGTTTGTTGCAGGTATCGCTCTGATCGTGCCTTCATTAATAGCGCTAATCGGAGAGCATGGCGGCAGTGGTCGTGCTCTAGCAACATCGATCTATACCTTCATACTTTTTATTGGAGCGTCGCTTGGTCCAATCGTTGCCATGGCCGTTATCGAGCAACAACGGGCAATATCGGTATATCATTTGTTCGCTGCGTTGTTTTTCATTAGTTTTATATGCTCCATATTCGTGAAACAGCCGGCAATAGCATTAAGTAGTCTGTCAAGCAGTCAGTCTAACGTATCGCCATAAAGTAAATTCGTTTAATTAAAAATTAAAAGGGATATCTTCAAGGTGTGAAACAAAGCACCTGAAGATATCCCTATTTTAATAAGTATGACCGTTACATGAAGCGGGAAAGCGAGCGCTCGCGATCTATACTTTGGACTTATTATTTTGCAGGTGAGCTAATTACACCACATGCAATTCGTGCACCTGCATTGCCCGCCGGATCTGTTACGTAATCATCTGGATCGGCGTGAATAATAAGCGAAGTCCCTTGCTTACTACGAAGCGAATTTTTTTTGCCCTTCTTTAATGTAACCTCGTTTGTAATTAATGTAACGTCAACGGTTCCATCATCAGATACGATAATATTGGGAAGGTCACCATTATGGAATCCTTTCGGATTGTTGAAGCCATGCTGCTTGCCTTTCGGATTGAAATGTTCGCCAGCTGATTTGAATTCAGGAGGCTCACATAAGCCCTTCGCATGAATATGAATCGCGTGTTCTCCAGGCGTTAATTGTTTCGCTTGGACATGGATATTGACTTCTTTACCTTCCTGAATAAAGGTAGCTTGTCCAATCGTATTGCCTTGAGCATCTATGATTGGAATCGAAAGTGGTTTTTCTGCTGCATAGCTGATCGGTGCAAGCAAAAAAAGTGTCAACACACAGCTAATAAGTACTTTTTTCATTCTGTCCTCCTGATTGACTGATTGGTAATAGGTATGAAGATAGCTTGCACTTCTAAGTCTGTAAATATACTAGTGAAGAATAAGAAGCCTAGAGTTTACGCATACTTATTGCAGAATTTAATTTATGAACAAATTTCGAAGTGAATGAATTTGGGGAGAATAGAAAAAAAGATTAGATGCTTAAAAACAAGTCGATATGAAGTAGGCAACATAAACAGTTAGGAGGTGGGTCGATATATCATCGGTTAAAAAAGCAGAGACGTCTTTTCTATATAACTCAAAATCCTTTTATGATGAGATGTTCGATGTTTATGGGAATATTCGATCGCATTATGAATCCATTTATTCACAGTTTTCTTCAATGAGCCCAATGCATCAATTGACTCGCCAACAAGCTTTGCAAAAGCGCATGATGGAGGAAGGAATAACGTTTACACTTCATCATTCGGGTCAAGTGAATCAAGTGGATTCGCTCGAACGAACCATTCCATTTGATTATATTCCGCGTGCAATATCGGCGGATGAATGGGAAATCGTAGATCGTGGCTTAAAGCAGCGTGTGCAAGCACTTAATGCATTTCTTCATGATATCTATCATCATGAGCATATTGTTCGAGATGGAATTATTCCGAGGAGGATGATTGTCTCAAACGTATATTATCGACCTGAAATGGTGTCTCTCGACGTTCCAGGAGGTGTATACATTACAGCTTCTGGTATCGACCTTATTCGAGATGAGCAGGGACAATATTATGTTCTCGAAGACAATTTGCGCTCACCGTCAGGTTTCTCATACTTATTTAAAGGTAGGAGCTTAATGAGGGAGCTATTTCATGATCTGTATCTGCATAATTCGGTTGTAGATGTTGAGCGTAGTATAAATGCTTTTTTAAGCTCACTGAGGAGTATTGCACCGAACGGTAAGAAGGATCCAGTTATTGCGTTGCTATCTCCTGGGTCTTTCAATGCTGCATATTTTGAGCATACGTTTTTAGCGCAGCAGATGGGGATTTATCTAGTAGAAGGTAGAGATTTATTATATAAGGATCACAAAGTTTATATTCGTGGATTAAATGGTCTGCGTCAAGTGGATGTTATTTACCGTAGAATTGATGATGAATTTCTAGATCCGCTAGCCTTCAACCCTCATTCATTACTTGGGGTTCCAGGTGTTATGAATGCATATCGTGCAGGTAATGTCGCTATTGCCAACGCGCCTGGAACAGGAGTTGCTGACGATAAAGCGATCTATGCTTATGTGCCGGATATGATTCGTTATTATTTACACGAGGAACCAATCCTTAACAATGTTCCAACATACATATTGGATAGAAAAGACGACTTCGAATATGTTATGGAGCATTTGAGAGAATTAGTTGTGAAGGAAACTTCGCTGTCGGGTGGATATGGAATGCTGATAGGACCAGCCGCATCAGAGCAGGAAATAATCGCGTTTGCCGAAAAGATTCAAGCTAATCCCACTCGTTACGTAGCACAAAAAACGATGAAGCTGTCTACTGCACCTATTATGCACAATGGCATGATGACACCACGGCATATTGATCTGAGGGGCTTTGTACTTAAAGGAACCGAGACTCATGTCATTCCTGGAGGGCTAACAAGAGTAGCACTTACTGAAGGCTCGCTAGTTGTCAATTCCTCTCAAGGAGGGGGAATAAAGGATACGTGGGTACTAAAATAATTAACTTGGAGGATTTCAGATGCTGAATCGAACAGCTGAGGCCTTGTATTGGATCGGTAGATATATGGAACGGGCAGAAAATCATGCCAGGCTGATCGATGTCTACTATCATATCCAGCAGGATGAGTTTTCGAGTAATAAGCAAGATGCTAAGCAGTTTGAAGACAAGTGGAGGCGTATTGTAGAAGCACTTGGCAGCAACGCTTCCTTTGAACAAATGTACGGCAAGTACAATGAACAAACGGTTCTAATGTATATCACGCTTGATCAAGATAATTCAAATTCACTCGTATCCTGCATCAGTCAAGCACGCAATAACTTGCGTGCGCTTCGTGAACAAGCTCCTTCCGAGCTGTGGGAAGTATTAAACAGTTTTTATCTTTGGCTAATGGAGCATAAACAAGATGGATTGTTGAGTGAATCACCACATAAGCTTTTGTCGCATATAAAGCAGTGGTGCCATATGTTTTACGGCTGTGCTCATTCTGTGATGACAAGGCAGAACGAATGGTATTTCATGGAGTGCGGCAGATATCTAGAGCGAGCTGAAAACACACTTCGCATACTTCGCACGGTTCAATCTATGCAATCAACCCATTCCAGTCAATCTTATTCATATCTGCAAGGAGTACTCCAATCGATGAGTGGCTATCAGGCATATCGACGCATATATGCAGATCGTATGTCTGCAGAACCAATATGGGAGTTCGTTATTTTTAATCCGGTTTTTCCGCGGTCTGTACATTACGCTTTTCGCCAATTTATAAAGCATATCCGAAGCTTGGTGCTAACCGAACAACAGCTAAAGCTGGCCCATGAACGAATTGTTAAGCAAATAAGTAAGCTGATCGCTGAGCTCGATTGCATTGAGAGTTCAGAACTCGATAGTGAGACAAAAGATGAATTGACCTTACGTTTGCTTAATTCATGCTCATGGATCGGAGGCGAATTAGGGAAAAGCTTTTTTCTTGTCGGAGTGGTTAGCGCATGAAGCTGAAAATCAGTCATATCACGACATATCAATATGCGCAGGAAGTGACAGACAGTGTCAATGAAATTCGATTAACGCCTGTGACGAATGAGCGGCAGTCATGCTACAATCATAGCTTATCAATTGAGCCGAACGTTTCCTTATATGCATACGATGATTACTTCGGCAATCGTGTACATTCGTTTTCTGTCAACGAGCCGCATCGTATACTTACGATTAAAACATCGATGCTTGTTGTAACGACAGAGTCTTTTGCGATCGATGATAAGAAAAAGCTTGTGACTGTTAAACCAAGCAAAGCTTGGGAATATCTTGACTCAGAAGAGCTTGTTGATCGTTTTATTGAGTTTTTAATTCCGACAGCTTATACGGAAATAACTGATTCAATTAAGCAACTGGTCAATACGATTCCATATCTGACAGTATGGGGATCGAAACAGGGAAGCGAGGGTGTGCCAGCTTCTTCGGTATATGATTGGTTAAGCTCGCTATGCAATTATATTCGCACGCATTTTATATATGATCCGGAGGCAACGACAGTAAGTACAAAAGCGTACGAACTTATAATAAAGCAGAGAGGGGTATGTCAGGATTTTGCACATTTAATGATTGCGGTTTGCCGTGCAAAAGGCATTCCTGCTCGTTACGTGAGCGGATATCATTTTGTAGGGGATCTGCATGGAGGAACCACTGATTTTGAACAGGCTTCACACGCATGGGTAGAAGCTTATGTACCGGAGCTAGGCTGGTGCTCCTTTGATCCGACGAATGAAGCTGCGTTCGATGATCGATATGTTAAGCTGGGACATGGACGAGATTACTTGGATGTTGTACCCGTTAAGGGGATATACCGTGGTACTGGAGAGCAGCAGCTTATCGTTTCCGTAGATGTCCAGAAGCTGACAAGTGAAGCATAAGACGGGGATGTACAATAGGGACTATCTAGAAAGCCCCTAAACAATACGTCGAGCGTATGCTTACCCTGAAATGCTGAAATGCTGAAACGCTGAAACGCTGAAACGCTGAAACGCTGAAATGCTGAAACCTGAACGCAGAAACGCTGAACGCAGAAACGCTAAAACGCTGTAGAAAGATTAAGGATGCTAACGGAACTCAGAGACCTTATTACAAAGAATTAAGCTCATTTTACCGGCTAACGGAACTCAAAGGCTTTATTGGCCCATTTTCACTTCAAACTGAAGGGGGAGGCGTCTAATAACGCTTCTCACTTCCGTTAGAATGGAATACTCGGCAAATATGTCACAATAACGCTTCTGAGTTCCGTTACAATGTCTGTGTACTCAATCGGACATCCATAGTTAGGGCTGTCCAGAAGTCAGATTTCACTGACTTTTTGGACAGCCTCTTAAATTTATTCTTCCGCCCTATAATCTGGTATAGAAAAAAAGTGGACACGTAGTATAGTAGTAGTAGAGAAATGGGCAGAGGAGGATGTAGGTTGAATCATATATTAGATATGGATGCAACGGAGCTATCCGCTCGAATTAAAAATGGGGAAATAACATCGCTTCAAGCAACACTTGCATATATTGAGCATTTGAAACGTGCGAATGAACGAATTAATTGTGTAACGGCAGATCGCTACGAGGCTGCGAGGCAGGAAGCGATTCGTGCAGATCTACTGCAGCAGAACGGGGAAGCTTCAGGCAGGCTTCATGGCGTACCAATTAGTGTAAAAGATTGCTTTCACGTCGCTGGAATGGCGACAACATCCGGCTTAATTCATCGTGCGAACATGATCGAGCAGGAGGATGCAGCCGTTGTGAAGCGCTTGAAGCAGGAAGGGGCTATTATTGTTGCGAAAACGAATACCCCTGCGCTATGCTTCTGTCAGGAAACGAACAATAAGTTGCATGGACGCACGAACAATCCTTGGGACTTGAATCGTTCCGCAGGAGGCTCTAGTGGTGGAGAAGGAGCGTTGATGGCAGTAGGTGGCGCCGCAGTTGGGCTAGGGGCAGATATTGGCGGATCGATTCGCTTTCCTAGTCACTATAATGGGATTGTTGGTTTTAAGTCTGGTAATGATCAAGTTGATGATACAGGTAATTTTCCACACGTTGGAATTCCAGAGCAGCGACGGATGCTCGGTATTGGTGCAATGGGCAAATCCGTGCGAGATGCAAGATTGATTCATGAAATACTAACGGACGGAAAGCGTAAATTCGTTGATCTGGATCGTTATGAAATTGTCATTCCTAGCAAGCAGCCAGACATTCCGTTAAGTTCTGACACCGAAGCGTGGCTTGAACATCTACGCGGGAAGATAGGGACAGATTATCGTATGAGTCAAGAGCTCCCACCGCACTTCACCGAATCAGCTTTATATTGGCAGGAGCTAATGAGCATTGACGGTGCAAAGCATGTACAGCGTGTGATGAGCAGTGACGGAACGAAAAAGCCGATTGCTGAATATGTGAAGGAAAAAGTAACAGGACGCTCCGACTTTCACTCTTACTTGTCATGGGCATTACTTGGAGCTGGCATGTTCAAGCCTTCTGAGGTGCGCCTAGAGCAAATTCGTGCTGCACTTAAGCAAGGAGATCAGGAGCTTAGTCAATATTTTGAAGGGAAACTGCTTATATTGCCTGTATACCATGAAGCTGCTCAAAAGCACGGAAAGCAATACCGTGAAATTTTTTCAGTACGCAAAACATACAAGCAGTACATGCCTTATATCGCTTACGCTAACGTCTGGGGGCTACCCGCATTAACGCTGCCGATCGGGACGGATACAGAAGGAATGCCAATTGGTATACAGCTAATATCAGCAGTAGGCCACGAGGACGCGCTGTTTCAGCTTGGTGAGTGGGTGGAGGCTGAAATATACAGCTACCAACGTTGCACCACCTACGACTGAGTTGTAGTTCAATAATCCGACTTTGATGACGATGATTTGCGTTGTAGCTTAGTCGGCAGTGAATCTTGAGCGCTACCGAAAACTCCGTTGCTCACGTACCAAGAGCGTACGCTGTGCTACTCGTTTTCTAGTATCGCTCAAGCTTCTTGGTCCTGAAAGCCGAATTATTGAACCTTTATTAAAGTGGACATTAAAATGCTCGACTTTGATGACGATGTAACTCGTAGTAGTTGGTTCGACGTCGAATCTTGAACGTTACCGAAAGGTAATGCTTACGGAGTATGTTTTCTAAGAAAACATTGTAGGTGCTCACGTACCAAAAACGTACGCTGCGCTCCTCGGTTTCTAGTATCGTCCAAGCTTCTTGGTCCTGAAAGCCAAGCATTTAAACTTTTATTGGAATAGGAAGTTCAATAATCCGACTTTGATTACGAAGTAAAGCGTTGTAGCTTAGTCGACAGTGAATCTTGAGCGCTACCGAAGGGTCATGCTTTCGACGTATGTTTTCTCCGAAAACATTGTAGGTGCTCACGTACCAAGAACGTACGCTGTGCTCCTCGCTCACTAGTCGCGTGCCATCTTCTTGGTCCTGAAAGCCAAGCTCCAGCGGAGCTTAAAGTCACCATCAGCGCCCCTCATTCCGTAGGGATGTTAAGCGATGGAGACTTTAAGCGAAGCGCAGCATATGCATACAAAAGCAGTTGCTTTAACGGTTTATATATCAAGCTCCAGCGGAGCTTAAAGTCACCATAAGCGACCTTCATTCCGAAGAATGGCGAGCGTTGGTGATTTAAGCGGAGCGCCGATTATGCAGCACAAAGAAGTTGATCTAACGGTTTATATATCGAGCTCCAGCGGAGCTTAAAGTCACCATCAGCGCCCCTCATTCCGTAGGAATGTTAAGCGATGGAGACTTTAAGCGAAGCGCAGCATATGCAAACAAAAGCAGTTGCTTTAACGGTTTTGTATATTAAGCTCCAGCGGAGCTTAAAGTCACCATAAGTGACCTTCATTCCGAAGAATGGCGAGCGTTGGTGATTTTAAGCGGAGCGCTGAATGGCGAGCGTTGGTGATTTTAAGCGGAGCGCCGCTATGCAAACAAAAGCAGTTGCTGTTAACGGTTTTGAATCTTTAGCCCCAGCGGAGCTTAAAGTCACCATAAGCGCCCCTCATTCCGTAGAAATGTTAAGCGATGGAGACATTAAGCGGAGCGCCGACTATGCAGCACAAATAAGCGATAAAGGATAAGGAAAACGGATGGATGTGTTTCTGGAGAGTGGCTACCGAGAGCAATATAACAAACAGTATGATGAGAGTCTCGCCTTGTTCCAATGCTCTTATGTAGAGCATCACTTGCTTACGACTTTTGGTATAACTTATGCGCTGCAATTTGGAGATTGTGACAAGCCTCCTTTGGTGCTGCTGCACGGTATGACGATGAGCTCAGTCATGTGGTATCCCAATGTAAAGGTGTGGAGTGAACAGTATTGCGTTTATGCGATAGATATTGTTGGTGATATTGGAAAAAGTGAAGCCAATGAGATCATTTTGCAAAGTGAAGAAGCCATAGCTTGGCTGAAGGAAACGGTTGATGCACTCGGAATTGATCAGTTTTTTCTAGCGGGACATTCGATTGGAGGCTACATATCGCTGCGATTTACGATCGCTTATGAAGAACGGGTCAAAAAGCTCGCCTTATATGCTCCTGCTGCATCCTTCCATCGTTTACATTTAAAGTTTTTTTACTATTCTTTTCCGGGATTGCTGTTTCAAACTGAAAAGTGGGTAGATCGGGCATTTCGCTCGCTATCAGTGGATGGATTACCATTTGCGCCAGGCTATAGAGAATTTATATTGGCAGGTTATCATCATGCACTTCCTCGCTTAAGGTTGTATCCACTTAGAGTTGAACCAGAAGAGCTTTCGATGGTTCAACTGCCGATTCTGCTTATGATTGGAGAGCATGAAGTCATCTATCCTGCTAAAAAAGCGATCGAATATGCACAGGGGAATGTACCTAATATTACATGCGTTTTAGTACATGATGCGAATCATACATTGACTATCGAACAGTCTGAGATAGTCAATGAACAGACACTGAATTTTTTTGCGTAGTGTTTAAGCGACATACCAGAGTTACAAGCTTCATCAATTGAATCAGGAATCACATGATATAGTTTTCAACACTCAAGAGAGTATCCTTGCCGGATGCTCTTTTTTTATATGGACATATAGAAAGATTCTTTAAGAAGAACTTATAATCAGGAAAAAAATTACGATGTTGGTAGGAAAAGTTGAGCCGTGATATATTGAGTTTATGACTATAAAATGATCAGATTTTGTCTAGCAATGATCATATAAGATAGAGTAGTCATTAAAAGCAGGAGGCATAATCATGAGACGGAATATAAGCTTGATTGTAATGATTATTACACTATTTACGATTATCTTCTTTCTTGGTAATCAGAACTATTTTCATATAGAACATAAGCCAGTTGTTGAGGATGGTATTGCAATTATTGAGAATGGACAGCTAGATAAGCATTCAATTGTCAAATTAGATGGTGACTGGTCATTCTATCCTAATATGTTGATTCCTCCGAGTGAGGAAATGAGTGAGTATGATGAACAACGTATCGATGTTAATGTGCCTTCTAATTGGAATAGCTTTGTTGAACCGAATGAGGCTGGTCTCTCAGTTGGAACTTATCACCTCACTGTAGAAGTACCTGTTGAAGGACAATACGGGTTGTACATTCGCACAATACGACAATCCAATCGCATATTTATAAATGGAGAAGAAGTCGGTGCAAAGGGGAATCCAAGCAGCACACTTGAAACATTTCGTGTAGAAAATGCAGATAAATATACGGTTTTTTCAGCAAGTGAACATAAGCAGCTTGATATCGTCATTCATGTAGCCAATTACAATTATTCAAAGGCAGGTATTCTTTTCGATGTGGAATTCGGCACGAAGAATGCTATCGAGAATCAATATAGTAAAAAGCTATTATTGGATGCGTTGGTATCGATCGGCTATATGATATTTGGTCTAATTTATTTAATCTCATATAATCAAAACCGAAAACGAAAAGAAGAATTGTTTTTTGGTTTGTTTATCTTATTGTTAGGTCTCTATATGTCCTTTATTAATCAGAAGATCTTTTTTCACTTTATGCCTACACTAGAGGGTCCAGAGCAAATACGTTTACAGCTAGGCATTATCCCTTTAATAGCTGCTAGCTTAACTTATTTTGTACATGCGATGTATCCTGAATTTATTAAGCGACGAGCTATAATTAGCATTAGTATTCTACTTGGAGTTGTTTTCTTTATCTACGCAATTACAGATCCGTATACCAATAACAGAACAGGCGCTATTATATTACTTCAGCTCTTTTATGTAAGTACAATTATTCCAGTCGTACTCTATAATTTATTTGCATTATATCGTGTACTCATGAAAAAAGTAGAAGGTGCACATTATATATTAATATTTTTAGTATCACTATGCTGCTACAGTACTTTAATGGTATTTAAATTTTTATTCGATCTGCCAATGAATTATAGTGAGCTGCTGTTATTCGTACTCGTACTCTACAGTTTTGCATCCCTTCTTAGCTTTAGAGCAAATGCTTCCTTTAGCAAAACTCAAAAACTATCAGAAGAACTATACATAAATAGCCAATTAAAAGATGAGTTTTTAATAAAAACTTCACATGAGTTGCAAGTACCTTTGAATAGAATATTAACGGTATCAAAAGCTCTAATGGAGGGCGCTAAAGGTCCACTAAAGAGAGAGCAACAAGAAAATATTATATCGATTCATAATGACACACAACGTTTAGGTTTTTTAGTAGAGGATATATTATACTCATCCAATCATATGGCAGGTGAAGTGAGTGTCACACCGCGTGCTGTGCCGATTACGGTCATCAATGAGGTCATTGATGAAATCCGAAGCTTACTATCAGATCACGTACCGATAAGACTTATTGGTGCAGTTGATGATGCTTTACCTGCAATGCATACCGATGAATTGCGATTCAAGCAAGTGCTTTACAACTTACTGTATAATTCGTTGCAGCATACTACGGAAGGACATATTAAGGTCACTGCAGAGGTCCGTGATGCACATATGTTCATTCAAGTGAGCGATACAGGATCAGGGATTCCTCCGCAAGAACTTGAATATATCTTCGACTCATTTTATAGAGTAAAGAATGAAAAACGAGGGTTTGGTTTAGGGCTTAGTATTGCAAAAAATATTGTTGAAAAGCTAAACGGTCAAATCTATGCCACGAGTACATTTGGTGAGGGTTCAATATTTACGTTCACAATGCCGCTTGCCGTAACTGATGAGATCACTGATTCTACAACAGACGTTACATTACAATCTCTACAATTGCCGCTCTTTTACAAGGGGAATGAACGAACTATTTTAGTGGTTGATGATGATCAGGCTAGTATAAAGCTGCTTGCTGACGCTTTAACCCAAAGTGGGTATACGTTTATTGTAGTTGATAACGGTTATGACGCGCTAGAAGTCCTCAATACACATAAAGTGGATTGCATGCTGATCGACTATATGATGTCAGGCATGTCGGGTTATGAATTATGTAAGAAGGTACGTAAGCATCACGATATATTAGAGCTGCCCATTATTGTGTTAACGTCGATTATGCAGCATTCAGACTTGATGCTGTCTCTGTATAGTGGAGCGAATGATTATTTGTTAAAACCGATCGTGACCGAGGATTTATTGGTACGCATTCAGTCATTGCTAGCCGTTCGTCAATCTTCGATTGATGCAATTGAGGAGGAAATGAATTACTTATACGCTCAAGTAACACCTCACTTTGTATACAACACACTAAATACAATTATTGCATTAAGTTATAAAGATATTAAGAGTACGAGAAGTGCACTTTACTATTTATCTACTTACTTTCGTGCCAAATTAAATGTTCATTATCGCGATAGTATGGTTTCTATTGCTGAGGAAATTGAACTTGTGAAGGCCTATCTTTATATAGAAAAAATGAGATTAGATGATCGACTGACCGTCATTTATGATATTGATGAATCCATTGATATACAAATTCCAGCATTGTCGCTTCAGCCACTTGTTGAAAATGCTGTCTTTCACGGAATATCCAAGAAAAAGGAAGGGGGCACAGTTGAAATTAGTGTTAAACGTGATGGCCAACTAATCCGTATTAAAATTGATGATAACGGCATAGGAATCCCCGAAAAAAAATTGCAGCAAATCGTGGGTGGGGATCATTCACGAATTGGATTAAAGAATCCATTAAAAAAGTTTAAGCTAATCAAATGCGCAAGTTTAAATATATATAGTGAAGAAGGAAAAGGAACGACGGTTATTATTTTATTGCCGGGAGATGAACGAGGTGAACATAGTCATCATTGATGATGAAAAGCTAGCGATTGATATATTAACCATTGTACTAGAAGAGCTGTCACAATTCTCGATTTGTATTAAAGGGACTTTTACTGATGCTATGGATGCATTTGAACTATTTGAACGGGAACAGATCGATCTTGTTTTTCTAGATATGGAGATGCTTGATGTTCATGGATTGCAGATTGCGAAATTAATTTTGGCGAAATATCCACAGATCCAGCTTATATTCGTAACTGCGCATTCCCAGTTTGCGGTGGATGCATTTGATGTTGCAGCTACAGATTATTTGTTAAAACCGGTTCAAGAACAGCGATTAGAAAAGGCCATGATAAAAGCACAGCAACTGTATGACTCGCGTAGAGAGTCGCGAATTGACGATAAACCTACCAATCTTTATGTTCGTGTGTTTGGTGGGTTTCAATTAGTGGATGTAGAGCAAAACACGGTAAAATGGCGTACAAAAAAAGTGGGAGAGTTGTTCTTATTTCTGTGGCTTCATCGGAAAAAACCACTATTAAATGTCATCATTATGGAGAACTTATGGCCCGAAACTGAACCGGAGAAAGCGAGCGTCAATCTACATACAACGATGTATTTATTAAGAAAGACACTCAAGCAGTATGGAAGCGAGAACCCGATTCTATTCATCAATAATCACTATCAGCTCGTAATGAACATGGATAGCGATTATGAGTGTTTATTAGACTTGCTAGAAAGAGAGCAGCACGATGAACAGTCGATGCAACAATTATTAAATTGTTATGAGGATGATTTTTTAGTAGCCGAGGAATATACATGGGCAATTACTATAAGACTTCGCTTAAAACAAGCTGTCGTAAATGTACTAGAGTCATATGTAGTAAATACACATGGAATAAATTCATTATTAAAATTAAATTGTTTACAAAAGATGGTGGAACTAGACGACTATAACGAGCACTACATGTTTTTGCTTCTGCAATTTCTTATTGAACAAAACAAAAAACAAGCATGTAAACAATTTTATGAAACGATACAGAGGAAGTTACAGGAAGAGTTAGGTATTCCAGTTCCTGAAAAAATTAATGAGTTATATAACGAGTATTTGATCTACTAGTAATATTCAATTGAAGCGTTTTGAAATACGTACTTAGTAAGCCCAATCTTCAATGCTGAAGGTTGGGCTTTTTCAACTCGGATTCTAAGTTTAATTGTTCAGTATTTGTCTATTGTTATTCATTAAGCTACATATCGTAATAGAAATACGAAGGAGGATTGGAGACTATTATAAAGAAAACAAGCATGCTGTTGATGATTATGGCGGTACTGTTCGCACAGTTCAATACTTTTCCTGTGTATGCAGATGATTTAAGCGGAGATTTTTATTATATTGAAAATTCTGATGGTACAACTGTAACGATAACAGGATATACGGATACTGCCCCGAGAGATCATGTCGCTATTCCTGAGGAGATTAATGGGAAAACGGTAACAGCAATAGGAGACGAAGCTTTTCAAAATAAATCCATCGAAAGCTTAGAGCTTCCAGATGGATTAGTTTCAATTGGTAAAAAAGCATTTTATAATAATCTTTTTATCAGTCTTGAAATTCCAGGAAGTGTAAGAAGTATTGATCAAGGTGCGTTTCAAACTAATGACTTAACAAGTGTAACAATTAATGATGGTGTAGAGAAAATCGGAGTAAGTGCATTTGCAGGTAATGAAATAACTGCTTTAAACCTTCCAGATAGTATCACTGAAATTGGATCGCATGCATTTCACGGAAATAAAATAAACAGTCTAATATTGCCTAATCAATTAGTTGAGATCAGTGATAACTCTTTTTTAAGCAACAAATTGACGTCAATTGATATTCCGGCCAGTGTGCAAGTTATTGGCTACTCTGCTTTTAGCGGCAATCGTATATCAGAATTAGTCATTCCAGCAACGGTAACCACTTTGAAGAGCAATGCGTTTCACTACAATGCACTAGAATCGGTAACTTTTTTAGGAACACCCTCTCTTGCTGATAATACCGTTTTTTCAAATCAGCATTCAAATACAACAAATAGTGATCTATATAATTGGTATACCGACATTGCGTACACTCATAATTGGGACAACATAGTTACGTCTCCAATGACTATTTATGCAGCTTGGGAGTCGAACTACATTACGTTTGACACAAATGGAGGATCGGTTATTGGAAAGAGAACAGTAGATTTCGGTCAAAAGACAACAGCAGTTACTTCAACTAAAACAGAACATACTTTGGCAGGTTGGTACAAGGAACCAGAGCTTATTAATCTGTGGGATTTTAATACTGAGATTGTAACAAGAAATATAACACTGTATGCGAAATGGACTGCGAATACGTATACGGTAAGCTTCCAGTCGAACGGTGGCTCAGCTGTTGCAACACAAGAAATAGCATTTGATGGCAAAGCTGTATCACCAGCGAATCCAAGCAAAGCCGGTCAAACATTCGCAGGTTGGTACACGAATACTAGCTTAACGACGCCATGGAACTTTAGCACAGATCTCGTTAAAAGAAATATGACGCTGTATGCGAAGTGGACAACGAACACGTACACGGTAAGCTTCCAGTCGAACGGTGGATCATCGATAGCAGCGCAAGAAATAGCACATGATGGCAAAGTAGTTACACCAGCAAACCCAAGTAAAGCCGGTCAAACATTCGGAGGTTGGTACACAGATTCAAACCTAGCGACGTCATGGAACTTTAGCACAGACCTCGTAAAAGGGGATATGACGCTGTATGCAAAGTGGACTACGAATACGTACACAGTGAGCTTCCAGTCTAATGGTGGCTCAGCAGTAGCAGCCCAAGATGTAGCACATG